>R25__coassemble_93_pt1 | contig 56784 bp, 57 predicted proteins | sample R25__metabat2_high_PE_017 | metagenome-assembled genome bin R25 | reverse complement strand
GTAAACTGCGTCCCGACGGGACGCGACAATGGAAACAAATAAATAGAACACACCTGAAAACAATCCATACTAAAAAAGGAGGGTGCCAGCATGGGCACCCTCCTTTTTTGTATGGAAAAATGCAGTTCACCGTTTGATGAGGTCGGTGGTGCCTTGTGAGTTTTGGAGGGTGACAGTGGCGGAGTGGGTTTTGCCATTGCGGTAATAGGTAACACTGACGTGGTCGCCGGGGGCGAAGCGACCCAATTCCTGCATCATCTCGGCAAAACTGTTGACTTCAACGCATGAGACAGATAGTAGCAGGTCGCCATCTTTGAGTCCGGCCTTAGCGGCAGCGGCACCCGGCACCACACGGCCAATGAGGACACCTTTGACCTCGTTGATGCCCATTTGCTTGGCCATTTGGTCGGTCATCTCGTAGATATTCACACCCAAGTAGGCGCGCTGGACGGTGCCGTAACGCTTGAGGTCGTTGGTGACCTTTTGTGCCAAATTGGCAGGGATGGCAAAGCTGTAGCCGGTATAGTAGCCGTCGGCAGAAGCTATGGCGGTGACAATGCCAATGAGCTTGGCATTGGCATCGACCAGTGCACCACCCGAATTGCCGGGGTTGACGGCGGCATCGGTCTGGATGAAGGACTCGATGGGGTTTTCCATGCCGTGGTTGTTATCGATAATACCCACATTGCGAGCCTTGGCAGAGATAATGCCTGCAGTGACGGTAGAGGTTAGGTTGAAGGGGTTGCCGATTGCTAGGACGGGCTGTCCGACACGGGCGCTGTCGGAGTCGCCGAACTGCAGGGCCTTGAGGTCATGGGCATCAATTTTAATCAGGGCCAGGTCGGTGGCAGGGTCGGTGCCGATAAGTTTGGCTTCGAGGACACGTTTGTCGTTGAGGGTGACACTGATGCGCTCGGCGTCCTGCACGACGTGGTTGTTGGTGACAATGTAGCCGTCAGGAGAAATGATGACACCCGAGCCGTAGGCGCTATATTCTTTACGCTGCATACCTTGGTTGATGATGAAGCCAAAGAAAGACTGATAGAGGGGAGTAAGGCGGGTTTGGACGGTGCGTATATGCACCACGCCATCGATGGTTTGGGTGGCCACTTGGCTGAAATCGGTGGCGACAAGGTTGCCCTGCACATAGCTGACGGGCTGCTGCTTAGGCATTTCTTGCGCATGGGCGGGAATGATGCTCAGAACCACAGCAGCAATGCTGAAGAGGAATGAGAGTGCGATGATTACTTTTTTCATGTTGTCTTTATTTTAGTTTTAGTTGTTATTTTGCTTTATTATATTTTGTTACGCTTTAGGGGGTTGTAAGTGGATGTGGGTGGATTAAGTGTATATTCAAATTCAATATTCTTGATAAGAAAAACTAATGATAAATAAATTTATTGTATGTTTAATATTTTTTGTATCTTTGCAATTTGTATAATGTCCAAAGCAATCGGTGAGAAACAAAAAGTGTGCCAAAGAGATTGCCGTAAGCATAAAACAAACAAAGTCAACAAATATGAACATAATTATCATAGGAACAGCCTATCCCTACCGTGGTGGTTTGGCAGCCTTTAACGAGCGGTTGGCTGGCCAATTTCAGAAAGAAGGCCATCAGGTGGAGATGTACACCTTTACGCTGCAGTACCCCGGATTTCTCTTTCCGGGCAAGACCCAGTTCACCGACAACCCCGCCCCGGCAGACCTTAAAATCACACGCCGAATCAACTCATGCAATCCCTGCAACTGGCTGAGTGTGGGCAGGGAAATAAGGAAAAAAGAACCAGACGTGGTGGTCTTTGCCTACTGGATGTCGTTTATGGCACCTTGCTTCGGCACCATTGCACGGGAGGTAAAGAAGAACGGAAAGACACATTGCATTGGGCTCATCCACAACATGATACCCCACGAACCCAATGTGCTGGACAAATTGTTCCCTGGCTATTTTGTCAAGGCCATGGACGGTTTCACCACCCTGTCGGAAGCGGTCATAAAGGACATTGAGCATTTTGACCACCAAGACAAACCCAAACACTGGGCCCCCCACCCAATCTACGACCACTACGGCGACATTATAGACAAACATCTGGCCCGCAAGGAATTGGGGCTACAAGCGGATGGGAAGTATGTTCTTTTCTTTGGCTTTATTCGTGACTACAAAGGACTGGACCTGCTGATTGATGCCTTTGGCGACTTAGAACTGCAAGACAGAGGGGTGAAACTGCTGGTGGCAGGCGAGTTCTATGGTGACCCGAAGCCATATATAGACCGCATCAACTCACTGGACATAAGCGATATAGTGGTGATGCACAACGACTACATACCCGACAACAAGGTGAACCTCTATTTCAGTGCCTGCGACATAGTGGCCCAGCCTTACAAGACTGCCACGCAAAGCGGTGTGACTCAGGTGGCCTTCCACTTCGAGAAACCTATGCTGGTGACCAACGTGGGCGGACTGCCCGAGATTGTGCCCGACGGAAAGATAGGCTACGTAGTGGAGCCTAATGCGCAGAGCATTGCCGACGCGTTGCTGAAATTCTATAAGGAAGAGAAGGAGGCGGCCTTCATAGAAGGAGTGCGCGAAGAAAAGAAAAAATATGGCTGGGACCGCATGACCAAGGCCGTGCTGGAAAGCCTCAACGATGTTAAAGAAAAGAAATAATAAACAATAATAATCTTTATGAAGTACAAGACTTTACTCACAATTGTACTGCTTGTGGCAATGGCATGGCCACTGGCAGCACAGCACAAGACAGTCCTGTTCGACAGCACCAATGTGGTGATGGAGGAATCGGGACTGAGCCATGTTACCAATCACCAGCGCATCCGTGTTAACGACCTTACGGGATGCAGCCAACTGGCAACACTGAAGGTTGACTACGACCCCCTGTCGGCTTATGTGGAGTTCCTTCAGGTGCTGGTTCATCATGTCAACGGCGAGACCGAAGACGTGCTGCTGCGCGTATACGACTATGTGGCACCAGCTCGTATGATTTACTGGGGTGCCAGCCAGAAGATGGTGGAGATAGGCCATCTGGACCCCGGCGACGAGGTGGAATATGTGACCTACAAGAAAGGCTACACCTACGCCCTGTTGGCCGACGGCGAGGACGACAAGTACATCCCTCCCATGCGTGGCCATTTCTACGACATCGTGCCATTTTGGAGTTCTCAGCCCATCAACAAGAAAGTATACCGTGTGAGCGTACTCACCGAGAAGAACCTGCGTTTTGAACTGTACAATTGCAATGGAGAGAACCTTGTGCGGATTGACACCGCCGTGGACGGCAACCGCACCATTTATACTTTCACCAAGAGCAACATTACTCCGCTGAAACATGAGCAAAGAGCCCTGGCCGACAACGATATGCAGTGCAAACTGCTGCTTAGCACCAGCCCCAACTGGCAGGCCAAATCGATATGGTTCTACGGCGTGAACGAAGACTATGGCAGCTTTGTGCCCACCCCCGAAGTGCAGGCCAAGGTGAACGAGCTGGTGGCCAACGCCAAGACTGAACAGGACAGCATCAGCATACTGACCCACTGGGTGGCAGACAACATACGCTATGCCGGCATCAGCATTGGCGAGGGCGAAGGCTACACCCTGCACAATGCTAAGATGAATTTCACCGACCGTTGCGGCGTATGTAAGGACAAAGCCGGAATGCTGGTGAGCATGTTGCGGGCCGCAGGTTTCAAGGCCTATGCCGCCATGACCATGGCCCACGAGCGCATCGACCGCATACCGGCCGACCAGTTCAACCACAGCGTCTGTGCCGTGCAACACCGCGACGGCCGCTACGAGATGCTGGACCCCACCTGGGTGCCCAACACCCGCGAGCTGTGGAGCAGTGCCGAGCAGCAGCAGGGCTACCTGATGGGCCTGCCCGAAGGGGCCGACCTGATGTATACCCCCCTCTCCTCCCCTGCCAACCACTACGTTAGGATCAACGCCTCCACCATTATTGACCAGGCAGGAACCCTGAACGGCACCATCACCATCACCGCCGAAGGCCAGAGCGACCGCGCCGTGAGAGGCGTGTTCAACGCCCGCACCGCCGAGTGGATGCGCAACATGGAGGTGGAGTTGCTGAAGATTGCCCCCGGGGCCACCATCACCAAAATCACCCATACCGACAACGACCGCTATCTGGAGCAGCCAGTGAAGATAACCTATAACTTCACTGTGCCCAACTATGCCACCGTCGACAAGAACACCCTGGCATTCATACCGCTGAGTGCTCGCAATTTCTATAGCCGCGCCATGAGCCATCTGAGTTTTGACGTGACTAAGGCCGAGCGCACGCAGCCCTTTGCCGACGCTTGCTCCCGTCTGGTGGAAATCAAAGAGACCGTGACCCTGCCCGCAGAATACAAGCAGCTGCATTTCCCCACGGTGCAGGGCGTTTCCGACGTGCCCGCCAGCTTCGGCTGCCAGTACTGGAAGGAGGGCAACACCCTCACCTTTGCCGAAAGCACGGTGCTGAACAAAAGAGTGTATGATGCCGCCGACTGGCCCAGTTTCCGCCAGTGCGTTGCCAACCAGAAGTTGCTGGCCACCACACCTGTGATTTTGACCAAATAACTATTATAAAGATATATAGATATGAAAAGAATAATCTTGATAATCATGGCGGTGCTGATGGGTGTGTCCACCATGGCACAGAAACAGCCCGATGCCGAATATAAACTGATTCGCCGCAGCTACAAGACCAATAGCGACGGCTCTATGGACATCAATTTCCGCAAGGAAATCAAACTCTTGCGCAACCGCGCCATCACGGCCTACGCCGACAAGGGCGAGACCTTCATCACCTACAATCCCCAGTTCGAATCGCTGACCATCAACGAGTGCTACACCATCATGGCCGACGGCACCAAGGTGGAAACGCCCGAGAACGCCTTTGTGCTGCAGCTGCCCAGCGAGTGCGCCGACTGCGGAAGGCTGAACGGCATCCGCGAGATGGCCATCGTCCACACCGCATTGGAGTACAACTGCATGATTGTGCTCGACTATACCATCCATCGCAACAGCAGCCTCTACGTGGAGCGGTTCAACTTCAAGCAGGACTGTCCTGTGCTGCGCTATGAAGTGCGCTATGCCGACGGCCACACCCAGGTAGAAACCAATATCACCCAGACGGTCAACGACCCCTATATGCCAGTGAAGAAGGACTTTGACGTGGAATTTCAGCTGGGCGAGAAACCTACCTTCGTGACTGAGACACACCTCGACCAGGCCTTCAATCTGCTCCAGAACCTGAAGAAAGAGGATTCCAAAGAGTATGTCGCCGCCATCCGCGACTGGGTGGTGGACAACGTGAAATTGAACAATGTGGACCTCTCCCATGTCAACTACGCCATGACGCCTGCCACCGAGGTGTTCTTGAGTAACTGTGGCACGGCACTGGACAAGACCGGACTGCTGGCCGCCCTGCTGAACGAGGCTGGCTTTAAGGCTTCCATCGTGGACAACAGCCTGAATGTCTTTGGCGACAGACCAATGGAGGTTGAAGTGACTATCCAGAACAACACTTACCGCATTTCCGCCACACAGAAGGGCGAACTGCTGACCGAACAGGCCAAGGCCGATGCCGCTGCTGTGGCCGCCGCACCTATCTACGTAGAGCGCCAGTTGGAATGGAAGCCCGACACCCTCACCGACGGATATGTGCGCATCACGCTGCCCACCGAAAAGAGTTCCCTCAACATCAATCCCGCCTACCTCTACCCTTCGCGCACCAGCGATGTGCAGGCAGTCATCACCAGCGAGTTCTACCACTACACCATGGACCTGCCCAAGAATGCCAAACTGATTGGCGGCGAGGTGAATATCGAATACAACAAGTATGACCTGGGCAGCATCAACATCAAAATCAAGCAGAAAGGCAAACGACTGTTGGTCACCCGCCAGCTGCAGCTGCGCAAAGCCCTCATTACCCGGCAGGACTATGCCAACTTCCGCCAGCTGATGATTGACTGGTATGGCCACAAAGAACTCCTCTTCAGCCTATGACCGGACCGATGTGGGCACTGTTGTGTGCCGGACTGTGGACCCTCGGAATGCTCTATTTCGACTATCGAAAGAAGCATAAATAAAAAACCTCCCGCAAGGACAGACCTTTGCGGGAGGTTTTGATATTAAAGGTGGGACAAGATGGTAATTAAAAATAGACGGTACTCGAGATTTTCCAAGACAAGCTCGCTAAACAAGTCGTCTTCGACAAGTCCCTACATAACTGGAATATGATTATCCGCAATTGGCACATAGGCAAGGTCGTTTCTTTCTCCGTGGCACATTGTGCCACTATCGAAAGTCCACAGGACTTTCTTCACTCCGAGACGCACCCGATGTGTTGACTATCAGTCACCGCACTGCGCTCCGCTAAATTCTCCGCTTCGCTATCGAAAGTCCACTGGACTTTCTTCACAGTGTTATTAATATTAAGCCTCTTCGAGGATTCTTTACGGCAAATGCGGATAATCATAATCGCTAATAATTAACAATAAAGATTGTCCGCAATTGGCATATAGGCAAAGGTCGCATCTCTCCGAGGCTTCTTTATGGCAAATGGGGATAATCATATTAACTATTTTTCGGTGAAATAAACCGCCATGTCACGATGCAAAAATATTTTTTTCTCTGTGCTTGAGACTATTCTCAAAAAAGTGAAGCCTGACACATAACAGTCTATAGCATCCGCACTGATTAGTGAAAAGTGAATAGTGAATAGACATTACATATGTCAAGTCACTATTCACTTATCACTATGAAAAAAGGTATGACTCAATAAGGTTTTGTCGGACACCAATAATTAGAAATAGAGGTCGCGTTCGCCTTCGCCGATTTTGCAAAGGTTGCCTTCAACCCGCTTCTTCAGTTCTTCCTTGGTGAAAGTTTCGGTGAGTTGCTTCAGCAGAGCCATGCCTTTGGCCTTGGTTTCGGGGCTGGCATAGTCCTCAAGATATTCGCGGAAGGTGAACATGGCGTTGGGTTTGCAGAACTCCTTGATGAGGCCGGGTTTGGCCAGGTCCATGAAGTCGGCCCCTACGCGGCCCTTGCGGTAACAACCGGTGCAGAAACTGGGGATATAGCCGCCGTCAATCATGGCGGAGATAACCTCGTCGAGCGAGCGATGGTCGCCAAGAGAGAACTGGGCACCAGTCTTTTTGTGGTCTGCCTCGTCTATGCTGCGTTCGCCCTCCTCATAGCCGCCGGGGTTGGTCTCGCTGGCGGCACTAATCTGGCTGGCACCATATTTGACCAACTCGTCGCGCATGGCGGGACGCTCGCGGGTGCTGATGATGATGCCGGTGTAGGGCATGGCAATGCGTATGATGGCCACAATCTTCATGAAGTCCTTGTCGGAGACCGGATGGGGCAGATTTTCAGGCAGGCTGAACGGGGTGCCCTCGGCGGGTTCGATGCGGGGGAAGCTGACGGTGTGGGGGCCGCAGCCATAGTCCTCCTCCAGATGACGGGCATGCTCCATGATGGCCAAGATTTCAAAGCGGTAGTCGGTCAGGCCGAACAGCACGCCCAGCCCCACGTCGTTGATGCCGCCCTCTTGGGCGCGGTCCATGCAGGTGAGGCGGTAGAGATAGTCGCCCTTGGGGGTGCCGGCGGGATGGAACTTGCCGTACTCGACGGGGTCGTAAGTCTCCTGGAAGCAGACATAGGTGCCAATCTTTTCGGCATGCAGCTTGGCAAAATCTTCCACGCTCATGGGGGCCAGCTCCACATTGATACGGCGGATGGAGCTGCCCTTCTCATCGCGGGCGGCATAGGTGCGGCGGATGGCTTCGACCATATAGTCGGCATTGTTGCGGGGACTCTCACCACAGATAAGCAGGGCGCGTTTGTGGCCCATACGCAGGAGTTGGAGGGTCTCCTGTTCTATCTCATCCATCGTGAGCACCTTACGGCGAAGAGCCTTATTGTCGCGGCGGAAACCGCAGTAGACGCAGTTGTTCACGCAGGCATTGCCCGTATAGATGGGGGCGAAAAGCACAAGGCGTTTGCCGTAGATCTCTTCCTTGCAATAGTGTGCCACATCGAGGATTTTTTTTATGTCCTCCTCTTTCTCCACGCAGAGCAGCTTGGCCACATCGTGCAGGTTCAGCCCTTTCAGCTTGCGGGCCTTGTTCAGTATGTCGTTCAGTTCCGACTCGGTAGGTGTGTTGTTGTCGAGCAAGCCATAGAGCTTGTCGCGGTCTATGAAATTCTGATGTCTCATAACTGTTATTATCGATATTATATTTTAGTCAGCACGGCTTTGGATTCCACCCCCGCCACACGACCCAGGCGGCCTGTGAGGGCATTGATGCGGTCGGGGGAGCCTTCGACGATGAGAGAGATGACAGCAATGTCCCTGTCATGAAACGGCAGGCCTTGTCGGCATAGAATGATGTCGGAAAAGGTCGAAATGACGGCGTTCACTTCGACAGATTTAGCACGGTCGGCTATCAGCAGGGTCACTGTCCCTATTCTCTTCTCCATCAGGTGTTAGGCTTTTGGGTTAGACGAATATTGTTTCTTTTAAATACGCTGCAAAGATACGACTTATTTTAGATATAAGCAGTTTTTTTGAATATTTTCTCTTTATTCAACAAAAAATTCGTACATTTGCAAACTCAAATTACAAACAAAGCAACAATATGTACGAACATCTTAAAATAGAACAAAACGGAGCTGTCACCACCCTTACCATCTCGGCTCCCAAATCGCTCAATGCACTCAACAGCACCATTCTGGGCGAACTGAACGATGCCCTCGACAACCTGCCCGCCAACACCCGCGTGCTCATCATCACCGGCGACGGCGAAAAGTCCTTTGTGGCCGGAGCCGACATCAGCGAAATGGCCCATCTGAGCCTCAACGAAGGCACCGCCTTCGGCAAAAAGGGTGCCGACGTGTTCCGCAAAATCGAGACCCTTCCCATCCCCGTCATCGCTGCAGTCAACGGCTTTGCCCTGGGCGGTGGCTGCGAGATTGCCATGGCTTGCGACATACGGATCTGCTCCTCTAATGCCCGTTTCGGCCAGCCCGAAGTGGGACTCGGCATCATCCCCGGTTTCAGCGGCACCTACCGTCTGGCCAAACTCGTAGGCATGGGCATGGCCAAACAACTCATCTTCACCGGCCGCAACATCAAAGCCGACGAGGCCTTGCGCATTGGTCTGGTCAACGCCGTTTACGAACCCGCCGACCTCATGCCTGCCGCCATGCAGATGGCCGAGAGCATCTGCAAGAACGCCCCCATAGCAGTGGCCTATGCCAAGAAGTGCATCAACGACGAGTACGACCTGCCTGCCGACGAAGCCATCGCCTATGAGAATATGTACTTCGGCAAATGCTTCGCCACCGAAGACCAGAAAAACGGCATGAAAGCCTTCCTCAACAAGGAACAGGTAGAATTCCAAGGTAAATAAGTAATTCAAATAACTTTTATAAAACTCATCAAATCATGAAAATTTGCGTTATCGGTACTGGCACGATGGCCAAAGGTATTGTGAAAGCCTTTGCCGCAAAAATGCCCGTCGTCATGAAAAGCAGAACCCAGGCAAGCATTGACAAAGCCATGGGCTCCATCTCCAAATCCTATGCCAAGCTGGTCGAGAAAGGCAAGATGACTCAGGAAGCCGTCGATGCACTGCTGGCCAACATCACCACCACCACTGACTACAGCACCTTCAAGGATGCCGACCTCGTGATCGAGGCCGCCGTCGAAGAGATGCAGCTGAAGAAAGACGTATTCACCGAGCTGGACAAGATTTGCAAGCCCGAAACTATCTTCGCCACCAACAGTTCCTCGCTCAGTATTACCGAAATTGCCGCCTGCACTCAGCGTCCCGCCCAGTTCATCGGCATGCACTTCTTCAATCCTGCCGACCGCATGGCCTTGGTTGAGGTCATCCGCGGACAGCTCACCAGCGACGAGGTCTGCAAATGCGTCATCGTCCTGGCCACTTCCATTGGCAAACAGCCCGTCGAAGTGAAAGAGGCTCCCGGCTTTGTGGTCAACCGCATCCTTATTCCCATGATCAACGAGGCTGTGGGCATTCTGGCTGACGGCATCGCCAGTGCCGAGGACATTGACAAGTGCATGCAGCTCGGTGCCAACCACCCCATGGGTCCTCTGGCCTTGGCCGACCTCATTGGCAACGATGTGAACCTCGCCATCATGGAAGTGCTCTACAAAGAGTTTGGCGATCCCAAGTACCGTCCTCACCCCCTGCTCCGCAAGATGGTCCGTGCCGGGCTCCTTGGCCGCAAGACTGGCGAAGGATTCTACAAGTATTAATTGCCCTTCCTAACATAACAACAGGAGGAAATCCACATGGACTTCCTCCTGTTTTTTTTGCCACGTGCCACAATTCATGCCCTAAGACTATTCCAGTAAGAGTTTCCCTATTAGGATTCCATGCAGGGTATTGACGCGGACAGTATAGTATCCCCTGGGCAGACTGCCCACATCGAGGGGGAAAGACTACCCTTAGCCTGTAAAGGTTCTGCTCAGATACAATAAAAAATCCCGCAACTTGCGCTGCGGGATAAGAGATATTGTGAATCTCAACTAGTTTCTTAGTCAACGAAGGTGTTCCAATGGTGAACATCCTCGGCCTCGCCAAGCTGAATGGCGCGGAGGGCGTTGTAGAGTTTGGTGCTGATGGGACCGGGCTCTTTGCCGAAGTTGTAGCTCTTGCCGGTAGCGGGGTCATCAATACGCTCGATGGGGCTGATGACGGCAGCGGTGCCGCATGCACCTGCTTCCTGAAAGTCTACAAGCTCTTCAACGGCGATGGGACGACGCTCGACCTTGATGCCCATATCCTCGGCCAGCTGCATGAGGCTCTTGTTGGTGATGGAGGGCAGGATGGAAGTGCTCTTGGGAGTGACATAGACACCGTCCTTAATGCCGAAGAAGTTGGCAGCGCCAGCCTCGTCAATATACTTCTTCTCCTTAGCGTCCAGATAGAACTCGCAGGCATACTCACCGCCATGGCAGGCAGTGGTGTGAGCCTTGAGGCTGGCAGCATAGTTGCCACCCACCTTGTAGACACCGGTACCGAGAGGGGCACTGCGGTCATAGTCGCGAGTGATAACATAAGGATTGGCCTGGAAGCCACCTTTGAAATAAGGTCCGACGGGGGTGACGAAGATAAGGAAGAGATACTCGTCAGCGGGTTTCACACCCACGGTGATGCCGGTGCCAATCAGCAGAGGACGAAGGTAGAGACTTGCGCCAGTGCCGTAAGGAGGAATGAATTTCTCATTCAGCTTGACAACTTTCTTGCACATCTCAACGAATTTCTCAGTGGGCAGTTCGGGCATGACGATGCCGCGGCAGGTGCTCTGCAAACGGGCAGCGTTCTCATCGGGGCGGAACATGCGAATTTTACCGTCTTTGCAACGATAGGCTTTCAGACCCTCGAAAGCCTCCTGGCCATAGTGCAGGCAAGAGGCACCCATGTGGATAGGAATGGTGTCTTCGGAGCATACTTCTATTTCGCCCCATTTTCCGTTGCGATAGTAGCAGCGGACATTATAGTCGGTCTTAACGTAACCAAAGGGAAGGTTTTGCCAATCAATATTCATATTGTGTAATATTTTTAGTGTTAAAAAAAAGTGGTCCCACTTGGGCTCGAACCAAGGACCCACTGATTATGAGTCAGTTGCTCTAACCGACTGAGCTATGGGACCAGATTTCCTCTTTTTGAAATCGTTTGCAAAGGTACGTTTTTTTTTTCAATCAACAAAAAAAACTTTTTATCTGTTCTTACCAGAAATACACTTAGCAATTGAGAATGACTTCATTCGCTTGTCAAATTTTATTTAAAGACATGTGAATAAACTTTCTCAAATCCATGTTCCGTTTTGTCAAAATGAACTCATTCGGGATAATATTCTGCAAAAGAATGGTCGTCATAGAGCAATATCATCTTCACAATTTTCTTTTTCACGAGATTAGGCTCTACCGATGCGCTACCCAAATTGATTTCATTTGGACGATTCTCGACGAGTTCAACCGAAGGGGGATTATGCTGGGCAGCATTAGCTGACACTGCCACTGATGGATGGTCCGAAGTAGGTTGATGGGGCGAGGGAGCGTAATTGGAAGCAGGAATTTCACGAGTGACATTTACCTCTGAGCCAGTAGGCAGCGTTGGTGCTGTTGTCGGCGGTAAAGGATTCGAGGGGGCAGCTTTTTTCGCAACAGGAGTAGCCGGCTGTGTGAAAAGGTCAAACTCCTGTGCTTGTTCAGTAACCGATGCAACTGTGGCTTGTTTGGTTTCTTTGGTCTGGACTGATTCTCGTTGAGCAGACTGAGATGAAAGACCATCATACATTTCACCATTGCCAAACATCAGCCAGTTGATATTCACCTCTGGCCACCGTTTGATGACTTTCATTACAAAATCCAAACTAGGATTATTTCGCCCCGACAAGATGTGAGACATACCGCTCGGCTGTATGCCAATCTCCTCAGCAAACTGCCGCGCCGTGATGTTCTTTGCTTTCAACAATAGATTTATTCGTTCAATCATTATATAATATGTATATATTATTATTTATACAAGCCATACTGTAAATGACTACATAACATATGTATATTTACATTTGTACACCAATTAATTTCCGATGCAAAGATACATAAAAATACTGAATTACTGTAAAATTATTTTTGCAATATTACATATGTAAACATAAACCATGCTTAAAGTATCTAATTATATTATTTTGTTAATATACTATTATATTGCAGTTTATATATTCAACTAGTATCTATGTTCATTTTTCGCCTTATTAAATGTCAAGTGGTTAATTAATACATGAGGTAATAATTATTATTAACTGATTATTAGTTATTAATGATATTAATAATATCTATCTGTTAAGACTATTAGCTATTTTACAGATTTCACTGATTATATTTGTGTACATTTCACATAATTAACCTATGCTTTACATATGTATTCCTTGAACCCTTTCCTTATGTTTACATATGTATACATATAACAAGTGTACTGACGTGACTCTGTAATGGGGATAATTGAAATTAGATTGTATTTGACTAATTCTTCCCCTGGTGGTTTTCTATAACAATATTACTGTGTAGCACTTCCGTGGGGAAAGTCCTACCCTATCGCCTGTTCGTTGTTTCCGCCAACAGAATACCTTTTCCATAGACTAGAGAAACACATTAGATGAAACGATGAAGCCCAAAAGCTCCTGATGCACTTGAATGATAATAGGCGAATATTTAACAACAACCACTCCAAGATAGTCGGTACCACTATTGCCAGCCACTCTATACCCGCTACTATTGTGTGTCAGAAACGAGTCGGTAACGAGTCGGTATTGGTCATGGTTTGGGATTGAGGCAGAGTTATGGTGTATATTATCTGACTTCAACAGGTAGAACTCAAGTGGCATCTTCTCGGATCAAGAGTGGGTCAATTTGATATATGGATGGATAAAACTAGACTTTATGCATCATGATAAAGAATTTGGATAACAATTATTTGCATAATAGCACCTCAACTAAAAGACTATATGACTAGTGGAGTATGATTGGGACCTGTCGCCAACCTCCCATAGCACAATCTGAACATTATCTTCAGATACTACTTCCAGCTCTTGGAGAGGTTCATTCACCCTGATGGATGGATTGCATGAGGCTTTCTTCTGAAGGGAATTCTTTTGAATATTTCCGCCCTCTTCCCTACCCGACTTGCTATAAGCGATTCTGAATGTTAAACCCAATCATGGAAAAAACAGCTATTTCACTCTATCTATTCTCATCCTCGCTGCTATTGGTTTATTTCTTTTGACCGAATAGGCATAAATACTCCCCCAGATGACGTGATGCTCCGAACGTATATTTCTCATTACTATTCAATTAAATTATTTTTAGTGTCAATTTGTTATATATACATTTTTTTTTGTATATTTGTAATTTGAATTTAAACACATTATTAACCCAATGAACTAAATATCATAATAATAAATGGCAGATAAAAAACCAAAAAGTTGGTGGGACAGCGATAATCGCTGGGCCTATTTTAAAGTAGGCCTCATTTATTTCACCTTACCCAGTAAAGTATATGAGATTGCACACAAGCGCTCCTCGGCAAACACCCACGAACGTCTGATTCGGGGTAGGCTTTTAGAGATGGGAGTGTTGCGCAATCAGGCCACCCCTTCCGAGCATGATAAAATCGACCTTGAGAAAGGGCACATTTGATTGAAAATACTGATAATACTATTAATATTAAATACATCACATCATGAAGAAATCTCTTGTTGCAGTCTGTATTGTTATGATTTTTGCAATGGTTGCTGCTTCTTGCACACACCACACTTGCCCCGCTTATCGTGGTTCTGTGGCCGAAGCCGTTGTTGAATAATTATTCATAGACTGCTGTAAAAAAGAAAGAGTCCGCTCCTCACTAGGAACGGACTCTTCTTTTATCTGAAGGTTTACTTTTACTTCTCAAGCATAGACTCAAGCTGGTCAATGCGTTGCTTTATTTTCAAGATCTGACTTTCAACGAAGTCCTCACTATATTTAGCATCGCAGAATCCATTACCCCGAGCCACATAGGCATCGTCGTCAACCATGTCTACTTCCAGATCTTGGTAATTGAGCAGCAGTCGCTGCTGCTGCTCAAGTTCCACTTGAATCTCTTCTTGAGTCATAATCATTAATTACCTCTTAAAGACCAATTTTCTCGTTGACGATCTTGATAATCTCAGCCTCTTCCTTGATGGCGCGGGCTTCGAGTTCGGCAGCCTTGGCAAGGATGTCGTTCTTGAAAGCTTCGTCTTTCAACGAGCTGGCGTTTATCTTGACGTTGAGGTGTGCGCCCATTACGGCACTGCGGGCTGCCAAAGCTCCGACACCGCCGTCAGTGACACTGGCAGGGTTGCCCCATTCCACCATGGCGCGGCAGACCTCGAAGGCCTCGAAACTCTTCTGCATGGTGTGGAAGGGAACCTCGGTGGCAAACTTGGTGGCCTCCTGGATGGCAGCGGTGCGAGCAGCTTTGTCCTCGTCGGTCTTCTTGGGAAGACCAAAGGCATTCATAATCTTATTGAAGGCATTGGTATCTTCATCCACCAGGTGAAGCAGTTCGGTCTTCAAGGCCTGGCCTTTTTCTGCCACTTGGCTGAATTTCTCCCACTCGTCATCATATGCAGCCTTACCACCGGTGAGGTTGGCCACCATGGTGCCAAGAGAGGCAGCCAAGGCACCCATATAGGCACTGACGCTTCCACCACCAGGGGCAGGGCTCTCGCTGGCAGTCTCGTCGCAGAAGCCGGTGCAGGTGAGGTCGACCAGTTTCTTCTGTGAGTTATCCTCAATCAGGAACTCGATCACCTTCTCCTTAGGATTGAAAGGCTTCAAGTCGTCGAGGCCCATGCTCTTGATGGCCACCTTCATAATCTCCTCTTCGCTCACACCGAGGCTGCGATGCTGTTTGGCCAGATAGTACTTGCCTGCATCAATCAGGACACTCTTGGGGATGAGACCCACAATCTCGCAGCCGGTCACACGCAGACCGCGGTTTTGAGCACAACGGCAGACCTCGTCAAAGCATTTGTGCACAGGGGCCACCTTGATGGAGGTGATGTTCATGGAAACCTGGGCGATGCCGTAGTCCTCGATATACCAGCCGATAGCTTTGGTACCTTTAAGGGTGCCGGGAATCATGATGGTCTTGCCGTTCTCGTCCTTGATGGGTTTGCCGCTGGGCTTGCCGCCTTCGCGTTTGGGACGACCTTTTTCGCGCACGTCGAAAGCGATGGCGTTGGCGCGGCGGGTGCTGGTGGAGTTGAGGTTATAGTTGATGGCCACAAGGAAATCGCGGGCGCCCACCTGGGTGGCACCGGTCATGGCCACATGTTGGTTCCACTCGTTGGGACCGAAGTCGGGTTTCCACTGCTCGGTGCCCAGACGGGTGCTGAGGCTCTCGTACTCGCCCGTGCGGCAGTAGGCCAAATTGCGGCGTTCTGGAAGGAGGGCAGCGTTCTCGTAGGCATAGATGGGGATGTTCAATTCATCGCCGATACGCTTGCCCAGCTTGTGAGCATACTCCACCACCTCTTCCATGGTGATGTTGGCCACAGGGACCAGCGGGCACACGTCGGTAGCTCCCTGACGGGGATGGGCACCATGATGGTTGCGCATGTCGATGAGTTCGGCAGCCTTTTTCACCACGCGGAAAGCAGCCTCGCAGCAAGGTTCGGGCTCGCCAACGAAAGTGATGACCGTACGGTTAGTAGTTGCACCGGGGTCAACGTCGAGCAGTTTTACACCTTCAACCTTCTCAATCTCGGCGGTCACCTGATTGATGATATTCATGTCGCGGCCTTCGCTGATATTGGGCACGCATTCGATAAGTTGTTTCATAAATGTATATATTTATATTTTACTAATTACTATCTGTCAAATCCTTGCGCAGATAATGGACGCACAAAGTACCTTGCAAAAATACAAAAGTTGTGCGAAATAACCAAAAAAAGTTTTACCCAGAAAAGACATTTAGCCCAAATCGGTCGTTAGGATTTGTGTCAGATTAGTATTTGCTTCGAGCAGATTGGCAGCATCTCTGTCGCAGGCGTAGCCCGCTACGTCAAGACAGGGATGTGGCCAAGATACCGAAAGAAATATTGATATGGCATAAATAGAGCTTGAAATGAGGACATCATGAACACATGTCGGTCTAATGACCGATTTAGGTTTAATCAAATTCCAAATATTTTGCGTATCTTTGCACAATGAAATATATCGGAATAAGATATGCCACGGCAGCCCGATTGGCCTTGCCCATTGCCGAGCCAGACCTCACGTCTGTCAGCGACATCACGTGCCGCACAATCGTCTGCCCACAAAGTACCAGTCGTTTAGTCAACGTCATGGGAAAAGAGAATGGAACCATCGGCCAAGGCGAAGACTGCCTCCGTCTCTCAGTCTATACCCCGACAGCTGACGGCAAAAAAAGGCCTGTGTTGGTCTTCATCCATGGCGGAGCCTATCTCACTGGGAGTGCCATGCACCCCTACTACGATGCCAGCCATTTGGCCGATGAACATGACATCGTAGTAGTATGCATCTCCTACCGACTCGGAGCCTTCGGCCTTCTGTATCTCCACGACCGGCAGGCAACAAACCTGGCCATGGAAGACCAGCTGTGCGCCCTCCGCTGGATACGTCGAAACATACATCATTTTGGTGGCGATGCCCGCAGACTAACTCTCATGGGGCAGTCTGCAGGCGGTCATTCCATTCTCTACCATATTGCCACTCAAACAGAACCCCTCTTCACCCAAGCTATCATTTGCAGCTCGCCCTACCTCTCCCTGAGCAAAAGAGCCATGCGTTCCCGCACTCGCGAATTCCTCCAAATCCTAAAAGAAGACCCACTTAGTGCCTCCCTGGAAAACATCCTCCAGGCCCAGAGTCAGATGCTCCGCAACCATCAACGAATGATGCCCTTTGCGCCCGTCGCCCCCCACATGGCCAAACCCAAACACCTCATGCCTGGTTTAAAGTCCCTGATACTCACCTGCCAGCAGGACGATGCCTCCCCCTTCGTATCCCACAGGCTACAACCGTTGGCCACCCGCCTTGTCTTTCACGACCCCATGATTCGCTATGCCAAAAGAATGGCCAAGGCAGGCATAGATGTCGAAACCGAGGTATTCACTTGGCGCCACGGCGAGACAGCCTTAGGCGCCTGCCACTGCATGGAACTGCCCCTGCTCTTCGGCAACTGGGCGACATGGAAAGACGCCCCCTATCTGAGGGGCGTCTCACAAGAGGAATATATCCGAAGGGCAACAGCAATGAGGCAGTGGGTTGCCCACTATGTGAAAAAACTATAGCAGCACCACGGCCACAGCTGCCACCACATAACAGGCGTTGAGCAGCCCAAACCGGAAGAGACACAGGTTGTATTGTGGACCCTTGGCACGGAGCAGCATCACATACAGAAACACCGACAGCACGAAAGGCAGCACCATCAGCCAGCGAAAAGCATAGCCCTTCAAACCCAACAGAGAGAACAGCAGTGCCCCCGCCAGCATTGCCCCCACCCCTATGAGGGCGGCACCCCTGCCGAAACGGACGGGGAAGGTGTGCTTGCCCACGGCACGGTCGTCCTCAATGTCACGTATGTTGTTGGTGGCCAGCACGCATACCGCAATGCAACCGCAGGTGCATCCCAGCAGCAACGCCTCCCATGAGAAAGTGCCAATCTGCAGCCATGCCGTACCCACCGTTGCCACCGGCCCGTAGAACAGAAAACAGACGAAGTCTGCAATGCCCAGATAGGAGAGCGAGTGGGGCGTGGCTGTATAAATCCAGGCAAAGAAAATGGAGAGGACCCCGATGGCCAGAATCACCCATCCGCCTGCCAGCACCAGATAGAGTCCTTCTGCCACACACAGCCCCAACATGATGAGGCAAGCCTTCCGCATTTGTCCTTCACTTACCAGCCCCTCGGCCAGTGCACGAGCAGGCCCCACCCTACCCGCTTTGTCCGAGCCTCGGCGGAAGTCATAGTAGTCATTAATCAAATTAGACAGGACCTGCAGTGAAACGCCGCACAACAATGTCACCACTGCCACCGCCCACCGTTGCACCCCACTGATGGCCACAAAACCCATCAGCACCGGACAAACCGAGGCAAAAAGCGTGCGCGGCCGACAGATACCAAACCAAAGTCTTATTTTTTGCATGCCATGTAAAGAGATGAAATTCCAAACGTTTGCTGTACAAAGCACCCCTCGGCAAAGCCCACGCTTTCCAAGTGTGCCAAGAAAGCATCGCCCTTGTCGAAACGCTTGATGCTGTTCATAAAATACACAAAAGACTCGCCTTGATGGGTCAGCCGTTTACCAATGCGAGGCATCACCTTCGTGAGGTAGAAGTCGTAGAGGAGTCTAATCGCCCCCTGAGTAGGATAGGTGAACTCCAGTATGCGCAGTTCCCCGCCCGGGCGCAGCACTCGGTGCATCTCTGCCAGCGACTGGTCCAGCCGTTCAAAATTGCGCACACCATAGCCGCAGGTGACCGCATCGAAGCTGTTGTCGGCAAAGGGCAGCTGCGCACAGTCGGCATGCAGCAGCTCCACCTTTCCGTCAAGGCTCAACCGATTGATTTTGGCCTTAGCCACCTCCATCATGCCATCCGAAATGTCGATACCCACCACCTTTTCGGCCTTGCCCTGACGCAGCACTTCGATGGCCAGGTCGCCCGTGCCCACCGCCACATCCAGCAGCATTTCACCTCCCGACAGGCTCTTCACTGCCTGTCTTCGCCACCGCCGGTCAATGCCCATCGAGGCCAAGTGATTGAAACGGTCATAGCGGTTCGAAATGCCGTCAAAAAGTCTTTCTATATGTTCCATGGAATATCTATAATAAGGAACAGTGTACAATGGGCTGAGGAGCATCCATTATACACTGTTCATTTTTTTCACGCCTCACTATTCACTACCAGAGCACCACGCGGTCGGCGGGAGCAATCCACATGCCGTTGCCCTCTTTCACGCCCCAAGCTTCAACAAACTCGGTGACGTGTGGCAGAGTGACATTCACGCGGTTCTTGGCCAGCGAGTGCACATCCATTTGGGTGAGCTGCAGGACAGCCTCGGGACGGATGTTGCTGGCCCATACGCCTGCATAGGCAAGGAAGAAACGCTGAGCGGCGCTGAAACCGTCCATCTTCTCGTCCTTCACTTGACCCTTCTTGATGGCGTTTTGCATAGCCAGATAGCTGATGTGCAGACCGCCGTTGTCGGCGATGTTCTCACCCAGACAGAGCTCGCCGTTGGCGTAGACGGTGTCGGGATCGGTGGCCACCACCACCTTGTTGAAGCAGTCGACCAACACCTGGGCGTGGTCCTTGAAGTTCTGAGCGTCCTGCTCGGTCCACCAGTCGTTGAGGTTGCCCTCCTTGTCGTACTGGCGGCCCTGGTCGTCGAAGCCGTGGGTCATCTCGTGGCCGATAACCACACCAATGGCACCGTAGTTGACGGCATCGTCAGCCTCCATGTTGAAGAATGGCTTCTGCAGGATGGCGGCGGGGAAACAAATCTCGTTGGTGGTGGGATTGTAGTAGGCGTTGACCGTCTGAGGAGTCATGCCCCACTCGGTCTTGTCCACGGGCTTGTCAATCTTGCTAATCATATAGTCCACGTCAAACTCATTGCTGCGGATGATGTTGGCGAAATAGCTGTCCTTCTCAATCTTCAGACCGCTATAGTCGCGCCACTTGTCGGGATAGCCGACCTTAACCAAAATGCTGCTGAGCTTGTCGAGGGCCTTCTCCTTGGTGGCCTGGTCCATCCACTCGGCATCCTTGATGCGCATACCGAAGGCTTCCTTCAGGTTGTCCACGAGGGTAAGCATGCGCTCTTTGGCCTCGGGCGGGAAGTACTTGGCCACATAGAGCTCGCCGAGGGCTTCGCCCATAGCTCCGTCCACCGCACCGGTGACACGTTTCCAGCGGGGACGCAACTGCTCGGTGCCACTCATCTGGCGACCGTAGAACTCGAAGTTGGCATTGACGAAATCGTCGCTCAGGTAGGCAGCGGCAGCGTTGATCACGTTCCAAGCATAATAGGCCTTGATGGTAGCCTCGTTCTCAGTAGCCAGCACCTTGGCCACCTCCTGGATGTACTCGGGCTGACACATGTTGAAGCTGGTGAGCTTGGGCAGGCCCATCTCGGCAAAATATTGTTTGAAGTTGACAGCCTTCGCCAAGGTCTCGGCCTCGTCGAGTGTCTTCTTGTTGTAGGTCTTGAAGGGATCGCGGTTGGTCACCTTGTCATACTGGGCCTTGGCCAGACGGGTCTCTAGGGCCATAACCATCTTGGCCAGTTTGTCGGCAGACATGCCAGAAATCTTGTCATATCCTGACAAGGCAAACTCCTGGGTCATCAGCTTGACATAGCCTTCGCGCAGAGAGGCAGAGCGGGTATCCTTACCCAGATAGTAGTCGCGGTCGCCCATGCCGATACCGGTCTGGTAGATCCATGCGATGCACTGTTTGGCATCCTGTGCGTCGGCCTCGTTGAAGAGGGCGAAGAAGGGGAAGATACCAATGTTGTGCAGGCGAGTCATTTCCTGCTGCAGGGCCTCACGGCCACTGAGAGCGGCAATCTCTTCCATGTAGGGTTTGATGGGTTCGGCACCCTGCTGCTGGAGGGTCACGGAGTCCATGCCAATGTTGTAGAGCGTGGCAATCTTGTCGGCCAGGCTGCCAGCCTCGTTCTTCGAGGCTGAAAGAGAGTCAATAAGGGTGCGGAGCTGCTCCTGATTGGTCTCGGCAAGAGCGTCGAAAGAGCCATAACGGCTGTGCTCGGCATCCAACGGGTGAGCTTTCAGCCAACCACCGCAGGCATACTGGTAGAAGTTGTCCACGGGGTTAGCAGTCGTGTCCAGATTGTTCAGGTCGACACCCGAGGTGAGCTCGGTACCGGCCTTGTTGCATGAAGTTGCGGCAAAAAGTGAAAGTGCCATAACTGCTAATAATGTTTTTTTCATTTGTTGATGTTATTGATATTTATTCTTTTATTATTCTTATTTTTTATCCAAACCACGTACTTACTGCTACAAATCCTCCTCAAAAGTAGGCATACCTTCACCCACAACACTGGGCCCAAACACCTCTAACTGTGAATCGCAAAGCCTACTAACTCATCTACTATTATTTTGCAAAAATACACATTTTTTCTGAAACCGTGACAAAAAAACACGCCCACTTGCCCCTAATGCTCATCATGTCACTGCATAACAGTTAATAGTCAATAGTTATCGCGGTCCCACAACTAACCACTTACACCATGTGGGCAATAAATGAGGAAAAACCACGTTATCTAATTTGAAATTTAAACCTTTACACTATGAAGAAAACATTTTATCTGCTCTCTGCGGTGCTGTGCGCCGTGGCAATGATGGCCGGATGCAAGAGTGGAGCGGCAAACGAAGACGCGACCGACACAACAGCAGTCTGCCAAAGTGCGGACACCGACACGCTCAACGTTGACGAATGGGAGCGGCTGGCGGAAAAGATACGTAGGGGCGACACACTCCTTCCTGAGGAATGGTCTTTCCTCTTCCAGAACATCGACAAGGCAGACGGCGGATACTCCGAAGATATGGGCTACAGCCTATACGAAAGCATACGGCGCACTGGGTTTTTAAAGAATATGGAACAGGAAGGCCTCGACAAACTTTCCCCCGAAAGACGTGAACAGGTGCTTGCGTCGATGATTGAAATGATGTCGATAGACATTATGGCGGATGAGCACACCTACACTTGGGCCGAGTTTTCCGATGACTTTTACGTTTTCAGAGGCTCCCGGGCAGCCGAGAAAGCATTTGAAAGAATAAACAAAGAAAAGAAAGAAGAGTCTAACCAATAAAACAAAAACACTATGTCCCACAACATCAACCGCCGTCCCAACTACCCGACAAAGGGCAGTAATAAAAATCTGCAGGCCAAAGCCAAACGTAAGAAAATTGGACGCGGCATCCTGCGCTGGTCCCCTGTATGGATTTCAGGGCTGGTTGTGTTGGTGGCTATCGTTCAGGCACGAATACAATTCCATAGGATTGAGCAGGACTCAGTCAAGACTACTGCACGCGTTGAGAAAACATATACTGTTAGCGGTGGCCGCAAGTGTGATTACTATGTGTCGTATTATTTCTACATTGACGACAGCTTGTATCACGGCAAAACACAATTGAAGAAGTCGGTCTGGGAGAAGTTCGCCCCTCACGACCCAATAGAGATTGCCTACGAGAAAGGCAACCCGTCCAACAGCAGCTGGGCAGGCTATCACGAGGATTGAAACAAGTAAATATGCACATAGCAGTCTTCTGCGGCTCGTCGCTGCCGCACAACAAGGAAATCGTTGAGGCCGCCGCGTCTCAACAAAACCACGCCGAGAAATTGATGCATAACATATAATATAAAAGGTATATGAAAAAAGCACCTCCGAGGAAGAAATCGACCAAAAGGTATATGAAAAAAGCACATCCGAGGAAGAAATCGACCAAGAAGAAAAGCAATATAAAGAAAGTTATCTTGATACTCGCCGTGCTGTGTGGCATCGTCGTTTCGATAGCCAAATGCGAGAGGGGGTTATTCGACCACGACAATGCTATGACTGTCATGGCCGTCATCACCGACGTGAGGCCATTCTACGGCGGAGGATACGGGTCTAATTACAAAGCTGTCTATGAATACTCTGTGAACGGAGGCACCTACAATAGTTCGGACCAGATTTGCTATGACACCTACAAGAGACTGAACATTGGCGACACCGTATCGGTCTTGGTAAACAATAACGATTACAACCAAACGGAGCTGTTGCTTGAGCAAGACAAAATACTTAAATTTCATATCGATTTCTAATTCGCTTAATATTTCACCAATAAATATAATGTATATTGAACTTTCCGCACAGATTCCCGACGTCACCGTCGGCCGCGCGGCCAACGCGCCCCACTACGAGTACATGACCACCTTCGGCAAGCGCACCGCCGAGCTGCACGTCGACCACGAGCTCTGGCGAAACATTTTTGTTTAACACGAATTGCCACGAATTATCCATTAATTATTTAAGGTATGAATATCATAAGGCATAAGGAAATAATCTATTCTATTATCGGTGCAGCAATGGAAGTCCACCGTGTGCTTGGAGGCGGACTTCTGGAGCCCATATACAACGAGGCTCTTTATCTAGAACTTCTAGAAAGAGGAATCAACTGCGAGCGAGAGAAACAAATCCCCTGTTTCTACAAAAGCCACCAATTGGAAAAATACTATCAGATGGATTTAGTAGTGGAAGACGTGATTGTGGAGCTAAAGCCGGTAAGCGAATTGATACCAGCACACAGTGAGCAGTTATTCAATTATCTGCGTCTGACGCGCATGCCAATGGGGTTGCTGATAAACTTTGGCCAGCCAAGCCTGCAAGGAGAACGATATGCGTATTTCAAGGATGACAATGAATGTGTACTTGTCGACCGAGATATGAATCTGGTGTACTAATAATTAATGGATAATTATATGGCAATTCGTGTTAAAAGAAACCGACCGACGCAGAGCCGGCCGAGGCGTGAAAACGCACCGCGCATATATGCGGGGTCACGAATCGGCCCGGCAAACGCACCCCGCATCGATGCGGGGCTGGTTTTCGGCCGGAAAGTACTCCCCGCATATATGCGAGGCCGATTTTCGCCCCGAAAGTCCACCCCGCATATATGCGCGGTGAAAATGACCGGATGAAACAATAAAATGAAGTAAAACAATAAACACAGACAGACAATGAAGAAGATAATGTTCCTATGCGCGGCGATGGTGTCCTTTGCCACCATGACTGGCTGCAGGAGCGAGTCCCCCACCGACGGGGTAATGGTCATTTATCCAAAATGCGAGCAACGGACAGACACAATAGCCATCGACTCGACATATCTCCTATGGTGTGCGAGTGTATCGCTCAAAGGGCATACGCAAGACTCTCTTTTTCTATCGTTTGGGGAAGGCCGTTTCTGGAAGGTTGGGCTAATCGGTGATATTGATACAACCTATCAAAACGACTGGTATGATGAATTGCCTCTCACATATCATACCAAAACAACAAACGATGGGGACAGTGTGATTATTAAATACAGTTTTGGAGTATTATAGAACATGAACATCTCAGTCTTCTGCGGGGCGTCGCTCCCGAGCTCGGTGAAAGAAAGTTTTTAACGACTTTGTTCCATTTGGTCACCAAGTCCGCTGGACTTTCTTCACTTCGCTCCCCCAAAAAGCAATATTTTCAGACTAACAGCGTTACAACGATATTATGACTAAAGACAACAACGGAATCAATCACACCAACGGCGAGGAACACCAAAGCCTCGTCGGCTCGATGGCGCCGTTCCTCGACAACGGCAAGCCCGAACTTGGTATCTTTTGGTACGACACAGCCAACCAGTCGCTCTTCGGCGTGGAGAAAATCGATGCCGAGCAGGCTACATTTGTCAACGGTCGCGCCACCATTTCCGCTGTTCCAAAGACCTATTGGCAAAAGCAACACCACCGTGCCGAAGCCAAAGGCAACACACGCTCCATATTTTATCAGGAGCACAACTACACGCTTATTCCACGCGGCCGTGTATTCCTCGACGAGAAGACCGACCGCTTCTACGTCTGCGTCGGCAGCTGGCTGCACCAGGTGGATGCCGAGAAGTTGCACGAACTGATAGAGGACGAGCTCAACCTGCCAATCGACTTCGAGTTTGTCGAAGACTATCACTGGGATCTTGGCCACGGCTGGTCTGAGGAACTAATTTAACACTCCACACCCGTGCGCGGTAAAAATGCACGAATGAAACACCCATTCGCAAGAGCGAGAGCAATGAGAGCTTGCTCGCATTGCCGAGCCGCAGAATGGTGTGCGAAGCAAACAGATTGAACAGAAACAATAAACATAGACATAATGGAAATAATTGCTATAGTTTTTTTTGTGATATGGTTTGTCTCGGGGTGCTACATCGGTTATTCAGTGAACCATTATTACGACGAACTGTGGTACTCCCCATTTGATATTGTGAGATACTGGAGAATGTGTAGAAAAGAAAAGGATAAGTATCAGATATGGATTCTAATCATCAACATCTCCGCTTTTGTCATCGGTGTCATTGCTTATGTACTGATTGATTAAAGCGTCAACAAAAATGAAACAACAGATTGAATATGAAAAATAATAACAAGAACTCTATTCTCGACTGGGAGAAGCTGAGGAGCCAGCCGCCGCTGGTTCAGGCCATCTCCATCCTGTCACTGGTGATGCTGGTGGCGATGTTTTTCACAATGCGGCAGTACATCGTCACCGTGCCCTGGTTCACGTATGTGGGGCTGGTGGGCGGCATCTGTCTCGTGCTCGGGATGTTCCTCTACGCCTACAAGGGCCGGTTCCAGACCTTCGGCAAGTACTTCTTCGGCTTTGTGCTAATAGTGTATGCCGCTCTCATTGTCACCGTCTATGCCGGAATCGGCAGCGAGCGCGAATGGAAAGACCTTGAGGTCGAATCGTACTATGTAAAACTACACGGAACGCGCCCGAGACCGCCGTTCCTTGTTGTCACTATCGACGACCAACCCGTAAACATCTACAGATTCAACAAGTCGCTGAGAGAACTGACCCGCAGCTACGGCACCGACTTCAACGACTCCGTCACCGTCGACCTGACAGCCCGACAGATTGTGCCGCACTTCTACGTGAAGCCCAAGGCCTCAATCAAACCGAGAGTGGACGGCAAATGAACATAGCAGTCTTCTGCGGCTCGTCGCACCCGTGCGCGGCGAAACTGACTGAATGAAACAATAAAATGAAGTAAAACAATAAACACATTTAGACAATGAAGAAGATATTTTTGCTCGGCGCCATGGTGTGCGCCCTCGGAATGATGACCGCCTGCAAGAGCGGGACGACAACTGACAACAACAGCGGTTGGGTTGACCTCGGATTGCCCAGCGGACTGCTGTGGGCAACGTGCAATGTGGGTGCGGATACACCCGAAGAGTTCGGCGACTATTTTGCCTGGGGCGAGACCCAGCCCAAGGATGAATACACGTGGGACAACTATCGCTTCGGGAGCGACCAAATGCATCTCACCAAGTACTGTAGCCAGCAGGAGTACGGCCTTGACGGATTCACAGATTCGCTGACTACCCTCAAGTCCGAAGATGACGCTGCCGCCAGCCTCGGCGATGGTGCACGAACCCCGACACGCGAGGAATGGCAGGAGCTGATGGACAACACCACGAGCGAATGGACGACCCAAAATGGTGTCAAAGGAATTAAGTTCACTGCCTCCAACGGTAATGCGATTTTCCTGCCCGCCGCTGAATGCAAGCCACACTGCCACGACAACACCGGCTACTACTGGTCGTCATCGCTCATCCCCGACGAATCATTCGGCCCATACCTTTTTGCCTTCTCGGAGAACGGAAAGGAAATTAACGACAACTTCTTCCGATGCTGCGGGTTCACAATCCGCGCCGTACCTGCCAACAATGAGAATTGACCGATTGACAATCCAAGAGAAGAAAGTGCCTGTGGGGCCCCGCCTCCGCTCATGATCGCGGTGAAAATGCAGAAATGAAACAACAAATCGAATAAAAACAATAAAATTAAACAGACGATGAAGAAACTCTTTTTACTCGGCGCGATGGTGTGCGTCCTCGGAATGATGACCGCCAATGTTTCGGCACAAAATGTAACCGAAAGCGACATTGTTGGCATATGGGAATTCAAAGAAGCACGAAATTTCCAGTCTCCTAACGTTGGTCTGTATCTACATGGAGAACATGCCGCCGTGGGCGAAACGGTGTTCTCCCTGATGCGCGACATTGAATTCCGCCCCGACGGGACTCTTTCGGTGCAGGTGGCTGTCGACCGAGACCCCGACGGGAACTATATGTTCTCCACCTACGAGGCGAAATGGAGTATCGGCAAAGATGTCCGCGGCGTGGCTGAAATCACCATCACAACCGAAGATGCAACGGTTGTCTGCCAACTACAGCTGCACGAGGACAACATGACCATTACTCCGCCTGCTGTCGAGACATTCCTGTCGTTCAAGTGTCCTAAAGGCATGTCTGCAACTTCATACTTCTACCTCCGCAAAAAATAACACCTATTCTCAACCCTGCGCCAGCCCCGGCCGCTTTTGACACCGCCTGTCGCGGGGCGCGGAAATTCCAATCGGATTAAAAAACGGCCGCCATCCTTGCGTGCTATGGCCACCGACCATAGCGGAGGTAACGGCAAAGAAAACAGAAACATCACAATGCACATCTCAGTCTTCTGCGGGCGTCGCTCCCGCGCGCGGTGAAAATGCAGAAATGAAACAACACCGTTAGGGGAACCGAACACCGCTTAATTAAATCAAATAAAGTGAGGAACAGATTGAACAGAAACAATAACTACAGAAAGACAATGAAGAAATTTGGATTTTTCCTTCTGAAGAACAATATCCACCTGATGACGTTCGTATTCGTTGGTTGGGCTGTCTGGGCGGTGTGCAACTGGAATGCGCTGGCCCTGATGCAGAGACTCACACTCGGTCTCTATGTCTTGCTTATTGTACACGAGTATGAAGAAGGCTACAAGTTCCGTTTTCTGGAGCTGATGCTTGGTCGCATAATGGGCATTGACCACCGCACGTTGGTACCAGGCGTATCGCATATTGCACAGGCATTGTACATCACGCTGGCTTTCTCGGCGGCACTCATCTGGCCCGACCAGTTGTGGCTGACATTCGCTGTGCTGATACTCGGCATCTTCGAGGGCTTTGTGCACAATATGGGCATCTTCCTGTTCCAGCTGCGCGGGGTATCGCCCGGTTGGTGGACGGCGATGCTGATGTGTGCTTATAGCATTGGGGCCATTGTGGTCGTGAACCGAAACATCGCCTACGACGGTATCCAGTGGCTGTGGGGCGCACTCACATTCCTCGGCTGTTTCCTCGCCATGGAAGTCTTCTTTCAGAAGATGGTCGGCAACACGCCAGCGAAAATCAGAGCATCCGTGACACGCTTCCTCAAAGAACGTTTTCATTAATACATCAACCAACACGATGAACATAGCAGTCTTCTGCGGGGCGTCGCTCCCAAACTCGGTGAAAATGCAGAAATGAAACAACGGATTGAAAACACTTAACTCATAAAAAACAATGAAGAGGTTATTTCCGGCATACTTGATGATTATGGCATTCGGATATGTGGAGGCACAGACTTCGTATGTTCCATACTACACAAAGACCATTGATGCCTTTACTAAAATGGCAGAAAACAATTATGTTCAGGCAGCTGAACGCTATGAAGAGGCGTTTTCCAATTACTATCCTTTCCCCGAGGACCTTGCCAATCTGCGCGACTGCTATTTAGCGTTAGAAGATACTGCCGATGCAGTTAATTGTGTCAAGCGTATGGTTGCGTGCGGATGGCAATTGTATGAAACTTATCCAGTGATAGGCTTTCGCTCATTGGAAAACAGAATTGGAGCGTTCGACTCAGTACGAATTGTCTCTATAACCAGTATTTACCCAACATTACGCCAAAACTATTTGCAACAAATCGACCCCACCGAAAATGCCTATCTTGAACGGATTGTCCAGAACGAAATCTTCTGTCAGGAAATAAGGGATGGGAGATTTGGCGAAGACGAATGGCTGAATGCGGTATTTGCACAGAATGCATTAGACCTTTGTTTCTTGCTTAAGAACATGAAATTGAACAGGAGAAATGTTGACGTGTGGAATAACCAATTACTACAGATTGCCTTGGTTCATTGCGCGAAAGCATTGGGGTTGAACGAATATGGGAGAGATACGATATACACCGATATGATGGATTTGTTGAAGAAAGAGGTGCTTAAAGGTAATTTACATCCCGATGTATATGCCAGTGTCTATGACATAGTTTATTGGTTTAACAACAATAAATCATACTATGGAAGGCAATTGTCCTTTGACCCGGAAACAGGGAAGCATTTCTGCGTCGAGATAGAGGATGTGAGTAACGTGGATAAGCGACGTGCCGAGATTTGACTCCCGTCAGTTCGGGTTTTTTGTAAGAAATACAATATCACGCCACCTGCCAATTACTAATACAATCACAACGGCTGCCATCCTTGCGGGCGACAGCCCTGCAACGCCACCCCGCACCCGTGCGCGGTGAAAATGCACGAATGAAACAAAAAATGAAGTAAAACAATAAACACAGACAGACAATGAAGAGAATAATGATACTTTGGGCGGTGCTTTCCCTTGGTCTTGGTGCTTTTGCACAGCCGGCAAAGCCACCATATCCAGATGACGGAGAACTCTTCCGGCAGCTCGGATTTCCTGAATTGCGAGAAAACCGTAAAGGGAACGAAAGTATTCTTTTACGTGATGATAGTACAGTTTTTTCCGATGTCGATGTGGACCCGCAATATCCTGGAGGTATAGATTCTGTCTATGAATGGATTTCCCGCAATTTCGATTACAGCGGAATGGGGGATTGTTGTGCAATTGGGCGTGTAATTGTTTCTTTTATTGTGGAAACAGATGGATCTATTACAGATGTAGTCAAACTACGCGACATTGGCTGCAGGATTGCAGATAGAGTTGTGAACGCCGTAAGCATTATGCCAAAATGGATTCCGGGCAAATTAAATGATAAAGCGGTGCGAGTACGATACGTTTTGGCCTATTCTTTTTTCATCAGATAGCACCCCCAAAACGGCTGCCGTCCTCGCGAGCTATGGCCACCGACCGTAGCAGTGGTAACGGCAATAAGCAACAGAATCAATAAACACAGACATAATGGAAACATTTGCTATAGTTTTCGGCGTGATATGGCTTGTCTCAGGGTGGTACATCAGTAATAAAGTGAACCATTACTACGACAAACTGTGGTACTCCCCATTTGATATTGTGAGATATTGGAAAATGTGCAGAATAAGGATAATATGCGCAACGATAATTGCCATTAGCGCTGTTAGTAGCTGCGATAGTATGAATACATCTAACTGTGTCAATGGCAGCAATAATGATTTCAGAGAAGCAAAGGTGATTAAAAGTGCCACTTTCGGGCCGGAAGATACTCCTGAAATCATAGATTCGGCATTGAAAGCTGCAGGTTTGCCTATGCATATCGAATGGGACAACGATGGCTCGCCGAGCCTTGCCTTAGACGGAATGAATTATTATATATCTGACAGCATTAGTTACATTTGCCAAGCAAAAGAAATCATTTTCAACGATGAACCATGGCTCTGTATCATATACACTGAGGATGTAACTGGGCAATATTGGCAGATGATGGGCCCCAAAAGAGAGAGGTTCTTGTGGTACGAGACGGCCCTCATCAGTCCACAAGCCGAACCTTATCAGATGGCCGACCATGAAATCACCATTCATGGTAGCGATGTCGATTGCGCTGCCATTGTGGTCCGATACCTCTATAGCGAGAGATTGGACACGATACGTTATACTCAGGTTATAGATTGAACATACCAATAGATGGCCATAGAACTACAATGAAAAACGGCTGCCGTCCTTGCGTATTATGCCTTTGGCCATAAGGGAGGTGACTGCATCAGTTATGGCTAGAAGAAATGAAAACGAAAGATGGCTTTTATTCTTTTAGAAGATAGTAACAATCGGCCAGCCACTCTTTAGATATAAGCAGATAAGGAAACGTCCATGGGGACAGTCCTTGCCGCAGTTCTTCAAATACCCGGTCGAGAAGCTGCCTAAATTTGAAGAAATGATATGACAAAAAAATAAAGGGTGCTTGACACACCCTTTATTTATTATTTGCGGAATTAATACATATCGCCTAGCGTGAGGCGAGATCTGTTTAGTACATACCGCCCATGCCGCCCATACCGGGGTTGCCAGCAGGCATCGGGGGTTCGGGTTCCTTGATGTCGCACATAACGCACTCGGTTGTCAGGAGCATACCGGCGATGCTGGCAGCATTCTGCAGGGCCACGCGGGTAACCTTGGCGGGGTCGATAACGCCGCTCTTGTAGAGATTTTCGTATTTCTCGGTGCGGGCGTTGTAGCCGTAGTCGCCCTTGCCGTTCTTCACCTCGTTGACCACGACGGAGCCTTCCAGACCGGCGTTCTCAACAATCATGCGCAGAGGCTCTTCGATGGCGCGACGGATAATTTCCACGCCCAGTTTCTCGTCCTCGTTGGCGGGTTTGACGTTGTTGAGCTTCTCGGCAGCACGGATGAGAGCGGTGCCACCACCGGGGATGATGCCCTCTTCGACTGCAGCACGGGTGGCATGCAGAGCGTCGTCGAAACGGTCTTTCTTTTCTTTCATCTCAACCTCGCTGGCTGCACCGACATAGATGACTGCTACGCCGCCTGCCAATTTGGCAAGACGCTCTTGCAGCTTCTCGCGGTCGTAGTCGCTAGTGGTCTTCTCAATCTGTACCTTAATCTGGTTCACGCGGGCCTTGATCATCTCGGGGTCGCCAGCACCGTTCACGATGGTGGTGTTGTCCTTGTCGATGGTTATCTTGTCGCAGGTGCCAAGCATGTCGATGGTGGCATCTTCGAGTTTATAGCCTTTCTCTTCGCTGATGACGGTGCCACCGGTGAGGATGGCGATGTCTTCGAGCATCTCTTTACGACGGTCGCCAAAACCAGGAGCCTTCACGGCAACCACCTTCAGGCCGCCACGCAGACGGTTGACCACGAGGGTGGCCATGGCCTCGGTTTCGACATCCTCAGCAATGATAAGGAGAGGACGACTCTGTTTAGCAACGGGTTCGAGGATAGGCAGGAGGGACTGGAGCGAGCTGATCTTCTTGTCGTAGATCATGACCAGAGGATTGTCGTAGGTGCACTCCATCTTGTCGGTATCGGTGACAAAATAGGGGCTGATGTAGCCGCGGTCGAACTGCATACCTTCGACCACCTTGACGCTGGTCTCGATGCCTTTAGCCTCTTCAATGGTGATAACGCCGTCCTTAGAAACTTTCTCCATGGCCTCGGCAATAATGTCACCAATCTGAGTGTCGTTGTTGGCACTGATTGTGGCCACTTGGCGAATCTTCTCGATGTCGCCGCCTACTTCCTGAGCGTTGGCCTTGATGTCCTCGACGATGGTGGCTACGGCCTTGTCGATACCGCGTTTGAGGTCCATGGGGTTGGCCCCAGCGGTGACGTTCTTCAGACCGGTGTTGACGATGGCCTGAGCCAAAACGGTAGCAGTGGTGGTGCCGTCGCCAGCCTGGTCGTTGGTCTTAGAGGCAACCTCCTTCACCATCTGGGCACCCATGTTCTCGATGCTGTTCTCCAGTTCGACTTCCTTAGCCACGGTCACACCGTCCTTAGTCACCTGGGGAGCACCAAATTTCTTGTCGATAACGACATTGCGGCCTTTAGGGCCGAGGGTTACTTTTACTGCGTTTGCCAGTGCATCAACGCCCTTGCGGAGCTGTTCGCGAGCGTCATTATTGAAAACTATTTCTTTTGCCATTTTTCTTAGTAAATTGTGATTAGTGAATAGTCATTACCACTAATCGGGTTATTTCTTCTTTTTTTATTCCTCGGTGATGGGTGCTTTTCTTGTAAAAAGTGATTTGATATTTATAATGTCTATTCTCTTTTCACTCATCACCATTCACTCATTTTAGATGATGGCGTAGATGTCGCCTTCCTTCATAATCATATACTTGGTGCCGTCGATGTCGACCTCGGTGCCGCTATATTTGCCGTAGAGCACTTCGTCGCCCACCTTCACGGTCATCTCATGGTCCTTGGTGCCAGGGCCAACGGATATCACTTTACCCTTTTGGGGTTTCTCTTTGGCGGTGTCGGGAATGATAATTCCAGCTGCAGTTTTTTGCTCTGCCTCGTCGGGCAGGACCAGTACACGGTCTGCTAAAGGTTTAATGTTCATGACTTATTATTTTTTAGTTGTTAATCTTTATTTTGTACGTCCTTACTTATTTCTTTATTTTTGACGTAACGAGCCTATAAATATCATAAACCGTGCCAATGGCATAAGCAAGACATTACAGCCCTGCCATAATGACAAATTGGCAGCAACGAAATAAAAAAGATAATCTGTCGTTGTTGATAAAATAGACAATAAACGAACTGCCCACAAACTAAGGGCCTTGAATTAATGCATAATAAATAAATGCTAATAAAGAACATAATAGATTATCTGGACAGTCAGACACATCCAGAATATCAGGAAGACTACGACAATTCTGGGTTTCTACTGGGCGACCCTGCCCTGCCATACACAGGCGCACTCATCGCTCTTGACCTTACGGATGCCGTGGTAGATGAAGCCATTGAGCGTGGGGTAAACCTCATCGTTACCCATCATCCATTCATTTTCAGCGGTGTGAAACGCATTACGCCCCTTAATGCCACTGGCCGACTGATATTCAAACTAATCAAAAATGGAATGGCTGTCTATGCCGCTCACACCAACCTTGACAACTTAGCCGACGGTGTGAATGGAGTGCTGGCACAAGTGCTGGGACTGACAGACTGTCACATTCTGCGGCCCCTTCAGGGGCAGGACTCACCTCTGGTAGGTGCCGGCCTGGTGGGTCAACTCCCCTACCCGCTTCCCGCCGAAGCATTCCTCCAACAAGTGAAGTTATCTCTGGGACTGCCCTTGCTGCGGCTGAGTGACATAACACAGCAGGTCGTCTGCAGTGTGGCCATCTGTGGGGGTGCCGGAAGCTTTCTTATCGACGACGCAATTGCGGCTGGGGCCGCAGCCTTCCTGACGGGCGACTTGAAGTACCATGATTTCCAACGTGCACAAGGACGCATCACTCTGGTTGACATAGGCCATTTTGAGAGCGAACAATTCAGCAAACAATTAATTTATTCCATTATATCAAAAAAATTTAGTAATTTTGCATGTTTTATTAGTCAACGAGGCCGCAGCTTTGTGAACTATATATAACTGTCTAATAAAAAAATAAATAAAAATACATATATCGAACAATGCCCAAGAAAGTCACCACACCCGAAGTTGCCGAGATGCCCGCTGAGGCCACTCGCCCTGTTTTAGAAGTCGACGAAGCCATTGAACGTCGTCTGGTTGCGCTGTATACCCTTCAGCTTGTCGATTCCGAAATCGACAAGATTAAGATTGTCCGAGGAGAGCTGCCACAAGCCATCCAAGACCTCGAAGACGAATTGGCAGGATTGCAGACCCGTATTGAAAACTTTAAGGCCAGCATTGCCGAACAGAATGACAACATAGTCAAGCGCAATAGCGAGATTGCCGACCACAAGGCTCTCATAGCCAAATATGAGAAACAGCAAGACAATGTGCGCAACAACCGCGAGTTCGAGGCCATCAACAAGGAGATTGAATTTCAGGATTTGGAGATTCAGCTTTGCGAACGCCGCAACCGCGATTCCAACAACAAAATCAAGGAGCTGGAACAGCATATCGCCGCTGCCGAACAGCTCATCGAAGGCCGCCAGAAGGACCTCAACTCGAAGAAGGAGGAACTGGACGGCATCATCGAGGACACGAAGAAGGACGAGGTGCGCTTTAGGGAGAAGTCGCATGAGATGGAACAGTATATCGACGACTACTACCTGACCGGCTACAAACGCATCCGCAATCAGGCCCGCAACGGACTGGCAGTGGTCACCATTGAACGCGACGCCTGCGGCGGCTGTTTCAGCAAGATTCCCCCCCAGCGTCAGAGCGAAATCAAGATGCACAAAAAGGTCATCGTGTGCGAATACTGCGGACGCATCCTCGTAGACGAAGACATTGCCCAGAAAGCTCACGCCCAGTTGGAAAAATAATATTCACCAACAATACAGAGCCACTATCAACTCAAAAAGAACTAACAAACAACCCCTTTTAATAAGACTGTCATGGTTTACAATATCAATCCCGAAGAAAGACTAACATTTTCCAAGGTCAAGGAAATCGTTGACAACAAAATGACCCTAGCCCTTAGCGACGAGGCCAAACGCCGCATTCAGAAATGCCGCGACTATCTGAACAAGAAGATGGAAACCCAGAAGGAACCCATATACGGTGTCACCACTGGATTTGGCTCACTCTGCAATATCTCTATCAGCAAGGAACAGCTCAGCCAACTGCAGAAGAACCTGGTCATGAGCCATGCCTGCGGCGTGGGCGACGAAGTACCCCAAGAGGTAGTGCGCCTAATGCTGCTGCTCAAGGCTCAGAATTTCTGTTTTGGCTATAGCGGGGCACAACTGCAAACGGTGCAACGTTTGATTGACTGCTACAACAACGACGTGCTGCCAGTTGTCTACCAGCAGGGTAGCCTGGGTGCCAGCGGCGACCTCTGCCCCTTGGCCAACCTCATGTTGCCCGCCATTCTGGGCATGGGCGACGTGTACTATAAAGGCACCCGTTGCGATGTCCAGAAAGTCTATGCCGAACTGGGCTGGAAACCCATCGAGCTGCAGAGCAAGGAAGGTCTCGCCCTTCTCAATGGCACGCAGTTCATGAGCAGCTACGCCGTTTGGTGCATAATGAAGGCCCAACGCCTCAGCAGACAGGCCGACATGCTCCTGTCGCTTAGCCTCGATGCTTTCGACGGTCGCATTGAGCCTTTCTACGAGAGCCTTCATATGGTGCGTCCCCACAAAGGTCAGCTGGAGACGGCTGCCGCCGTGCGCAAGTATACCGAGGGAAGCCAGATTATAGCCCGCCACAAAGAACATGTGCAGGACCCCTACAGCTTCCGGTGCGCCCCGCAGGTGCATGGTGCTGCCAAAGATACGATAGCCTATGTGGCTTCCGTCATTGAGACCGAAATCAACTCTACTACCGACAACCCCATTGTCCTCCCCGACGAGGATATGGTTATCAGCGGTGGTCACTTCCACGGCGAGCCCCTGGCCATGGTGCTTGACTTCCTGGCCATTGCCGTTGCCGAACTGGGCAGCATCAGCGAACGCCGCACCTACCAACTCATCGATGCCAAACGCGGCCTGCCCAGCTTCCTAGTGGCCAAGCCAGGCCTCAACAGCGGCTTCATGATTCCCCAGTATGCCGCCGCCTCCATCGTAAGCCAGAGCAAACAGCTCTGCACCCCTTGCAGCGTAGACAGCATCCCCAGCAGCCAGAATCAGGAAGACCTCGTCAGCATGGGTGGCAATGCCGCCACTAAGTGCTACAAAGTGATGGAGAACACCGAGCGCGTGATGGCAATAGAACTTTTCGATGCCGCACAGGCTTTGGACTTCCGCCATCAGGAAGGCCTCAAGAGCAGCCCCTTCATCGAGAACCTCGTTTCCGAATACCGCAAAGTGGTCAATTTTGTCGACATCGACCAAATCATGTACAAACACATCCACGCAAGCGTGAAGTTCCTGCAAGAGATGAAAGTTGACTAACATACCTTCATCCATTATTGAGAAAGGCACTTACCAATATGGCAAGTGCCTTTCTCTTATGTTGTAAAAGATACATGTAGTAATATTATCTCATATCCCGCACCAAGCGAACTTGCATACCTGCGGCAAGATTGGTAATAACCATAACCGTTGGCAATAGGTTGTCAAGATTGGCGATGAAATAGAGGTAATAAGCGTCATTCTCATCATATTGGGTAGACAGCCAATAGTTGCCATGAGTCATATTCCATCTGTCTATATAGTATATAGTACTTCCCCAACGATAGCCTCCAGCACGCAAAAAGACGGCTCCAGCGTTCTCCATAAGTTGCCATTGTTCCATAGAGTATTGGTTGCGCTCATACCCATACATGCCGGGCCAGAACTGACAGCTGTCGGGCAAGGTCCAACTGTCGGGCAGCAGAATCAGGCCAGTCATGGTATCCTTTATGCCTAAGACACAGCCGGCAGCAACTTTTTCGCGAGAAGACTCCCTCTCATATATAATATAGTGCCACTCGTCATAAGTCAGTGTACGCCACCCACCCTCGATATAGTTGCCCCAATCGTCGAAAGTAACATAGTCATGATAGTCCTCCGAAGTGTCGTCAGGATGGTTGCCCGTCCCCCAGCCAAAGTATCCGCCTAATTCGTACTGGTGGGGAACAAAACTACGTCCTCCCTCGGCAAGGTTGCCCGGCGCAAAAGTGATTTGCAGGGAATCGCTGACAGAAAATAGGCCTATGCCGATAGGATTTTCCTCTTCATTGTCATCGTCGTTCTGGGGTTTGGGCTCTTTTTCACAACATAACAATACCGACGATAGCAACAGTATCATCAGCGCGGAGAGACATCTACGTGTTGAACTTATCATATTGAAGAATTATTACATTGCGTGAATAGTGTACTGACCCCAGATATAAGAGGCCTTGAAGGCATCAAAAGCCTGCTTTGTTACTGTGATAGGAATCTCCCTGCCGAAAGCCGGTTCTTCAGCACAGGCGGGCATGGGAGGAACGGTACCTAAGAAAATAACCGATTTCAACTTGGCATATCCAGCAAAGGCTCCACAGCCAAAGGTGGTGATATTGGCAGGAATGAGATAGTCAGTTACTGAGGCGCAGTTTTCGAAACAACCTTCGGGGATGACTGTGAGACCATGGGAGATGACAAAATGGCGGACGTTGACGCAGTCTTTGAAGGCATAGGCGCCGAGTTCCCACACCGAATTGGGCATGACTACGTCGATGAGCGAAGTGCAGTCCTCGAAGGCGCGCGCGCCTATAACGGCGAGAGTTTTTGGCATTTCAATGAAACGCAGGTCGGTGCAGTGGGCAAAGGCAGCCGCGCCGATATTGAACATGGTGGTGGGAAGTGTCACACCTTGAATTCGGATGCAGTTTGAAAAGCAACCGTCACCGATGCCAGTGACAACATAGTTGTCGCCATTGTAGCGCACGGTTCGTGGCACGTTGATGAAACCGCCAAGCATTTCGGGGTATTCTTCCTGATACCAGACGTATACTTCGCCAAAGTCCACAATTTTGTAATACAGCACTTGGCCAGAAGAGCATACGGCCGAGAAGTCGGCACTGTCGGTGTAGGGATGAGCCTGCACGGAAGACAGCGTACCCATCACAAAAAGGGTTAAGAAGAGTAAAATCTTTTTCATGGTTTATTTTGTTTTTTTATTATCAGTTATTACAATCCGTTAGTGGGCAGTGAGCCAGTCGGGACCTACGTCGATACTGACCTCGATGGGGATGGAGAGCGGCAGGGCGTTGACCATAGCCTCCTCTACAATTTGGCGCACCTGAGTTTCTTCGGGCTTATAGCAGTCGAAGACCAATTCGTCGTGGACTTGCAGAATCATGCGCGACTTGAGCCCCAGTTGGCGGAACTGGCGGTAGATGCTTATCATAGCAATCTTTATCATATCGGCCGAGGTGCCCTGAATGGGCATATTGACAGCGTTGCGCTCGGCAAAGTTTCGTGCCGAGGCATTGCGGGAGTTGATGTCGGCCAGATAGCGCCGACGGCCTAAGAGTGTCTGGGCGTAGCCGTGCTGACGGGCAAAGGCAATGTTTTGGTCTATGTATCGCTTGATGTCAGGATATTGGTTGAAATATTCGTCGATAAGAGCGGATGCCTCTTTGCGAGGTATGCCAAGTTGTTCGCTGAGGCCAAAGGCACTGATGCCGTAGACGATGCCGAAGTTGACGGACTTGGCATTGCGGCGAAGGTCTTTAGTGACCTCTTCGATAGGCAGTTTGTATATCTTGGCAGCGGTGGCAGCATGGATGTCGTAGTGATTGGCGAAGGCCTCTATCATGTGGCGGTCGTTGGCCAAAGAGGCAATGATGCGCAGCTCTATCTGCGAATAGTCGGCTGCCAAAAGCAGGTATTCGTCATTGCGGGCAACAAAGGCTTTGCGTATTTCTCGGCCCCGTTCGGTCCGGATAGGTATGTTTTGCAGGTTGGGGTTGCTGCTGGAGAGACGGCCAGTTGCTGTCACGGTCTGGTTGTAGACAGTGTGGAGCCGATGGGTGGCAGGGTTGATGAGCTTGGGGAAGCTGTCGAGATAAGTGCCGATAAGTTTGCTGAGCGAGCGGTATTCTAAAATCTTGTCAATGATGGGGTGCTTGTCTTTGAGTTTGAGAAGCACGTCCTCGGCGGTGGAATATTGCTTGGTGGCGGTGCGTGGGGGCTTGTCCGTGACCTTGAGCTTTTCGTACAGGACCTCGCCCAACTGCTTGGGTGAGGAAATGTTGAATGGAGCACCGGCCAACTGGAAGATTTCCTTTTCCAGTCCTTCGCGCTCCTGTGATAGCCGCGCGGAGTAGTCTTTAAGGGCGTCTACATCGATGCGAACACCCTCTTCTTCCATGCTGATGAGCACATCCACTAGAGGCAACTCGACATCAGAATAGAGGTGGTTGAGGCCGGCATCGGTCATCTGAGCGGCCAAGAGGGGATAGACCTGCCAGAGGATGGCAGCCGACTCAACTGCGTCGGCGGGCTCATATCCAAGGGCTCCACGTGCGATACTGCCTAGCTCGTGACGGGCTTCGGCATCGATGAGATAGTGGGCCAGTTGTATGTCAAATACTTGGCCGGAAAGTTCTATATCAAGCTCACGTAGGATGTACTTGAGGGCCTTGAGGTCGTAGCAGAGTTTAAGGGAGTCGGGATTCTGAAGGAGCTGGCGTAGGCGGGACACATCTATGTCGCCCACCAATGATGAGTAGACCTCGTCGGCACTGAAAGCCAGCAAGAGGGTGGCACCGGAGACGTATACGGCCACGTCTCCCGTGGTGGGAAACTGTGAGAGGTGACGTATTTCCACTGCACGGCTGTCGTCAACCGCTGGTGCGTCAAAGAGCGACGGTTGGTCGAAGAGCGACGGCTGCCTCTGGGGTTGTGGCTTGGCAGCGGCAAAGAGTTGGGCCTCAGAGGGGTCGGAGACAGAAAGGTCGGTAAAGATGCGCTTGGAGAGGTTGCGGAACTCCAACTCGGCAAAGAGTTGCTGCAGTTGCTGATAGTTAGGCTTCTGAAGGAGTAGCGACTCCTCGTCCAAAGTGATGGGGGCCGTCAGCGAGATGGTGGCCAAGAGCTTGCTAAAGATGGCCTGCTGACCATAGGTGGACACCAAGTTGCGAATCTTGTCATTCTTTATTTCGTCTTTGTGTTCAACCATCTCTTCAATTGACCCAAACTGGGCAATGAGTTTCTTGGCAGTCTTCTCCCCTACCCCAGGTATGCCGGGTATGTTGTCAGACGCATCGCCCCAAAGGCCCAGAAGATCCTTGACCTGTTCGCAGCGGCTGACGCCGAACTTTTCCAGCACCTCTTGCTCCCCCATGATTTGGTCGGGTTTGCCCATACGGCCGAAACGGTACATGAAGACGTGGGGTGTAACCAGTTGGCCAAAATCCTTGTCGGGGGTGACCATAATCACTTGGTCGAAACCGTGTTCCTCAGCCCATGCCGAAGTGGTGCCAATGACATCGTCAGCCTCGTAGCCTTCGCAGGTGAGGATGGGTATGTTGAAAGCCTGGATAATCTGCTTGACGTAGGGCAGTCCCACCTGAATGGCTTCGGGCATGGCTTCGCGGTTGGCCTTGTACTGGTCGTACATCTCGTGGCGGAAGGTGGGTTTCTGGAGGTCGAAGGCCACGGCGGCATGGGTGGGCTTGAGCTTTTTGAGAAGGTCGTAGAGGGTGGTGGTGAAACCCAGTACGGCCGAGGTGTTCATGCCCTTGGAATTCATGCGGCCTGAGCCGTTGAGCGCATAGAAGGCACGGTAGACCATGGCCATGCCGTCAAACAGAACCAGTTTTTTCATCAGTCGAGCGGGTCAGAGGTGAGTTCGTCGTATTCTTTGCGGTTGCGCTGTATGTCACAGGCCAGATAGACGGCCCGACGGAACGACTGCTCGCTGGCCTTGTCGTGACCGGCAATGTCGAAAGCCGTACCGTGGGCTGGAGAGGTGCGGACGTAGGGCAATCCGGCAGTGAAGTTTACACCATCGGTGAAAGACATGAGTTTGAATGGGATAAGACCCTGGTCGTGATAGAGGGCTAGGACTCCGTCGAACTTGTTGAAGTCGCCATTGCCAAAGAAACCGTCGGAAGGATAGGGACCATAGGCAAGCACTCCTTTGGACTGCACTTCATCTATGACGGGCTTCACCACCGAGTTGTCTTGAGTGCCAATTACACCATTGTCGCCCGCATGGGGGTCGAGTGCCAGAACGGCAATCTTGGGAATGGGCACGCCAAAATCGCGCTTGAGCGATTCATTCATGAGCATGATTTTGTCGAAAAGGAGGTTGTGGGTGATGGCTGCCGGAACATCTTTGATGGCAAGGTGGTTGGTGACAATGCCGATGCGAATACGGTCGCAGACCATAATCATAAGGCTGCTGCAACCAAACTGGTGTGAGAGGTATTCGGTATGGCCTGGGAAGTCGAACTCGGGCGACTGGATATTTTTCTTGCTGATGGGGGCGGTGACCAGGACATCTATGGCCCCTTTCTTGAGGTCCTCGCAGGCGCGGTTGAGGGAGAGGCGCGACTGGGCACCGGCCACTTCGGTGAGTTTGCCCACGTCTATCTTTATCTCGTCGGGGGTGAGGTTGACGATGTTAAACTTCTTATCTTCGGCGGCCTGTGCGTCATGGATGCCGTTGAAAGCCAAGTCTTGATGGAGATGGAGCAGCTTTTTGTGATAGGAGGCCACTTTGGTGGAGCCGTAGAGCACTGGGGTGCATATGTCGAACATGCGGTTGTCGCTGAAGGTCTTGAGGATGACTTCGTAGCTCACGCCGTTGATGTCGCCCTGAGTGATGCCTAAACGAATGCGGGGTGTATTTTTTTTATCTTCCATGTGTTGCGTTGTTTTTTATTGGGCACGGAGCAGTGAAGGCTGCATTGTGCTAGTTGTTTCTATAAGGTTTTTATTTGCTGATAGTCATGTCGTAGGTTTGCAGAAAAGCATAGAGCAGCCTTATGCCATAGCCAGAGGCACCGGCGGCATAGTAGTCCTGTTTCTTGGAGAAGAAGGCCACTCCGGCAATATCGAGATGGATGTAGGGGGTCTGTTTGGCAAAATGGGCCAAGAACTTGCCGGCGGTGATGGCACCAGCCTGAGCGATGCCGCAGTTTTTAATGTCGGCCACGTCGGACTCGATGAGTTTGTCATACTCGGGCCAGAAAGGGAACTCGGCAATGCGCTCATAGATTTGGTTGCCCAGAATCTTGAGCAGGTTGAAGGGATTGTCGGCATTCTGCTGCATGGCGGCAATGCCATAGGTGCCAATGGCGCGGACGGCGGCACCGGTGAGTGTGGCGGCATCTATGATGAGCTCGGGGGCATAGTTGGCCACTGCATAGGCAATGGCATCGGCCAGAATGAGACGGCCTTCGGCATCGGTGTTAACCACTTCAACGGTGGTGCCGTCATACATGGTCAGTATGTCATCGGCGGCATAAGCGTTGAATCCCGGACGGTTGTCGGTCATGGGCAGCAAGGCCACCACATGTACCGGCAGATGGTTCTCTGCTGCTGCAAAGACCACCGATGCCATCGTAGCGGCTCCGGCCATGTCTGACTTCATTTCACGCATATAGTCGTCTGGCTTGATGTTCAGTCCGCCTGTGTCGTACATCACTCCCTTGCCCACGAGGGCCAGAGGTTTACCGTTGACGGCATTGTCGGGGTGGTACTCTAGCACCACAAAACGGGGCTCGTCGACGCTGCCCTTGTTGACCCCAAGGAGGCCACCCATGCGCAAGGCCTCGATTTTCTTCTTGTCGAAAAGGGTGCAACTGACCCCCAGGTCCTTGGCAATGTCCTCCAATTCGGAAGCAAACTCCTGCGCATTGAGGTCGGCAACCGGCAGGTTCACCCATTCACGACACCAGAAGATGCGATTCCACAGCCGCAGATTCCTGTCTAACTCCTCCTGGGAGAGAAAGGTGGAATCTACAGCCAACGACTCGACATGGGCGGGTTGCTGCCCTTTATATCGGTCGAAAGTGTAATCCGAAAGCACCATACCCTCTAAGAAAGCAACCACCTCTTCCGGAATAACGCCATCGCCAGTCAACCCTGCCAAAGTCTGCTTTGCCTCCTTCAGCATGGCCACCACCTTGTCCGCACTGCGGCGCAGCTTCTCCTGGTTTTCGTCGCCGGGTTTCTCGGCATCAAAATTCACAACAAAAAGGCGCCAAGGCAGCCGGTCGAAAGCCACCACCGCATAGGGGTCATCCGCACGTCGCTGCTTGAGGCATTCTATTTCTTTTCTGCCTAGCGGCAAATTGCGATCTGCCACCTCGTTGCCATAAAGGAAAATCAAGTTGCCCTCATACTCTTTGGGCGATATTTGTTCAAGTGTTATACGCATAGTAGATATTGTTTAGTTAGTTCGTTGCCTGTGCATCCATACTACACATGCTTAATTAATATAATTACTTTATTATTGTTCTTCATCAGTTCAAGCGTTTCGTAAAACCGATCGCGCGAGGGGACATCCATCCAGGCCGTGGGCTCATCAAAGATAAGCACAGGCGCATCGCTGTAAAGCTGACGAGCCAAGGCAATGCGTTGCCACTGTCCCATGCTCAGTTCCTCGCCGCCATCAAACATACGCCCAAGCGGGGTCTGGTAGCCTTTTGGCAGACGTTCAATAATCTTGTCGGCACCCGCCAGCCGTGCCACATAGCGCACACGGTCGGAATTAGGATTCTCTATGTCGCCAAAGGCGATATTCTCTTCTGCCGTACAGTAGAAGCGCACATAATCTTGGAAAATGGCCCCAATGCCATGGCGCAGTCCCTGCAGGTCATACTCTCGGACATCCACCCCGTCCACCAGCACCGCTCCCTCGTCAGTGTCATAGAGACGCAGCAGCAGTTTCAACAGGGTGGTCTTGCCAAAACCGTTCTCGCCCTCAATCTGTGTCACCTCACCGGCACGTGCCGTCAAGTTGAAATGTTTCAGCACGTCGCGTTCCATCTTGGGATAGCGGAACGTTATGTCGCGGAACTCCACCGTATGCACCTCTTTGGGAAACGGTTTTGCGTTCGGGGGCGACACTATGGTGGGTTCCAGATCCAAGAACTCAAACAGGTTGCCCACAAATAGGCGATTGTCATACAGACCCGAGATGGCCGCCACCAGGGTGTTCAGCGATGCCTGTCCACGGCGGAAAGCCTCAAAGAGCATCACAAAGGCACCCACCGTAATGGCCCCGCTGGTGGCACTCCGAATAAGGAACAGCGTCACCAAGAAGAGGGCAGCCGTCTCCACCAGAGCGCAGATAGAATCATACATGGCAATACGGCGCGAGATGCGCAACAGTGCCACCACCAGTTCCTTCCTTATTTTCACAAAACGGCTGCGGAAATAGGAGGCCAGCCCAAAGGTACGCATCTCCTTGGCATAGTCACGTCCTCCCAACAAGGTTGTATAGTAATAGGTACGGCGGTAATTTTGCGTGTTTTCTCGACGGAAGGCATAGATCTGTCGCGACTTGATGATGCGGACCACAAACGAGGGGAACACCGCCACCACCATCACCACGATAATCCACGGCGACGCGGTTGTGAGCATCACAACTATACCCGAAATAGTCAGCAGTGCCCCAAAGAGGTTCATAAACCCATTCAACACCTGCAGGGGCCTGTAGGAAGCCTCCTGCTGGGCGCGGTGATATGTGTCGTGATATTCGGGATTATCGAAATAAGACATATCCAATCGTGCCGACTGCCGTTGCATGCTGTCGCTCAAATAGTCCACCAGCCGCTGCGACATAATATCGTTATTCACCGTGCTCAGCACGTTCACCAGCCGGTTCAGCAGAAACAGCAGGCTGAAGATGACCAACAGCATATATGGGCTAAATTCATGTCCCAGAATAACCTGCTGCTCCCCGTTTGTCACAGAGTCAACCAGATACTTTAGGACATAGAGGCTGACCAACGGCAGCACACTCTGCACAAACACATAGAAAATGCGCAGCCAAAAGGACTTCGGCCGACACATTCTTATCATATTTAGGGCTTTGAAGAGCTGTTTCATAGAAAAATAATTTTATTTACCACTTTGCGCCCGAGAGCCTCATTGATTTTTTCGGCCAGAGAAGAGCGTTTATAAAAGAGTTCCTGCTTCAGTGCCGCCGAAGCTATCGAAAGGGAGAGCGTCCCTTTGGCAAAACGAACCGTCGGCGTCAGCCGATTGATGAAATCGCCCACCACCCGACGGTAGGCACTTTTCACCTCAATCTCGTTGGCTGTTTCGTCCATGTCCAACCTGTGATAGGCCTTGCGGAGGAGTTCCTGTAATGTATGTTCATTACTATACATGGCTGCCGAGGTTATTGTCCATAGGAGTAAGTGTTCCGGGGGTGACTGTAAAAAGAGCGTGTTCCACCTGTGGTATTTGGGCAAAAATATTCTCCACCCGTCCCGGTTGGGTGTCGGTGAGGAAGACCTGTCCGAATCGGTCGGACCCTACCAAATGTATCAACTGGGTGACGCGCAACATATCCAGTTTGTCGAAAATGTCATCAAGCAGAAGTATCGGTTTCTGGCCGCAACGCCGATAGATATACTCAAACTGTGCCAACTTGAGGGCTAAGACGAAAGTCTTCTGCTGCCCCTGCGAGCCGAATTTCTTGATATTGAAGTCACCAATGGCCAGTTCCAAGTCGTCCTTGTGCGGCCCAACCGTAGTGTAGAGGGCATATTTGTCATTCTGACGGGCTTCCTGCAGTTGTTGCTCTAACGGTATTTCCGAGCGGCTGACATAGCCCAGCACCGCCGCCTCTTGGCTGTTCGTAATCCACGAATAGTAGTCGGCAAAGAGCGGGCGGAAATCATTCAGAAACTCTTTGCGCCCCTGATAGAGCACCTGCCCATGTCGCACAAGTTGCTCGTCCCAAATGGCAATCGACGGCTCATCCCACTGGCGGTCTTCATAGAACTGTTTGAGCAGTCGGTTGCGCTGGTCCAAGGCCTTCTGATATTGAAGCAGGTGGTCCAAATAGCCTTTGTCGGTCTGTGAGATAACGCCGTCCACAAACTTGCGGCGCAGCTCGCTGCCGCCCATAATGATGTTCTGGTCCACCGGTGAGATGATGACCAGCGGAATCCTGCCAATATGTTCGCCAAAGGTCTTGTATGATTTCTTGTTCCAGCGGACCTGTTTCGGCTGTCCTTTCTTCTGGATACAGGAGACCGTCACTTGGTCCTGTTCGAACCGATAGCTGCCATGAATAGCAAAAAAGTCTTCGCCCTGACGGATGTTTTGCGAGTCTATGGAGTTGAAGAAACTCTTGCAGAAAGAGAGATAATAGACAGCGTCCAAAAGATTGGTCTTGCCAACGCCGTTATTGCCCACCAGACAGTTGATATTGGAGCAGAAATCCACATCCAACTCGGCATAGGTCTTGAAATTGGTGAGTTTGAAATTCGTCAGGTACATAGCAGCTTAGTTTTGCGAGTTTTCAATAGCGCGCCCCACCGCCTCCATCAGCCACCGTGGTGTGCTGGTGGCTCCGGTGATGCCGACGCGCTCCACCTGTCCGAACCAATCATATTGCAGTTCGTCGACATTGGAAATCAGACGGGTATTGGGTTGGACGTTCTTGCAGTATTCATAGAGATAATGACCGTTGGAGCTGCCTTTGCCACTAACGAAGAGGACGATATCGACACTTCGGGCAAACTCTTCCAGTTCCATAGCCCTGTTGGCCACACGGTTACAAATAGTGTTGTAGGCCACGAACTGGTTGTCGCCAACATGACCGTGAGCAAGAATTATTTTGGATTCAATATTATTTATCAATTGAGAAAAGTCCTCCTTACTCTTGGTGGTCTGGGAATAGAGACGGATAGGACGGGCAAAGTCTATGGCATCGAGGTCGTCAGGGCTGCTCACCACAATGGCGGTGTTGTCGGTTTGGCCACAAAGCCCAATCACTTCGGCGTGGCCAGGCTTGCCAAAGATGACCACCTGACCGGCAGGCGAAAGCCGGCGCATTTCGTCATAGCCCTTGCGAATGCGCTGTTGCAGGGCCAGCACAATGGGACAAGTGGCATCAATGAGACTGATGCCGAGTTCCTCAGCCTGCCGATAAGTCGAGGGCGGTTCTCCGTGGGCCCGAATTAGCACACGCTCTCCTTTGAGGGAGGCAAGCTGGCCATGATCTATCACCTGCAAGCCCTTTTGGGTCAGCCGCTGCACCTCGGCATTGTTGTGCACAATGTCACCCAGGCAATAGAGCCTTTGGCTGTGCGAAAGCTGCTCCTCTGCGGTGCCAATGGCGTTCACCACTCCAAAACAAAAACCTGCTTTATCGTCAATCTTTATCTGCATCGGTGGTCTAATCATTTTTATATCAACTGAGACATTGGTTCTCCACACTGGAAGACTCCAGCACCTCGTCGTACTCCTCTGGGGTGAGGTCGTTGAAGAAGAAATAAACGGGATTCACCTTGTTGCCATTCTGAATCACCTCATAGTGAAGATGGTAACCCGAAGCCAACCCTGTGCGCCCCACCTTGCCAATCATGTCGCCGCGCCTCACACGCTGTCCTGGTGTGACGGTGACCTCGGAGAGATGACCGTAAAGAGTCTGGAAGCCATAGCCATGGTTGAGCAGCACAGCCACTCCATAGCCACCCATATTGCCACCTCGGCCAGCCAACTGCACAGTGCCGTTGCCCGTGGCATAGACCGGGGTACCCGGTTGGGCCGTGAGGTCGATACCGGTGTGCATGCGGCGGTAATGCAGTATGGGGTGGTAGCGCATCCCAAAGCCCGACACAATTTTGCACTGACTCTTGCGGATAGGCATAATGGCAGGCATGGTGGCCATGCGCTGTTCCTTGGTGCCGGCCATCTTGTAGATTTCGTCCAAAGAGACCGACTGGGCGTAGAGCCGCTGCTCAAGAGAGTCGACTCGAAGTTTGGTGCTGATAATCAGACGGCTGCTTTGGCGGCCCTCCAACTTGCTATAGTCCTGTGGCAACGGTCGGCGCTTCCCCTCGCTCACGGGCGAAGCACCAAAGATGGTACGGTAGACGGCACTGTCGCGTTCTTCAATGTCGGCCAACACACGGTTGCAACGTTCAACGCTCTGGTTCAAGGCCGTAAACGCCCTTCGGTACTGGCTTATATCGCCCTCCAGCATGCGCTCGCGGGGCGACTCGATGAGGCTGAAAGCAACTACAGAGAACACAACCCCCAGCACTATGCCCAACAAAACGGTAGTAGAAATACGCTTCAGCCGGTCACGAAAGGTGACCTCCACCTTCTCATAGGAGAGGGTGTGGGGGTTGAAGCGGTAGGTGTATTTCTTCTTCATTCCGTTGGGCAAAGGAGTCTATCGCATTTTTTTGTATTCGTTGAGTGCCGTCACAAAGTGCTTCAGGGCTTTCATGTCGCGGGCATAGAAACGAGTCTTTATTTCAGGAATGTAAAGCTCGCCTACCACACGTTCGCGCAACTTGTTTTCCTTCTCCATTTCATTGTTGGCCACGGTGTCCTTGCTCACCAGCAGACCGCTTCCAAAGTCGTCATAGTTGCGGCTATGGCTATAGTGGCGGGTCGAAGAAGTCGAAGAAGTATCGTCGTCGGCATAGCTGGAGAGAACCATCGAGGAAATCATTTCGTAAGGCACCTCGCGAAACAAGAATGTAAGATCGTTCAAGTCATATAAGTCAAAATCAACTGCATCGCGCGACACAATCAGAAAGTCGGGATAGAGAAACATGCGCTGTCCGATACTGTCTCGCATCAGGGGGGTCATCAGTGGGGCCTGGATGAAGTCGAAGATGCCCATGTCGAAATAGACCTGCGACAGGCCACTTTCCAGTTTATCGTAGGCCTCACGCGAATGCCATATGCGGTGGCTTGCTGCCAGTTCGGTAAACGGAAGGACCACATCGGCAAAGTGGTTGTAGCGCTCATCGCTACACATGTTGGTCACATTCAGCTGAATGTCGCGCACATCATGTCCCAAACGGGCTATACGCGACTTGTAGTTGCTAACCACATGGCTCTGATAAGAGGTAAGATGGTGCCGACGGTGCCCAAATTCCTTAATGCCCTCGATGATGCGCTCGCCCAGCTCCGCCTCTTTGGCCAAGGGCAATACGTTCACATATGCCTCCAACACTTTGGCCTTGATTTCATTCTTGGTCATTTTGAGAGCCTTGTTGGCTCGCTCAATCTCAAGGTCAAAGTCAAACTCTTCTCCACGGACCATATTTATATATTTAGGTTCTAGTTTCAACCGCTCTGCCTTGCAATAATTCTTGTAGGCATGGCTAGAACTATTGCGTATAAAGAAACCAGTACCGGGGGTGCCGGTCTCAACATATTGGCCCGACTTGTAAGACGACTCATAATGTCCCCGAATGCCAAAAAGCGTGGGTGTGTAGTGGTTGGAGACCCATACTTTCAAACCTTTGGCAACGGTCATACGTTTTTTAGGTAAGAGTTTCATGTTGGTTTAATTTTATTTAGTTTATCTATTCGTTTTTCTTTAACCGTGGATGGCGCAGCCATAGGCAGCCTCAATGGCCTCCATGACGGCCTCGCTCATGGTGGGATGGGGATGGACGGCGCCCACCACCTGTTTGGCGGTCAGGCCGTTCTCGCGGGCAGTGACTATGCCGGCTATCATCTCGGTGACGTTATCGCCGCACATGTGGCAGCCCAAGATTTCGTCGGTGTTCTTGTCGATAATCATCTTCACAAAACCGTCGGTGTTGCCGGCCGCGGTGGCCTTGCCGCTGGCTTTGAAGAAGAATTTGCCCACCAAGATTTCTTTGCCAGCCTCAACGGCTTTCTTCTCGGTCATACCCACGCTGGCCACCTCGGGGGTGACATAGGTGCAGCCCGGGATATTGCTGTAGTTGACCAGCTTGGGCTGATGTCCGGCAATATGTTCGACGCAGCAGATGGCTTCGGCACTGGCCACATGGGCGAGGGCCGGTCCGTGCACCACATCGCCTATGGCGTAGTAGCCCGGCACGTTGGTCTGGTAGTAGTCGTCCACCACAATCTTGGTGCGTTCCACTTGGATGCCGGTCTCCTCCAGACCCAAGTTCTCCAGATTGGTGATGACGCCCACGGCACTCAGCACCACATCGCAGTCCACCTTCACCTCGGCGTTTTTCTTCATATCCTTGATGGTCACATGGCACACATCGCCCTCTACCTCCACTTTGTCCACACTGGCGTTGGCCATCACCTTCATGCCCATCTTGCGGAAACTGCGGCTGATTTGGGCTGCGGTGTCCTCATCCTCGTTGGGCAGAATCTGGGGCATGAACTCAACCAGAGTCACCTGCACGCCAATGCTCTGATAGAAGAAGGCAAACTCGCTGCCAATGGCACCGCTGCCGCAGACGACCATGCTCTTGGGCTTGAAGGGCAGCGTCAGGGCCTCACGATAGCCAATGATGTGCTTGCCGTCCTGGGGCATGCTGGGCATCACCTTGCTGCGTGCACCGGTGGCAATGACAATATGTTTGGCTTCATATTCGGCAACATGCCCTTCGGCATCAGTCACCTCCACCTTGTGGTCGGGCTTCACCTTGCCAGTGCCCAGAAGCACGTCTACGTTATTCTTCTTCAGCAGGAACTGCACGCCCTTGCTCATGGTGTCGGCCACACCACGGCTACGCTGCACCATGGCAGCAAGGTCGGCCTCTACCGGCTGTGCGGCCACACCGTAGTTGGCAGCATGGGAGATGTAGTTGAACACCTGCGCACTCTTCAGCAGGGCCTTGGTGGGGATACAGCCCCAATTCAAACAAATGCCGCCGAGATTTTCACGTTCTACAACGGCTGCCTTCATTCCCAATTGCGAAGCCTTGACGGCTGCCACGTAGCCACCGGGGCCACTTCCGATAACGATAAGGTCGTAGTTCATATCTTTCTGTATTAATATATTATTTATTCATTACTATATTTTTGTCCTCAAAACAATTTTGCAAAAATACGATTTTTTTTCAATATATGAATACTAAAAACCGAAAAAAAAGATGGCTGGGAGTGCATTACTCACAATGATCCTCACCATTTTACCTCATCTCACTCTCGCTTGCCAGCCACAATCCATCCAGTTCCCCTTCGCTTCCGACCCGCTAGAATAACGGGGCGGAAATGTGAAAGAAACGAATAAGAAACGACGCAATAGGCTTGTATTTAAACGCTTAACAACTACCCAAAACTCACCAAGCACACCTATGACGTAGCGGTTTATAAAGCCAAGACTCTTGGCGGGGTAAACGAAAGATGCGACATAGTGAATGGTGCCGCGACGGCTGACACAACAGGCCTACAAAACTGTTTCAATATAGGCAATAGATAGGTCATTAAAAAATATTTCGTCTGAACCACAAAAAAAGCGTATCTTTGCAAATCACTTTAGTATATGCCCCGCATGTATAGGAAACTCGTCATAGTGCTACTGCTCTTCTCAACGTTCTGTGCTGAGGCTCAGAACATAAGGCTGACCAACCATCAAGCCCCCACCGCCCTATACATCGATGTCGACCGGATTTATAATTTCAATCTTTATGAGCGTTCGCGGTTGGAATTGGGCCTCACATGGGTGGTGCCGAATGAATCCTGCCCCAACGCTAAGTATTTTTTGGGTCAGTGGACCTTCAACGGTTACGGTGCCTATGGCTTTGGCGACAAAGACTTCAAATTTGGCGGCAGCGCCCAGCTCCGTCTTCCCAACAAAAGCCAGACACGTATAGCATTCCTCGCATTCAAAGATCTTGAGCGGGCAGCCTCCCGCCGGCTCTCGCCCTACCGAATGCTCTCCCCTTCGGCCAACACAGGCTACGTCTCTTCGCGCTATGTCGGCGTCAAGGGAGCCGAGTTGTGGCTCAGTTCCACGCCCACTAGAGGTTTCTCCTATACCGTCAGGGCCCGGCAAACGTGGGAAGACTATCGTTTCGATGCCTCCGGCCTCCTCTATCCCACCCTTCACCCCGAGCAGCAGACCCCTGTCAGAATGTTCTCAGAACTCACCGCTCAATTGCGCTGGACCTTTGGGCTCACCGCCGATGCCCGCGTAGGGCACGTGGCCGACACCGCCCTCGCTTATTACTTTCGTGCTCTTGTGCAGTACAAGGCCTCTTTTGACAAATACGGTCTTGCCCTCTTCTCCCAGCTAGGCTTTGCCACCCCCGGCACCCCCTACAGCCGCCTGTTCGATGTCTCCGGCACTTCTAACGCCACCTATTTCTTCAAAAACACCTTTTTGACCGTTGCGCCAAACACGTTCACGGCCAACTTCTTTGCCCATGTCTGCCTCAACTATACCGCACCTCTGCCCCTGTGGCAGACGGATTGGTCCGCGCCCCACCCGTTCATTCAGGTCAATGCGCTGTGGGGGCACCTTTTCGGGCAGGACTCCGACGGATGGCGCCTGTGGGAAGGGCTTCCGCTACGGTCGCCCTACATGGGCATTGTGGAGCCTGCCACGGGTTTCAACGGGCTGCTGCACTGGGGACTGCTAGACATGGGTTTCGGCGTAGCCTACCGCATCTGTCCCCAATCGGCCTCCTATTTCAGCGAAGACCCTACAAAGAATTTCGCCTTTACCATCGTGGCAGATTTAATTCTTGACAAATACAACAAATGACTCAATTCAGCTTGACATGAAAAAAACAGTAATACTCCCGCTTCTCTTTGCACTGCTGCCAATGCTGCAGGCGCAGCGGTATGAGATGGCTTTCCAGCTGCCCGGAGCCACTGACAGCATGCTTTATCTCGGGCAACATTATCGCGACAAGTTCATCACCCTCGACAGCGCGGTGCGCTCAAGTGACAACACCTATAGATTTGTTGGCAAACACAAGTTTGAGACGGGTATGTACGCCATTTTCAACAAGGCTGCCAGCAAGGCCCTCTTCGAGTTCACCATCGACGGAAGCCAGCGTTTCAGCGTCCGCACCAACCAAGTTTTCGAAGTGGAAGAGCCAGAGAAAGACATCACCGGGTCGCGGGCCATGCAGCTGATGTACTCCTACATGAAACGCCTCAACCAGGCCAACCGCCAAGCCAAAGATATAGAGCAGCGCAAGAAATCGTCTGATGCTAAAGTAAAGGCTCAAGCCGAAGAGGATATGGAATTGCTTAACAATGAAATGAGGGAATACGAAAACACCATCCTTAGTGCCAACAGCAAGTACCGTTTCTTTCAGTTGCTGGACATGTTCCGAGGCCCAGATGTGCCCAACGAGATCGAGGACAAGGCCTTTTACTACCGCACCCATTACTGGGACGGCGTGAACTTTGCCGACCACTCCCTGGTGCACACGCCCGACCTCTTCAAGAAGATGAACTACTACTTCTTCGGGGTGCTTTACCAAGCCGATTATGACACCATCTGCAAGTATGCCGACATGGTTCTGCATAAGATTGAGGGAGACACTCTTATGATGCGTTACTTCATGGACTTCATTATGCCTCGCTACTATCGTTCCACCAAGAATATCGGCTGGGACGCAGTGTGGTGCTACCTAGTTCGCCAGTATTACCTGACAGGCAAGTGCAGCTGGGCCCTGCCAAGCGAAATAAGCAACAAACGCCAAACATGTGAGTTTCTTGAGAAGTCGCTCATCGGAGCCAAAGGAGCCGAGCTCTATATGGCGGACACCAGCCAATCTGCCGACCCTAAAGACTGGATTTCGTCCCATAGGTTTCCCACTCGATATGTCATCCTATGGTTTTGGGACCCCGACTGCCACCACTGCCAGCAGCAAACGCCCGAACTGAGCCACCTCTACGACTCGCTGTGCAACGCGGGCAACAAGCGGTTCGAAGTGTATGCCGTGGGCTACGATGCAGACATAACAAAATGGAAGAAATACGTGCAGCAGTATAACCTGAAATGGGTCAACGTTGGAGGGACCAACGTGAACATTGACTATCAAGATGCATACAACGTGCACGGCACACCCACCATGATAATATTGAACGAAGAGCGACGCATCATCATGAACAAGGTGTTGCCCACCAAGAGCATACTCCCCTTCCTGGACCGATATGAGCAGCTGCACCCACTGCCCCAGCACCGCAGATAGAAATCAAACATTGAAATACCAAATTGTAAAATCATCATTATTAACCAACAAAAACCCATAAAAACATGAGAAAACACATTGTAGCCGGAAACTGGAAAATGAACAAGACCTTTGAGGAGGCCGACGACCTTATCAACGACATTATGGACAAACTCGAGGGACTTACCCTAGACCGAAATACAGAGCTGGTCATCTGCCCTCCCTTCCCCTACCTGGAAATGGCCTCGGAGTATGGAGACGAGTCTTATTTCGCCGTGGGTGCCCAGGATGTTAGCGAACAAGACAGCGGAGCCTACACCGGCGAGGTGTCGGCAGCTATGCTGGAATCGCTCGAACTGACCTACTGCATCGTTGGTCACAGTGAACGCCGCGCCTATCATCATGAGACAGACGAGATTGTGGCACGCAAGGTGGACCAACTGCTCAAGTACAACCTACGGCCCATCGTCTGCTGTGGCGAGGTATTGCAGGAGCGTGAGGAAGGCCGTCAGTTCGACGTGGTGAAAAAACAGATTACCGACGGACTGTTCCACCTCTCTGCCGAGCAGTTTGCCAACATAGTGATTGCCTACGAGCCCGTCTGGGCCATTGGCACAGGCAAGACCGCCACGCCCGAGCAGGCACAGGAAATCCACGCCTTTATCCGCGGACTCATTGCCGAAAAATATGGCAAAGATGTGGCCGACGAGACCAGCATCCTCTATGGCGGCAGCTGCAAGCCCAGCAATGCCAAAGAGCTGTTTGCCAATCCCGACGTGGACGGCGGCCTCATTGGCGGTGCCTCGCTGAAGGCCGACGACTTCATTGCCATCGCAACGGCTTTCTGACCTGAGCGGAATGACTTTTGAACATTTCATAGCCCAGCGGTTCCTCCCAAAGGACCGGAACTCTTATTCCGGCCCTTTGGTGGGCATCGCCACCTACAGCATTGCACTAGGGGTGCTGGTAATGGTAATGGCGGTGTGCATACTGCGCGGTTTCCAAAGCGAAATCAGGCAGAAAGTGGTGGGCTTCGGCTCTCACATCGTGGTGGCCCCCTATGCCACCGGCAACGCCTACGAGCAGACCCCCATCTCAACACAACGGCCCGAAGTGGAACGCATTCTGAACACTCCGGGAGTCCGCCACCTGAATTTCTATGCCGACAAGGGGGGGATGATTAAGACCGAGGACCAAATTCACGGTATCATCTTCAAGGGGGTGGACCAAGGCTATGACTCCTCGTTTTTTGCCTCCAGCTTGGTGGAGGGCCGTCTGGCATCCTTGTCCGACGAAAAGGCTTCGGGCGAGATTATCATCTCGCAGACGGTGTCGCGCAAGTTGCACCTTGGCCTAGGCGACAAGGTGCGCACCTATTTCTGGCAGGACGAGAGTCCACGCGCCCGTGTCTTTGAGGTGTGCGGCATCTACAATACCGACCTCACCGAGTTCGACGAGCACTATGTGGTGGGAGACCTGCGGCAGGTGCAACGGCTGAACGGCTGGGACAGTACCCAAGTGGCAGGATATGAGGTGCTGGTGGACGATTTTCAGCAGTTGGACCGGGTGGCAGAAGAACTTTTGCGACAGCTGGGTTACGACCTCACCCTGACCACGATTGTGGACCAAAACCAAGCGCTCTTTGCTTGGCTGGAGCTGCTGGACGTGAACATTTTGCTCATCATTATCATTATGATGATGGTGTGCACGGTTTCCATCATTTCGGCACTGCTGATAATGATTTTTGAGAAGACATCAACCATTGGGGTGCTGAAGGCTTTGGGGACGACCAATGCCGGCATCCGCAAGATATTCCTTATCAAGTCGGCCTCCATCATCGGCAAGGGCATAGTGCTGGGCGATGCAGTGGCATTGCTGCTGGGCTGGCTGCAGCATCGTTTCCACATTGTGCGGCTGGATAGTGCAAGCTATTCCATGGATACGGTTCCAGTAGACCTGAATCCCTGGATTTTCGTCACCATCAGTGCCGGCACCCTGTTGGTTTGCCTCCTGGCGCTGTTGCTGCCCACGGCTTACATCTCCCGCGTGGAACCCGCCAAGACTATTAAGTTCGACTAGTGAGGATGGTATAAACCCCAATCGGTCATTAGACCTGCATTTCAATCTATTTCACTTTTTTAGGTCTGTTTATGACTTCTCAGTATTGGGATAAACAAGAGGGTGTCCCAAAAGGCACCCTCTTTTTTTTATAGAGACAGGGCAGTTATT
>R25__coassemble_86_pt1 | contig 58150 bp, 51 predicted proteins | sample R25__metabat2_high_PE_017 | metagenome-assembled genome bin R25 | reverse complement strand
GGAGGGAAGGTCGTAGTGGGTGGTGAGGAGGCGGTAGAGGGCGGGGGCCACGTCGTTGTGAGTTACTACATGTCGGAATTCTGCATTCCGCTCCAGCAGGGGTGACCACAGGATGAGGGGCACATGGTGGTAGGAGAGTTGGTCGCCCGATTTGCGGCCAGAGGAGTGGTCGCCGGTGACGACAAAGAGGGTGTTTTCATAGCCGGGGAGCTGGCTGTAGTCGCGGAAGAATTGGCGTAGGGCATCGTCGGTGAAGAGGCAGGCTGGGAAGAGGGTGGGCAGTTTGCCCTCGCCCGCTTTATGAGGGATTTGGGAGGCTCGGCGGTCATAGTCGCGCTGGCGGGTTTCGTTGGCCAGTTGCATTGGCTCGTGCATGGTCATGGTGATGACCAGTGAGAAGAAGGGGGTTTTCGGTGCTCGGCGCGAGAGGTCTGCCAGGTCGCACCGGGTGCGGTGGAAGAGGGTGTCGTCCTCGTAGCCCCACCAGTTGGTTTGTTGGCTGGCAGGCAGTTGCTTGTACTCTTCATATAGGGGCGAGAGGTAGTCGACTTGTTGGGCGCTGAGGTATTCGTAGATGCAGTCGAAGTTGAAGTCGCCCGTATAGTAGGCCCGTGTGTTGTAGCCTGCTGCTTTGAGCAGCGAGAAGAGCGAGTTGTGGTTGGGCATGATGCCGAACTGGAAACAGCGGGGCCCGCCCACCGAGCCGGTGATGGCAGGCACGGCGCCATAGCTGCGCGTGGTGGTGGAGAGGCAGTTGGGGAAATAGAGGCCGGTGGCGGCCAGCGAGTCCACGAAGGGCATGGCTCCGGTGTGCATCATGTCGGCCCCGAGGGATTCTACCAGGATGACGACCACGTTGGGTGCCTGGCCCGTGCCCTGCCTAAAAAAGGGCGAAAGAAAAGCACCCGCGGGGGTGGGCCGTTCCAGGGGGTAGAGGCTGTCCATAGGTTGCCCCCACTCGGGATGGGAGGCCAGGAGTTCGGCCACGAGGGCGCCGTCGTAGGCAACTGTGGCCTCGCCAGAGGTGCTGGCGGTATGGGAGGTGCGCAGGTAGTCGTAGCTGTCGGCCACCAGATGGTGGGTCTTGTTGAGGATGTAGTAGGCGTATTGGTCCTTTACTAGGTGCGAGAGTTTGAATATCAGCGACAGAAGCATCATCACCCCCATCACCACGGCCACTGCCCATGCGGCCTTGGAGGGCCGTTTGGCACGCCACAAGGCCAGAGCCACAAAGCCGCCCATCAGCAGGAGGGTCATCGCCAGGGGCAGCACCACTCCCACGGCACCACGGATGGCTGTCAGGGTCTCGCCCAGTGGGCGTGCCACCAACTCGCACCCCAGGAGGAAGCCGTTGTGCCGCACATACATCGTCAGCCCCACTTCGGCCAGCAGCAGCAGGGCAAAGAGCACCGCCACGACGGCGGTGGCCACTTTTTCTGAGAGGAGCCTTATAAGCAGGTACAGCCCCCCTATGCCTAGGGCTGCCCATGAGGCCACCACTAGGTTATAGACCGTCCCGTTGAGCCATACGCTTGCATCGCCGATGCCCAGCGTGAAGTATTCCACCGCCTTGAGCACCGTCAGGGCGATAAGATACACCCCCACTATGGCCAAGTAGCGGGCTAGGGAGGACTTGAAGCTGTGATTATTCATAATGGTTTCTTGGCATCAATCTTGGCTTGGAACTTGGCACTGTCGATGACGAAACGTTCGTGGCGACCCTCGCCGATGAGGCCGCACTCGTCGTAGGCCTTCACCTCGAACACCAGTCGGCGGCGGTCCACCTCCACCAGCTGGCTTTCGCACCACACGCGCATTCCCACGGGGGTGGCGGCGCTGTGGGTGACGTTCACTAGGGTGCCCACGGTGCCTTGTCCCTCTTCCAGATAGGGGAGCACTCTCTCATAGCAGGTTTGCTCGATGAGGGCAATCATCATGGGGGTGGCAAATACTTTGACCAGTCCGCTGCCGATATGGGCGGCGGTGAGCTGGTCGGTAACTGTCTGTTCGAGACGGCCTTTTATTCCTGTTGTTATCATACTTGCAATTGTGATTTCTGATTTCTGAATTGTGAGTGTGGGCGGTGCCTATATCATTGTTGCACCAATTCTGACATTTCGAGGGGCAGGTCGGTGGTGACGAAGTCGACCCCCAGCTCTATCAGTTGGCGGGCGATGTCCACCTCATTGACGGTCCATGCGTTCACCGTCATGCCCAGCTGATGGGCTTCGTCCACCCAGTCGGGATGTTCCAGGAGCACCCTGTAGTGGTAGTCGATGCCGCTGAGCCCCATTTCCTTCAGTTCGCGGGGTGAGCGGTCGCCCCCCAGGTAGGCCACGTCGGCCTCGGGCATGAGGCTGGCCAATTGGCGGCACACGTCCAGGCTGAACGAGATGAAGCAGACTTGGTTCTCAAGATGGTGGCGAGTGACATATTCTTTGACAATGGAGGTGGCCACATCCACTTTCTCGGGTTGCGACGGGGGCTTTATCTCGAAAAAGAGGCGCGTTTGGCGGCCCCGATGCTGCTGCTCTTCCACCGCCTTGGCATAGCTCTCTAGGAAGAGGCTGAGGGTTGGCATCACCTCGCCGTTGGAGAGGCGGGCTGCGGGGTGCTCCATGATTTCGGCATGGTGGGTCTCGCCGATGGCCATACCTTGGAGGTGTGGGTCGTGGAACACTACGGGCACGTTGTCGGCAGTCAGCTGCATGTCGAACTCGGTGCCGTAGAAATCATGGTCCACTGCCAGCTGCATGGCATAGATGCTGTTCTCGGCCGAGCCATCGTATTTGTGGAAACCGCGGTGGGCCACGATGCCCACTTTTTCTGAGCCGCCTTTGCCTTCGGGGACGGTGTTTTTTGGCTGTGCCTGTCCGGCGGCGACATTGGCCGTCAGGGCCAGCAGCGATGTGACTATTAAACTAACCAACCGTGTTGTGATCATTGTCTTATAAATCTAAAAGAATCAGTGTCCATAATCGGACAGGAATTTGATGCGCATCAGGCGTATTTCCTGCTCGGTGTAGTCCTCGTCGTCGGCAAACTCGTCGTAGGCTTCCTGCAGGTCGCCGCTCTCCGACTCGCGCCAGTAGTCGAGCAGCACCTCTTGGTGTTCTGGCTCGATATTCTCGTCGATGTAGTAGTTGATGTTCAGTTTGGTGCCAGAGGAGATGATGCGTTCTATTTCGCCCATCAGTTCGTCCATGGTCATGCCCTTGCCGCGTGCGATGTCGTCCAGCGATTTGCGGCTGTCGATGGAGCGGATGATGTAAATCTTGTTCTCCGACCGATGGGCCGCGCTGTGCACCACGATGTCCTGCGGCCGCTCAATCTCGTTGTCTTCGACGTAGGATTTGATGAGGTCCACAAAGGGGGCGCCATATTTTTGAGCCTTGGCGATACCCACACCCTGGCAGCGGCTCAGCTCCTCCACGTTGCAGGGATATTGGATGGTCATGTCCTTGATGGAGCGGTCTTCGAAGATGACGTGCAGGGGCAGTTTCTCTTTCTGAGCAATAGACTTGAGCAGGCTTTTCAGCTGTATGTATAGGGCTTCGTCGCCCGCCGCGGCCGCACCGCCCGAGGGCACCACCTCTTCGTCCTCGTCCTCCATGGCGCCGCTGCTGTAGTTGTGGTCGCAGGTGACGAAGATGTTGTAGGGCTTCTTGATGAACTTGTGGCCTGCGGGGGTCAGCTTCAGCACGCCGTACATCTCTATCTCCTTGGTCACCAGCTTCTCGAACACGGCCTGTCGCAGCACCGCCTTCCAGAAGAGGTCGTCGTGGTCTTTGCCTTGGCCCCATTGCTCCAGGGTATCTTGCCGGTAGACCTTGGTGTTGTTGTTCTTGCGCCCCATCATCACATCCACTATCTCCTTGGCCTTGAAGGCCTGCTTGGTGGCCAAAATGGTTTCTAGGGCATACTGCATCTCTTCCTTGGCCGGAATCTTGGGTTTGGGGTGCAGGCAGTTGTCGCAGCAGCCGCAGTTCTCCTGGTTGTAGTCCTCGCCAAAATAGCGCAGCAGGTTCAGCCGTCGGCAGGCCGACGACTCGGCATAGCTCACCACCTCCTGCACCAGCTGCCCGGCCATCTCCTGCTCGGTGATGTTCTTGTCGGTGAAGAATTTATAGAGTCGCTCCACGTCGTGCTCGGAGTAGAAGGCGATGCACTTGCCCTCGCCGCCGTCGCGGCCAGCGCGGCCGGTCTCCTGATAGTAGCCTTCGAGGCTCTTGGGTATGTCGTGGTGGATGACGAAGCGCACGTCGGGCTTGTCGATGCCCATGCCGAAAGCAATCGTGGCCACAATCACGTCCACCTCCTCCATGAGGAATTTGTCCTGATTTTCGGCCCGTACCTTGTTGTCCAGCCCCGCATGATAGGGCAGGGCCTTGATGCCGTTGAGGGTCAGCATCTCGGCCAGGTCTTCCACCTTTTTGCGCGTGAGGCAGTAGATGATGCCGCTCTTGCCCTCGTTCTCGCGTATAAATTTGATAATCTCCTTGTGCAGATCAATGCTGGCAGCAGGTTTGGGGCGCACCTCGTAGTAGAGGTTGGGACGGTTGAAGGAAGAGACAAACAGCTGCGCGTTTTCCATGCGCAGGTTCTTGATGATGTCCTGCTGCACCTTAGGGGTGGCCGAAGCCGTGAGGGTCAGAATGGGCGAGTGGAGGCCGACGCTGTCGATGGCATCGCGCAGGCGGCGATATTCGGGGCGGAAGTCGTGGCCCCACTCCGAGATGCAGTGGGCCTCGTCGATGGCAAAGAAGGAAATCTCGATTTGCTTTAGAAACTCCACCGTGTCCTCCTTCGAGAGGGTCTCCGGAGCCACATAGAGCAGCTTGGTGCCCCCCTTCAGCAGGTCGTCCTTCACCTCTTTGGCCTGTGCCTTGGAGAGCGACGAGTTCAGGAAGTGCGCCACGCAATCCTGCCCCGAGGTGTAGCGCACCGCGTCCACCTGATTTTTCATCAGTGCTATTAGGGGCGATACCACGATGGCCGTGCCCTTGCTTATCATGGCCGGAAGCTGGTAGCAAAGCGACTTTCCACCCCCCGTAGGCATGATAACAAAGGTGTCCTTCCCCTCCAAAATACTCTGGATGATGGCCTCTTGGTCTCCTTTAAAGTTGTCAAAACCAAATATTTCTTTTAACTTTCTATGCAAATCTATCATAATCCAAAAAAAACATGTAATTTTGCAGTCCAAAGTTAGCAAAAAATATTTATACTACAGAAAAAATTTAACCTTGAAGACCTCCATAGAAATACAAGACATTGCAAGACACGTCATTGCAGATGAAAAAAAAGCAATCGAAGGACTGGAAAAATTCGTCAATGACAGCTTTTCAGAGGCTGTTGAAACCATTTTTTCGGCCTCCGGACGTGTGGTAGTAACCGGCATTGGCAAGAGTGCCAACATCGCCTCCAAAATCGTCTCCACCCTCAACAGCACCGGCACTCCCGCCCTCTTCATGCATGCCGCCGATGCCATCCACGGCGACTTGGGCATGCTCCAACCCCACGACGTGGTCATCTGCATCTCCAAGAGCGGCGACACCCCCGAAATCAAAGTCCTCATCCCCTTGGTGAAAAACTTCGGTAACCGCCTCATCGCCATCGTGGGCAACCCCGACTCCTTCCTGGCCCACGAGGCCGACACGGTCCTCCTCACCACAGTGCCCCACGAGGCCTGCCCCAACAACCTGGCCCCCACCAGCAGCACCACCGCCCAGCTGGTCATGGGCGACGCCCTGGCCGTGGCCCTCATCGAGTGCCGCAACTTCACCGCCCGCGACTTTGCCCGCTTCCATCCCGGCGGCGCCCTCGGCAAACAGCTCTACATGCGTGTCGCCGACCTCTACCGACAGAACGAGAAACCCCAGGTCCCCCTGTCGGCCTCCATCCGCGACACCATCCTGGAGATGACCTCCCGCCGCCTGGGCTGCACCGTCGTCGTCGACCCCCAGCGGCCCGATGTTGTCCAAGGCATTGTCACCGATGGCGACCTGCGCCGCATGCTTAACGGCGGCGCCCCCCTCGACGGCCTCACCGCCGCCGACATCATGTCGCCCCATCCCAAGACCATCGCCGAGAACGAGTATGCCGTAGCCGCCCTCCACCTCATGCGCACCCACAGCATCACCCAGCTCATCGTCACCGACCCCCAAGGCCGCTACCTAGGCATCGTCCACCTTCATGACATCCTCCGCGAAGGAATAATATAAAACTATAAAGTAAAAACTAAAAACTAAATTGATTAGACAAAAGCAATGCCAATGTGCAGTTAATAGTTATTAGTTAATAGTTATCGCAGTTTTCCCGTCCACCGTTTTAGTTTTTAGTTTTTACCTTCATAGTTGTTCCTCGTCAATCTTTTTAGTTTTTAGTTTTTACCTTTTATCTTTACAAACATGGAACTCCGAACCGAAAACGTAGTCAAAATATACCGCTCGCGCACCGTTGTCAAAGATGTGAGCGTCAACCTCCGCCAAGGCGAAATCGTTGGTCTCCTAGGCCCTAACGGAGCCGGCAAGACCACCACCTTCTACATGATAGTCGGCATCATCAAGCCCTACTCTGGCAAAGTATACCTCGACGACCAAGAGATAACCAAAATGCCCATGTACCGCCGCGCCCAGCTCGGTGTGGGCTATCTGGCCCAGGAAGCCTCCGTCTTCCGCCAGATGACCGTCGAAGACAACATCATGTCCATCCTTGAATTCCGCGCGGACCTCACCCAAGAGGGACGCCGCGAGAAGTGCGAGTCCCTCATTTCCGAATTCGGCCTCGACCGCATCCGCCACAGCAAGGGCATCCAGCTCTCCGGCGGCGAACGGCGGCGCACCGAGATTGCCCGCGCCCTGGCCAACGACCCCAAATTCCTACTCCTCGACGAGCCCTTTGCCGGTGTCGACCCCATCGCCGTACAGGACATCCAAGACATCGTTGCCCACCTCAAAGACCGCAACATAGGCATCCTCATCACCGACCACAACGTCCACGAAACCCTCAGCATCACCGACCGTGCCTACCTCCTCTACGAAGGCCGCGTCCTCCACCACGGCACCCCCGAAGAGATGGCCGCCGACCCCGACGTGCGTGAGAAGTATCTGGGCCGCGACTTCGTCCTCCGTCGCGCCCGCACCCAGTCAATAGTCTAAGGAGCCCGCCCGCTTTTAGGTAGAAGGTAAAAACTAAAAACTAAAAGGGTGAGAATTTGTGATAAAGTAAAAGGTAAAAACTAAAAACTAAAAGGGTGGGCAGGGATGAGAGTTGAGAGTTGAGGGTTGAGAGTTTGTGATAAAGTAAAAGGTAAAAACTAAAAATTATATTGGTTTAATAGTTTAGTAATTTATTGTCATGACATCTGTCTAATCACTTTTTAGTTTTTAGTTTTTACTTTATAGTTTAAAAAGTCATGACATCTGTCTAATCACTTTTTAGTTTTTAGTTTTTACTTTATAGTTTAAAAGTCATGACATCTGTCTAATCACTTTTAGTTTTTAGTTTTTACTTTATAGTTTAAATTACCATCTAATGGAGATAACATTATCAGGCCATTACGGCTATCGTCGCATCCTCCGCTCCGTCCTTCCCAGCATCGGCATGGTGCTGGTCACCTCCGTCTACAGCATTGTTGACGGTTTCTTCGTCTCCAACTTTGCAGGCAAAAGCGGCTTTGCCGCCGTCAACCTTATGATGCCCGTCATGATGATGCTTGGCAGCCTTGGGCTCATGGTTGGCAGCGGTGGTGGCGCGCTGGTGGCCAAGGTCAAAGGCGAGGGCTATCCCGAGAAAGCCAACCGCATCTTCTCCATGCTGGTCCATTTCTGTCTGCAGCTGGGCATCGTCATGGGCCTCCTCTTTGCCCTCTTTGCCCCCACCGTGGCGCGGTGGCTGGGAGCCGACGAAGGCATGATGCACGAATGCATCGTCTATGGCCGCCTCTGCATGATTGGCATGCCCGGATTTGTCCTGCAGATGGCCTTCCAGTCGTTCTATATGGCTGCCGAGCGGCCACAGCTGGGCACCCTCATGTCCGTGGTGTGCGGAGTGGTCAACATCCTTCTCGACGCCCTTCTGGTGTGGGGCTTCCAGTGGGGAGTGGCCGGGGCCGCGGTTGCCACCTCGGTGGCGCAGCTCGTGGGCGGCATCTATCCCATGATCTATTTCAGTTCCCGCCGTCCAGGCCGCAGTTCGCTGGTTCTCATGCCCAAGGTGCGCTTTCTCTGGCACTATATAGGCAAAGCCTGTAGCAACGGGCTGAGCGAATATGTGGGTAACATAGCCATGAATATCGTAGGCATATGCTACAATCTCCAGCTCATGCGCTTTCTGGGGCAAGACGGTGTGGCCGCCTACGGCGTGGTCATGTACATCGCCTTCGTCTATGCCGCCATCTTCATCGGCTACAACATTGCCATCACCCCCATCATCGGTTATCACTACGGCGCGCGCAACCTCCCCGAGCAGCGTTCCCTTTTTCGCAAGTCACTCCTCATCATCCTGCTCACCGGCCTTGCAATGACCCTCACGGCCGAAGTGCTCAGCGGTCCCATGTCGCGCCTCTTTGTGGGCTACGATGCCGCCCTAACGGCCCTCACCGCCAAGGCCATACGTGTCTATATGCTTTGTTTCCTCATCTGCGGCATCAGCATGTTTGTCTCGGCCCTCTTCACCGCCTTGCAGAACGGCGTGGTCAGTGCCGTGGCCTCCTTTGCGCGGTCGCTGGTCTTCGAGCTTGCCTGTGTGTGGCTGCTGCCCGCCCTGCTGGGCATCGACGGCATCTGGTGGGCCGTCAATGTGGCCGAAGTGCTCACCCTCATCCTCTGCTATTTTCTTGTCCGCCGATATGCGGGTCAGCTCCTTTCTACGGCTGATTAGTTTCCCCTACCGCGTCACTATCCCTACGCTAAAGGATGGGGTATGAATCGTGGCAGAAATGATGTGTTAGTGTCTCAATAAGGGTCCTTGTTTGAGTTCAAAATGTGCACCTAACAAAATTATTTCTTGCCACATTAGCACCTATAAAGCTGTCTATTACAATAATTTATACCTATTCCTAAACGTCAGTTCTGACTTAAAAATCAATTTTTTTCTTGCCAATTAGAAAAAACATCGTAACTTTGCAGCGCAAAGCACTTTTAAAATTATGGACAAAAAAGACGCCATCAATACCCTCAGCGAGATAAAGGACCTTATGTCCCGCTCGTCGCGATTTCAGACCATCAGCGGATGGTCAATCGTCATCATTGGTCTCTATGCCAGCATCGTCTCTCTGGGTGCATGGTTGCTGTTGGGCAGCCACGAACCCTACGCCTGGCTGCCGCAATGGGCCCAGCAGTTCTCGCTCAACACCCCGGCCCACACCCTGGTGGCCATAGGGGTGGCTGCCGTGCTCGTCGTCGTCTCCTTCCTCACCGTCTGCATAGGCTCTTATATCAGAACCGTGCGCGTGGGACACACCTTTGCCTTCGACCAGACCGTGCGCCGCTGCCTCATCAACTTCTTTGTGCCTGCCGTGGCGGGGGCCCTCTTCTGCGTGGCCATGCTTGTTCAGGGCCACTATGGCCTCACCTCCTCCATTATGCTCATCTTCTACGGCCTGGCCCTCATCAACTGCCACCACTACACCTCCTCCTCCATTGCCGCCCTCGGCTATGGCCAGTTGCTTCTGGGCTTGGTCGACTGCTACGTAGTCCACCATGCCATCCTTTTCTGGTTCCTCGGCTTCGGCCTCCTGCACGTCGTCTACGGCCTCTGCTACACTTTAAAACTAAAAAATAAAAGTGAATAGGCATAAACTACTAAACCAATACAATTTTTATTTTTTACCTTATCACAAATTCTCAACTTTCAACCCTCAACTCTCAACTCTCATCCCCGCCCACCCTTTTAGTTTTTACCTTTTACTTTATCACAAACTCTCAAATCTCAAATCTCTCCCGCTCCATGTTCACCAACCTCGACGGCCTCAACAAAGCCTTTGAAAGCAAAACCCGCCTGGGCATCATGTCGGTGCTGATGGTCAACGACACGGTTGACTTCTCCACCCTCAAGTCGCTCCTCGGCCTCACCGACGGCAACCTGGCCAGCCACACCCGTGCCTTAGAGGATATGGGCTACATCCAGTGCGAGAAACGCTTCGTCGGCCGCAAACCCAACACCACCTTCCAAGTCACTCTGGCTGGGAGCCAAGCCTTCAAAGCCCACCTCCAAGCCCTCGAAGACCTCATCCGCGACACCACCCGGCAATAGCCTTTTTTTTATCCTACAAACTTTGTATCGCAAAGCACTTTTTAAATAATCAATATAAACAAAAACATTCAGAATTATCAAATCACAAATCTATGGAAAACACCACCCCCACCCCCCAGTTCAAAGAAAGCGGCCTCAACAAGCATGGCCGCACCGCCGTCAAACTGCTCATCATCTTCGTCATCAGCCTCGTGATGCTTATCCCGCAGTCCTTTATCATGAACATGATTGACGAGCGCGACAACACCGAGCGCGAAGCCGCCTACGAAATTGCCGAGCAGTGGGGCTCCTCCTGCCGGCTGAAAGGTCCCGTGCTCTTCATCCCCGGCGACAGCAGTGCCCACAACCGCTACTTCATGCCTGAGACCTACAACGTGCAGGGCCATGTCAAGACCCGCACCCTCAGCCGCGGCATCTTCGACTTCTCCGTCTACGAAGCCCCCCTGCAAATCTCCGGCACCTTTGTCCTGCCCAAAGAACTCACCGCCGAGCAGCTCAGCCATCTGAGAGTAGACCGCGCCCGAATCCTCTTTAGCGTCGACGACTTCCGTGCCTTCACCGACAACCCCGCCTTCACCTATGCCTCCGCCCCCGTACATCTCTCTGCCGAAGGCTACAAACTGGGCTCCGACGATGCCCTCTCCTCCCTCGTGAGCATCCAACCCCTCCTTGAAGGCGGCTCCATCCCCTTCACACTCAGCGTGCCCCTCAAGGGCTCCAACAGCCTCAGCGTTGTACCCGTCGGCCGCACCACCACCGTGGCCCTCACCTCCGACTGCCCCACTCCCAGCTTTGGCGGCCGCTACCTTCCGGCCAACCGCAACGTCACCGACCAAGGCTTCACCGCCGACTGGAAGGTGCTGGGGCTGAACCGCGACTTCCCACAAGTCTGCTCCAGCTCCACAGTCCTCAACGACTCGGGCGATATTGACGTCAACCTCCGCGTACCCGTCGACCAGTATCAGCAAACCACCCGCAGCATCAAGTATGCCTACCTCATCATCCTCCTCACCTTCGCCGTCGTCTTCCTGGTTGAAAACCGCCGCCAAACTCCCGTCCATCCCGTCCAGTATGCTCTCGTGGGCCTCGCCCTGGTGCTCTTCTACACCCTCCTGCTCTCCTTCTCTGAGCACATCGCCTTCGGTGCCTCCTACCTCATAGCCTCCCTCATGACCATCGCCCTCGTCACTCTCTTCATGCGGGCCCTGCTGCGGCAGTGGGGTGCAGCCCTGACCGTCGGCGGACTTCTGGCCATGCTCTATCTCTTCATCTACGTAGTCATGCAGCTCGAAAGTTACGCCCTCCTCGTCGGCAGCCTCGGCATCTTCTTCATCCTCGCCGCCGCCATGTACGCCTCCCGCAAGATAAACTGGTACCAGAACAACTAGTCAATTCTGAACCATGAATTCTGAATTCTGAGTGGTTGCCGCCCCACTTAGAATTCAGAATTCATTTGAGAATTGGGAATTGAGAATTGGGAATTGAGAATTGGCTTCCGCATCTGGATATTTTTCCATTCTCCAATCTCAATTTCGAATGGGGTGGGGACATTATGACCAAGTGTCGGTCTAATGACCGATTGGGGATTATCTGAAGGTCAGCACAAATTCGGTGCTGTTTGGGTCTGAGTGATGGAGGTCGATGGCAGCGTTGTGAGCCTGCATGATTTGGCGCGAGAGGCTGAGGCCGATGCCGCTGCCCTGACTTTTGGTGGTGTAGAAAGGGATGAAGATTTGCTCCTGACTCTCGCTGGGGATGGGCAAGCCGTTGTTGCGCACGCGGATGAGGGTTTGGCTGTCGTCGTCCAGTTCGGCGGCAATGTCAATGCGTGTGGCCTCGGCCTGAAGGGCGTTGCGCACCAAGTTGATGAGCACCCGGCACATCTGTCCTTCGTCGGCATAGATAAGCGTGTCGGCCATGCGCTCGCTGAAAGTGCATTGGGCCCCAGCTTCGTCTACCATCGGGCGTGTCAGCTCCAAAACCTTGCCTATCAGGTCGTGCACCAGCAGAGGTTTCTTGATGTGGCGGGCAACACCGGTCAGTTCGCGGTAGTTCTGCACAAAGTCAATCAACTCACGGCTACTGGCCCCGATGGTTTCCAGCCCCGATGCAATCACCTCATGGTGGTCGTCAGCGGGGTCGTGGACATAGCGCATAAGCGTGTCGCTGAGCGAGGCGATGGGGCTCACCGTGTTCATTATCTCGTGGGTGAGCACACGGATAAGCTTGCTCCACGACTCGGTCTCGTTCTGCTGATGGCGGCTATCGATAATCCATTTGATGCGGTTGAGGGTTCGGTTGAAACGTTTGCCTTCGTCGAAACGAAAGTTATACTCCCCATCCTCGAAAGCATCCAGCATATACTCCACCTTGCGGCGGTCGCGTTCTCGCACGATGATGGCAGTGGCAGTGGCCACGGCTGCGAGGGCTACGACTGATGCGATGATTCCCAACATGTTTTTTTAAAAGTAAAAGGTAAAAACTAAAAACTAAAAAGTATATTGGCATGTTTGCAAAGTAAAACACCCCTCAACTCTCAACTCTCAATTGTTTAGATTCCGTATTTCTTCAATCTTGCATAAAGTGTAGGGCGGCTGATGCCCAGTTCTTTGGCCACTAGCGTGAGGTTTCCGCCATAGCGGGCCAGTGCGGTGCGGATAGTCTGTTCCTCAGCGGCCTCCAACTGGGTGGCAGAGTTGCTGCCTAGCGCAGCGGGCAGGTCCAAGTCCTCTGGCTGCAGGAGGGGGCCTTCGCCCATGATAACGGCGCGTTCAATCACGTTCTGCAACTCGCGCACATTGCCGCTCCAAGGGTGGTCTTTCAGCCGCTCCACGGCTGCAGCAGAAAGCCCGTTCACCTGCCGGTGGTAGCGGGCGGCAAAGGTGCTGACGAATTGCTCGGCCAGCGGCTCGATGTCCTCCGTGCGCTCGCGCAACGGGGGCAGGGGCAGGTGAAACACATTGATGCGAAAGTAGAGGTCCTGGCGGAAGGTGCCTTCCCGAACCATTGCCTCCAAGTCGCGGTTGGTGGCGCAAATCAGGCGTATATCGACAGGCACGGCCTTCTCGCTCCCCACCGGCACCACCTTTCGCTCCTGCAGTGCACGCAGCAGTTTGGCCTGCAGGTGCAGCGGCAGGTTGCCTATCTCGTCGAGGAAGAGGGTGCCGCCGTCGGCCTGCTCGAACTTGCCCCTGTGGTCGCTGTGGGCATCGGTGAAGGCCCCCTTCACATGGCCGAAGAGCTCGCTCTCGAAAAGACTCTCGGGGATGGCACCGGCATCGACGCACACCAAGGGCTTGTCTCGACGACTGCCAAGGGCGTGTATCTCGCGTGCCAGCACATCTTTGCCCGTGCCGTTCTCGCCGGTGATGAGCACCGTGGCATCGGTCGGGGCAGCTTTCTCCACCACGCGGCGTATCTGAGCCATCTGCAGGCTCTCGCCCCAGAAGAAATCTGCAGGTTCCACCGCCCCGTTGGACTTGCCCTGAGTGCTTTTCGTGGCACGGGCCGCGGAATTGCGATGTCCTGCCGCGGCGGCCTCAAGAACAGCCACCAGCTTGTCGTTGTCCCAGGGCTTCACCACGAAGTCGAAAGCACCGCGTTTCATGCCCTCCACCGCTAGGTTGATGTCGGCGTAGGCGGTGAAGAGTACCACCCGCGTCCCCGGCCAACGGCGCACAATCTCGTCGGTCCAAAAGAGGCCCTCGTTCCCGCTGTTGATGTCGGCGTGGAAATTCATGTCCAACAGCACCGCGTCGGGATGCAGCCTCTCCATCGCCGCCGGCAATGTGGCTGGCGAAGCAATCAACTCCACCTCAGCAAAGCGCGGCGAGAGCAGCAGCTGCAACGCCTTGCGGACAGCCGCATTGTCGTCGACGACCAATATCTTGGAAGGGTTTCGTTTCATATTGTCATTGTACTTTTGCAAGTGCAGTAGAAAAAAAAACATTATTTGGTGCATAAAAATGTATTCGCGCCACATTTTTCTGCACGAAATTCTGTCTAGATAACTCAATAGATGTGCATTTTATTGTTCGGTTATCTAAAATTAGTCGGGGCGGGCGCACCCGCCCCGACCGGCTATTTTTTATTCATCAAAATAAATCATTCTTTTTTCAGTTCCGCTGCGGGATTGGTGCAGGCGCTACGGAGGGTTTGCCATAGCACAGAGAGGAAGGCGGTAACCAAGTTGATGACCACGGCAAGGACGAAGATCCAACCGTAGTCGTGTATGCGGCATATATAGTCCTGCAGGTAGTCTCTTGCAGCCACCACCGCGATGGGAATGCCTATAGCACAGGCCACCAGGGACATCATCATATACTGGCCGATGTTGCGACGCGTCTCGCCTGTTACGGTGCCACCGAACACCTTACGGATGGCGATACTTTTGGATTGCTGTCCGGAATAGTAGGTGCTCATAGCCACAAGCCCAAGGATAGAAATGAGGATGGCCAGCAACATAAAGATTTCCATCAGCCGCATTGCATTGTGCTGCGGACGAAGTTTTTCTGCAATCAGGTCGTCAAGATAGCCCGAATAGTTCAGCACAATCTGTTTGTTGTTTGCCTCTTTCTTCAACACCTCGGCGATGGAGTTTGTGGCTTCGGCATGGTCACCGACGGTTTCTATGAGCCAGCCGCCCCAACCTATATCTTCAGCCCGCTGAACGGTAATGACCATCAGGTCTTCCTCGCCTCTGTTCTCACCATTGGTGGCCCAATCTTCGATAACACCTGCCACTTGTTCGCAACCGTTAGTTCTCTGCGACAATGTCTGCGAGATATCGTGTTGTTTGGCTGTAAACCCAGTGGCATCAAAAGCTTTCCTTCCGAACCATACCGAGTTGTAAAGAGGAGCGTGGAAATCTGCCACAATCTCAGGCTCCAGCATACAGAATGCTGTGCTGTCGGCACGATACAGACGATACAAGATTTCATCACCGTCGACCGTAGCGTTCCATTGTCCTCCCACGCTGACTCCGGGAGCACCGTAGCAAAAGCCAATGCGTTTCACGCAAGGCAATTCGGCCAAAACGTCGTGCAAAGTCTGCCGGACTTCGGCACCAGCCGGTGCGTGCAGATAATAGAGGTCGGCAGTGCGGGCGTGTTGTGGGCGATGGAGCGACTGACGGTACTGACATTCCATCACGATAGCCATCGCAATCAAGAATACGGCCAATGTATTTTGCAATATGATAAACACCTTATTGAAACGCAGCTTGCTTGCCTGCCTAAAGCTCCCTTTGATAACATCTACAGGTTGGAAACTTGCTGCCATTCGGGCTGGCAACAAACCCGCCAAAGTGGCCAAGATGACAACAAACATGAGATAAGTCACAACATATTTTGGCGTCAGAGAGATGCGGATAGGCACATTCGGATCGTTGAGCAATGCGTTGATTTCTGGAGTCAAAGCATATGCAACTACCAAAGCCATAGCGAAACAGGTGGCGGTAAACAATAGCGATTCTGCCCAATACTTAAGGCGAATATTGTTTCGGGTGGCTCCTACCAGACGACGGACAGCCATCTCCTTGGTGCGTTTGCCCGACAAGGCAAAATTAAGGTTGAGGTAGTTGAACACTGCCGACAAAAGCAGCAACAGCCCCACCAAAAGCAGTGTGCGTATACTCTTGGCGTCACCGTGGTTTAGGTTGGTAGAGCCCTCATAGAAGAACAATTCGTCCGAACAGGGCATATTGAGCTTTTCAAAAAAATATTGCCCATAGAAGTCGGGATATGCCTCCTTGCAGAGCGATTCCAATTTGGCATAGAGCGCTTTGGTATCGGTGCCAGGCACTACCTTGAGGAAAGGGATGGTGCTGCCATAGTGGTCGAACGGAATTTCGGTGGCAAAATGGTTCCACCTGTGGCGGTCGCTGATATACATGTCAACATTGGGGAGAATGGAACCTTCGATGTCGCTGATGATGGCTCCCACCACGATATTGCCGCCCAGTTCCACAACGCTTCCAATTTTCAGGTCGTGGCGCAAGGCAAAACTGTGGCTAACAATAGCGTTGTCGGTCGACTCCAACACGGCAGGGCTCCCTTCTTCGAAATGGATATTGCTGAAGATGCCGAAAAAATCTTGATTGACGGCCGACAGCGAAACCTCTTCCACCTCCTCTTGCCCCTTCAATTGCATAACAAGGCCGGGACAATAAATACCCACCGCCTCCACCTCCGGAATACGCTCCTCAATCAAGGCTGGCATACCGTATGTGAGTCCCAGATAATCAGGCATACCCAAGGCATAAACCCGATCGCCGTCGGGGGTACTGTGGGCAGCGGAATACTGTTGCCAAGCATAGCTGCCCAGAATGATGACAAACGCCAGCGAAAGTATAAGTCCCAAGGCCTGAATGGAGGCATAGAGTTTGTTGCGCGAGAGGAATTTGAGATAACTTTTCATTTTGTTATTCTTGTTCAAATATTTTTTACATATAATTTCCATCTAATTGACCATTAATTATAATTAATGGATAATTAATGGTAATTCGTGTTAAAAATATGCACATTAGTGTTTGTGAATTGTGAATCATTTTTAGTTTTTGAGTAGTTCAGAAGGATTGGTTCGCGCAAAGCGGTGGCTGCATAGGAGGACCACCCCGACTACAATGAGGAGAACCACAGTGGCCCCCCCGATGAAGATTATGGGGCTGAGAGTGATTTGCTCGGCGAATTGTTCCAATAACTTGGATGCCACAAACCAGGAACATACGCAAGCCACAACTGCCATCACCAGTGAAAATTTGAATACTTCCCACACCAGCAGGCGGCGCACGTCGGCAGCGGTGGCACCGCTTATCTTACGGATGGCCATCTCTTTGCTGCGGCGGTTCGATTCGTCGCGAACGAAGCCGACGAGGCCCAGCATGGCTATGAGCATGGCGAAGAAGGAACCGATGAGGAGCGTATTGCGTATCTTGCGGCTGTCTTCGTAGGCCGAGCGGATTTCCTCCTGCCATGAAACTATCGGCAGTTGGCGACCGTCTAATGCAGCAGATAGGGCATGGGAGATTCGCATGGAGAGGGAATCGTCCATCTTCTGGTAGGTCTTGAAGATGAGATAAGGCATATATGATTTGCCGTCGCCGAGCACCCCGTGGAAATAGACACTGGGTCGTTCCTGCAAATCGTTATAGATGCCCATACGGACATCTCGGTAGATGCCCGAGATAGTGAAGGGGGGAAACTGTATTTCTCCATCCGGATGGTCGGTGATGAGGAATGTATTGCCCACCGCTCCATCGCTCCAGTCGGCAAACTCTGCCATGCGCTCGACAAAGGATTCCGAGACAGCTACTTCGGAGGAGTCGCGCGGAGCACGGCCTGCCACAAAATCGAAGTCGAGCAGCTGGAAGAAGCTCTCGGTAGCCTCATAGCCGTCGGCCACATTGAACAGCTCCCGTTCGCCACCTGGCAGGTAGACGTTGTCGCCGCTGGGAGGCACGAAAGGCGGGTTGTTGGCTGCACCCACGGCCTTCACCTCGGGAAAGGTGGAGAGAACCTCCAGCACTCGCTGCTGCGCCTCGTAGCCGTTGTTGAAGATGGCGACGGAATAGGTATTCTGGTAGTCGTAGCCTTGGTCGGCATTTACCATCTTCCGGTATTGCAGCGACAGGACAATAATCAGTGCAATGATAAACACGTTGATGAGGACCTGAATGCCGAGAAGGGCTATCTTCCAGCGTCGGGAGTTCTCGCTGTAGTTACGAAAAGCCACCGAAACAGGAATGCGCAGATAGAGCTTTGCCGGAACCACAATGGAAACAAACAATACCAAAATCAAAACCACTCCGATAGCCATAACGCTCTGCGGGACAAGCAACGTCCAGAACGGCACACCCAACAGGTTCTGTATCACTCCTCGTGAAGCGAAGATGATGGCTGCTGCCAAGGCGAGAGCAAGTAGCAGATGCACCACCGCCTCGTGGGCCAACAAGGCATAGATGTCGGCAGCGGTGGCACCATAGCATTTGCGCACGCCTATCTCCTTGGCACGGTGCACCATGGAGGAGATTACGATGAGGATGTAGTTTAGGAGGCTGATGGTTATCAGCAGAGCAGCCACGATGGAGAGCAGTATCACCATGAAGCGGACCTCGGGCTGCTGGGTGTGGGCTTTGATGAGGGGTGTGAGCGTATACCACAGTTTTGTGCCGTTTTTCTCCAACTCTGCCAATGGCTGGTGGGCTTCCTGCATTTTGTGGATGGCGGGGGCAAGCGTGGTGTGGTCGACGTTCGATTGCAGTTTCACGAAGCCTATGTAGCGGTCGTTGCCCACCCAGTTTTCGGTGCTGCTTTTAGGGTAGCTCTCCAAGGACATGATGAGGTCGAAATCGATGGAGCCGTTCTTGGGGAAGTCTTCGAAGATGCCTTGGATAGTCATCTTCAGTTCGGGTTGGTCCTCGTTGAAAATGGTCTTACCAATGCACTGCTCCACGCCGCCCATCTTCTCGGCAAAGGAGCGCGACACCATCAGACCCAAAGGCTTTGCCAATATCTCAGTGGGGTTGCCGGAGAGGATGGGGCGGTCGAAGACTTTGAAGAAGCAGGTGTCGGCTAGGGCAAATCTCTCGGCGGCAATGACATTATGATCCTCGTCAACGAAGTTGAGGTTGCTGAAATAGAAGGTGGTGCGGGTGGCCTCTTCCACGCCGGGCACGTCGGTCTTGAATCCGGGGGCTACCGCTCCGCTGACTTGTGGGAATTCATGCTTCTCGCCCTGTTGGTCGACGCCTGCCATAATAGTGTAGATGCGGTCCACGTCGCGATAGAAGCTGTCGTAGGAGAGTTCAAAGCAGACTTTGGCTATAAGCACTATGCCTACAGCCAGGCCTACCCCAAGAGAGAGTACCTTTAGGAGTAAATCGCTTTTTCTGTTCATCATGTGACAGATTACAGCTCGTTCTTCAAGTCGTTGACTATCTGGCCGTCGAAGAGGTCGATGGTGCGCTGGGCGATGGCGGCGTCCTTGGGGCTGTGGGTGACCATAACGATGGTGGTGCCTTCGGCGTTGAGTTCGGTGAGGAGGCTCATCACCTCGCGGCCGTTCTTGCTATCGAGGTTGCCGGTGGGCTCGTCGGCAAGGATGAGCTTGGGACGGCACACACATGCTCGGGCGATGGCCACGCGCTGCTGCTGGCCGCCGCTGAGCTGCTGCGGGAAGTGCTGGGCACGGTGGCTGATGTTCATACGTTTGAGCATAGCGGTGACGCGCTCTTTGCGCTCGCGGGCACCCATATTGAGGTATTTGAGCGGCAGCTCGACGTTCTCGTAGACGTTCAGTTCGTCGATGAGGTTGAAACTTTGGAAAATGAAGCCGATGTTGCCCTTGCGGAAGCGGGTGCGGTCGCGCTCTTTGAGGCCGCCCACCTCGGTGTCGCCGAACCAGTAGCGGCCGGCGGTGGGGTTGTCGAGGAGTCCCAGGATGTTGAGCAGGGTGGACTTGCCGCAGCCCGAGGGTCCCATAATGGCGACGAATTCGCCGTCTTTGATTTCAAAACTTACGCCGTTGAGCGCGATGGTTTCAATCTCTTCCGTGCGGAAGATTTTCTGAAGATTTTCTACTTTGAGCATAATTGTTAGAGTTTTAGAGTTAAAGTATAAGGTAAAAACTAAAAACTAAAAAGATGGACGGGGTAGTGAATGGAGAGTTGAGAATTGAGAATGGAGAATTATCCGGACACGAAATTCAATTCTCAACTCTCAATTCTCAATTTGAGGATGGAGGCGGGGTTTGCAGCCACGGTGTGGTGGGCTTGGAAGGTGACCGACACGAGGGCGACAAGGAGGATGACGATTCCGGCCACGGCAAATATCCACCAGTAAAGGGGTATACGGTAGCTGAAGGTTTCGAGGTAGAAATGATTCACCACCCAGTAGGCAATGGGCGTGGCGATGACAAATGCCACCAGCACCAGCTTCATAAAGGAGCCCGTCAGTGCGCGCTGCAACTTTCGCTGATCGGCTCCGTATACGCGGCGCACGGCCACGGCTTGCTGTTCTTGCTGCATATAGTAGGTGCTCATAGCCACCAAGCCGAGTGCGCTGACCAGCAGGATGAGGAGGGTGAAGAGGGCCATAAGGCGGCTGAGACGGGTTTGGGGGGCGAAGAACTCGGCTATCTCGTCGTCGAGGTAGACGGCGTCGAAGATGTCGTTGGGGTAGAACTCGGCGACGATGGCTTTGACTCTCTCATAGGCTTCGCGGTCGTTGCCGGTGTTCTCCACGAGGATAGTCCAGGGAAAGCTTTGCGCGCTGAATTCGCCGTGATTATAGATGAGTGCTTCCTTGTTGGGGGAGAGAATGTCGTAGAATTTGAAGTCTTTGTAGTAGCCGCCGATGGGCATGGACTCTTGTTCAAATCGCAGGACTTCGGAGTCGAAGGAGAGGCCGAACTTTTTCATGGCGAATTCGTTCAGCCACCAGTGCCCCGGATTGTGGTTGTCGTGCAGGGGTTGGAAACCGAGCATGTTGAAGTAGTTGCTGTCGCCTTGGATAATCTGGAACGAGGCCACCTGCCCGTCGGCGGTGTTCATGGTGTTGTTGTTGGTGCCGCGGAAGGGGGTGCCTTGGCCGAAAGCCACGTTCTTGATGCAGGGTTCCTGCAAAAGGCGTTCGCGCAGGGGCAGCAGGTCGGCGGCACGGCCATAGTAGTTGTCGAAACGGAGGATGTGGTGGGTGTTGTAGCCAAGGGGGGCACCCACGATATGGCGCACTTGCAGCAGCATGGTGAGGGCGGTGACAAGCATGACGACGGCCACGATGTTTTGCAGTACGATGAATATTTTGCTGTAGACCTGCTTGGTGCGCAGGCGGAGGCTGCCTCGGACCACCTCGATGGGTTGCGCCCGCTGGATGAGGAGGGCGGGGACGATGCCTGCCACGAGGCCGGTGAGCAGCACGAAGACGGCGGCCAGCAAGATGCGCGGCAGGGTGATGCTCTGGAAGATGGAGAATGGATAGTCGAGCATGCGGCTGGCGGCAGGCGAGAGGGCTTCGGCCAGCAGGACAGCCAGCAGCATGGCCACGGCGCACATAAGGGTGCTTTCGGCTATCATCTGCAACGACACACGCCAGCGTCCGGCTCCCAACAGGCGGCGGGTGGCCATCTCTTTGGCACGGCGGCCGCAGAGGGCGGTGGTGAGGTTGACATAGTTGAGCAGCGCGAAGGCCAGCAGCACCAGACACATGGCGGTGGCCAGCCCCACGAAGGTGCGGCTGCCGGTGTTGATACTCGGGGTGTGGTTGCTTTTGTAGTTGTCGAGGAAGTAGATGTCGAGCAGAGGGATGAGGTTGATTTCCTGGCGTTCACCGTTTTTGTACGTCCAGTTGATTTCTTTCATGAAGCTGAGCAGGTCGTCCTGCTTGGGGGCGAGGTCGGCCCCGGAGCGGGTCATGACAAAGGTGAGGCAGAAGCCGCTATTGCGCATCTGCTCGTCGTTATAGGGATTGTAGTGGACGCAGTTTTCGCCGCGGACGATGACGTCGGGCTGCTTGAGGGTGCTGTTGCCAAAGTCGTCGAAGACGGCGGCAATGGACAGTTCGGTGAGGTCGCCCTCGTTGCCGTAGCGGAGGGTTTTGCCTATGGGGCTTTCGCCGGAGAAATGGGTGTTGGCAAACTGGCGGCTGATGGCGCAGCGGTGGTCTGAGGCTTTCCATTCGGCCACGCTGCCCTCAACCAAGGGGAAGGAGAAGATGTCGAAAAAGTCGATGTCGGCGTAGGCCATATTGGTGTTGATGGCCTGCTCGCTTGTGCCTATATAGAAGGGAGACTTTTCGAAGTAGGCCCAACAGGTGGCGGCCTCTATTTCGGGGTAGCGGTTTTTGAGGTGGTTATGGAGCCAGTAGCCGGAGACCAGGTTCTCGTCGTTGCCCACGAGGTAGATGCGGTCGGCGTTCTGCTGGAAGCGGTCGGTGCTGCGCTGCCGCTGCACGTAGACGGCCAGCAGCAGCACGAAGGCCATAGAGAGGGTGAGGCCAATCAGGTTGATGGCAGCATAGAGTTTGTTTCGTGAGAGGAATTTAAAGTAACTGTTCATATTGTAATACTGAGTTCTATATTCTGTATTCTGAGTGGGGCGGTGTTTTTCAGTTAATAGTTTTCGCGGCCCCACTCACCCTTTTAGTTTTTAGTTTTTACCTTTTAGTTTCTATTATCAGCACGTCGTTGTCGCCGTAGTGGTCGTAGCTGCCGGTGAGGACTTTCTCGCCGGGGCGGAGGCCTTCGAGGACTTCGTAATACTGCGGGTTCTGGCGGCCGATGCTGATGGTGCGCTTTTCGGCACGGTGGGGGTCGGTGAGGACGTATATCCACTTGCCGCCGGTGTGCTGGTAGAAGCTGCCGCGGGGGATGAGGACGGCCTCTTCGCTCTGGCCGAGCTGCAGGTTGAGGTAGTAGGTCTGTCCGGCGCGGATGTTGTCGGGGATGGTGTCGCCGAAGAGGAAATCGGCCTTGAACTTGCCGTCGCGCACGTCGGGATAGACCTTGCGGAGGCGGGCGCCATAGTGTTGCTCCTGCCGGTCGAAGGTGGCGTGGAGGCCGGCGGTGACGCGGTCGATGTAGTGCTCGTCGATTTGGGCTTGAATCTTATAGCTGTCGAGGTTGTTTATCTGGCCGATGGCGGCGCCGGGGACGATGTTCTGCCCCAGCACGGCGTCGAGGAGGCCTATCTGTCCGTCGATGGGGGCTTTGACGTTGAGGTTATCCTTGCGGCGGCGTATCATGGCCATATTGAGGCGCATATTGCTCAGATTGTCGCGCAGCTGCTGCAGTTCCTCGCTGCGGTAGAGGCTGTCCTGCCGCTCACGCTCGCTGACCACCTCCAGCTTGTCGCAGGCCAGTTGGTAGTCCTCCTGCGCCTTGAGGTATTCCTCGCGGGCGATGAGGTGCTCGTCCCAGAGCTGTTGGCTGCTCTCGTAGGCGCGCTTGGCACGGCGCACTTCCACCTGCAGTGACAGGCGTTCTTGGCGGACGGAGAGTTTCTGTTGCTGCATACTGATGAGGGTGTTGCGGAGGATGTTTTCTTTCTCGGCCAGCTCGGCTTCGGCATTGAGGATTTGCAGGTCGAGGTTTTCGTTGCTCAGTATGAGAATAACGTCGCCAGCCTTGACTTTAGTGCCTTCCTCGGCCACTATTTGCTGCACGATGCCGCCCTCGGTGGGGCTGATCTGGACGGAGGTCATCGGCAGGACGGTGCCGTTGACGCGGATATAGTCGTCGAAGTTGGCGCGGACGACGGTGCTGACGGTGAGGGTGTCGCCGCTGATGCGCTGGGTGCTGCTGTGTGGCCGCACGATGAGGAAAAGGATGAAGGCTGCCAGCAGTGCCGCTCCCCAGTAGGGGAGGGCTTTTCGAGTGAAGGCCCTGCGGAGGCCTTTTTTCTTGGGGATGGGGTGGTCCATGTTTTTTTTAGATTTGATAGATACGATAGATATGATAGATTCTTTATAGGATGCCGGTTTGGCGATAGCGGAGGAGGTGGCGTTTGAGGCGCAGCTGGAGTTGGGCGTTGAGGTTCTCGGCTTGGGCGCTGAGGTGGGCTTGGGAGGCAGTTTGGTATTCGATGGCGCTGATGAGTCCCAACTCGAACTGCCGCTGGCTGAGGGCGAAGGCCTGCTGCTTGACCTGGGCCATGCGCTGGGCCTTGAGGGCGGAGGCTTCGGCGGTCTCGACGTCGAGGGTGGCACGGCGGAGGGCGTTGGTGTCTTCGCGCAGCGCCTGCTCTAAGCGAACTTGGGCACGAATACGCTCGTTTTGGCTTTTGCGGAGGGCGAGGGTGCGGGTGCCGCGGCTGTAGAGGGGGATATTTAAGGAGAGTTGTAGGTATTTGCCTCCGTTGGTGCGCCACTGCTGGGCGAAGGGGAGGGGAGTGTAGCCTTCGAGGCCGGGATAGGTGTAGTAGGTGGTAGACCATCCGGCAGCGAGCGAAAGGGTGGGCGACCAGGCAGAACGGGCCTGTCGCACTCCGATTTCGGCCTCACGCAATTCGGAGCGGGCTATCCGCACGGCGGGGAGCCTATCTGAATTGAGAGTTGAGAATTGAGAATTGGGAGCGGCGAGGGGCCTATCTGAATTGAGAGTTGAGAATTGAGAATTGGGAGCGGCGAGGGGCCTATCTGAATTGAGAGTTGAGAATTGAGAATTGAGAGCGGCGAGGGGTTCCAGCTCCTCTGGCTGATCAGCGATGAGGAGCGGACGGTCGGAGGGCCAGCAGAGGGTTTCTTGCAGTTGTAGCAGGGCTTGGTCGCGCCGCCCTTCGGCATCAGCCAGTTGGTATTGTCGCTCGGCCAGTTCCGACTCTATCTGCACCACGTCGGCATGGCCTTTGCGCCCCAGCTCCTCTTCGCGACGGACTTTAGTGAGGGCACTGTCGGTGGTGGCGCACTGCTGTCGTAGCACTTCGGCCAGTTGGCGGTAGTAGAGTAGCTGGTAGTAGGCCTCCATGACGGCGATGCGCACCCCGTCGGCACATTGCTGCTCGTGGCTGAGCCCCTTCTGGCTCTGGAGGTAGGCGAGGCGTATCTTGCCCAGGGCTTGGAAGCCATCGAAGAGGGTGATGCTGCCCGAGAGGGAATAGCCGTTGTGGAAGGTGGTGAAGTCGGTGTAGGTGTTGGTCTCGGGGTCAAGGTTGCGGCCATATTGGTTGTAGGCGTAGCTTTGGGCCCCAATGCTGGGGGTGAAGGCTGCCAGGAGTGCCTGCCGGTGGGCGGCGCGCTCGTCGCTGCGGTCGGCGGCGGAGAGGCGCATTTCGGTGGCGTGGGTCACGGCATAGTCCATGCAGTCGCGCAGGGTCATGGGCTGCGCTATGAGGCTGTGTCCATAGATTAAGGCACAGAGCAGGAGGATGGGTTTCGATAGGCGGTGTGTCATTGCGTTTGCTTTTTTCTTTACGATAATGGTCTATTCAAGTTCTGTGCCAAAAATGATAAACGGCTGTCCGTCAGTGAACAGCCGTAATGAAGTGGGTGGGGGAATGTAAAGTTTGTTTACAGGGGTGTAAAGGGTAGTGTGCTGAGTGTGATGGGTGGCAGCCGTCATTGTAGGCTGTTTACTGCACACTGAGCGAGTATGGCTTGTCCTTGTCCGACTGGAAGAGGCGTTTGTTTGGTTTGGGCCCCATGTCGAACTCCAGAGTGCCGCCCTGCATAAGTTGCTGATGGGTGAGATAGGCGTGGGTGAGGGGTTGGCCACCCAGACGCACGGCTTGGATGTAGCGGTTCCGGTCGCTCACTTTTGGAGCTTTGATTTCGAGGGTTTGTCCGTTGGCAAGGGTGACTTTGAGGTAGGGGAGGTAGGGGGCTCCGAGGATGTACTGGCCGCTGCCCGGGCAGACGGGGTAGAAACCCATGGCGGTGAAGATGTACCAAGCCGACATTTGGCCACAGTCGTCGTTGCCGCAGAGGCCGTCAATATGGTTCCGGTACATGCGGTTCATGATTTCGCGCACCCAGTACTGGGTTTTCCACGGTTGCGAGGTCCACATATAGAGGTAGGGGATGTGGTGGGAGGGTTCGTTGCCGTGGACATAGCCGCCCAACATGCCCTCACGGGTGACATCTTCTGTTTGGGCAAAGAATTGGTCGGGCACATGCATGGTGAAGAGGGTGTCCAGTTTGGCCACAAAGGCTTTGTCGCCTCCCATGAGGTTCATAAGGCCGCCCACATCGTGGGGCACGTAGAAGCTGTAGTTCCAGGCGTTGCCTTCGATGAGGCCTTCGCCGCTGGTGGCGAGGAGGCTGTAGGAGCTCTTCCAGCTGCCGTCGGCATGGCGGGCGCGGACGAAGCCCAGCTGAGGGTCGAAGACGTTTTGGTAGCTCAGGGCGCGGCGGCGGTAGTTCTCGATGTCGGCGGCGGAGCCATTCTGCTGCCGGAGGGTGTTGTAGATGCACCAGTCTTCGTAGGCATTCTCTAGGGTGACGGAGGTGGCTGAGGGGTTAAGTTCGAAAGGCACATAGCCTTTGGAGCGATAGATGTCTGTCTGGCTGTAGTAGGGGCAGTTGGAGGTCTGCTGCATGGCGGCCACGAGGCGCGAGGGGGAGATGCCTCCGGTGAATCCTTTGCTGAGGGCGTCGGCCAGTACCGACACACCGTGGTAGCCAATCATGCACCAGTTTTCGCTGCCCATATGGCTCCAGACGGGGAGCATGTGGTGAGGGCTCTGCTCGTAGTGGCGGTAGAAACTGGCTACGATGTTGTTGGTGAGGGTGCCATCGAGGAGGGTGAGCAGGGGGTGGAAGGCGCGATAGGTGTCCCACACGGAGAAGACGGTGTAGTTGGTGCTGCGGCCTGCGGTGGAGTGCACTTCCTGGTCGATGCCGCGGTAGTGGCCGTCGGCATCCATGTAGAGGGAGGGGTTGATGAGGGTGTGGTAGAGCGAGGTGAAGAACATGGCCTTGGCATCGTCGTTGCCTTCGACCTGAAAGCGGTCGAGTTGTTGTGCCCAGGCCTGCTCGTTGTACTGTAGGAGGCAGTCAAAGTAGTGCCCCTCGGCGCAGTCCTGCGCATGGAGGCCTATGTCGTGCATGAGGTTGTTTACGGCGGCCTGGGCACTGGTGGCAGAGAGGGCCACGAGCACTTCTAGCTGCGGGTCGCCCTGGTCGTCGAACTCAAACCAGGTAACCAGTTTGCGCCCCCCCATCTCGGGGAAGTCGTGCTCAGTGTCGAACCGACCCCAGAAGCCGTTGTAGGGGCGGGGACCGAAGTCGTGGCAGCCGTAGTGGCGGATGGGTTTGTTCACGTAGATGGCAAAGTAGGTGTAGTTGGTGCGGCTCCAGCCGTTGGTGATGCGGTAGCCGCTGATAATCTGGCGGGGCGTGCGGTTGGGGTCGATGATGACGTTGCACTGTGCCCACAGCACTTTGCCGTCGTAGTTGTATATGCCGTGGCTCAGGTCGAGCAGCAGTTTCTGCTCTGCCCCGCGGGGGAAGGTGTAGCGATGGACGCCGCAGTGTTCGGTGGCAGTGAGTTCGCACTCGATGTGGCTGTCGTCGAGGGTGACGGCATAGTAGCCCGGCCGGGCCGTCTCGGAGGCATGGCTGAACCGCTGGCGGTAGCCGCCGTCGGGGTTCTGCTTGGTGCCGGGGCGGAGTTGGGTGGCCCCGCTGTAGGGCATCAGCAGCAGGTCGCCGAGGTCGCTGTGGCCGGTGCCGGAGAGATGGGTGTGGCTGAAGCCTACGATGGTGTTGTCGCGGTATTGGTAGCCGGCGCAGTAGTCGTAGGCACGGGGCTGATAGACGCCGCGCACGTTGTGGGGAATGGTGTCGGTGTCGGGACTCAGCTGCACGGAGCCGTAGGGGAAGCAGGCCCCGGGGAAGGTGTGGCCCATGCCGTTGGTGCCGATGAAGACGTTGACGTAACGGCTGGCCGTCTTGGGCGCAACGACCTGTGCCTTTTGTGCCATGGCCGTGAGGCCGAGGGCTACAAATAGGAGTAGAAAGTTTTTTTTCATGTTAGTGATGGGTTATTTTTTCTGTATTATTCAATGGGATACACTCCTAGGAAGGTGGCACTCTCGGGTGCGTAGTGCACTGCGCACTGGTGCTGCCCCTGAAGGCGGTCGTAGGTGGCCTTGTCGATGAGGAAGAGCTGGTTGCCAGCCCTCACCCCATAGCCCGCGTGATAGTTCGAGAGGCGGCGGAAATAGGGAGTGGCGTAGGGCTGGGTGTCGGACAGGCTGGGATTGACCAGCAGCTCTTTGATGTCCTTGTGGTAGACATGCTTTTTGCCACGGGCTAAGTCGCGGTTCAGCTTGCGGTTGATGAGGCGGCTGACTGCCACTCCTGCCAGCAGCAGGGTGGCCGAGATATACACTATGGGGCGGTAGTAACTGATGAAGAGTAGCAGTATGAGGGCCACGCCCGTGAAGAAGTAGAGGAAAGTGTTCCCTAGGCGTTTCTCACCTTTGATTGCCTCGCGGTCGGCAGCGGAGAGTGGTAGGATTGTGAATTGGGAGTTGAGAATTGGGAATTGGGATTTTCGGTGTTGCATAATATGTTATGTATTAAGTGTATAATGGAATTGAGAATTGAGAATTGGGAATTGGGAATTGGGAATTGAGAGTTGAGATTTTTAGTATTGCATAATGTGTTATGTATTAAGTGCATAATGGATTTGTCACGGGCGACTGTCATTTGCAAATATAGCAAAAATATCTGATTTGGCAAAAACTTCGTATCTTTGCACCATGATTAGAAAAGTAGCATTGTGTCTCCTCCTGTTGCTGCCGATGGGGCTCTTTGCCCAAAACGGGCAGGAACGTCCATGGGTGCGCTGGTGGTGGAACGGCGACAAGGTTGATACCCTGGAGCTCAAACGTGAGCTGCACCTGCTGCACGAGGCCGGCATTGGAGGTGTGGAAATCAACCCTATCGAGTTCCCCGCCAAACGCTGCGACAGCCTCGGCATAGCCTCCCTCACCTGGCTCAGCGATGAGTGGCTCGACGCGCTGGCCACCACCCTTCGCGAGGCCAAGCGATTGGGCATGGGTTGCGACCTGCTGGTGGGCAGCGGCTGGCCTTTTGGCATGGAAACCCTCCCCATGGACGAGCGGGCACAGGTGATGCTCACCTATGTGGCCGAGATTGACTGGTCTGCCAATAGTGCCAACGAACCCTTTGTCATCACCCAGCAGCAGATATTCGATGCCGTGGACCCCAAGGTGACCGTGCCCAACAAGGAACGCCAGTTCGAGCTGGTGGACCTCTTCGTGGTGCCCGACTCGGTGTACAGCATCTATCAGCGCAATGACCTCTATCTCCCCGTCGATACCATCAAAATCTATCCCATCAACCAAATCACCACCGGCTGGCATCCCTCGCCCACCGGCAAATACATGCTTTATGCCTTGGTGCGCTGCACCTCCTTTGCCAGCGTTATCAACGGAGCGCCCGGTGCCTCGGGTCCCATTCTCGACCATATGAATCAGGCCGCTGTGCGGCATTTCCTTGACAACATGCAGAGGCGGCTGGAGGGTCGCTTAGGACCCATGAGCCGATGGCTGCGGGCCTATTTTGTCGACAGCATGGAGCTGGAGGGCTGCAACTGGACCACCGACTTTGCCACCGAGTTCCGCCGCCGCCGTGGCTACGACCTCATGCCGTGGCTCCCCTTCACCATGTTCAAGACCGGGCGGTTGGGCGAAGTGGTCAGCTATGAGTATGGAGCCAGGCAATCACCCGATTTCAAGCGGCAGGTGCAGCAGGTGCGCTACGATTTCGAACTTACCAAGGCCGAGTTGCTCCATGAGCGCTACACGCAGACCTTTCTTGACTGGTGCCACAGTCAGGGGATGAAGGCCCGGGCGCAGGCCTATGGCCGCGGTTTCTTCCCCTTGGAGAGTTCCCTCGGCTACGACATTCCCGAGGGCGAAAGTTGGACCACCAACTATCTGCGACACCGCATAGGCGAGGAGATGCCCGACGACGACTATCGCCGCGGCCGCGCCTATACGATGATTAACAAGTATGTCTCCTCTGCTGCCCACCAAAGCGGCCGCCGCCTGGTCAGTGCCGAGGAAATGACCAACACCTACCGCATGTTTGAGACCACCCTCGAACTGCTCAAACTGGGCAGCGACATGAGCCTCTTCAGTGGCACCACCCACTCGGTCTGGCACGGCTTCAACTACTCGCCTCCCGCGGCGGGTCTGCCCGGATGGGTACAGTACGGCAGCTACTACAACGAACAGAACACTTGGTGGCCCTACTTCCGCCTGCTCAACGACTACCGTGCCCGCATGAGTGCTGTCCTGCAGCAGTCCGACATGGCCACCGACATCGCCATCCTGCTGCCCGAGGAGAGCCTTTGGTCACAATACGGCGTGCAGACAGAGCCTTTTCCCAACTATCCCAAGGGCAGCCCCTACGAGGTGCCGCAACTCCTCTGGGAGGCGGTGCACAAGAACGGAGGCTGCTGCGACTTCGTCACCCCGCGCCAGCTGCGGTCCGCCACTGTCAGCGGGGGACGCCTCCAAGTTGGCTTGAAGGAATACTCGGCCATGCTGGTGGTCACAGCGGACACGGCCTCCCAGCCCCAAAACTCTGCAATTCTCAATTCTCAACTTTCAATTCTTAATTCTCAACTCTCAACTCTCAATTCTCAATTCTCAATTCTCAATTCTCAATTCTCAACTCTCAATATGAAGGTGGTGGCTGTGCCCAACTTGCCCAGCCGGGACTATCTTGACTGGTACCGGCAGGTCCAGCACCAACACGCCCTGCCCCATGCCGTCACCATCGACCAGCCCGACCGCTTCCTGCTGCAGAACCACTACCGTGGCGACCACGGCGAGGACATCTTCTTCTTTGCCAACGCCCACCTGCATCAGGCGGTGGCCTCCACCATACGCTTCCCCGACAGCCTCCTGGCCCGTCGCACCGCTTGGGTCTACGATGCGGCCACCGACAGCAGGCAGCTGCTTGAACTAGAACTCGGCTCTGCCTGGCTTTACCTCCCGCCCGCACAAAGCCTGCTCATCATTCTAGAAGAAAGCAATGAAAGCCTTGAGTCGCAGGCCTCCCAGTGGCATCCTGCTTACTATGAAGGGCAGCATTACTTTCCCATTCGAACCCCCTGGCACGTTACGCTGCACCATGCCACCCAGGGTTGGACGCGCGACACCGTCATGACCGACCTCTGCGACCTCCGCCAAACTCAGTTTAAGGACTTTGCAGGCACCATTACCTATACCACTCAGTTGCCCTACGACAGCCTCGGTCCCGACCCCATCTTCGACCTTGGCGCGGTGTACGACATCTGCGAGCTGATAGTGAATGGCGAGAGCTGTGGTGTGAAATGGTACGGTGAACGGATATACGACAATGTGGCTCCCCATCTGCGCCCCGGCAACAACACCATTACCGTTAAAGTCACCACCACCCTCAACAACTATATCCACACCCTCACCGACAACGGCGTGGTGCAGCATTTCGTCCTCAAACGCAATGTTCCCACCACCCCCGCAGGCCTCGTCGGCCCGGTCGCTTTCTTCTAAATGGTCTGCCCATCGTCCAACGGCTTGGCACGACTGCAATTCAAACAGTTGTAGGGTTGATGCTTATCGACAGCATTCTAACAGTAATGCCTATGCAATGGCAAGGGCAGTTATTTTTCGGTTGGACGGCTTGTGGTTCGGAAAAAATGTGTATTTTTGCCTATTGTTTTCTGTTGGACTTGAATGTCGAATTTAATAGTAATGTCTTATGAAACTGACTAATAAGAAAAATTTTGTCTTGTTTTTTCTGCTGGCTGCGGGTGGCTGTGGCGCATGGGGGCAGAGGCTGCTGGTGACCGATTTTGGAGCCAAGGGCGACGGGGTGACTCTGTGCACCCGCAGCCTGCAAGCAGCCATCGACAGTGCCCATGCCGCCTACGAGAGTGGCGGGGAAAGGCAGACGGTGATTTTCCCGCCGGGCAAATTTGTGAGCGGAAGCCTCTACCTAAAGAGTGGCGTGACACTGCAGCTGAGCGAAGGGTCCACCCTGCTGGGGTCGCTCAATCCCTTCGACTATGTGAAGGACCCTTACTTCAAGTGGACGGCCCTGCTCTTTGCCGTGCAGCAGCACGACATCGCTATCACTGGTCGTGGCACCATTGACGGCCGCGGCTGGGAGGTGGCCAACCAGCTGGTGGAATACATCCACATGGGGCTGGTGCAGGACCCGCTGAAGTATGACCGACCGGGCGAATCCAACCGACCGGAGAATATCCATTTCCGCGAATGCGAGAATGTCACCGTCAGTGGCATCACCCTACGCAATCCCGCCAGCTGGAACCAGCAGTACGACCAGTGCCGCAACCTGCTGATTGAGGACCAGAAGGTGGATAGCAAGAACTATTGGAACAACGACGGGGTGGACATAGTGGACTGCAGCGATGTGGTCATACGCAACTGCAATATGGATGCGGCAGACGATGTTTTTTGCTTTAAGAGCCACAGCGTGGACGGCATCTGCCAGAACGTGGTGGTGGAGAACTGTGTGGGAAGGTCGTCGGCCAACGGCATCAAGTTTGGCACCATGACACGAGGCAAGTTCCGCCACTTCCGCTTCTCCAATATCGTCATCCGCGACACCTATCGCAGCGCTATCACCATTGCCAGCGTGGACGGTGCCATGATAGAGGACGTGGTGGTGGACGGGTTGCGGGCCTTGCATACGGGCAACCCTATCTTTTTGCGCTTGGGCGAAAGACGGACGGGCAAGGGCGAGCCCTGTCTGAAGGACATTACCTTGCGCAACATTTATGTGGAAGTACCGCTGGAGAAACCCGATGCGGGCTACAGCTACGAGGGGCCAGTGGAGGACCTACCACGCAACATTTCGCCCTCCAGCATTGTGGGCACTCCGCAGCACCGCATACAGAACGTGCTGCTGGAGAATGTGGAGATGGTTTATCCAGGCCATGCAGACAGCACCTATGCCTATCGCGGCACCACGCCCGAGCAACTGGCCGCCATTCCCGAATGGGAGCGGCGCTATCCGGAATTCTCCATGTGGAAGGAACTGCCCGCTTGGGGCTTCTATCTGCGCCATGCCGACAATATCACGCTGCGCAACGTGAAGCTCAGGGTGGGGGAGAAGGACTACCGCCCCGCCATCGTGGCTGACGATGTGGAGAACCTGGTTTTGGACCATACCGTGATTGAGGGTTCCGTCAGGCCGCAGGTGGTGGCCCACAACTGCCGCCATCTGAAATGGGACAAGAAAGTCCTTCAGGTGCGACAGCAGAAGTCGAAACTGAAGGTGGAGTCGGACCCCGCGCTGACCTCCTCGGACATCATTTTGGCACACGACAATGCTTCGCCCTGCACCGAGGGCAAAGCCCTTTATAAAGCCTCACGCTTTGGCTGCAAAAGCAATGGCAGCATTCTCAACACCAATTCGATACAGATGGCTGTCGACTTCATAGCCGCGCAAGGCGGTGGGACGTTGGTCTTCGAGGTGGGCCGCTATCTAACGGGCAGCATCCACCTGCGCGACGGGGTGAACATACAGCTCAACGAGGGGGCGCTGCTGGTGGGGTCGGACAACCCCTATGACTACGACGATGCCGCGGCTCCCGCCCTGCTGATTGCCCCCGAGGAGGGCAGTATGGAGCTGTGCGGACTGGGGCGCCTGGTGACGGGCGAGGACATCGCCCCTTGGAACACCGCCAAGGGCATCGACTGCCACCTGGCACAATAAAAAACACTTTCTGCCGTTATCTAAGTAATAAACTACAAAATACCCTGATATATGACTAAACGCATAACTATTTCATTCGGCACAAGGGCATGTACCCTTCTGCTACTGGCCATGCTGTTTCTACCTCTCGGCACGATGGGCCAAGGTTACAAATACTATAGAGGCTTTTTCGATGCGGGGCTAGGCTGGGCCCCGGCACAAAGCGTTTATGACAGACCCGGTTTCTGTGCTGGAACCCTTTCCTCCACCCACGGATTCTATGTGGGCGACCGAACCTTTGTGGGTGTGGGCGCCGGACTGAGCTTTGATGAGGATTTGCTCACATTGCCCCTCTTTCTGGATGTGCGTTACAATCTGAGTTTCACCGCCGAGCTGACTCCTACCTTTGAACTGAGGGCAGGCCCTTACTTTGATTTGTACGAGGGCGACCGCGCTTCGTTCTATGGTGACGTGGCAGCCGGTGTGCGTTGGGCTTTGGGTGGCCGCACGGCACTGAACTTGATGCTGAATCTCTCCTATTACCAGGGGTTCCGGCTGTGGGGCATCTATTACCCCTTTTCCTATAGCGACTTGGTGACCTATACTGTCGACCTGCCGTTCACGTTGGGCGTGCGCCTAGGCGTGGAGTGGTAGAATTTGAACGCTGAAGACAAATGCTTTTTTCTGTCCATCATCCATTCCAAAAGTGGCTACGGGACAGCACGGAAGGCAGTAAATAACTGTGCAAGAATGGTTGTAAATAACTATAGCTCAAATATTTGATAATAAATATCTGAATGAGTGGTAAAATTATTTTGCACATATTCAAAAAAAATCGTAATTTTGCACCGCTTTTTGTAGCATAAACTGACGTTGCTATGTTTGATTATGAAACCACTGTGGCAGAGATCGAACTGAAGGTTCGGAAACTGATGGAAGAGAACGACCGTCTGCGTGCTTCGGAAGAGAGTCTGGCACGGCAATGTGCAGAGCTGCAAGGGCAGATAGAGAACAACAGTATAGTAATTAACAAATTAAAGGAACAAAATAACATATTAAAACTAGGGAACGCGCTGACTCAAAAGGGCGATTCTGCAGAGATAAAACTTAGGATTAACCAACTGATAAGAAGCATAGATAAAAGTTTATCATTAATCAACAAATCGGAATAATTAAGCACAAAGAAGTATAGACAAGACAAATGAACGAGCTACCGGCAACAGTGTACATACTGGACAGACCTTACAAACTGAAGGTCAGACCCGACGACGAGCACTTCCTGCGCAAAGCCGCCGAGTCCATCGACTCTCAGGCACGGAGCTACGGCAAGATGTATGCCTATAACGACCGCCAAGATTTGTTGGCAATGGTGGCGCTGACGCAGATTACCCAGCTGCTGGAGCTGCATGACCGCCTGCAGTATAAGGACACTAAGCTGGCCTCGCGGCTCACCGACATAAACGAACTGCTCGACACTAAAGTTAAACTATAGGGTGACCCGCTGGGCAGTGAGGCTTTCTGTGGTTGTCACGTAAGTCCCAGCGGCGAGCTACTTTAAGAAATATCCTGCATTTGACCCGAAACAGTTTGTAAACTCAACACCATTTACAAACCGAGTAAGCTCAGGGGTGGGTAGGTTGTATGGCTGAGACACCCGGCACTCAAATCCTAACAGTTCAGAGTTTACCATAACTCCCGGAGGGTCGAGTGCAGGATTTTTTAGAAGATTCATCTGGCTACAGAAAAACCCTTTGCGCAGCGGCAGACCCACTAAAAAACAAACTTACCACACATGAACATAATAATAGGAATTATTATCGGTATTGTCGTTGGCGCAGCTGCAGGCTTTATCACTGCCTCCAAGATAGAAAACAACAAACTGCTGGCCAAGGGCGAGAAAATGATTGAACGAGGCAACGAGGTGCTGAAAGACGCCGAAGAGAAAGGCGAGATTATAAAGAAAGACAAGATCCTGCAAGCCAAGGAGAAGTTCATCCAGATGAAGAGCGAGCACGAGAAGCAGGTGAACGAACGCAACGCCGCTCTTCGCGAGCAGGAGAGCAAGCTGAAACAGCGCGAAAACACCCTCAACCAAAAGGTGGGAGACCTGCAGAAGAAGAGCGAGGAGCTCAAGCAGGTGAGCACCGACCTCAACAACCAAATTGAGGTGCTGCGCAAACGTCAGGCCGAGGTGGAGAAGGTATACAATGAGAGCATCGAGAAACTGGAACACATTGCCGGCATGACTGCCGAGGAAGCCAAGCAGCACTTGGTGGAGATGATGACCGAGGAGGCCAGATCCGATGCCGCAGCAGGCATCATGGACATCGTGGAGGAGGCCAAGATAACCGCCAACGAGCAGGCCAAGAAGATTGTCATACAGTCCATCCAGCGCACCGCCACTGAAACAGCTGTGGAGAACACTGTTAGCGTGTTCAACCTTGAAAATGAGGAGGTCAAAGGCCGTATCATTGGCCGCGAGGGCCGCAACATTCGTGCCTTGGAATCTCTCACCGGTGTGGAGGTCATTATCGACGACTCGCCCGATGCTATTATCCTCAGCGGCTTCGACCCCGTGCGCCGCGAAATTGCCCGCCTGTCGCTGCATAAACTGGTGACCGACGGCCGCATCCATCCCGCCCGTATTGAAGAGGTGGTTGCCAAGACCCGCAAACAGATTGAGCAAGAGATTGCCGAGGTGGGTAAGCGTACCTGCATCGACCTGGGCATCAACAATATGAACCATGAGCTGATGCGCATGGTGGGCCGCATGAAGTATCGTTCCTCTTACGGCCAGAACCTGTTGCAGCACAGCCGCGAGGTGGCCAATCTGGCTGCCACCATGGCTTCTGAACTGGGCCTCAATCCCAAGCTGGCCAAGCGTGCCGGTCTGCTGCACGATATTGGCAAAGTGCCTGAGACCGACCCCGAACTGCCGCACGCAATCTTTGGCATGAAGCTGGCCGAGAAGTATAAGGAGCACCCTGATGTGTGCAATGCCATCGGTGCCCACCACGATGAGATTGAGATGACCTCGCTCATTGCCCCCATCATTCAGGTGTGCGACGCCATCAGCGGTGCCCGTCCCGGTGCCCGCCGCGAGGTGGTGGAGGCCTACATCAACCGACTGAAGAAGCTGGAGGATATGGCCATGACTTACCCCGGAGTGGTGAAGACCTACGCCATTCAGGCCGGCCGTGAGCTGCGCGTGATTGTTGGTGCCGAGAAGGTGAGCGACGCGGAGGCCACCAAGTTGAGTTTCGACCTCTCGCGTCAGATTCAGAATGAGATGACCTATCCCGGACAGATTAAGGTGACCGTCATTCGCGAAACCCGTGCGGTCAACTACGCCAAGTAACAAATAGTAAACAACAGGGCTGATGAGGCTCCTGCGGCTTTGGCCGCCGGGAACCTCATCAGTTCGATAAATAAAAACTGTTATGCTTTTGAATTACGTCAATTGGAATGTCGACCCCGTGATGTTTCACCTAGGCAATTTCGGGCTGCGGTACTATTCTATAGGGTTCCTCCTTGCCTTCTTCTTTGGCTACGTCATCCTCAACAGGATGTTCAAACGCGAGAAGGTGGAGATGAAGTACCTCGACTCGCTGGTGGTATGGATGTTCTTGGCAGTGCTGGTGGGGGCCCGTCTGGGTCACTGCCTGTTCTATGAGCCCGACTATTTCTGCACCTCCGAGCACTGGCTGGAGATATTTCTGCCGTTCAATATAAAGACTGGCCAGTTCACCGGCTATCAGGGCCTTGCCAGCCATGGCGCCGCCATCGCGGTCATCCTGATGATATGGTTTTTCAGCCGTAAGAATAACATCAACGCCTGGTGGATATTCGACCGATTGGTGATAGTGGTGGCCTTGGGCGGTGCCTTCATCCGTCTGGGCAACCTTTTCAACAGCGAAATCTACGGCGTGCAGACTTCTCTGCCGTGGGGCTTTATCTTTGAGCGCAACGGCGAGACCGTCCCCAAACATCCAACGCAGCTCTATGAGGCCTTGGCCTATTTCCTCATCTTTGCGGCCTGCATGGTGGCCTATATGATCAAGAAAGGCAAGCTGCACAACGGCCGTCTCTTCGGCTTCTGGCTCATCGCCCTCTTCGGTGTGCGCATCCTCATCGAGTTCATCAAAGAGGAGCAAGTCGACTTTGAGAAGAGCATGGCCCTCGACATGGGACAGTGGCTGAGCATACCGCTGGTGTTCATGGGTGTGGTGCTGGTGGTCCTCTCCTATCAAGGGGCACTGAAAGAAGGCATCTTTACCGAGAAAAAAACTATAGAGAAAAAAACTACTGATAATAATAACAAGAAAACAAAATAGGACAATATGAAGAAATTAATTTTAGTTCGCCACGGCGAGAGCGAATGGAATAAGATGAATCTTTTTACCGGTTGGACCGATGTCGACCTGACCCCCTTCGGTCAGTGCGAGGCCTATATGGCGGGTCGCCTGCTGAAAGAGGAAGGCTACCACCCCACCATGTGCTACACCTCCTATCTGAAACGTGCCGTCAAGACCCTCAACCAGATTCTGGATGCCATGGACATGGATTACCTGCCCGTGGAGAAGAGTTGGCGTCTGAACGAGAAGAGCTATGGTGCCCTGCAGGGTGCCAACAAGGCCGAGACTCTGAAAAAGTATGGCGAGGAGAAGCTGATGCAATGGCGCCGCAGCTATGACGTGCAGCCCCCCGCATTGGAGGTCTCCGACAAGCGCAGCCCCCTCAACGACCCCCGCTATGCCGGCATCGACCCCAAGGAGCTGCCCGCCACCGAGGCCCTGTGCGACACCATCGCCCGCCTCATGCCCTACTATGAGGGCGTCATCATGAAGGCCTTCGAGACCAACGACGAGGTGCTGGTGGTGGCCCACGGCAACAGCCTGCGCGGTATCGTCAAGACTTTGAAGAAGATGGGCGACAATGAGATTGTGGGCTTCAATATTCCCACCGCCGTACCCTATATTTTTGAATTTGACGACCAGATGAACCTCCAAAAAGACTTCTATTTGGGCAACCAAGAGGAAATTCAGCGCAAAATAGACGGCGTTAAAAATCAGGCAAATAGAAAATAAAATAAGGCTGTTTGGTGCAAAAAACGAAAAAAGTTTTGTCCAATTCAAAAAAAGTTCGTACTTTTGCACCCGATTTCGCCAGAGGGGAACAGCGTTTTTCCCGATGAAATCGAACAGCTACGGAGAGGTGGGTGAGTGGCTGAAACCAACAGTTTGCTAAACTGTCGTACTCGATTAGGGTACCGGGGGTTCGAATCCCCCCTTCTCCGCCAAAGAAGAGAAAGACGTCCGTGAGGCGTCTTTTTTCTTACGAAGAGAGAGTTCGCTCTTCCGGGATATAGCGTAGTCCGGTTATCGCGCCTGCTTTGGGAGCAGGAGATCCCCAGTTCGAATCTGGGTGTCCCGACAAAATCATTACTTTAATGAGGGTTCCGTAGCTCAGCTGGATAGAGCAACTGCCTTCTAAGCAGTAGGTCCTGCGTTCGAATCGCAGCGGAATCACACTCAAGCCCACCATCTTTTTGGCGGGCTTTTTTTTGACTACCGTGTAGTTTTTTCGGCTTTTGGTTGTCTAATAGGCAAAAGAGTTTTTCAAAAAAGTTGAACCTATGAAAAATAAAGAACAGATTGAAGTCGATTTTGAGCATCTGGTGGAACGCCAACGCCAGACCATCTATTCGGTCTGCTATCTCTTTGCCGACGGGCGGCAGACAGCCGACGACCTCTTTCAGGAGTCGCTCATCCGTCTCTGGCAGGGATTTGGCTCTTTCCAAGGGCGCAGCGACGAGCGCACATGGGTCTACCGCGTGACACTGAACACCTGCATCAACTTCGACCGCAAGCACAAACGCCGACTGGACACCTCGCCGCTGGAGTTGGACATGGACTTCTTTGCCGACGAGCAGGCCAATGAGCCTGCCGCCCATCTCCACAGGCGCATCGGCAAGCTGCACCCCTTCGACCGTGCCCTTATACTGCTGTGGTTGGAGGACCTCCCCTACGATGAGATTGCAGCCATCCTGGGCATCACGCCCAAGAACGTTAGCGTGCGCCTGGTGCGCATCCGCGAGAAACTGAAAACAATAACCGATTAAAAACTACCCAACATGGAACAGAATCAAGATTTAAAACAAGAATTGCAGCAAGAGCTCCGCGACATGCAGCAGCAGGTGGAACAGCACAGCAAGTTCAATAACGAAGTTTGGAGGCGCACCGTCAAACGCCATACTGGCTGGCTCTATTATACCAACCTCATTAGTTCAATCGTACTGTTATTCTTAATATTTGTCGTCACCATCCTGTCTTTAGCCTTGGAAATATGGCCCTGGTGGCTAATACTGCCGGTAGACCTGCTGATGATATACACTGTAGTTTATTGGTTCATCACTTCCCGTGGCATGTATCGCCCCGATGTCCATTCCAAGGCTGGTTTGTTGTCGCTGCGCGAAAGTGTAAAGAAAAGTTCAGCCAACACCTCCCCTCATGTTTGGATTATTCGTGTGCTGGCCGGAGTGATTATCGTTCTTTTACTGGCGTATGCATATAAGCACGGACCCGACTTTTTTTCGACTAAACTCATTGGCGGTGCCGCCGGATTGTTTGTAGGACTGCTCGTCGCCAAAATTATGAAGGGCCACTACAAAAACCTTAGTGAGGAGATAGACGAACTGCTGAAAGAGGAGTGAAACCCTCAGCCACCGTCATGCCCCATGCCCGCCGTTTGCGCGGGCTTTTTTGTTTGTAGAGGCCCTGTCTGTCCGCGTGCATCGCCTAGGTGCTTGCGCTCCATTTCATTAGCCGCTCGGCAGATGCTTGCGCCGGTCAGGGTGGCTCCCAATCCCCTCCGTTGCCGCCCCGCTCCACCTGCGCAACATCAACGCTATACCACCGCTATTAAAGTGTCGAAATAGCGTTGATATTGGTGATTTGCATTGGATTACAACCGGGTAGGAAAGAGTGCCTGAACTGTTGTGTTGGTTATTGTATGCCGATTAACGTTATAGTTTTATGCCCTGCCAGGTGCCCCGACGGGTGAACTCTGAACTGACTAGGCGCGGCAGTTCGCTGCCCTTGACGGGCGTGCCGTCGGAGTGGTGCCAGCCGCGGGCGGGGTCAGCCTGCATCCGTGGGGGCACGCTGGCCGCAAACCGCTCCACTACTATGTCGGGCCGCAGCCTTTCCAGAAAGTCACACACTAGGCCTACATACTCGTTCAGCTCGAAGGGTGGGGGCAGGCACTCCGGTCTGTTCTGGTATTCGCGCCCCAGTTGCGACCCCTTGAGCACTTGCAGCTGGTGCAGCTTCAGGGTGGTCAGGGGCAGCCGCGAGAGCATCTCGGCTTCGGCCACCATCTCCTCGCGGCTCTCGCCCGGAAGGCCCAGGATGAGGTGCCCGCCACAGGCAATGCCCCGCTCGGCGGTGGCCGCAATGGCCGCCTGGGTGCAGGCGTAGTCGTGTCCCCTACGGATGGCCGCAAGCGTGCGGTCGTAGCAGCTCTCTATGCCGTACTCCACCATCACGTAGTGCCCTCTTGCCAGCGAGGCCAGGTAGTCCAGTTTCTCCGCGTCCACGCAGTCGGGGCGGGTGCCTATGACCACGCCCGACACCTTGGGGTGGGCAAGTGCCTCTTCGTATAGCTCCCGAAGGACTGGCAGCGGCGCATAGGTATTGCTGTAGCTCTGGAAATAGGCCAGGAAACCAGTGCCTTGGCGAAGGCGGTGGGCATGAAAGTGGATGCCCTCGTCCAGTTGCTGCGTGATGCTTTTCTCGGCGTGGCAGTAGGAGGGGCTGAAGGCTTCGTTGTTACAGAAAGTGCATCCGCCCGTGCCCACGGTGCCGTCGCGATTGGGGCAGCTGAAGCCGGCATCGATGGTCAGCTTCTGCATCGGGCGGCCAAACAGGCGGCGGCAGTAGTCGGCATAGGTGTTCATCTTTTTGTTACAATTGTGCAAACAAATAACTGCTATTCCATTTTTTTATTGTATCTTTGCACCCTCAAAATAATAAGTGCCATGAACATCTATCTTATCGCAATAGCCATACTGCCGGTGCTGATACTCGCCATTGCGGTCTATCGGCAGGACAAGTTCAACAAGGAACCCATCGGACTGCTCATCAAGTGTTTCCTCTTTAGTGCCCTGTCCATACTACCGGCCGCCCTGTTGGAGTCGTTGTTGAGCCAGTATGATCCTGGCCTTCCCGTTGTCAGCGGGGTCTACACAGGCTTTGTTGTGGCCGGTTGCTGCGAGGAGCTGTGCAAGCTGCTCTTGCTCACGTGGGCCGTATGGCGCAGCCGCGAGTTCGACGAATATTTCGACGGCATCGTCTACTCCTGTTTTGTGGCCTTGGGCTTTGCCTGCTTTGAGAATCTAACCTACATATTTGCCCAGGAGAGTTTCTTTAGTGCCATGTATACTGGGTCGGTCCGCGCCATCCTCTCCGTCCCGGGCCATTTCCTCTTCGGCGTCATGATGGGCTACTACTTTGCTTTGGCCAAGTTCGACCCCCAGCACAGGGGCAAATACCGCCTGCTGGCCTTCTTGGTGCCCATGCTCATGCACGGCACCTTCGATGCCCTGCTCATGGTGCCCGAAAGCATGGGGGCCGACGGCACGATTGTTTCCAGCGTTCTCTTCATTATCCTCATCTATTTCGACATCAAGATGTGGAAATGGGGAGTCCGCCGCATCCACCACTTACAGGACCTCTCGCAGCAGCAGAATTTCGACCGCAATAAACCTTTCGAGGGCTTCACCTGGAATTTCTGACTGACTCTTTTCCCTTTATTAACCTTGTTCTGCTATGAAACATAATAGAAAACGCAAATCATTCCGCATCACCAAAACCCGTTACCGGGTCACCTTGGGTCAGCTACAATTCGTCGTCCGCGATGTCCTTTTTGGCCCCAAGAAGCGGGCACAAGTGGAGTCCGAGCGCCTTTTCTATGAGGCCTATTGGCGCGACGACCCCGCCGAGCAGGTGCGCCTCTACACCGAGAGCCTCCGCCTCACCCCGCGCGACGCCCAGACCTATCTCAACCGTGGCGTGGCCTACGATGCCCAGGGCGACAGAGAGAAGGCCCTGGCCGACTTCGAGCAGGCCATCCGGCTCAAACCCAATTTTGCCGAGGGCTACAACAACCGCGGCTATCTCCGCTATAATCAAGGCGACTACGCCCAGGCCATCCCCGACTTCGACCGCGCCATCCAGCTCAATCCCGACTACGCCCAGGCCTATTGCAGCCGCGCCAGTGCCTACGGCATGTTGGGCCAGCACGAACAGGCCTTGGCCGACATTGAGCGTGCCATCGAGGCCGACCCCGACTTCCTGCTCGCCTATGTCAACCGCGCCGCTTACAACCTCAACATGAACCACATCACTGAGGCAGAAAAAGAGCTGCGATGGGTGCTGGAGCAGTGCCCCGATGACTCCACCCGCCAGCTGGCAGAGAAATACTTAGCCCTCTGTCACCCGCACGAGCAGTAGGCCGCCGTCCGTATCACCTATGCTGCATTATTATTCTAAATCGCTTGTATACAGTATTCTATATTGCATTTCTCTTCGTGTGTTGATGCAAAAGCATTATTTTTGTTTTTTTTCAAGCAAAAAAAGCCCCTTTTTGAAGCCCTTTTTAGGCCTTAAATAAAAAATATTGCACTGATATTCAATAAAAAGAAAAAAAAATTTGGTCAGTTCAAAAAAAGATTGTACCTTTGCACCCGATTTCAACAAGAGATGGGGTATTAGCTCAGGTGGCTAGAGCGTTTGACTGGCAGTCAAAAGGTCATCGGTTCGACTCCGATATACTCCACAAAAGAAGAGGTTCAAATGGACCTCTTTTTCTTTTTATGAGAGAATTGAATGAGTGGCGGAAGTTCATCAAATTCCAATACCCAAAATAATCTTATTGTTTATCGCACCGAGGAATCAGGGAACTTCTATTGTGCAACCAATAAGGCGGAAGAAGGTTATTCCCCCCAGAACGTTATACTCTTGTTTTTACGGATTTCAACACGCTCAAAGCGGCAGCAGCGTATGTGAGGAATCTGACTGGAAAGGAAGTTTAGACGGAAGAAGATATTGAAGCAGCCCTAAACGAACAGGAAGATAAAAAACTGGAGAATGATGACGATGCTTTCTACAACTTCAACAAGTTCAAAGTTTTGGAGGATGACGAATCATGATTCTTAACAACAACCAACGCTTCTTTCTCTATACACTCTGGGTAGTGTCGAAAGCGAAAGTCAAGTACATCATTAGCCGTTTATGACACACCAAGGAGACCCATTGTGGCCTCCTTTTTTGCTTCTTCTTTCGGTGATCCTTTGGTGAAGGCTAGACGATTTCCCGTCTTCCTCCCTTCTTCGATCATTCGTCCTGGGTTCTTCTGTTCCTCGGTTTCTGCTTAGACAAAAACAAGAATAATGCAACTAATAATCACTCACTTGCATAATTGAACAAAGATTTTCTCCGTCTCGTAAGGCGTTGTTTCTCTTATACCTATAAAGAACTTTATCTCATCAAAGGCTCAGTATCAAAAATAATGCGTATATTTGCACTCGAATTAGACGCGAGTATGTCTAATTGGTGCAAAAAGCATTTGTAAAAGGTCACTCTTGAAATTTGCCCAATTTCAACTTGATTGAAAACCAAGATACTGATGCCTTTGCTTATTTGGTATGTTAACGCCCTTGTGCGTCAACATATTCACAGCATGGGATAAAGTTCAAAAGGTTTCATTCAATCAGGTCGGGCAAAACCTCAAGAGTTGAAACTGGCAACATTGTCTCCATGCTTTTTTATTGAAGTGCAACCGCCAATCAGGGAGACAGAACGGCGACAAAAAGGGATAGCAAATGGACTATATCTCGGAGGCTGAACGTCTGAAGCTCTACTACAAAGGGCTGAACGAGGCAGGCAGTAGCAAACAAATTGCCACAGCCCATCCCGACCTTGTGTCCGACAAGGAAGAGCCCGACACCGATCCGGCCTTGCTTGAAAACGATGATTTATATCTTCAAATCTTGCTCCCGCTCTACTACAAGTTGGCCTACGTTTACAACAATCGTTTCATCCACGAAGACATTTCACTTTACCATCCTGCCCCGCAGCGGGTATTGACGGCCAAAGAGATTTACGATGCACTTCGGGTCTTTGCGCCATACGCCGTTCCCGAGATTATACGCACTATCGGTTGCTCCTCCGCCACAATGACGTTGTTGCAGCAAGCCTTCGATGCGCAGGACGAAGATGCTTTTGTCCATATAATAGATACGTCTGACTGTGACCTTTTGCTTACAAGCAGCATCTGCGCAGATGTCTGGCCAAAGATTGTTTATCACACTGACCCGTCCAATGAAGATATTGCCAATAGTCTGGATGTTGTGGCAAGTCTTTTCATGAACGAGGAACACCCCATCCGACACTCGTCTAAGGAGTTGAGCGAGGCCACTGATTCTTTATCCGAGGATGGCGACGAGGAATCGTATATGCGGAAGTACGATCGGTATAATCATGACTTGTTCGACTATATGTGCCAGTTCTACCGCGACAACTATGACCGTTTCAAGCCCAAAGAACGCAAGCAGATTGAACCCATCATCCTGCAAGGTGGCGGCTATATTGACGCAAAGTTCTGTCTTCCCGACGACTATTTCTCATTCCATAACGAGGCGGGCGACGCCAAGGAGTACTTTGGACTGCATCCCGAAGTCATCAAGGCGGGAGTCGAGCCGTTTGTGCAGCTGGTGAACCACCTTGCCGAGGCGGGCTATATCGACGCATCCGCTGCCTCCAAGCAGCTCTTTGCCTACCGATTCTCAGGCCATATGCGTCCCGAGAAGGTCGTGCCCATAGAGTGGCATGGAAAAAACGGCAACTCCTACGAGCTCATCTATCTGGTACGCAATATGACGGAGAGAGCCAACTACCGCAAGATGCGGAACTTCTTCACCGGTCCCAAGTGGGTCAAAGACCGCGACAGCAGCTATGCCCGCGGCGCCGACTACCACCTCAAGGCCTACCTCCACCAACTCTACCCCAAACTGCCCGACCAGCTATAATTTGTCTATAATTGTCTATAATCTGAGATTGAAAAGAAAGAAAATAGTACTTTTGCAAAATAATACTTGTATTAATTAATAAATAAATAAAAAGTTATGCTTCTAATTCCAATTCCAATTATTGTTGCTGGTGGTATTATCATAGGAGGAACCATCGCCTTTTTTCTTTTAAGAAAGAAAGCAAATAATAAACTGAAAAACAAAAGTGTAATATTGCTAGGTCCACGCATGAGCGGAAAAACAACCATCATAAATTGGTTGCTTAAGGGGAAAAATACACCAGAGTATCATGCATCTGGTTCAGTAAATAGAGAAGGGGAATTATGTCAGGATGGCTATACCATTTCTTGGTCAGACATGGGTGGAGCCTCTTCCTTCTTAGTAAATGAACAATTTGAACCAAAATTCACAAAACACGATGTTGTTCTTTTTGTATTTAATATTGATAAATATACATCAGATTCAAATTACCAATTGGATGTAAATGCTAGACTGGAGGCCTTGAAATCAGTTTCAGAAAGACACCCTATGTTGAAAAAAGTAATAATTCTGATTGGTTCTCATTCGGATTGTTATAAAAAAACAAGAGGTATTTCTGACGATAACGAGTTGGCAAGTGTGTTCCAATCAGACATTACCAACTTGTTAAAGCAAAAGGACTATTACCACTTTTTACAAACCCATCCCTTGATTCTTGCAAATTTAACAGATAAAAGGGAGGTCTCTGGAATACTAAATAAACTTATTGAAGAACTAGACAAATTGGGAAAAAATGAATAGTATTATGTGGAGCCAAGGTCTAAGTGAGACCGACAAAGATTTCTTATTGATAGACTGTATTCTTAACCGCTATACAAAGACAATAGAACAAAATCATGCATTGTCAATTCTTTTTTCCAGCAAATTCAAGACAATTGCAGATAATAAGAAATGTCCAAACACATCACCATCATTTAAATTAAAAAGAATGAGAGGATGGACATGTGTTGAGGGAAATTTTCTTGAAAAAGATGATGCTAATCGATTGAGGGTTTATATATTTGCTTGTAAATCCCATTCTGCAGACAAAGTGATTTCTTCTTTACAAGAAAATTCTAAACTATTAGGATGCACTCCTATGCAAGAAGATATTAATACAATAAAAAAAAACAACAAAATTCAATTTATAAAAATAGTATTATGTCTAATGATTGTAGCAATAGTAGGAATTTGCCTGCTGTAATATGTGTATGTACACCTGAACGTAAAGAGAACTATAACTATTTTGAGGGTGGTTCGATGGTAAACAATGATGGAATTAAACTTCTGTCTTTTGATGACCTTCAAGAGATGGGGTTACAAGTGCCTAATGACACAAAGACTGGTAGTCTCTTAATACGCTATCCATTTAGTCAATCTCGTTATATTAATGTAGAAGACGTAGACAAACATCGATCTGATAAATATTATAAGTACCGAGAGATTTTTTCCAAATTAGGCGCAAAGAGGTTTTCTGTTACAGAGGCAATAAAGACAGAGTCCAGTTTACATTTTGATGAAAAAGGAAAGTTGAACATTAAAGCAGTTAAAGGAAAAGAAAAAGTTGATGTACTTAAAACATTAAATGCAGAATTAGGATTTGGAATGGAGTATACTGCCACGGGTATAACTAAAATAAGTGACGAATCATATGAGGATGCACTGAAACTTGTTCGTGAATACAATCTATCCGAGGACGAATATTTAAGGTCACTAATCAACACGAGAAATCCCCAAAACGAAAACCATGACAAATCTCTTTCTGTTCATATGGGGATGATGGAAGAATTCAACAAAAAAATTGAAATAGCAGCCGCGTTTCAGTCTACAGTTGGTTTGTTTGGAATCTCTGCACAAGCACAACACTCAATTCATAACAAAGCTGATTACTTTTTAAAAATGGAGGTGGAATTCCCCTAAACAATGACCATAGGAGAAAATATTATTGGTTGCATCAAGTCTGTCCGCTTTCACAAAGAGGAGAAAAAGGTGATAGGTGCCTTATTTGGCACCTACACCTCTAATTATGTAGCGGGGCTGGATTTACTGGGGGAGGTGATTGTCGTAATAGACAGCATCGCTGCAAAGATGCATCCCGACTGGGAGAAGAAGACAGACAGCAGAGCCGCCATACTCGAACAAGAACTTCGAGGCAGAAAGGTGAAATGCATGGTAGTTGGAATTATCGACCCACGTCACGTTGAATGCGAGTTGATAGAACTAATCTGATTATATCATGATACGCAGAATAATGCCATTCGTTTGCGACAACTGCAAAAAGATATTCGTAGGATTGGACATCGAATACGGTGCAACTGTTTTTTCTCAGCCTGTTTCATGTCCTAAATGCAACTCAAACCACACTCGACCACTCTTTTCGAGCAAAAGCTTATACAAGAGAATTTGGGAAGAACAGGACAAAAGCCTTCAACCTTAGATATGAGCAAGGAACTGAAAATATTCGCACGACAGGGATATATCGATGTTGACAAGCATAGGCTGTTTGATACTTGTTACGAACAGGCTGGTATGTTTGTCAATGGTTTGGCAAACGTAAAAGATGGCAGAAGTGGCAAATGGGGCTACATCAACACGAAGGGAGAATATGTGTTGCAGCCACAATATGATAACGCTCATTGTTTCAACAAGGATTACCATGTAGCTCCTGTTGAGTTGGAAGGTAAATGGGGACTAATCGACAGAAATGGAAATTGGGTGTTTGAACCCCGTTTCGAGGGTCTGTATTTTGATATCATATACAGCAGTGCGCATGAAAAGATGCTGCGAGCCGAGAGAAACGGCCTGTTGGGATGTGTTGACCTAGGAGGCAACTGGGTCATCCAACCCCGGTGGGAATGGATGGATACGAGCTATCTCTACGATGGGCTGATTCTCGTACAGGATCCAGAGACAAGTTTATATGGCTTTATTGACCTTACCAACCGCATTGTGCTGGAGCCTCAGTTGAAGGATGAGCCGAAGTATGGCATAGGGCATATTGTGGCGAGCGTGCCAAATGGTGACGATGAGAAATATGGTGTTTTGGACATGACAGGACACTGGATGATAGAGCCCCGATTTGATGACTTGAATGTCTTTAGTGCCAGACACGGTATTGCGACGGCGAGGAAAGATGGACTCTGGGGTGTGATAGACCGCGAGAGGAGGTGGGTGTGCGAACCCAAGTTTGACAGTATCGGTTCGTTTGATAACGGTTTCTGCCTTGCTCCTGCCGAAATTGACGGTAGATATGGATATATCAATCCGCAGGGGGAATGGGTAATAGAACCACAATACCATTGGGCAGATGACTTCGAAGACCGCTCAGGGCTGGCTGTGGTGTGCACAAGAAACCGCTACGGATGCATTGACAACAAAGGGAGATTTGCCATTGAGCCAAAGTTCGTGCAGCTGCTTTGGGGATTTGAAGAATCGACAGGCCTTTGTCATGTCAGCGGAAATGGAAAAGACTATTATATTGACCGCCACGGCAACAGGGCGGACTATTCTGAGCCAGAGGATATGCCCAATCCAGCATACTACCCCATGATAGGAAGGTTTTGGGGAATAAAAGATGGTGAGGGGAATATTGTGGTTCCACCCACCTTCGACCAGATATATGGTTTTGATGAGCGCGGGCGGGCCTCAGCTACGATGAAGGGGAAATGCGGGGTGATAGACGAGAGTGGACGATGGATTATTGAACCCCTGTATGACACCTCCCACATCTTGCCATACGAAGAAGGGGAGTTAAGTTTGGTGAGTCGCGACGGCAAGTACGGCTTTATGGACTTTGGAGGTGTTGAAGTCATCCCCTGCCAATTCGACTACGCGAAAGAGTTCGAAGAAGAAACAGGGTTGGCTCCAGCGTGGGCTCATGAAAAATGCGGGCTAATAGACCGTGACGGACATTGGAGGGTGCAGCCAATTAATGACGATATAGCGATAGATAGCGGTATTATCAAGGTGGAGAGAGACGGCCTGTGGGGGACAGTGGACATGGATGGGAACATGGTTATCCCATGCCAATTTGACCGCATGAGCGACTACAACGTCGACCTCGACCGCTGGGTGGTAGAAAAGGATTTTCTGCAAGGTTACTGCGATGGGGAAGGGAACATTGTTATCCCAATCCAGTTTGATGAGGCACAGCCATTCCATTCAAAAACACCAGTGGCGGCTGTCCGTGTGGGGGCATTGTGGGGAATGATAGACGACAACGGCAACTGGCTGTGCAAGCCACAGTTTGAGGACATAGACAATTACTTCGACCCCGATGACGGCCCGATACCTGTGGCGAAAGAGGACAAATGCGGATATGTAGACATCTATGGCAACGAAGTCATACCGTTTATTTTCAAATATCTCTATGGCTTTGACCGCAAGGGTGACGGAACCGCCGAATGCACACTGCTGGACGGACGAGAGGTTATTATTGACCGCACAGGTAACATATTAAAATATTTGGACAATGACAATACGTGAAGTACTGAGCCGCTGCTCATTTGACGAGATAATGCTTTGGATAGGGCGTATTGACCCAAGACAGCTGAAGATGCGCCCCTTTTATCGCGAGGCGCGGGATGTGCTGTTGCATACCCATTCGAAGAACAGCTATGGAGAGATAGATGTCACCAAGAACCATTGGGGTGATGGCCCTTGGGTGATGATGTGTGAGGGCAACCCGTGGGAGAGTCTAATCGATAGCGAACTGGTGCTGGAAGAGGGCGTGAAATGCACCGATGCCCAACTGGCAGCACAATGCCTGTGGCATCTGACCTTCTACTACTTTGTGCCAGAGGAGAAGGATCGTGTCTTTGCTGAGGACGAAAGCCAGATTATGACACATAGGCAACGGGTGAGAATGCTGATAAACGAAATCGAAAGTGCGTGTCCTGCCGACATGCAGAATAGGATGAACTATCTGTTCCATACCCGCCGTATCAATGTGCAGAAGTACCGCAGTCGCGCATACAATGCGGACGGGCGGATGCCATATCTGATTGAAACGATGACATGCCATTTGAGAATGCCGCTCAACGACATGAAACAGATAGCGTTCGTTTTGTCGGCAGATCCTAAACAGCCACTCACCGACAAAGAGCGACAGATGTTCGACAGTCTGGCGGCCGGACTGCTAACGACACAGACCCTGATGATATAAACGACAGGTGTGAAAGAAGGGCTTGGCGAGGAGGTGGAGTTGATGGTGATAAAAAGCAAGCCTGGGAAAAACGTCCGCTATCAAAGTAAAAAATCGCACAATGATATACAAGATAACCGTTAAAACCAGCAAGAACAGCAACGGCATCCGCATTGAACGCGGCATGAGCGTGGAGGTGGTGACCAACAACATCACCAACCCTGTTACCACTAATGGTGGTCAAGCCGTGGTCGATGCCTTTTTGCGTATTTACGGCATCGACATCCGCAAGGCCGGTGCGTTGAATATGGTTTATTTGAACGTTCAAAGAATAGGATAAAAGAATATGGAGCAACTTATTTTTCAATTATCAAACGACCCCAATCTCGAACGCTTAGAGGCATGGGAATTGGAGCGGTACTTTCATGCCAACAATCCATTTTGGGTTGAGGAAGGCGAACCATTAGAACTAGAAAACTTTACTCGAGAAGAAGCCATCAATATCCTCAAAACAGAGTTAGGCAATGGCTATTCCATCGATGGCGACACCGTTGCCGCTACCGACCCCAAACAATACATCCCCACCATTGTGAAACACCTTCAGGATGTTGCTTCTTTGGGTTTGACATCGGACTACCCTTTGGGGTGGTGGAAGAAAGAAGTATGTCAGTATAGAGGCATTCTCATACTTTTCAACGAGGAAATGATGACCTTGAACGAGTTTATGCTCTATGCTGTCAGCCTCCACAATGACGGAGTGAACACCTTTCATATTGGTTCCATCTTCGAGTATTGTTGATAAACTTCAGACAGAAACAGCGCAGCAGAAGACGTGAAAACGCGGAACTTTTTCTATAATTGACTATAATTGTAATTGGTGACGATATTAGGCATATCTTTGCACAAGCATGAGAACAATTGGTAATGTCTGTTCCGGATTTATTGTAAATTTGCAGTAAATTCCGAATGGAATTTTGTTTTATTCGGAATTTGTTGTACTTTTACAAAAAAATAGAAATAGAATCAAATTCCTATTATCTGGATTTTAGAACGTTTTCGATAAGACGAGCGGAGATGGCTAATCACGGAGTGTTTGCACTATCCAGAGGCGAGAAAACGACGGTTGCGAAGAAACCAACGTTTCCGTTAAGCCGAATGCAGAGGGCAAATCACGAAGTGTTTGCACTATGCTGAGGCGAGAAAACGACTCATGGAATGGAACTTTTTCTATAATTGTCTATAATCGGAATTGGTAACGATATTTGGTGTATCTTTGCAAACAAAATAAGCAGACATGATATATCTCAAATCATTCAATTTGCCAAAAGATACATGGGTTGATGAGTATTTTTCACCCACCCCTTATGCCCCCCAAGACCTTCCTGATGTATATGATAAGCTAAGGGCCGAGTTTGACAGTAGAACCATTCATCGGAGTTGGTACCCATGGAAGACTTTCTATAACAGGGATTTCTGTCATATCGAGTTTTCGGACATCACCATCTTCTATGGAAACAACGCATCGGGCAAGACAACGGTGCTCAATGTAATTGCTCAAAAGTTGGAATTGCAGCGGTTGTCGTTGTTTAACACCAGTCCCTTTTTCGATGCTTACTGCAAGGGGAATGGAGGGCTTGAGTTGACCGACCAGTATATTGCACCATCAGCCATACGCAGGGGTAAGATAATTGTCAGCGACGATGTTTTCAATAACATACTTGCCACCAGGCAGCGCAATCTTGAGAAGGACATCGAGATAGAAGAAAAAGCACAGCAGTATTTCGCAATGGAACACGTCCCTAAGTCGCTTACCCTGTCAAAATTCATCAAGCGCACTATGGATTATCGCAAACATACGGAAATGAGCAATGGTGAATCGGGATTCAAGTACTTTGTTGAACAGATTGAGGAGAATTCGCTTGTGCTGCTGGACGAGCCGGAGAACAGTCTATCGGCAGAAACCCAACAAGTGCTGGCTCACGAGCTATACAATCTTGCCCATAGAGGACGTTGCCAGCTTGTCATTGCCACCCACTCACCTTTCTTGCTCTCATTGCCTGACGCATTGATATACAACCTTGATGCCACACCAGTACAAACGGCAAAATGGTATGAACTTGAAAACATGAGGTCGTACTACAACCTGTTCAAAATGCACAGTTCATCATTCGAATCACAATAAAGAAACTATATGGAAAACAATATAGATTGGACAAAATACGAGCAAGCCTCGGAAGAGGAAAAGGTAAGTCTATTGAAGTCCTGGGCGGAGCAAGGGGATGTAGAATCACAATTCAAGTTGGGAGTTAGATATCTTGATGGGGATGGTGTGGGACAAGTTTTTTCTGAAGCAGCGCATTGGTTTAGGCTTGCAGCAGAACAGGGAGATAGATGTTCCCAGTACAACATTGGCTTGATGTATGATGAAGGTGAAGGGGTTGAGAGGGACAGTGAATTGGCCTGTGAATGGTACAGTAAAGCAGCAGAGCAAGGTGACCCAAATGCGCAATATAATTTAGGTTTGATGTATTATCAAGGTGACGGTGTGCCAAAAGATTATGCGAAAGCATTGTTTTGGATTAGCAAGGCGGCGAATCAGGGACATACGGAAGCGCAGACCCAAATTGGTGTGTTCCTCATAAAAAAAATGGAAGAAATAAAGTCTCTGAATATAGAAGAAGCGTTGTCTTGGGTTAAAGAAGCCGCTCAGAATGGTGATAGTCAAGCACAATTACAACTTTATTTTTTTCATAAAGAAGGGGAATATGTCGATAAAGACAATACGGAAGCTGTACGCTGGCTCCGAATGTCAGCAAAAAATGGGCGCGCATCTGCCCAAACAAAGTTGGGCTATCTGTATGAAAACGGTAAAGAAGGTCTGCCTTTAGACTATTCCGAAGCTATGCGATGGTATCGTAAGGCAGTGAAACAAGGATACCCTTGGGCACAATTTTCTATTGGGAACATGTATGCCAACGGTATGGGGTGTCGCAAAGATGATACCAAAGCAATCAGGTGGCTCAGGAAAGCAGCGAAACAAGGGTTCCCTAATGCATATAGAAAACTTGGATGTATATTGTTGACCAAGAAAGAGGGGTCTTCGCCACAGAATATAGAAGAGGCTTTGAAATGGTTTAGGGTGGGTGCAGAGAATGGCGATGTCGAGACACAATTAACGCTTGGTATTAATTTGTTATCAGGAAGTAAAATACCATGTAATTATTCAGAAGCGGCTCACTGGCTTAAACTTGCGGCAGAACAAGGCTCTGAAGTTGCCCAATACTGCCTTGGCCTGATGTATGAAGAAGGAGAAGGGGTTGAAAACGATATTGAGTTGGCTGTTGAATGGTACCGAAAAGCCGCAAACAAGGGCAACGAAGATGCAAAAGTAGCACTGGAAAGATTAACGTCAAATAGTACACTCGTAACGTCAAAATAACACCCTGATATTACACCGTCTGAGATAAACCTAACTAATTGCAATCAAATAGAAAGGCAGTACCCATTATCTGATACTGCCTTCGTTTTTTACCAAAATGAGCAATTGTTGTTAATGTACATCTTAGCCCTCGGATTGAAGTAAAGCATCGACGTACTACTTAACGAAAACCCCACATTGTCATCCCCTGTAAGTTGCTTGAAATATGCGTCAATCTTATTGTTTAAATCATCGTAGGGAGGTTTGCGGTTATTCATTCTCCACAGATAATGATTGAAGTACATTGAGTTTTTTATTAACTCACTGAATTTTCCCATGTCAGGATTAGGGCTAACATCAAGGTCTGGGAACATTTCAATAAGGCATTCCCTAAATCCAGTCCTTGTGTAGTGGTTGTTGCTACCGTCAAGAGACAGGACTTTGAGGCCGGAACCGTTGACACTATAGTAATAATAAATCCCGTCAGATACATAGTGTTGGCCATTACACCCAATAACATTCGCCATTTCCATAATGTCAACATTTCTTGCATCGCTTCTCGGAAATAGGGGAGCAGAGAGTTTAGCCACTGAGGGATAAAAGTCTCAACTGCATTTCTGAATACTGGTGTCAGATTAGCAATATTTTCTGTATAATTTGGCATATTCAATCCTTTCTTTCATTAAGTTTTGTTCTGCGTGAGTATATCTTCAACTCAACGCCATAATCATTGTGCAATTTCTTGATGAGGCCACTGAACGCATCCAGCCGTATTCTCTTTCGACCTAGCAATCTCGCCGCCTCATTCAGTTCAATAGTAATAACCTTCCCGGCCTCTAACTCACCAAAATTTGCGGCGAGAATAATCAGGTCGGGGTCATTATAACGTGTCTTCTTCGGTTCCAGAGGCTGTATAATTATTTCGACACCCTGCTTACCCGGTTTCATTTCTTCTGTTTTGCGGCCTAATTCATTTCCAAAAAGCCGCGTCAAAATCGTCGTTAACATTTTCTTCATTTCTTTTTGTTTAAGTGTTTCGGGAACTGCTTCGCCTCTCTGCTACCGTCCTTTGCTGCTTTCTCGATCCAGTCCAGTCCGTCCTTTACCCCCAACCCCAAGCACACAAATCCATATACAAATTCGTGGCGGGCTAGTTCTTTCTGCGTGTTCTGTTTGGGGTCTAAAAACTCATCTATCATCACAACAGCTAAAGGACATTCAAGGCTTTCGAGATACACCATAAGCTCACATTGTCCGTAGTAAGCATCGACCCTCTGGAGTTGGATAGCGAGGTGCATAGGGCAGTTCTCACAATATTGGCACTCATCATGGCGGCATAGCTTTTCGACAGACCACTTCTCGCCATCTACTTCTATGCCTATCACATCGCCGTCCTTCTTCAAATTCTCAATAATCACCTCCCCGGCAGTTTTTGGACGGCACTCTTTATTGTCGGCGGGTTTGGTGTAAGTACGCTGCATAATCAGATTTGGTTATTGGGTTATTATTTTAGCTTTTGCAGCAATTTCCTTGCGTCCGTGTTTCCGTTTTTGACAGCTTCGCGCAGCCATCCCTTCACGGCGTCAAAGGGCGCACCAAATCCGAGGACGATAAGGGCGTAGGCAAACTGATGGGCTCCGAGTTCTTTGCCTGAGTAAATGTCCTCGTCTAGAAAGTCGCTAATCATTGCATCCGCAGTAGGACACTTGATTTTTCCTGTAGAGTACCATTGCAGTAGTTCCATTTCACCCCACAAGGCACCCATATTATCGAGTTCTATCACCTTATCGATAGGACACCACCCAGCGCCTCTAAACGGACAGTCAGCCTTGCACAGCTGTTTGATAGAGATAGCTCCATTGTCGGTATCTATCTCATCAATACCCAAACTTTTGCAATTCTCAATAGTCCTCGCGATGGTTGACTTCGGCTTCGCTTCATTCTTCTCCCCAGAGTACTCTCCGAGTAGGTCGCTAATGTTCTTTGTGTTCATATCTACTTTTTTTCTTGTTCTTGACACGATACATTCATATAATCGGTATATATATGGCACATTATTCTGTAATCCATTTCAATAGTGAGGTATTGACAGCGTCTTGACAGCGTTTCGTCGATTTGAACGGTGTTTGCCGAGATAAAATTTTGTTACATTCAAGAAAATGTGTATTTTTGCATTTTCTTTTGAATAGAATATAATGGATTATTTGCAGTTTAGAGAACAATGGTTAGATGTAGGCTGTTTCAGTATCTACCAGCTCCGAGCGTGGAAGAACAAATTTGACTCGGGAGCCCTTTCAAGATGGGTGAAAAAGGGTTATATAACCAAATTACGCCAAGATTGGTATGTATTCAGCGAGTTGCAACGAGAGCCTGATATGGCACGGTTTATTGCGGGCAAAATTTATTCGCCCTCGTACATAAGTCTTCACACGGCATTGTCTATTTACGGTATTATTCCTGAAGCAGTGACGCAAATCACTTGCGTAACCTCCAATCGTACTACTTCTTACAGCAACTCCTTTGGCCAGTTCTATTACCAGTCTGTTAAGCCTGAATTGTTCTTTGGCTACAAGCAGGAACCCGTCAGAAGGGGTGGCAGCTATCTTGTCGCTGAACCGGAGAAAGCCATCATCGATTTGCTCTACCTGTACCCTCAATATAACACTGCCGACGCAATGCTCGATTTGAGGTTTGACACTTGGTGGATGCATGAGGAACTAGACAAAGAAAAAATCATAGCCTATGCAAAGCAGACAGCAAAGAGAACACTTATAAACCGAGTTGAACTACTACTAAAAACCTACGACAATGATTGACATCAAACAGCTACTACCATATTACCCCAAGACAATTGCTGAGAACGCCTCTTTCCACAAGCATATTCTGAAAGAATATGTCGAGTTGCTTGCCATGGAGCATTTGTCGCAAACTCACTATGCACCCAAGCTAGTATTCATCGATGGCACATGTTTGAGACTGGTCCACGGTATCGACCGATTCTCCGAAGACTTGGATTTCGATTGCAAGAACCTTTCGTATGACGAGTTCATACAGATGACTGATGATTTGATTGACTTCCTGCGTGGCAATGGATTGACAGCGGAGGTGCGAGACAAAGAGAACGCCCGGCTCACCGCCTATCGCAGAAATATATATTTTCCTGGATTGCTGTTTGAAATGAACCTTACAGGGCATCGGGAGGAGCGTTTCCTGATGACCGTTTTCGATAAGCCAAATGACCAAAGGGAGCTTGTTCACTTTGGCATGGCGAGAAAACGTGGGTGCGAAACTACCAAGATTGAGGCCCAGGGCCAAGGGGTGTCCTACGTGCCGGAAACAGCCATAGTCAATCGTAACGGTTTCTTGTTTACAGTCAGTGTGCCCACCAAAAGTGTGATGCTTTCGATGAAACTCTCTGCACTGTTAGCACGTGCCAAGGGGCGAGACTTCTACGACACTATTTTCTTGTGGCAACAGGCAGAACCCGATTATGATTTCCTTTCAAAACGCTGCGGTATAAGTACACCGGAGGAACTGAGGGATGCTCTTGTCCATAATATGTCGGAAACAAGTTTGGCAGACAAGCAAAAGGACTTTCAGCACCTTCTTTTCGCCAGTAATACTGCCGACAAAATTCTACTCTTCAATGATTTTTTTGAATCGAAACTGGATTAATCATAATGATTATCTGCTATCGTCCGAAATATGAATTCTCCGCTTCGCTATCGAAAACATTCACTGGATGTTTTCTTCACTCCGAGACGCACTTATGGGGTTGATTCCAATCCCCACACTGCGAAATCGGAGATTTTCTTGTATGGGGTTTCTGCGAGACGTTGCTAGGTCTCGGCAAAGCAAGCAAGCTTTCTTTGCGCTCAACCTTTCGCAACGTTATTGAGATTAAGCCTCTCCGAGGCTTCTTCGGTGCAATGCGGATAATCATTTAATCTTCATCTGATTGCCAGTAGCAGTAATCGTTTTCGTATGCTATTGCTAATAATTATCGCTCTAGTACAAAGTATGACTGATTCTTGCTCGTATTTCTCAATGTGGCG
>R25__coassemble_62_pt1 | contig 69126 bp, 71 predicted proteins | sample R25__metabat2_high_PE_017 | metagenome-assembled genome bin R25 | reverse complement strand
TTTTTTAATGATAATGTTATCACGTATTTATACTTGTTTTTTTGCGTAGGCCTCTGCCTTTTATTATAAGAGAAATTAGTTTAAATTCTATTGCAGTCTTAATCCTTGTTTTGGTGGGATATGGTCTCTGAGAACCAAAATGTTTATTGGTGAAACTACTCTTTGGCTGTCTTAATCCTTGTTTTGGTGGGATATGGTCTCTGAGAAATTATGGCTATTACAATTAACGCCACCGCAACCGCCAAAGTCTTAATCCTTGTTTTGGTGGGATATGGTCTCTGAGGGCAAATTTTATATCATCATGTTTTATAATATGTTATATATAAAAAATCGTTTTTTTGTCTTTTTTTCAGACAAAAAATGTACCTTTCCGTTTTGCAAAGATACGTTTTTTTCCCAATTATTCTATTATGTCAAAGAACTTTCTCCTCTTTCGAGAGGCTTTCAAAAGAACAGGGTTGTCCTGGACTTGGTGATAACATCGATGTTGATTTCTTGACCGATGACCTTCATGGCTTGAAGGTAGTCGGTAGAGATGGGTACTATGAGGATGCTGTCTTGGTTATTGTAGCATGCCTGCACTTCGGCAAGGTCATTTTTTATCTGTTCGAACACAGACGAGGACAAGTCGGCCAAAAAGATGGATTTTTGGACTCGCGAACAACCCTGACGCTCCAAGTATTTCACCACTTGGCGGCGGACTTTGTTGCTTTCGATATCATACATTACAAAGAATAGCATATTGCTTGGAGGTCGATGTTTATTGTTGACTAAGTTGAATATGAGCGACAGCCTTTCTTGCAACGTGGGCAGGGCTTCTACCTCGTCGGCAAGGGAGCGGTTGGGCGGAGCGTTATGGTCCAAGCCGGCACTATGCATTTTCTGCATGGCCTGGACAAAGGTGAGGGTTTGGCGTTTGCGTGGCATGGCTACGGAAGGCAGAAGAAGGTCTTGATTAACTGGCAAAGGAGTTCGTTCAGTTCGGCATTGGTGATGACAAAGCCTTGGTTGTCGCGATTGAGGCAGGTACCATAGGTGTTTAAGACTAGTTCCATGGTTTAGCAGATATTACATCCATTGACAAGATGAAGGGTTTGACGGGCGCGGGTCATGGCAGTGTAGATCCACTGGTAGGTGCTTTTGATGGGTTGGAACATAAAGGGGTCGGGCAAGTCTACATATACCTCCTCCCACTCGCCGCCTTGGGCCTTATGGCAGGTGATGGCGTAGCCATAGTTGCAACGCAAGGCGTTGAGGTAGGGATCGAAGCGCAGAGCTTCGGCAAAACGCCCCGCGTCTTTCTGGGTGATGCCTTTCTTTTTCATGCGGTTGATGAAGTTGAGGAAGAGGGCCTGCTGTTGCACTTGGCTGAGGTTGACGGTGGGGGAGGTTAGGGTGTCTTCTATCATGAGGATGAGTCTCTTCTGTTTGGTGAAGAGCTCCTTGACCTCCACTTTGCGCATGGTGAGGCCGGCATGGGGTATGGGCTGGTCGGCAACGCTGACCACCTCCACCATGTCGCCGTTCATCAGGCCGCAGATGTTATTCTGCACCACCATCAGCAGGTCGCCTTTCACTACTGGGCCACCGCCAATGCCCAACTGGCTGCGGATGGCTAGGGAATGGCGCAGACACGAACGGTTGGAACGGCAGATGAGGGTGGAGTGGTTGAAGCCGTGCTGCCGTATGTTGTCGACATAGTGCTGGATGAGGCTGGTGATAGAGGGATGGAGGGTGATGTTGTTGCAGCCCGAGAAGGGGAGGTAGTCGCGATAGTTGTATCCGCGGTAGGCTGTCTTGTCGGGCGGGGCGGCTTGGAAGCATGCCCGTATGTGCTGCGAGACACGGATGATGTCGTTATCCTCGCCTTGCCGGACAATCTCGGTGAGCTGGGCCAGACCCGCCTGTATGGCAAAAGCCTGTTGGAAGTACTGTGGATAAAGGGCCGGAGAGAAGGCCTCGGTAATTGGCGGCAATTGGCAGGGATCCCATACGAAAAGGTATTTGGAACCGGGGCGCTGGTCGTAGTCGAGGAGCTCTTTGAGCAAGCGGCCCGAGCCGAACATGGCCTGGGTGATGTTGGTGTCGGTGCGGTCGGCCACCATGGAGGCCTCATCAACGATATACACCATGCCGTCCTGACTCTCGTTGGGTTTGACGGTGGAGGGTTCGAAGGTGAGGTAGAGCTGGCCCGAGATTTCCACCCGCGAGGTGTCGACATTGCTCAGGTCTTGGTTGAGGCCGTTGAAGGCATAGACCATGGAGTGAATGGTGGTGGCCTCGTCGTTGCCACCGGTGATGTTGGACAGTATTTTGGCAGCACGCCCTGTGGAGGCCAGGAGACGATAGGGGCGTTTCTGTTTGGCAAGTTCGGCAATGAGGAACTTCATGAGGGTGGTCTTGCCGGTGCCGGCATAGCCCACGAGGATGAAGACACGCTGGTCAGGTGAGTTGACGAAGTCCATCATCTGCGTGAAGGCCTCTTGTTGGCCAGGCTTGAGGATTATGTTGTCGGGATTATTCATACTGGCGGAATTTGACAAACTGGAATTTTACTTTTTTCTCACCCCCGGGGAGTTCATCGACCATGCGTCGTGTGGTGGAGGCCACGCAGGGTATGTGATGGGCCTGCAACCGTTTGAGCAGGGCCACGGTGAAGGTCATCTCGCCCATGAGGTGCACGGTGACATCGCCCATGGCGGCCAGGGACAGCACCTGGCTGAGGTAGTCGTCGGCCAGGGCAGCAATGTGCTGCTCGTCGCTCTCCGGGTCGATGTCGGGGAAAGGCAGGTCGCGGACAGTGCCATAGAGCTTGTTGGCCGCCGCCGTCTGCCCGGCATCCCATTGGGCCGAAGGATGGTTGGTGAGGTTGATGAGCATGGTGAAACTACAGTTTAATTGTGCTTTTGATGGTGTCAATATAGTTTTGTAGTTTCGTTACTATATCGTCAGGTTTGGAATGACTCGTGCGCATACCGGCATGATTGAAGTCGTTGCGCAGTTCGCTGAGCGGGGTATAGACGGAGCAGAGGGCGGCAAAACCAGGAGTCGCCTGTATGGTGTGAATGGTCTGCATGTGGTCATGATATGGCTCTTTGAGGGGTTCGTCGGGATGGGACTGTACATAGATGGCAGCCGAGGCCAGGTCGCGGTGTGTTCTGTTCATCCAATCCAAATTCACCTGCCCGCAAAGCAGGGTGATGATGCTTTCCTCAAGCAGGGTGGCGGCTTGCTGATAGAGGCCATGATCGAAACACCAGTCCACAGCGGCAAAGCCATTTTTGATATCTTCATCGAGGCTGAAGGAGGTGAGACTTTCTTGGATTTTGCCAATCAACGGGTCCAGCTGAGGAATGACGGTGGCATCGATGCTACGGCAGGCCTGAGACAATCTCTTGAGTGTCTTGGCAGTGATAAGTTCAGAGCCCCGGCAGGTACGAAGTTCTTTGGTCAGGCTGTCTAGGCTCTTGACAAAGGCGTAGAGGTTATTGGTGTTGCTGTCTTGGCCTTTGTGTTTTTTCATCATGGGGCGGACAACTTCGTCGGCCAGTTTGACCAGGGTGGAGGCATCTCCGCTACGGATATACTGTCCCGAGGCATAGGTCCAGTCCTGTAGTGTTGAGAGGGGCATGAGGTCGACGATAAGGCCCGGCTTGGCCCCCCAGTTGCTGATTTCGTAATTGCAATAGGAGATGCCACCAACAGTGATATTCTTCAAGAACTTGGCATAGTTGCCCAGAACCACGATGAGCATGGGGAGGTATCGATAACCGTGTGTGATGTCGAAGTATAGTGTGTCGCCTTCCTGTATGCACTCACTAAAGACTCGCTGGAAGATTTGCCAAATCTCCTCTTCGTTGTTACCGTCGGGGAGCTCTTTGACAGGGGTGACGGGGAAGGGAAGAGCCATCTGACGGAGGCAGGTTTCGAGACCAGTGAGGGGCTCTTGGGTTTGTCGGTCCTGATAGAAACCATCGTTCCAATTTTTTGTTTCGGAATCTTTGGTCATGAGAATGTAGGCGGCATCGGCATCGGACCATTCTTCAGATTGCGTGAGGTAGTTGAGTGTCACCTCTTGTGCAAAACGCGATTTGCCGTAAGAGTGATTATCGTGGTGGTAGTCACAGGGACCGTAGTTGGTGGTGCCTAAGAAAGAGACAAACACTTTTCTGTTCATACTTATGCATTTATTGAGAGTAATTCTTTTTCTAAAATCCGAAACATTTGCTGTTCTATCTGTTTCGGTTCGACGGACTTTTCATATAGACCTAGTTCGGCCAAAGAGATAGGGATAATATGCGACTCCTGACACTTAACTTTCTGCAGGTCGCTCATCCTGTTGTCGGTTACGAAGAGTGCCTTGCTGCCCTGCCCACCATAGTTCTTTACGGCCGTACGGAATTTATCTATATCAAGCGAGCTGGTTATATTGGTTTTGCATTCTACAAAGAGCATCTTACGCCCAGTGTTGACAATAACATCTATCTCATTTTTTGTATTGGCTGAGGTGGAGACCCGATTATCGCGCAATGGAAAGATGCAGTTGAGACGTATTTCTTTTGAATAACTCCAATGGGAGAGCATGCGGGCTACCTTGTATTCGAACCAACCGGAATGAAAGGTCAGGTCTATCACATGGGGCGACGATATGGCCATTTCTTTGACTCCCCACCCCTTGTGATTCAGGACAATCTTGACATGAGGGTCCTGTTTGTCCCATTCTATGTAGGAGAGACTGTCAGAAGCGATGAACAGACCTTGATTATTCTGTGCGAGTTTGGATTCCATCTCCTTCGACAACAGGGCAGTCAGCTGATTGAACAACGAGAAGTTATATCTGCGCATGGTCTCGATCTGCCGTAACGCTCTTTCGTCCGTAGCTGAATACTCTGCGAAGCGTTTAAAGTGGTTGAGCGGGTTGCCATGGAGCCGGAAAAGAATGTCCATATCAAATTGGTAATCGTCCCTAGACGACATCGTTTTGTAGTCCCAAAGAACATTGTTCTGATCCATGTAAACCACATGGGCATTGGGCAGCGGCTGGAAGGTGATGCCAAAGAGGTGCGACCACGATTTGAGGCCACTGGAGATATTGACGGTGATGTGGTCCTGGGAAAACCTTTCGGCCAGAGACTGCGCAGTCTTGAGTATCTCGCTAGGGTTGGTAGGGTGGAGCATGACCGTCTCAACGGGAACCATCAGCACCTCTTTTAATCTGTCCAAATAGTGGGCTGTGTCTTTGGAGTAAACCAAGACGACATAGTCCGGCTGTGTGGCAACAATGCCATGATAGACCGGTGCAGGTTGACCTCCAACAAAAGAAATATGTACTTTCATAATTGCAGCTATTGAAGAGTCAGTTTGACAAAACCCATAAGGCTGAAGCGGTTTCCTCGAATGGCTATTTTGCGGGATTTGTATTTCTTCTTGTGCGTACGGTCATTCAAATCCAGGTCGTAGCTGGAATATTGCCAATCGCCTGTAATGGAATGGAAACCAGACCCTGCAGCCATCTTGAACACACAACTGCGTCCGTCGCCAATGCTGTCATCAGTTATATGCATCAGGCCGTTGATAGACTTGATGATTTCACTGGCGTTTTCGCCTTGAGAATACTTTTCGAAGAAGGCCTTTTCTTTCACGAGATAGCTGTAGGTATGGTCGCTGATGTGGTAGAAAAGGTTTTCTATAGGTTCGTACTCACCATGAGAGAAAAACTCTTCCTTTTTCGTTTTGCAGGGATGGACTAGTTTGGGTGCAAACCGTAACATATTCTCCCACAAAGTTTCTGACAGCATGATGGTACCGGTGGCTGTTTGGTGAGGCATGAGACATTCGTAGACGGTGTTAAAACCTGTCTGACGGAACGTTGTGTTTGTGCCTTCGCGGAAGGCATGTTTCCAACCGCCCTGCCAATGGTCTCCTTGGCCAAAAAGATTGTAGATTTTGGTGTTGACTAGGGCTGTTTTCTCAAACTCGAAATCGGAGATACGAACGAAACGCATGAAATCCGTCCCATCCTTGATGCTGCCAAAGACAGCGGCATCCGACATCTGGTCGGCATCGCGCAGATGGGCAAAGAGTATGGAACGGATGGCTCCCTTGAGAGAGCTGCCAGGGACGAGAGGGCGGCCTGAGAGTTGGTTGGTGACAAAGGTTTTGATGTCGTTGTCACTGTTGCATGGAAACTCCATAACCTTGTCAGACACCTGCGGGAGTTGGTTTCCAATGATTCGTAATACAGACTCCTGGTCTTTCTTGGCCCAAAAGGCCGCTAGTTTGTTCATGTCAATGCCGCATTGGCGCATCTTATGAAGGTTGAGATGGTAGAGAGTGTTTTCAACTACCACATAGTCAACACCCTTGGCCCAGTCGGATTCTGAACCCGCCCCAATGGAGAGGGGAGTGAGAACCTCTAGCTGGATATTGTATTTTTGGTTTAATAGCTCTGTCATAAGGTATTTCTCCTACTTTACTGGAATGAAGATTGAGCGACCGCAGCGCCAAATGGGATGCTGCACTGTAGGAATAGATGGTCGTAGGTCCACAATGCGCCCGGCCACAAAGCAGCCTTTGTTGTCGCTGCAGAACACCGAACCGGCAGTAATGCCATAGATGGCATTCTTGCGCAAGGTATTGTCGGGTGGAGAGGTAATCCATCCACCACGGCGTTGGAAGTCGTAGGCAATATTGGGACCAGCAGTCATTTGCTCCCATTGTTCTCTATTCTCGGGGATAAACAGAGAAAGGGCCATAGACCGTACACATCCATCCGGTATAGCAAGGTTTAGAACAGACTTTTCATATCTGAAAAAACCATTGCCGACATTGCGGTCGGTGCCAAGGCCTTCCCACTGAAGCAGCGGTAAGCATTGGTTGATGAGTTCGGTATTGCCCTCACAGATAAAGTAGAGTCCAGAATAGTCGCTGAAGAAAACCTTGTCCATATAGAAGGGTTTGGAGAAGGGTTTGGCATCGTCACTCATGTCACGGCTGACGGTGACTCGCTGAGAAACTTGACTACTGATAAAGGGGGAAGGAATGTTTTGGCGGGTTGCATACTGCCCTCGAATGCACTCCACATCTTTGTTTTGGTCGAATAGGACCTCTCCGGCAATGGCTCTTTCGAAAAAGGTTTGATCGAGCCATGCCACCTTCTTCACCTTTTTGGCCTGGGTCACGTCCTGTAAAATGGGTTGTGCCGAACGCAAGGGTCTGTGAAAAAAGAGTACAGGCTCAGTGGCAGAATCTTTCTGGTAGAAAGGGAAGAGACTGCTGAGCGTACAACCCAAATCGCCATCAGCGGGCATAGGGTGCCCGGTTTTTGCCAAACAGGAAGTGATGGCGGCATAAAGCGTGTCGGAATTGACAGTCTGCAGACTGATGCCATAGTCGCTGCGGGAGTCGCCGACATGCAGTGGAGAAGTAAAATGCAACCGATATGTTGTGAAAGTTTTTGTAGCCATATAGGTGCTATTTTTCTGTCCAATTGTTGCTCTCGGAGAGTTCGACCTTGTCCATGGGACCGAATTTGATTTGCCCATAGCCACGAGAACCACTGCCGCCGAGGTAATCGTTCTCCAAAGCCCGAATGCCTTTCTCGAAAAGTGTCATCATCTTTTGTTCGTCATCGTCGTCCCAGATATTCATGATGAATTCGACATTGAATTTGGCACCTGCCGGGACACGCTCGGTCTGTCGAGGATTATCTGCGGTTCCCATAACACGGTGAATGGTATTTTCCCATTTGCCTTCGGTATAGGGCATGTCCATATTGTCACTGTTTTTCAGATTCTCAACAGACTGTTGGGTGAGCATCGCATCGCGCACTATGATTTTAGACGGAGAGGGATTTTTTGGATCACTAGCACCAAAGAGATTATCAATCGCTGCATTGCCTCCCACTTTGGGATTTCCTGCAATCTGTTCAAGGAGACAGCGCATCTTTCCTTTCAAGGAGCTACCCGGAATATAGGGTTGGTTGTCCATACTGGCAATTTTGATGACAGGGTTGTCTATGCCACCAATTTCTACGTTGTCACCGCTACCACCTATATGCAATCCAGTAATCAATTCAATAGTGGTATTTATCTTGATTTTCTTTACTAATTGTTTCATCTCAAATTAATTTTTTTAGTTAATACTCATATTCTCCTCAGCGGCCTTGTGGTAAGCCACAATAGCTTCAAAGGCTTTAATGAAATTTTTAAACTGCTTCTCGTTCTTTACCAAATCAATGGCAGCAGACATTACAAAGTAAAAATCCCTTATTTTGGCATTCTTATCCTTCGCACGCCCTACGGCATAGGCTAATTTGGGTTTGAGTAGCACAAAGTCGGTTTCGTTGTAACCGACCATTTGTTGGCGTTTGACTTCGCCGAAAAAACGCCTTAGCTGGCTGGTGGTCAACTTATTGTGCAAGGACCTATTTCTTGTAGCGTCGTAGTCATCTGTTCCAAGATAAGTCCCAAACCGTTTGGCAAAATCAACTGTGGCATTTGTGATTTTTTCCGTAATCTCCTGTGGAGGAATTTTTTCTGTCCAACTCATATTAGCGTTATTTATTAATGATTATTATTTTTCAATAGCAGTTCTGCCCAGCGGGCAGCAATGGCTAAAAGTTCAATATTGCGGTTGCTTGTGGGAGAAATCAGTAATTCTTGGTTGAGCTGATTGCAGAAATGTTTGACTCTCTCACTCTTGTTCGAACGGAACCTGGCTAGATAATAGGCCATGTGCCAGATATACTTTTTTTCACCCCGTCGCTTCATGTCGGCCCAAACCATCAGTTTGTGCAGGATGGATTTGGGCATTTGAGCAGTGTTGCAGAGGTCCACCATGTCTTTTTTGAAATCACGCACATAGTCGAATTCCCGGTCCCATGAGAGGCTTTGTCCAAAAAGATTGAAAGCATTCTTCTTCCCTTCTCGGAACTCTTTGGCGGCAGACTCGGCCTCACCAGATAGTTGGGCAGCCTTGGAGATGGGGAATTTCGGATCAACTATGGCGATTCCACCAGAAATGGATACTTTATCCTTCTGGACATGGTTGATGAATGCGTTTCGCGTTTCGTATGCAAAGTCTATCACTTTGTCCCAACGCCCCACGACAAACATGTCGTCGCCACCAGCATAGATAATGTTCAAATAATCATGGTATTCAGGTTTGGACTGAAGTGTGGGTAATTTGTGATTGAAGAATTCGGATAGCGTGTTGGAGAAACGGGTGTATTCTCTGAAGGTAGGAAAGCCTTCGATAAAAACCTTGCCCAGACCATCTACATCCATCCGCAACACTCCAAGTTTGGTGTTGTCGGCATATTCTTCGAATGTTTTGAAACCTTGTTCCTTTCGCAGGGCCTTGCCGAGTTCGATTTGTTTCATTACCGATGGAAGGACATACAAATCCTCCTCACCATTATCATTGTCCATTTTGACGCAGTCGGAACTCTCAATTCCTGTGATGGCGCAGATGTGAGTCTTTTCATCCACTTGGATTGGTTCGAAGAAATCTTCGTATTGAGAATCTATCACATCTTTGAATTTCTGGTTTTTGAGAATCGAAAACTGCCGATTGACCTCTTGCCATAATTTACCAAGCTTGGCATGGTTTTCATTGGCCACGTTAACCGTTTCGTCCGAATTGAAAGAAAATGGGACAAAACTAATGTTGATGGACAACTGACCGTGGTGCTCTTTCCAGATTTCTGACTCTATCTTGCGTTTCTCAGCACCGATAGCATCCCTCACCTCTGATGTGTCGGAGGCAATCAGATAGAATTTGCCACCAGAAGAATAAACTTCTTGCGTGTAATGCTTTGCCACTTCAGGAAGATTGATAATTCGTTTCTGGACATTTTTGATAAGGTCATCCAAATATTGCGAACGTCCTTTTAGACTGACAGCAGCCATTTTGGAAGGGATGTTGTAAAGGAATTTCTGAATCCCCGACAAATCGCCGCCGACAAACAATAGTTCTTTTCCGACTGGTAATTGGGTGTCTGTCATATTAATCATTATTTCTTATTATTCATTACGATTACGCCATGTCCCATGCTGGAACCTTTGCCAAGGCCTATGTAGCTGGGGAGGGTTATGTTGCTTTTGAACTCTCCGTCGAGACTCATGTACGGAATGCCCTTGAAACGAGTGACTCGAGGCTCGTCGACATGGAGCACCTTACTCTTGATTTCGCCCTCAACGGTAACGCCCAGTCCCTTACAAGCAGAGAGCATATTGCCAATGAGTATTTGCTCCAAGAGCTGCGTACGTTCCACTATGCCTTCCAACGACATGTATTTCTGGTAGTTGTCGGGATTGAAGGGAAGCCAGTCGTGCAGGTAGTAGTGGAAGTCAGCATCCCACACTTGCACAAGTGTGCGGTGAGGGAGGATGGACTCGATGTCGTATTGAGCGGCAGGTTGGTCCCCCAACGAAAGCATAAAGTTGCGGTTGGCAAAGAACGCCCCAATCTCCTCAACACCTTGGCCAACACAGACAATGGCAGCCTGGCCACCAATACGCTTATACTGTATCATAGGATAACGGTAGCGGAAGGATTCGCCCTCATGATTATGGAATAGCACATTGCACCCATCTCCTACAGCATGGATTATTGCACCCCTAAAAAGTGGTATGTCTCTGTACGCTAAATGATTTTTAAATTTGATTATAAGTGTGTTAACATACATTTCTGGTTCTAATTCTGAGTTAATATCTATTTGCAAATATACATACATTATTGATTATCTGCAAGCATTTTAACATTTGGACTGTTTGTTGGCTTGAACCGATAAAATGTAGGGAAAGCCGTATTCTGCCAGAGATGAACTCCATGTGATGTCGGCTAGGGTGGGCTATTGAAATGTTTTTAGTGTATCAAACATAATCAGAAAACAACCCCAATAAAATGCATATTTTTAACACGAATTGCCATGAATTATCTATAAATTAATGGGCAATTATATTTGAAATATGATTGAGCAATAACTACATATGATTAATGTTTGTCCGCAATTGGCACATAGGCTAGGTCGCGTCTCACCGAGACGCACGCGAGGTGTTGATTCTCAGTCACCGCACTGCGCTTCGCTTGTACGGTGTTATTAAAATTAAGCCTCTCCGAGGCTTTTTATGGCAAATACGGATAATCATATATGATTTATAATCTTGTGTTTTTTATGCCGTATAAGACGTGTTTGTGTTAATCTGTCTTTCCATAGGCAATATTTACGTTTTTCATTATCGGAAAGAGTAGTGGCGGTAGCTGAGTATGTCGTAGAAGTTAGCGGTGGCTTTGTGGGAGGCTGCAGATCTAGGTCCCGACTGTCTTGTCAAAATGTTTCCGGGACTATTTATTAAGTTTCCTTAGTTGTAATATCTCATTTTTCGTTTATGTTGGCAAAGCATCCTTTTCTTGATTGGTAGACGAGAAAGGGAATTGCAATAGTGTCTGACTTGGACCCATGGATGTGAGGACCGGGGGAGTCGAAAATTCATGAAACCATAACGATTCTGAAACAGGATTGAAACATGGTTGTTGTACTTTTGCAATGCGAATAAAAAGTACAGGAATTATGAAGAAAGTATTTAAGAGATTGATTTTTACTAGTATGGGTTCCAGTGGCGGTCTTGTTGAGGCTAGGCTTTCTGGTGTTTTTGGTATGTAACGGTGTGGATATGGGATAGGGTGAACAGACACTGGGGATTGTGGGAGAAGGACGGAGGCTCTGTCTGCCATATAGTGGAAGGTAGGTCTGCCTACTTCCGAAGAGGAACATAAAGAGGTTTGGAAGACGAAAAGAATGAAATGATTAAAACGAAAAAATGAACACTTTATTTATTGTGATTGTGGTGCTGTTGATAGCACTAGCGTTATTTGATTTGGTTGTGGGGGTGAGCAACGATGCGGTGAATTTCCTTAATTCTGCCGTCGGGGCCAAGGTGGCATCTTATAAGACCATAGTGTTGATAGCGGCAACGGGCATCTTTGTAGGGGCGGCGATGAGCAACGGTATGATGGATGTGGCGCGTCATGGCATTATGACTCCTGCCTACTTCTCTTTCTATGAGGTGATGTGTGTTTTTTTGGCTGTGATGGTGACTGATATCATCCTGCTGGATATTTTCAACACCATGGGTATGCCTACTTCTACCACGGTGAGTATGGTGTTTGAGTTGTTGGGTGGGGCTTTTGCCATTGCGTTGATAAAGATTTTAAATAGTGCTAATGGCGTGGATGGTGCGGCCCTGTCGCTGGGTGATTTGTTGAATACGGAGAAGGCTCTCAGTGTGATTTTTGGTATCTTCCTGAGTGTGGCCATTGCTTTTGTGCTGGGTTCTGTGGTGCAATGGATTGCCCGTATGGTGTTTACATTCACATACCGTGTGAATGGCAGAACGACTGACGTGAAGGGAAATATGGGCAGTCTGTTGAGTTCGTCGCTGAAGATTGGTGTTTTTGGCGGCATAGCGGTGACAAGTATCATATGGTTCTTGTTGATTAATGGGTTGAAAGGGTCGAACATCATGACCCCGGAGCTGAAAGCGACAATCGACCAAAACACCTGGCTGATATTGGGTGGCGGTTTTGTGGCTTTCTCGGTGTTGATGACACTTCTGAGTGCCTTGAAGGTGCCGGTGCTGAAGTGTGTGGTGCTCTTGGGTACTTTTGCTTTGGCCATGGCCTTTGCGGGCAACGACATGGTGAACTTTGTGGGGGTGCCGCTGACGGCGTTGGATAGTTATAACGACTTTGCGGCCAATGGTGCGGGGGATGCTAGGGGGTACATGATGACCTCGCTGATGGAGACAGCGCATACGCCTACCTTCTTCTTGGTAATTGCAGGTGTGTTGATGGTGTTGTCGTTGGTTTTCTCCAAAAAAGCCCAGAATGTTGTGAAAACTTCGGTTGACCTATCGCGGCAGGACGAGGGTGACGAGATGTTTGGCTCCAGTGCTGTGGCCCGTGTGGTGGTACGTTCCACCCAGAAGACTGCTGCAACGATAGCGGGGCTGATTCCCAAAAGGGTGGGCCGGTGGATAGACTCGCGTTTCAACGCCACTTCGGCTGTGCTGCCAGAAGGGGCCGCCTTCGACCACATCAGGGCTGCGGTGAACCTAGTGGTGGCGGGGTTGCTGGTTGCCATAGGCACCAGCATGAAACTGCCGCTGTCGACCACCTACGTCACCTTCATGGTGGCTATGGGGTCGAGTTTGGCCGACCGCGCCTGGAGCCGTGAGAGCGCTGTGTACCGCATCACGGGCGTGCTGAGCGTTATAGGCGGCTGGTTTATCACGGCGGGAGCGGCCTTCATCCTGTGCTATCTGATTGCCACAGGTATCTTTTTCGGCTCCTTCGTGGGCATGGTGATAGCCACCGTGTTGGCTGTAGTAGTACTTATTCGCAGCCATTTGAAATATAAAGAAAACCAGGTGGTGGATGAGGCAGACCGACTGTTCAAGCAGATGAGCCGAGAGCAAGACCCCACTGCACGTTGGAAACTACTGAAGAAGCATGTGAACTATTGCAGCTTGAAGCAACTGCGTTTTGCCAGCAGCTGCTACGAGAAAGTGACAGAGGCTTTCCTGAAGGAAGACTACGGTCCGCTGCGCCAGTCGGTGCATGAGATAGAGACCGCCCATAAGCAGTTGAAGCGACAACGGCGGCGTGAGATCATAGGGTTGCGGAAGATAGAGCCTGTGGTGGCCATGGAGAAAAACACTTGGTACTTCCTTGCCAACAGCTCGTTGGAGCAGTTGCTCTACTGCCTAAAGCGCATCAACGACCCTTGCTGCGAGCATGTGGGGAACAATTTCTCACCTGTGGGAGCCGGATATGCCGCTGCCTTTGAAGACATACGAAAGAAGATGCAGGACATATTCCTCCAGACGGAGGCCGTGCTGTCAGCCCCAGAGATGAACGAAGGAGATGCCAAGATGGTGCGCGAACAGACTAAACACATACAGCAGGAGCTGTCGGCATACCGCAAGGAGGTGATAGACTCAATGCAGAAGAAGTCGGTAAACATAGAGTCAACCATTGTCTACCTGAATATGGTGCAGGAGTCGGAGCAGATACTGAGTTGCCTGCGTCATATTGTGCGAGGTGGCACGAAGTTTTTTGACTGATTGTGTTTTTTTACGTAACTTTGCAGTATGAATTAGTAAGAGTATTGGCATTATGGCCATGAAATACAACAAAATAGGTATATGGACCCTAAGAAGATACTGGTTGTGGACGACGAGGAAACGCTTTGCGAGGTGCTGAAGCTGAACCTCCAAAACGAAGGCTACGAGGTGGATATTGCCACCAGTGCCGAACAGGCGCTGACATACGATGTAAGGAGTTATGCGCTGATATTGCTGGACATCATGATGGGTGAGATTAGCGGCATACAGATGGCCAAGATTTTGAAGTCGGAGCCGGCAACGGCGTCCATACCGATTATTTTCTGTACGGCACGGGACTCGGAGGACGATATGGTCCGCGGCCTTGATTTGGGTGCGGACGACTACATCATGAAACCTTATACGGTGCGGAATGTGATGGCCCGGGTGCGCAGCGTGCTGCGGCGTACGGCTCGTCAACAGGATGTTGTGATGCCGGCTAGCGATCACCTCTTGCAGGTAGAGGGGCTCCATTTGGATATGGATTTGAAGGAGTGCACTGTTGACGGCAAACAGGTCAAGCTGACGAAAACGGAATATGAGCTCTTGGCTTTTCTGATGGCTCACCGCGGTAAGATTTATTCGCGTGACGAGATTGTCCATCGCGTGTGGGGCAACGTGATTGTGCTGGAACGTACCATAGATGTGAATATCACTCGGTTGAGGTCCAAGATAGGCCCTTATGGTGCTTATATCGTCACCCGTCTGGGGTTTGGCTATGGTTTCAGTGGGTGAAAGAGAGGTCTCTATGGCGAAGAGTCGGGTAAGAGTAGCCCGTTGGTAGGGTGGGTACTCAGCTTTTAAAAGAAAGAAAAGAGTTATGGCTGCAAAACATAGATTATCATATCACAAGCGGCTGTTTTTGCTGCTGATGGTGTATTCATGGACGATTATAGCCTGTTTTGTCCTCTTTCAGTATTATCGCGAAAAACAATGTAAGTCAGATGTGCTCAATGCACAGCTACAGGTTTACAATCAGCATTTGCTGAAGGTATTGGAAAACAGGCCTGACTATCTGTCCTATTTGGCCAGTCACGAGCTGCCTTTTGAGGAGCATCGCATCACGCTGATAGACTTTGAGGGTGAGGTATTTTTTGACAATACATTGTCGCCCGAGATGTTGGACAACCATATCAACCGTTCCGAGATTGCGGCCGCCATGAAAAAGGGGTCAGGGTATAGCATCAGCCGCCATTCGGCTAGCGACGGCAGGTCCTACTTCTATTCAGCCACCAAAGGCAAGCAGATGATATTGCGGTCGGCGGTGCCCTATACTGCTTCACTGCAGGAGCTGCTGAAGGCCGACTGGGCCTTCCTTTGGGCCATCATTTTCTTCAGTGTCCTGATGAGTGTGTTTGCCTATTTTGCCACTCGGCGGTTGGGTAGGACGATTGAGCGGCTGAACCAATTTGCTGCCAAGGCAGAGCGGGGCGAGGCATTTGACGAGAACGAGCCTTTCCCAAATGACGAGTTGGGCTCCATCTCAGACCATATCATCAAGCTTTATGCCCATAAACGTCAGCTGACCAATAACATTAACCATGAGCTAAAGACCCCGGTGGCATCAATCCAGGTATGTCTTGAGACCCTTCTGTCGGGTATCGAACTGAGTGAGGAAAAACGACAGGAACTGTTGGGGAGGTGCTATGCCAATGCCGACCGCTTGCGGCGGTTGTTGGCAGATGTGTCGTTGATAACCCGTATGGAGGATGGCAGCCAGTTGATAGACCGTGAAGAGGTTGTGGTGAACGACATACTGGACGAGATTGCCGACGAGTTGGAGACATTGTCGGATGAGCACCCAATGGTGCTGCGGCTAGATATTGGGGAGAGGATAGTTGTTTATGGTAACCAGTCGTTGCTGAGTTCCATCTTCAGAAATCTGACCGAGAATGCATTGGCTTATTCGGGAGGAAAGAATATATATGTGACGCTGGTGTCGCACGAGAAAGGACTCTATCATCTGCGCTTTGAGGATGACGGTTGTGGTGTGGAGGAAGAGAAGTTGTCTCGGTTGTTCGAGCGGTTCTATCGTGTGGACAAAGGGCGCTCGCGGAGTAAGGGCGGCACGGGCCTAGGCCTTTCCATCGTCAAGCATGCGGTGCTCTTCCATGGGGGCACCATCAGCGTTTGCAACCGTCAGGGCGGCGGTCTGCGGTTTGATTTTACATTGCCTGATGGAACTGTATAGAGGGGGAAGAAGTCAACGCATAGAAATCATCAGTAATTAGGGCTGATGAGCCTATTGCTTGTGCTCCTAGGGTACTGGCGGTGTTTTTTCGTGGTGCTTATGGGGTGGATTGTTGCTGGACGACTATAAGTCTTTATTTAGATATAGCCGAATGGGCTATTGGGGAGTGCTGCTGCACAAGCCTTTGAGGTATTGGAGGGATTGGGGTCCGAGGTTGAAGAGAAGGTCGATGATGGAGAGGTTGGGTAGGAAGCCGTAGCGGGTGTCGAAGACTTGGCTGTAGGGAGGGAGTGTTACGGAGGGCTGCGCATGCTTGGCACAAAGCGTAGTGCGGAAGTCGTGGAGGGCAGATAAATAATTGTTTGTGGCAGGGGTGTAGTCCTCAGTATAGGCTATTTCGCAATTGATTTTTAGTTTCTTGAGCAAGTGCGCCAGCATGGTGTTGTTGAGATCGACAAGGCGTTCGTAGGGCTGCAAGAGGATTTTCTCAATGCCATCGCGGTAATAGAGGAAATAGGGGGCGGCACTGTAGGCGGAGACAATGGCTCGCCAATGACGGATGTGCCAGGGCTCTTGATAGCTGATGCCTATCTCCTCGGTGCGGGTGTGGTTGCCCTGGGGGCGGACGACTGGCACGCTGAGCACCTGAAGGCCGTTGCCTGTGGCTATGACTGCCCGGTTGCGATGGGTTTGCTTGGGAAATGTCTCCTTCGTCTCAATGGCGATGCTTTCGTATTGCGACAGGCAGGCCATGTAGTAGACCGAGGGGAGGTAGGCAGTGGGAAAGAGGGCTGTCACGGGCGTGCTATTTGCCAATGCTGATGGACATCAGTTCGTCGTCTTCGAGATAGAAATCAATGTTTCCCTCGCTGAACGAGACGCGTCTTTCTCCCCATTCTTCGTTGTCTACATCCTGTTCGAAGAAGTGGTTCTCGACCATGAGGGCAACAATCTCTTTTTCGCCCAGGTCGAAAATCTCCTTGCCGAAGAGTAGGGTGTCCTCGTCGGTAATGTCGATACAGGAAAGGGTGGGGTTGTCACCTTCAAAGAAGAGGGTGAATTGGTCGCCGTAGCGGAGGACCGTGGTGGTTTCGTCGGCAGCGTTCTCTATGGCCTCAACTTCGTCCGCTTGGCCCAGTAGGGCGACCACATCTTCGACGGGCATGTCGAATTGGATATCGCCGTAACCTTTTTTGATGTGTATTTCTTTGTTCATGTCATTAATTTTAGTTGTCTGGGGCTTCATCATTCACCCCAATTTTTGTATTTTTTTGAGGAAACAAAGGTACAATTTATTTCTTAATTAGGCAAATTATTTCAGAAAATATATTCTTATGACTATTTTTATTTGTTGATAATCTGGTGTTTACTTGAAATGTTAAAAATAATAAGGGAAAAACTTTTTGCTAAAAGAGAAAAAAGTTGTACTTTTGCAAACTCAAATTTGAGGATGACTAAGTAGCTCAGCAGGTAGAGCACATCCCTTTTAAGGATGGGGTCCTGGGTTCGAGCCCCAGCTTAGTCACGGCTATATTTGGGCGACTAAGTAGCTCAGCAGGTAGAGCACATCCCTTTTAAGGATGGGGTCCTGGGTTCGAGCCCCAGCTTAGTCACAAAATTGAACCGGGAGCACTTTTCTTCCGGTTTTTTTGTATCATGAGAATGCCACGAATAGCACGGATGGGACTTTTGCTGTTCCTGTTGTTTTGGGCGGCCACCGGTCAGGCCCAGCAGTCACAGGAGCAGTTGGCTTCGCACTACTACTCCAACGGCGATTTTGCCCAGGCAGCCGAGCTCTATGAGCAGATGTACAAGCGTGCGCCCAATAAGTTCTACTATCAGATGCTTTTCCGCTCCTATCTGGAACTGGAGCAGTGGAAGGATGCCGAACGGCTGGCCGAACGCCGCCTGCGGCAGTTCCCCAAGGAGTTGGATCTATATGTCGACTTGGGCCAGGTGCAGGAGCGCCGTGGCGAGCGCAAGAAGGCCCTGAAAAGCTATGATGCGGCCGTAGACAAGATAGGCTATGACACCAAGCAGATTGCCGACCTCTGCCAGGCCTTTGAGACCGCCAACCACACCGAGTATGCCATCCAGGTCTACCTGGCCGCCCGCAAGAAGATGAAGAATGAATATGCCTTCGTCAGCGAGTTGGCCACCCTCTATGAGCGGTCGGGCAACTATGAGGCCATGATGCAGGAGTATTTCGACCTCCTCGACAAGCAGCCCCGCATGATGAACCAGATACAGATTGCCCTGCAACGGGTGCTCAGCGAGACCTCCAACCCCAAAGTGTCCGAGGGGTTGCGCAGTGCCTTGGTACAACGGGTGCAGCAGCACCCCGAGAACCATCAGTATCTGGAGATGATGATTTGGTACTCCCTCCAGCAGAAAGACTTTCAGTTTGCCATGGTGCAGGCCAAGGCGGTGGATGCCCGTTTCCCCGATCAGGGGGGCGAGACCCTTATGCGCGTGGCCAACATAGCCCAAAGCAATCAGGCCTACGACGTGGCGCAGGAGTGCTATGCCACTGTGGCCAAGAAGGGCAAGGAGGGACCTTTCTATTTCGACAGCAGGGTAGGGGAGCTGGATGTGCAGTTCGCCCGCCTCAACCGCAACTTCCCCATCGAAAACAAGAAGCTCTGGGCTCTTTTGCACGACTATGAGGCTGCCCTTGCCGAATTGGGCAAGAACGAGCATACCGTCCCTCTCATGCGCAACTATGCCGACCTCATGGCCTACTATGCCGACAGTCTTCAGCGGGCGGCCGATATGCTGTATGATATTTTGGACATTCCCCGCCTTCCGCACCAACTGCGCGATGAGACTAAGTTGGCCTTGGGCGACCTGCTTCTCTTTGCCGGCGAGGTGTGGGATGCCTCATTGCTGTATATGCAGGTGGAGAAAGCCAATAAGAACGAGGTGATTGGCTCTATGGCCAAGTTCAAGAATGCCAAGCTCTCCTATTATAACCACGACTTCCTCTGGGCCAAGACCCAGCTAGACGTGCTTCGGGCATCCACCAGCAAGCTCATTGCCAACGATGCCATGGAACTCTCGCTGCTCATCAGCGACAACATGGAAGAGGACAGCACTTTCGCCATGCTGGAACGCTATGCCGAGGCCGATCTGCTGCTCTACCGCAACCAGCTCGACTCGGCGTGGGATGCCTTTGAGTCCATTGCCACCAGTGCCCTCTCGCATCCCCTTTTCGACGAGGTGCTGCTCCAGAAGGCCAAAATACGCATTCGGCAGGAACGCTATCAGGAGGCCGACTCTCTCTTGGGGCAGCTCGTAACGCTCTATTATTACGATATTCTGGCTGACGATGCCCTCTTGCTTCAGGCCCAGCTCAACGAGGAGCGGCTGAACAATCCTGCCAAGGCCCGCGAGTGCTACGAGAAAATCCTTTTGGACTATCCCACCAGCCTCTATGTTGACCAAGCCCGTAAGAAATACAACGAATTGAAAGCTGCCACGCCCACCAATCTCTAACAACCCTATGGAAGTACGCGCAAAGAAATACCTAGGACAGCATTTCCTCAAGGACGAACAGATCGCCCAGCAGATAGCCGAAAGTCTCACCGGCCTCACCCCACACGTGTTGGAAATCGGTCCCGGCATGGGGATACTCACCAAATATCTCCACGCCAACCCTGCCCTCGACTTCCACGCCATCGAGATTGACACCGAGTCGGTTGCCTACCTCCACGACCATTATCCCGCCCTCCATGTCATCGAGGGCGACTTCCTCAAGCTCGACCTTCAGGAGCTCTTCTCCGAGCCTTTCGCCGTCATAGGCAATTTCCCCTACAATATCTCCTCGCAGATTCTCTTCAAGGTCTACGAGAACCGCAACCATATTCCCGAGGTGGTGGGCATGTTCCAGAAGGAGGTGGCCGAGCGCGTGGCCGCCAAGCCCGGCAGCAAGACCTATGGCATCCTCAGTGTGTTGTTGTCGGCCTTCTACGACATCGAATACCTCTTCACCGTCCACGAGCATGTCTTCAACCCGCCCCCCAAGGTCAAATCGGCCGTCATCCGCCTGCGGCGCAACCAGGTGTCTGCTCTCGCCTGCGATGAAGCCCTTTTCACCAAGGTGGTCAAGATAGGGTTCAACCAGCGGCGCAAAACCCTCCGCAATGCCCTTAAACAGCTTGCTATGGACCTCTCTGCCGTCCCCGACGACCTCCTGTCCCAGCGGGCCGAGCAACTCACCGTAGCCGACTTTGTCACAATCACCAATTCCGTCAGCCCAATCCCAACCAATCAGTAATCCCCCCATCCCCATGTCAGTCATCGAATACATCCTTCTGGCCTTTGCTTTGGCAGTCCCCACCATGGTCACCGTGCGTGGCTGTGCCGTCAAGAACCCCATCCGCCTCACCCGTGGGCTGGGGGTTTCCTTCCTCCTTGCGTTGGAGCATACGCTGCTCCTCCTGTTGGGTATTTTGGTGGGCAACCTGCTGCGGTTCGACATCCCCGATTATGACAACCTCATCTATCTAGGCATGTTCATCATCGTGGCTGGGCGCATGTTCTTCATGGCCTTCAGCAAGAAAGAGAAGCCCTCTTACGACATCGCCAGCTGGCCCACCGTGCTGCTTTTGGGCGTGGCCACGGGCGTCAATGCCCTCTTTGTGGGCATGGGCCTCGGATTCCGAGTATTGGTCGAGAACGAACTGTGGAAAGTGGGCATTCCCCTCCTGGTGGTCATCTTCCTTTTTGCCTATCTGGGCATCATGCTGGGACGCCGCAAGAAACAGGTCCGCGCCCGCCGCTGGATGCTCTTAGGCGTGCTCTTCCTGCTCATCTTTGCTGTCAAAGGTGCCTTCTTTTAGGATATTGCCTCCAATAATACTGGTCATAGATATTTGTGCTTTCTCGGGAGAGCAAATTTAACCATTTTTTGCTCTCTCGGGAGAGCAATCTGTGTAAACTGCTGGAAATATAGTGATTGTAGCGTGTCTTCGACACGCAGGATGGGGCGACAAGAAACCACACACTGCACTCCCTTTGGTCGCTTAGTGTGGGGTTAATAGGATTCCGTGCCTCCGGCACGGTCAGGCTGTTGTTGCTCAGACGGTACAAGTATACTAATATCCGGAGCATTTTCAAAATAATCTTCTCCACTTATTTGTATCATTTGAGCTTTGGAAAGAACCTTTACAGCATTATTATTTCTTGCTTCACTCATTACAGAGCGGTCAAAAATCGACTTAAATTCAGCAGGGAAGGCATATGCATCCAACTTGGTATCACCAACAATTCCTATTACTGCTAGAAATTTACCGTCCTCTCTCGGCTCCGGACAGTAACCAAAGATTTTTGCCTCTACATTATAATCCGGATTTTTATTTCTATCACTAAAATACAAAAACATTTTTTCTGCATTTACTTTATTACTATCAGTAGAATATCCCGTAATAGCCAAAAATTGCTTATCCAGTGTTTTATGAGCTTCAAATACTTCTTTCGATGTTTTCTTCTTCGGGGCTTGCGGTTCTTGGGTTGAAGGAACAACCGTATATGTGCCATTAGATACTGGGTTTATCAGTTCCCTTTCAATAGACTCTCTTGGTTGAGATGCTGCAAGCTGGCTACACTGTTGTGCTGCAACAGGAATAGGATTCACAGCACTTGTTGCCAAAAGAACAAGAACCGGAAGGGCTTTCATACTGGCTGTAGTGACTTTGGTCGAAATCTCCTCCGCTGAGGCGGTGATGAAGCCGGGTCTAAATATTCGTTTTCTCATTGCGTGAAGTGTTTTTGTCTGCCCCAAGTCCCCAATGGGCTGTTAATACCATAAAGAAAGGCATGAGACTTATGTACTCATGTCCGTCTTTAACCAGGTATCGCCAAACACCTTTGCTGGAACGAATAGCTGGGGAACATATCTCACGCCTGAGGATATGCCGTAGGCGTGAATGCCTATTGCATACGCAACAAGCGAAAGCAATTCCTCTGCTATCTTATCCTCAGTCGCGGTGCCAATAGAACTCCGCTTTTATCAAGGACAAATATGATTGCTATAGTTACATCCATTAATTAATGGCCAGTTATAAGTAATATGTAAATATTTGAAAGTAAGATATATGTGTTATTTTGGGCGAAGGTTTTTGATAGTTCGCCGAAGGTCCGTTAAGGGTTCGCCGAAGGTTCGCTCGGTTCATCGGAGAAGTGCTGATTCTCTGGCGTTTCTACTTTTGGTCGACGAAGGAAAATGCCTAACGATTGGAGAAATCAATGAGTTACGTTCTACTGGTTAAGATTCAATAACTTATAATTAACATACAGTATTCCTCTGTCAGCATATATATGTAATATATATGCTGACACAAAAGACTTGATCCAATTGTTGAGTTCTATCCAAACAAAAGGGACGTGCCGAAATCAACTATTTCGGCACGAATTCCTTATGCTCACAATGCCTGTCAAAATGTTGTATGCAAGATATATTAGAGCAATTACTTATTTCAGTGTGGCTTTGAGGGCGCGGATGCGCTGGGCGGAAGCGTGGATGTCGTCGGCGCTGAGGATGCCGTTCTGCACAAACTGGTATATGGCCTCGACGGCGCGGGGAACCATCTGAGGGTCGTAGCTGGAGCCGTTGTTGCTGATGCAGAGGAGGTCACAGCCTGCCAGGATGGCCATCTTCAGGGCCTCTTCAAATCCGTACTGTTTAGTGATGGCACCCATGGCCAGATCGTCCGTAACCACCACTCCCTTGAAACCAAGTTCGTTGCGGAGTTTTTCTGTGACCACTATCGGGGAGAGGGATGCGGGGAGGTTGTCGCCAAACTGTTTGTTGACCACATGGGCCACCATTACCATGTCCACCTCGTCGCTGGCAATCAGTTCGCGGTAGGGGAGGAGTTCCTCTTCTTGCCAGGTGTTGGTCACGTCGACCAGACCGGCGTGGGTGTCGCCCTTGGCACTTCCGTGGCCAGGGAAATGCTTGAGGCATGAAATGACTCCTTGTTTGCGTTGGAGGGCAATCCATGCGCGTGCAAAGTGAACCACTTGGTCGGGGTCGCTGGAGAAGCTGCGGCCTAGCCGACCGATGACGGGGCATTTGGGGTTGACATTCACGTCGACACAGGGGGCGAAGTTGAGGTTGATTCCGGCCTTGTTGAGTTCTGTAGCTATGGTGTTTACGTTCTCCTCAACGGCTTTGTCGCCTGCCTCGGCAGCGGCCTGGGCAGAGAGGGTGGTTGGGAAGCCGTCCTTGGCACGCAGGCGGGTCACGTTACCGCCCTCCTGGTCCACGCCTATGAGCAGGTTGCCCCCGGCATACTTCTGCAGGTCGGAGCAGAGCTGCTGTAGCTGGCTGGGAGACTCAATGTTGCGGTGGCGGGTGCCGGTGGGAGCATCGTACTCGAAGAGGATGATGCTTCCGACGTGGTAGTCGCGTATGTCGCGCACGATGGTGCTTTTGTCGTCGACGGTGGTGCCGCGGAACCCTACGAGCAGCATTTCGCCGATGTCCTCACGCAACTGCTTGGGATCGTTTGCTTTGGCTGGGGCCTTGGGCGTTTCGTCGGGCTGGTCGGAAACATTTTGGCCGCAGGCCGTGAGGCCACAGAAGACGAATAGTGCGATGAGAATGGGAATGAGTCTTTTAGAAGTCATGTTATCAATGTGTTAGGAATGAATGTATTATTATTGTCCGAAGGGAATGCGGTGGAGGATGCTGCGGCCAAGGGTGATTTCGTCGGCATACTCCAGGTTGTCACCAATGGCAATGCCGCGGGCGATGGTGGTGACTTTCACCCCTAGGGGTTGGAGTTGCTTGTTGAGGTAGAAATTGGTGGTGTCGCCCTCCATGGTGGTGGGCAGGGCCAGGATGACTTCTTCCACAGGGGCAGGGTTGCCCTCCTGTACCCGCTGGATGAGCGAGGCAATGTTGAGGTCGCGGATGCCTATGCCGTCGATGGGTGAGATGACGCCGCCGAGCACATGGTAAAGGCCACGGTACTGCTGGGTGTTTTCGATGGCCATGACCTCCTGGATGTTCTCCACCACGCAGATGATGCTCTGCACCCGCTTGGGGCTTGAGCAGATGGGGCAGAGGTCGGAGTCGCTGATACTATGACAGATGCGGCAGTAGTGAACGTCGGTGGTCAGGCGGTGGATGGCATCGGCCATGTCGGCCACCTCCTGGGGAGGCTGCTTGAGCAGGTGCAGGGAAAAGCGCAGAGCCGTCCGCTTGCCCACCCCAGGGAGTGAGGAGAGGACTTCCACAGCCTTGCTGAGTGTGGTTGAGGGCAGTTCCATGTGTACTCTTTCTTGTTTTGGAATGCAAAAGTACACTTTTTTTCTTGTTTGAGGATTTTTTTCTTTTTGTGTTGATGAAAAAAGCCCCCTGCACATGTGCGGGCAAGGGGCTTCTATTGAGTTGGATGAGAGTGTGGACCGGCTATTTATTCGGGCTTTTTGTCTACTATTTTGGTAGAGATACCTTTGCCCTGCGAGTCGAATTGCTGGATGCAGTAGTGGCCTGTGAAAAGGTCATAGACCTTGGTACGGATCCCCTGCTCATCGGTTTTGTCGATGTCCATGTATACGGCACTGACTAGGATGGTGTCGCCGGTGGGGCTCAGCTGCAAAAGTCCATAGTGGTTCTGGACGGTATGGATATCATAAATCTGGGTACGAACGCCTTTCTCATCGGTGATATCGCTCACCAAGGTGGCTTTTCTCTCCGAATTTGTGTAACGCTCGGCGTGGATTTTTCGGTTTTTACCATCCTTTGTTGCCTTGATGTTGGACCATCCTTCATTTTGTAGTTTGTCTACGAGGGCTTGCCATTCTGTGGCGGAGACGGTTGTGTCTAGCACCTGTTTTTCTTTGGATAGTTCGTTGGGGTTACTTTCCTGCGTTAGGTTTTGTGCCATGCAGGGTGCACTCCATAAAAGGAGTGCCAATGCGATTAATGCGATTTTAGTTTTCATTTCTTTTATACTTTTTAAAGTTTAGTTTCATCTAAAATATGCAGTCTCCGTTATTGTTCTTTTCTCCTAAATATATGCAATATGCATCGGGTTTGAATATATAAATTAAGAATTATCAGCGTTAAACTACATTTGGGCATTCATTTCATATTTCCCGATGCAAAGATAGCATATTTTTTTCATTCAGCATTTTTTTTTTCATGAAAATATCGTAATGTATTAAAAAATATGCAATTAATTATATGTAGACATCTTGTGAAAAGAATGAATCTCTTTTGCATTCTGCACATGTTGCTCCGATTGCACGGTTATTTTACAATGCGAATTGCAGGGAGATGAGTGTTGAATTCCATCTTTTAAAGTATGCATTCTGTATTTATTAGAAAAAAAGTTGTGACTTTGCACCGTGATTCGGACCGACATTGTTTAAAGTCCTCCGGCAGGTCCGGAAGATTTATGCGGAAATAGGTATAATCAGGAGTCTCATATTATTGTCAGGTATGACTGCTTGTTGCCAACCCCTTTTCAATGTCGCGTATTATCGAGGCACTGGGTAGCAAGGCTTTCGCTGGCTCCACACCGCAAAAAGGTCATAACAGGACGGTCACAAATAATCCATACAATCATGAAAATGAAAGCAATCATCATTTTATTCATTTCGTTGTTCATTGGACTCCAGATGCCCACAGCCAAAGGTCAAAAACTTCCGACAAGAACCATTGTAGTGAACGGGGTAAGCTTCAACATGATCCACGTAGAGGGAGGCACCTTTATGATGGGCTCAACTGATGAGCAAGAATCAGGTGCCGAAGAGGACTAGTTTCCCGCCCACAGCGTCACCCTAAGGAACTACTACATAGGCGAAACCGAGGTGGCCCAAGCTTTATGGGTTGCCGTAATGGAGAATAACCCCTCTTTTTTTGAAGGCGACTCCCATCCGGTTGTGATGAGATACAGGTCTATTGTTGATTCCACACTGCGGAATAGAGGGTTGCTCTCTTTGGTCGCGACCTCTTCCTTGTATGGGGTCATTGAGATTCTACCTCTTCGAAGTTGTCAGAAAATCAGTCATAGATTAAAAAAGAGCCAGTCTATTTAGCATATGGACTTGACTTCCTTTTTTTTCATGTTGAAACACTTACTATCCAATTGCGGTATGAAACTCGGCATGGCAGTGTCGGGGTTGAGAAAATATGTGGTTAATTGCAAAAATGTTTGTATCTTTGCAGTTTGAAAATAAGATAACACCTATTGAGAATGAAACATATAACCGACTTTACTATTGTCAGTCGCAAACAGTTGGGCGACCATTACTTCGCCCTCACGCTGCGCCACCCCGACCAGCTGCCCCCCATTGCTGCCGGGCAGTTTGTGGAGGTGGAGGTGCAGGGCAACCGCGACGTGATGCTCCGCCGACCTATCTCTATCCACGATGTCGACCCCGAGGAGAACACCCTCACGCTGCTCGTCCAGATTGTGGGCAAAGGCACCCGCCAGCTGGCCCAGCTGCAGGAGGGCGACCGGCTGAACCTTATCTATCCCTTGGGCCATGGCTTTGTCGTCGAGGGACAGCACCCGCTGCTGGTTGGCGGCGGTGCTGGCATTGCCCCGCTGCTGCATCTGGCTAAGTGCTATCATGCCAAGGGCGTCCGCCCCACCATCCTGCTGGGTGGCCGCACCAAGGAGCTCATCCCTGTGCGCGAGGCCTTTGAGCCTTACGGTCAGCTGCTGATAGCCACTGAGGACGGCAGCCTGGGCGAGAAGGGAATGGTGACGCAGCACTCGCAGTTTGCCGCCCCCTACGACCACATATGCACCTGCGGCCCCACCCCGATGATGAAGGCCGTGGGACGCTATGCGGTGGAGAAGGGCATTGGCTGCGAGGTGTCGTTGGAGAACATGATGGCCTGCGGCATTGGGGCCTGCCTCTGCTGTGTGACCGACACCGATGAGGGACATAAATGCGTGTGCAAGGAGGGCCCAGTGTTTGATGCCCTTCGGCTCAAGAAGTGGATGGGTCTGGAATAATCCGCCCGCATTATTTATCAGAAAAGACAAGCAACTATGGCAAAATTAGAAACTAAGATACACAATATCACGCTGAAGAATCCCGTGATGACTGCCTCGGGCACCTTCGGCTACGGCGAGGAGTTTGCCGACTTTATCGACCTCTCGCGCCTGGGAGGTATCATCGTCAAGGGCACCACCGGTGAGTGCCGGCAGGGCAACCCCTATCCGCGCATGGCCGAGACCCCTATGGGCATGCTCAATGCCGTGGGATTGCAGAATGTGGGCGTGGCGACCTTCTGCAGGGAGGTCTATCCCCGCATCAAAGATATAAAGACCAACATACTGGTTAATGTCAGTGGCTCCTCCATTGAGGAGTACTGCAGTGTGGCCGAGCAGATTGACGAGCTGGAGAATATCCCCGGCATCGAGTTGAACATCAGCTGTCCCAACGTGAAGAAGGGCGGCATGGGCTTCGGCACCAAACCCGACATGGCGGCGCAGGTGGTGGAAGCCGTGCGCAAGGTCTACCACAAGACCCTCATAGTGAAGCTCACCCCCAACGTGACCAGCGTGGTGGAGATTGCCAAGGCCGTGGAAGGAGCCGGAGCCGACAGCGTGTCGCTGATCAATACCCTGCTGGGTATGGCCATCGATGTGGAGCGCCAGCGGCCCTATCTCAGCACCATCACAGGCGGCCTGAGCGGTCCCTGTGTGAAGCCGGTGGCGGTGCGCATGGTGTGGCAGGTGGCCCATGCGGTGCAAATTCCCGTGGTGGGCTTGGGCGGCATTGCCTCAGCGTCCGATGCCCTCGAATTCCTTATGGCTGGTGCCAAGGCCATACAGGTGGGCACGGCCAACTTCATGGACCCCACCGTGACGGTGAAGATTGTGGAAGGGCTGGAAGACTATTGCCAGCGACATAAGATTGAGGATATCAACGACATCATAGGCATTATATGATTTTGATAGCCGACAGCGGAAGCACCAAGACCCACTGGGCCTGTCTGACCAAGGACGGGATGCATGAGTTGTTGACAGAGGGGCTCAACCCCAGACTTACCGACGACGAAACCTTTGCAGCCACCTTGGCTTCGGTGATGGAACAAATGCCCTTGCAGGGCAGGGTGGAGGCACTTCATTTTTATGGGGCAGGCTGTGGAACGCTGGAGGCAAAGGCCCGTGTGGCGCAGCTGATGAGGGAGGCTTTGGGCAATGAGGTGGGAGCGGTACAGGTCGAAGGCGACCTGCTGGGTGCCTGCCGTGCCACCTGTGGCTACGACCATGGCTGGGTGGGTATTTTAGGCACGGGCAGCAACCTCTGTTTCTACGACGGCCAGTCCATCACACGCCAGCGGGTCTCGACGGGTTTCATCTTGGGCGATGAAGGCTCAGGCAACCACATCGGCAGGAGGCTGTTGAAAGACTATCTGGAAGAATATATGCCACGATATATAAGTATCATGTTCCATGATACTTATCCAATGACTACCGATCAGTTTATCGACCGCCTCTACAGCCAGCCCAACCCCAACCGGTTCTTGGCCTCGTTGGCCACCTTTGCCGCCGAACACCAGCGAGAGCCTTATGTGGCTGCGGTGCTGGAAGACTGTTTTGGCAGCTTCTTCGACCAACTGGAGTCCTTTGGCGGCCCCCAAGGTAGACCCTTACATCTGGTGGGGGGCATCACTCAGTCGTTTGCCTATCCCTTGTCGCAGGCAGCCGAGCACCGTGGCATTACCCTGGGTAAGACGATGGGTGATCCCATGGCTGGGCTTGTGGCCTATCACAAGGCGGCAGGCTGATAGTGCATCCCTTTGGCAAGACTGTCACAGAAGCACTTTGTTTCTCTTGGGAGTTTTTTTTTAAGGGACGATATACTTAAATGATGCTTTTTGCGTTTTATTATTTTTGAAATTTAATACACACAAATATCTAATTTTAGAACAATGGATCTTTCAAACATTTTAGCCGTTTCCGGCAAACCCGATTTGAATGAATTGGTATCCCGCACTAAGAATGGTGCTATTGTTAAGAATCTTGTTACCAACGCCAAATTTCCTGTTTTCGCCACCAGCAACATCAGCCAGCTGAGCGAAATACGCATGTACACCACCGACGATGAGAAGCCCTTGGAGGAAATTTTTGAGAACATATACAAGTTGCTGGAGGCCAAGCCCACCGATTTTGACCCCAAGAAGGCCGACAGCACCACCCTCTTTGATTTGCTGGGCAAGGTTCTGCCCGACTACGACACCGAGCGTGTCCATGCCTCCGATGCCAAGAAACTCTTCACCTGGTACAACATTCTGCTGAATGCCGGCAAGCTGACCCCCAGTGAGGACGACAAGAAAGAGGAAGGCAAAGAAGAGACCCCGGCCGAGAAGCCTGTGGCCCAGAAACCCGCCGCCCCCAAGAAGACTGCCGCCCCCAAGAATGTGGCTCCTAAGGCCAGCACTCAGGCCAAGTCAGCCCCCAAGCGCACCACCACGGCCAAGAAGGCTATCTGATGCATTTAACAGCCAAACATAATTTAAACACAATAAAAGGATATGAAAAAGATTGCTATTTCACTGTGTGCACTTGCCTTGATGGTGGGTGCTGTCTCTTGCAAGAAAGATAAAATTGACCCGATTGCCGAAGAGAATCCCGTTCCGGTTTACGCCGAAGGCATCTATCATCCAACGCTGAAGATTGCCACGGTGAGCGAGGACGGTGAGCTAACCCAGCAATGGAATTGGGTGGGCGACAACCTGGACCAGATTGTGGCCACCAATGGCGAGAACGTTACCTACAACTATTCGGGCAACTATATCTCCAAGGTGACTACCGCAGGCGACCGTGCCGAGGAGATACGCTACTACTATGACGGCAGCAATGCCTTCCAGTCGTGCGAAATCTACTATGACGGGGTCAAGGCCCTGACGATGCTTTTCACCCACAATGCCGCCGGAAAGATCAGCAGCGCGGATGTCACGATTGAAGACTCTTTCCTGCTCTCGTTGGCGGGCGATTTGTTGGGCTTCGACTCCAGCTTTGAGAAACTGCTGGGCCGCCCGGCAGCCGAGTCGATGATAGCGATGGCCAAGATTGCCCATGCCAAAGGCACCAAATTCTCGGTCGGCGAGAAGGTGGTTACTGCCAACCTTGAGTGGGCTGGTGATAATGTCGCCAACCTGATGCTGCAAGCCAGCGTTACGCTGACCCTCGACACCAACGACCTCAACTTGGTGCAGCAGTTTCTGCCCATCCCTGAAGAGTATCTCCCCATCATCCAGATGGCTATGACTTATAATGGCGGTCTGCCACTGACTCTGGCCCTGAACGATACCATCTCCTCGACCTATGACACCAATTACAACCCCATGTTCTGCAACTGGGGAATGATGGTCTCGCCGGAGAACCTATCGCTGAACAACATCCTCACACAGACCAATAAAGGTGCAGTTTCTGTGAAGGTTTCGATGATGGGCCAGAGCATGGATTTGCTCAACAATCCGATGGACGACTATACCGAATATCTTTACCAGTACAATGACAAGAAATATCCCACTCGCGTAAGTGGCGATGCAGAACGTGAATACACATACATACAATGATTTATAGCGAAAAAGACAAACAATTCAAGCGTTATACCGTAACGTCGGCACTTCCCTACGCCAACGGCCCAGTGCATATTGGCCATCTGGCTGGCGTGTATGTCCCGGCTGATGTCTATGTCCGTTATCTCCGCAGCCAAGGCGAGGAGGTGATGTTCATCGGTGGCAGCGACGAGCACGGCGTGCCCATCACCATCAAGGCCCGCCGCGAAGGCGTTACGCCACAGGACATCGTAGACCGCTACCACGGCATTATCAAGGAGTCTTTCAAGGAACTAGGCATTTCTTTTGACATATACAGCCGCACCTCCAGCCCCGAACACCACCAGACGGCAGCCGAGTTTTTCAAGAAACTCTATGAGGAGGGCAAGTTTGTGGAGAAGACCTCGATGCAGTACTATGACGAGGAGGCCCATCAGTTTCTGGCCGACCGCTATATCACCGGCACTTGCCCCCACTGCGGCAACGAGCATGCCTATGGCGACCAGTGCGAAGCCTGCGGCACCTCGCTCAATGCCACCGACCTGATCAACCCCAAGTCGGCCCTCAGCGGCAACCCGCCCGTCATGAAGGAGACCAAGCACTGGTACCTCCCCCTCAACGAGGACGAGCCCTGGCTGCGCCAGTGGATTCTGGAGGAGCACAAGGGCGACTGGAAGACTAACGTCTACGGTCAGTGCAAGTCGTGGATTGATGCCGGACTGCAGCCCCGTGCCGTCACCCGCGACCTGGACTGGGGCGTGAAAGTCCCGCTGGAAGGCACCGACGGAAAAGTGCTGTATGTGTGGTTCGATGCGCCCATCGGCTATATCAGTTTCACCAAGCAGCTGAAAGGCGACGACTGGGAGAAGTGGTGGAAAGACAAGGACACCAAGCTGGTGCATTTTATCGGCAAAGACAACATCGTCTTCCATTGTATCATTTTCCCCTCCATGCTTCATGCCGACGGCAGCTATATCCTCCCACAGAACGTGCCCGCCAACGAGTTCCTAAACCTCGAAGGCGACAAAATCAGCACTTCGCGCAACTGGGCCGTGTGGCTGCATGAATACCTGAAAGAGTTCCCCGGCAAGCAGGACGTGCTGCGCTACACCCTTTGCAGCAATGCCCCTGAGACCAAGGACAACGACTTCACCTGGAAGGACTTCCAACTCAAGAACAACTCCGAGTTGGTGGCCATTCTGGGCAACTTCGTCAACCGTACTTTGGTACTCACCCACAAGTTCTATGGTGGCAAAGTGCCTGTCGCAGGCCCCTGGGGCCAGTTGGAGCAGGAGACCATTCGCGAGATGGCCGCCATCCCCGAGAAGGTGGGTCGAAGCATAGAGAACTACCGTTTCCGTGAGGCATTGGCCGAGATGATGAACCTGGCCCGACTAGGCAACAAATACCTCACCGACACCGAGCCTTGGAAACTCATCAAGAGCGACCCCGAGCGCACCGCCACGGTGATGAACCTTTCGTTGCAGATTTGCGCCAACCTGGCCATCCTCTGCGAGCCGTTCCTTCCCTTCACTGCTGCCAAGATTCGTCGCATGATGAATTTGAGCGACAGCCTCCGTTGGCGCGATGCCGGCAGTGCTGAACTGCTGGCCGCCGACGCGATGATGGAGAAGCCCGAACTGCTCTTTGAGCAAATCGACGACGCCACCATTGAGCAACAGGTGAACAAATTGCTGGAAACCAAGAAACAGAACGCCCTCAACGCCTGGGCGCCCGCCGAGGTGAAACCCACCGTGGCATTCGACGATTTTGGCAAATTGGACATCCGTGTAGGCACCGTGCTGGAATGCACCAAAGTGCCGAAAGCCGACAAATTGCTCAAATTCCTTATTGAAGACGGCATGGGCACCCGCACCATTGTCAGCGGCATTGCCAAGTTCTATCCCGAGCCGGAGAAACTGGTGGGCATGCAGGTCTGCTTTATTGCCAACTTTGCTCCCCGCAAACTCAAGGGCGTAGAGAGCCAGGGCATGATACTGAGTGCCGAAGATAAGGACGGCCGACTAGTGCTTGTCACTCCCAGCCAGCTTGTCACTCCTGGATGCAACGTGGGCTGATATGGCTGTACTTCTTTTAGGCGGCAATGGGCTGCTAGGACACAACGTGTTGAAACAACTTCTGCAGCAGGGTTATGAAGTTCATGCCCTGCTGCGGAATTTTTCTGCCCTCCACACGCAGAACTTCCCCCATCTGGAAGTCCTCAAAGTCTTCCAAGGGTCGCTATTGAACGATGCCGACCTACAGAAAGCTGCCGAGGGATGCGATGCCATCATTAATTGTGCGGGAGTCACCGACATGTCGCTTCTTCATTATGAGGACTACCTGCCGGTCAACCGCGACTTGTGCGGGAGGCTGCTGCAGTTGATGGAGAGACTGAACATCACCCGACTGGTGCACACCAGCACTGCCAACACCATTGGGTATGGCACCCCGTCGCATCCGGCTACCGAGCAGGACCCTGCTCAACCGCCTTTTTCCGAATCTTTTTATGGCCGAAGCAAAAGGGAGGGGGAGAGGCTGCTGCAAGAGGGTGCCTCCCGCCACCCCCAGTGGCACATCATCATTGTCAATCCAGGCTTTATGGTGGGGGCATACGACACCAAGCCCAGTTCGGGCACCCTGCTCCTCACCGCCTACCGCAAACTGCTGATGGTAGTGCCCAAGGGAGGCAAGAGTTTTATCCATGTGGAGGATGTGGCCACGTCCATTGTCAACGCCCTCACAAGCGGGAAACATGGCCATCGCTACCTTCTCACGGGCGCAAACCTTTCTTTGCGTAAAATCTATCATTTGCAGGCCCTCGTCTGCGGTTATCGCCAGTGGTTTATCACCGTGCCCAACTGGCTGCTTTCCCTAGTAGGCTATGTTGGAGACGGCCTTCGCTGCTGCGGTGTGGCCACGCAGGTCTCCACGCTGAACGTGAGGCAGCTTATGGTGCGTGAGTTTTACTCCTGCCAAGCGGCACAGACTGATTTGGGGTTCACCAATACCCCTATTGAATATGCTATCAATGAATTCTTTGCTTGGTATACCGAGTCGAAAATGAAAGAATAACACCCAGGGCAATAATTTGCATCAAGTTTCGTTACCTGTAGTATAATCTTATAATATATAGAGTTATGAAAAAGTCATTTTTCGGAATAATTACGCTGTTGTTTGCAGTGTGGTTCTGTTCCTGCACCAATGGAGGCAACCCTGACGAAGTTCAAAAGAAAGGTTCGTCTGGCAAGACACTCGAACTGCTCGTTGTGGCAGATAATGATATATACACGGGTGATACCAAGGAACTTATAGATTCCATCTTTGCCTCCCCCCAACTGGGTTTGCCGGAAATGGAAAGCAAGTTTGACATTGTCAATATCCCGCTCTCTTCGTTTGAAAGTACCGAGATGTTCAAGGTGCATCGCAACATCATCCTGTTGGATGTCAGTCCCGATAACCCCGACAAGGTCTATATGCATCTTGACGAGTATGCCGCCCCGCAAGTGATTGTCGACTTTGCCTGCAAAGATGTCAACTCGCTTCAGGCCAATATTTGCAAGTATCAGGACTATATGTTCCACGAGTTTTACAATGCCGAACACCGCAGGGTCCAGAAGGCCTTTGAGGGCATGAAAGGCTACGATGTCAACGAAGCCATCAAGAAGAAATTTGCTTTCGGCCTGATGTTCTCCAATGAGTTTGCCTTGGTCAAGGAGGCCCAGGACTTTGCCTGGGTACGCAAGGAGGCCAAAGATTTCGGCATCGGCGTGCTGATAGATGTCTTCCCCTATGAAGCTAAACAAGACTTCGATGAGAACCACATCCTCGACCGGTTAGACTCCACCATGAAACGCTATGTCCCGGCCTCGGCCGAAAATAGCTATATGGGCATTGAACGCCGCCGTGATGAGGCGGGCAACTATCTGGCTCCCATCTATTCCAAGGTCGTCAATTTCGACAGCAGTGACTATGCTGTTGAAACTCGCGGTCGTTGGCGTGCCTTTGGCGACTTCATGGGAGGCCCCTTTGTCACCTACACCATCCTCTCGCCCGACAAAAAGCGGGTGGTTATGCTCACCGGCTATGTCTATTGTCCCCGCAATAAACCCTGGACCAAGCGCGATTTGCTCATGCAGGTGGAGAGCATCTGCTGGTCGCTCCAGTGGTAGTTACTTAAATATCTCAGCTGCTTGAAAAGAAACGCTTTTCTACTCATTCTATTACTGTTAGCCACCTTTTCGGCATCGGCTCAGAGTTTCCTTTCCCGTTCGGAGTTGGGGCTGTCTTTCGGTGGCATGAACTATATTGGCGACCTCAACAATCAGAGCATGTTCGGCCGGGTCAATATTGCGGGTGGTCTTACGGCCCGTTATAAACTAGACCCCCGCTGGGCGGTTGCCCTTACGGGCACCTACGGCCATATCGAAAGCGCCGACTACCTTGTGCGGCGCAACCTCAGTTTTCGCTCCAAGGTGGCCGAGGCCAGTGCCCGGGTCGAGTTCAATTTCTTCCCTTACGGAGCCCATAAGGCCACGCTCAAAAGCTCCACACCCTATATCTTTGTAGGCGTTGGGTTCTTCAAGTTCAATCCTCAGGCACTGTATACCGACCCAGCCAGCGGAGGTGCCCAGTGGTACGACCTACAACCGCTCGGTACTGAAGGCCAGGGCACTGCCGCCTATCCCGAAAGACGCAAATATCAGTTGGTGGAGGTAAGTATGCCCTTTGGCGTTGGCTATCGTTGGCGTGTGACTGATAACATGCACGTTACGGTTGAATATGGCTGGCGTAAAACGTGGACAGACTATCTCGACGATGTCAGCACAACCTATGTGGGTGCCGACCTCCTCAACAGCCAGGGCGGCGGCTCTATGGCTGCCACGTTGGCTGACCGCACTGCCGAAGTGGTGCCGGGCTACGTCAACGGCGTGGGTATCAAACGTGGCGATGATTCCCTGGCCGATTGGTACTCTTATTTTTCCATCTCAGTCACCTTCTCCACCGAGATGCTTTTTGGTTGGATGCGTGGCAAAACATGTGAACTGTAGAGAAATAGTAACCACAAAAAAGACTCATAAAAACATAATACAGCAAATATGAAACTAGAAGACATTGACAAAACTCGCATACCGCAGCATGTGGCCATCATCATGGACGGCAATGGGCGTTGGGCACAGAAACAGTCGCACCGCCGCATCTTTGGCCACCAACATGCCCTCACGGCTGTGCACGAGGCAGTGGAAGCTGCTGTGGCCAGCGGTGTCAAATATCTCACACTCTATACTTTCAGCACCGAAAATTGGAACCGCCCCCAGGATGAGATAGACGGTCTGATGGAGCTGCTCATCAAAGCCATCCGTGACGAAACCAAGACCCTCATGGAGCACAATGTGAGGCTCGAAACCATCGGCGACACGAAGCGCATCCCCGAGCGTTCACGCCTCAAGCTGTTCGACTGCATCAAGGAGACATCGGGCAATACGGCCATGACACTGGTCTTGGCCCTCAGCTACAGTGCCCGCTGGGAGACCGCAGAGGCACTCCGGCAAATCTGTGTCGATTCCCGCGAGGGCCGTCTCACCCCAGAGGCCATCACTGAGGACACCCTCCGCAACTATCTTGCTACCAGGGACTATCCCGACCCCGACCTCCTCATCCGCACCGGTGGCGAACTTCGAATCAGCAACTTCCTCCTCTGGCAAATGGCCTACACCGAGTTCTATTTCAGCGACCAGCTGTGGCCCGATTTTCGCAAAGAGGACTTTTTCGATGCCGTCTACGACTACCAAAACCGTCAACGCCGTTTTGGCAAAACGGGCGACCAAGTGGCCAAGTAAGGCATTGGCACCCGCCAGGCGGGGTGGGTCTAGCACCTGTCGCGGTGGTTCGCCCTTCACCTATTAAACCCTAATACCTTCGCATTTAAACCCTAATACCGTCGCTTCCCACTCGCTTCCGAACCGTTTGAATAACGGGTGTGTGGCGAGTGAGATGCGGGTTCTGTGCAGGGGTGCATGGGGTGGCAGAAAGCGACAACTTGTGGGGGAGATTTGTCAGCGGCCTGATTTGGCAAAGACGAGAGGAAAACAGGCGCGGCATAATTTTTTTGCAAGTAAAATATAATAAAATGCACAAAATAGAGTTATTAACTCACTAAGGCGTATAAAGTGCCCTGCACTTTCTATGCTGTTTTAATGCGTAAAAGAATACTATATAACACTGAATGAAGAAGATAATCTCTTTTCTGCCCTTGCTTTTGGTGCTGATGTTCTCGGTGCCAGGCCATGCCCAGGTCGTTGTCGGAAATCAAGAGTACGACATTGACTACCTCACTCCGAAAGTATATGAAATTGGCGGTATCACTTTCTCTGGAGCCGAAAACTACGACACACGAATGATTCTTCTCATTGCCGGTCTTCAGGTGGGCGACGAGATACGTGTACCCGGCGACAAACTTGCCACCGCCGTCGACCGCCTCTGGAAGCAAGGCCTCTTCGAAGATGTCCAAATCTATGTCACCCGCATCCAGGACAACAAGATTTTCTTCGAGATAGAGCTCCGCAGCCGCCCCAAACTGGCCTATTTCCACTTCGACGGGGTCAAGAAGAGCGATGTAGACAAACTGAAGGAAGAGATGAAGATTGCCTCCGGCGACGTGGTTACAGAAAACCTGCTCACCACCGCCAAGAACAAGATTCGTGCCTACTATCTTGAGAAAGGCTATACCAATGTCTCTGTCAAGGCCACCACCGCCCCCGATACCATCACCAAAAGCAAAGAGAACCGTGTGATGATTAACTTCGATGTCAAGACTGGCAAAAAAGTGAAGATCGACTCCATCATCTTTGAGGGCAACGACAGCATCAGCACCAACAAACTGTTGCAGCAGATGAAGAACACGCACGATGTCAACTATTTCAAAAAACTCTTCTTCTGGACACCCAGTTTCTGGAAGGCTTCGAAATATCAGGAATCCAAGTTTGAGGAAGACCTGGTGAGCATCATCACCTATTACAACGAAAACGGTTTCCGCGATGCCCGCATCATCTCCGACACGGTCTACCCCGTACATCATGCCGACTCCAAGACCGACCGCCTGATAGTCCGCATAAAGATTCATGAAGGCGAGCGGTTCTATTTCCGCAATATCACCTTCTCCGGCAACACTATCTATCCCACCGAATTGCTCTCCAAACACCTGCGCATCAACAAAGGCGACCCCTACAACCGCACCCTGCTGGAGACCAACCTCACCTACAATCCTTCAGGAACCGACATCACCTCCCTCTATATGGACAACGGCTACCTCTTCTTCAGTGCCACGCCCGTTGAGGTGGGTGTCAGCGGCGACTCCATCGACATCGAAATCCGCATCATCGAGGGCAAGCAGGCCCGCATCCGCAATGTCATTGTCGAGGGCAACACCATCACCAACGACAAGGTCATCATGCGCGAATTGCACACCCGTCCGGGCGACCTCTTCAGTCGTGATGCCATCATGCGCAGCCGTCGCGAGTTGGCCACCCTGGGCTACTTCAAGGAGGAATCCATCATCCCCGATGCTAAGCCTAACCAGCAGGACGGCACAGTGGATGTTGTCTACAAGGTTGAAGAGGGCAACACCAGCCAGATTCAGTTGCAGGGCGGTTACGGAAGCGGCATGGTTATTGGTCAGATAGGACTGACACTGAATAATTTCTCCGCCCGTAACATCTTCAACAAAAAAGCTTGGCAGCCTCTGCCCGCCGGTGACGGTCAGAAACTCTCCCTCAACGCCATCACCAATGGCACCGCCTACTATGCCCTCAACGCCTCTTTCACCGAGCCCTGGCTTGGCGGCAGACGGCCCCAGTCGCTCAGTGTCTCGGCTTACCACAACCTCTACAGCAACGGCTACTTTTACACCAACCATTCCGACTCGCGCTACTACAGCCTCCGACTCACCGGTGGCGGCATATCCCTCTCCAAGCGCCTCAAATGGCCCGACGACTACTTCATCATCTCCCACAGCCTCTCCTACAAGCACTACAACCTCCACAACTATACCATCTTGGCCGGTACCGCCTTCACCGACGGCAAGGCCAACGACCTCTCCTACGGCCTCACCATCAGCCGCAACTCACTCGACTCGCCCATCTATGCCCGCAGCGGTTCCGAAATATCCGTCTCTAGCTATGTCACCCCGCCCTATTCCCTCCTCAACAACAAGGACTATACCTCCCTCAGCGCTCAGGACAAGTACCGCTGGGTGGAATACTATAAGATCAACCTCCGTGGTTCCTGGATGCTCAATCTTGTGGGCGACGTGGTGCTCAATGCACGTGCCCGCTTTGGCTGGCTCGGGTCCTACAACAAAAGTCTCGGCACATCGCCTTTCGGGCGTTATTTCCTGGGTGGCGACGGCCTCTCCTCATGGATGCTCGACGGTCGCGAGGTGGTGCCTCTGCGTGGCTATGAGAACAACTCCCTCAGCCCCGACGACGGTGCCGCAGTCTTTGACCGCTACACGCTTGAAATCCGCCAGCCCATTGTCGAAAGTGCCATGGCCACCGTCTGGGTGCTGGGCTTCCTTGAAGGCGGCAACGCCTGGAGCAGCATCCGCGACTTCCAGCCCTTCAATATTTACAACTCTGCCGGACTTGGAGTCCGTGTCTTCATGCCCGCCTTTGGTCTGATTGGTGTTGACTGGGGCTACGGCTTCGACGGTGCCAACGGCGGCTCCCATTTCCATTTCAGCATCGGACAGAGCATCGACTAATCAGCACGCGCCATTATGAAAAGACTAGCCTTTATCCTCCTCGCCCTCTTGGCCTTCTTCCCACAGATGCAGGCCCAGAAATATGCCTGTGTCAACACAGACTACATCATGCGACAGATGCCCGAGTACAATCAGGCCCTCAACAAGCTCAACAAGTTCATCACCGAGTGGAAGGCCGAACTGGACGCCAAACAGCAGGAAGTGGACGAGCTGCGCGAGCGCTATCAGCAGGAGGCCTACCTCCTGCCCGACAACCTCAAACAACGTCGGCAGGATGAAATCCACACCAAGGAGACCGAGCTCCGCAACCTTCAACGCCAGCGTTTCTCTGCAGGGGGCGACCTTGACCAGAAACGTGCCGAAATACTGAAACCGGTGCAGGACCGTGTCTACAATGCCATAGAGCGTATTGCGCGCGAAAAGAGTTATGCCTTTGTCTTTGACAAGGCATCCTCCAACACGGTACTCTATGTGGGCGAGAAATATGACATCAGCAACCAAGTGTTGGAAATGATGGGAATCAAGCCCGGCAACACCCCCGACCCGGGTGGCGCATCCTCAGCCTCGCCTGCCTCGGGCGGCAAAAATGGGGCCAGCCCCTCCGCGGGCCTGGGCCGCAACGCAGGCCGTGACAATTATAAAAAGGATGTGCGCTAGTGCCCCTACAGAATAAGGTTATTTAATAAAAACAAAATCACATAAACAACATGAAGAAAGGATTTATCGTAGTATTGATAGCCCTGCTGGCCTTCGGCGGCAGTGCTATGGCTCAGAAAAACATCAAACTCGGTCACATCAACTCCAACGATCTGATGCAGATTATGCCCGGCCGCGACACCGCTATGGCCCAGCTGCAGAAAGACGTCGAAGATGCCCAAGCCGAGATGGATGCCATGAAGAAAGAGTATGAAAGCAAGGTGAACGAATACATGGCCAAGCGCGACCAACTCTCCGAACTTATCCGCAAAACCAAGGAGAGCGACCTTCAGGCCATGGGTGCCCGCATCGAGGAGTTTCAGACCAATGCTCAGAAACTGCTTGAACAGCGTCAAGAAGAACTTCTGAAACCCATCGTTGACCGCGCTAAGGCTGCTATCGAAGAGGTTGGCAAGGAGAACGGCTACACATATATCTTCGATGCCGGCGTAGGTGCCATCCTTTATTCTCAGGATAGCGACGACATCATGCCCCTCGTCAAGAAAAAACTCGGTCTGAAGTAAACAAAACATCCACCTACTCGGCGGTCAGCAGAGTGCGCCCCCTTGCGAGGCTTCACCCTGCTGGCCGCCGAAAATCTTTATAAAAACCCGCTTGCCCTATGTTAGTCAAGACCTTTGGTAGTGCCATCTACGGAGTCGGCGCCATGCTTGTCACCGTCGAAGTCAGCGTCGACAAAGGGGTAGGGTTCTCCATAGTGGGGCTCCCTGACAGTGCCGTACGCGAAAGTCAGCAGCGCATCGCCACCGCCGTCAGCCAGTATGGATTCCACATCCCCGGCAAGAAAGTAGTGGTTAATATGGCCCCCGCCGACTTGAAGAAGGAAGGAGCCTCCTACGACCTTACCATTGCCATTGGCATACTGGCCGCCTCTGGCGAGATGCGTGCCGACGACCTCCCTGGCTACCTCATCATGGGCGAGCTCTCGCTCGACGGAACCCTACGACCCATCAAAGGAGTCTTACCCATCGCCATAGAGGCCCGCCGCCACCATTTCAAAGGAATCATCGTCCCGCAAGAGAATGCCCGAGAAGCCGCCATCGTCAACAACCTCGAAGTCTATGGAGCCGCCAATGTCAAGCAGGTGGTAGACCATCTCAACGGCGAGCAAATGATGCAACCCACCATTGTCGACACCCGAGCCGAGTTCGCCTCCCATCTCAACCAGTATCAGTACGACTTTGCCGATGTCAAAGGCCAAGAGGTACTCAAACGGGCCTTGGAGATAGCTGCCGCCGGTGGCCACAACGTAATCATGATAGGCCCTCCGGGTTCGGGCAAGACCATGCTTGCCAAGCGTATGCCCTCCATCCTGCCGCCGTTGAGTCTGGAGGAAGCATTGGAAACCACCCAAATCCACAGCGTGGCCGGCAAGATGCGCCAGCAGGACTCCCTCATAGCCGTCCGGCCCTTCCGTGCCCCCCACCATACAGTTTCCGACGTTGCCTTGGTAGGTGGCGGAACCAACCCCCAGCCGGGCGAAATCAGCCTGGCACACAACGGAGTGCTTTTCCTGGACGAGCTGCCCGAGTTTCGTCGCTCGGTCTTAGAGGTGCTTCGCCAGCCCATGGAAGAACGGCGTGTCACCGTCTCGCGGGCTAAGATGACGGTGGACTATCCCGCCAGTTTCATGCTCGTGGCTGCCATGAACCCCTGCCCCTGCGGCTACTATAACCACCCCACTATCCAGTGCACCTGTCCCCCCGGGGCGGTTAAGAAATACATGAACAAAATCTCTGGCCCGCTGCTGGACCGAATCGACATTCAGGTAGAAGTTATTCCAGTGCCTTTCAGCGAACTCTCTGTCAAGCAGCCGGGCGAAAGTAGTGCCGATATTCGACAACGAGTCATTGCCGCACGCAAAATTCAGGAGGATCGTTTCCGCAATTGCTCCGGCATCCACTGCAATGCGCAGATGGACAGCAAGCTCTTCCGGCAGTATTGTGTCCTCGACAGCGAGTGTCAGGAGATGATGCGCTTGGCCATGGATCGCTTGGGTCTCTCGGCCCGTGCCTATGACCGCATCTTGAAAGTGGCCCGCACCATTGCCGACCTTGCCCAAGCCACAAACATTACTGCTGAGCACCTTGCCGAAGCCCTCACCTATCGCTCCCTCGACCGCGACAGTTGGGGTGGAGTCTAATCCATACGATTGTATTACAAAATGAAACTGGTGAATATAAAGTTTATTTGCGCCTGTTTGGCATCTCTTTTTTGGGTTTCTTGTGGTCAGAATCCTAGCAGTTTCGACCCGCGCGACACGGTACAGGTTCCCGAAGGATATACGGGTGAGGACAGCATTGCCTATATCGAGAATGTCGTTGTGCAGAGCCCTATCTCGTGCAATGACTTATTAGGGCTGGCCGAGGTACACTCGGTTGAAGGGTGGCTCTTTAACTACAATAATTTTGAGCAGGCGAAAGTAGCACCGGAACATGCCAGTCAGTATCTCGCCACTAGGCGCGACTCCTGTGCCATGCGTTTGGCTAACCGTATTATGCGAATGCATGAGGTGGCCCTCCTGAATGGCGATGCCATGGACCAACTGCAGTTTGCCAGGGCAGTCAATGTTGTGTTGGACTCTTTTAAATCCGAGATACCCAACGTGGCACCCGACTCGGCCCTTTTTGAGATAGAACGATTGACAGACAAATTTTCCTCTCAAACACAGTTGGAGTTGAACGTGCAAAGCTCCTTGTTGACATTGGTGGAGTTCTATCGTACCATCGAGGCCTACCGCCAGTGGCTCTCCGAGGTGCCCAGCAATCTCAAGTCGCTGGCACAGGAAGAGTATAAGACTTGGTATGCTCTCAACCAGGCCCGCTTCTCCCTTTGGCGCGATGTGCAATACTTACAGGAAAGATACAGCATGAAGCCGATGGAGATAGAGGCTTACTACTCTAACATGATGCAAAATCGTCGGGCCGAACTAGCCATTGAACGCTCTATTGTACTTGTCGGAGAGGAGTACAAGCAGAAGGGACGCACCGTCAACACCCAGCAATGGGAGGACTGGATTGCCAAGAGTTCCGTGCCCGAGGATATCGACTTGCTGAAAGAGTTAGATATGGAGGAATGCATTCCAAGCCAAGAAACAGTGACAGAGCGAGTAGATAACTTGCGCAACACTTTCTCAAAATGGCTTGCGGCACGTCAGGCTTTGGCTGCCGCCCTCCCCGAGGCCCGCAGCACCTCCTATGACAACCTCACTGCCGACATTCACTGCCGTATGATTGGCAAACTACCGTCGCTGGTTCCTTTAGATTTTTAGTATATAATTACGGTTAATATAGGATAGGTATGTATAATTCAGGAAGTTGGCTTGACTTCGACGGTAATATTACAAGGGTTGAGGCTGTCCATCAGGGCTTTTATGAACCCTTTGATGCTGAGGTAATGGACGGCGAAGCCCAGTGCGGCAGCTGTAGATACCGCCAGATTGTCCTGCGTGACCTTTTTAGCTACCAAGGGAGGCTGTTGGCTGGTGTGCCATCCATGAAGTACTTTGAGGCCATAAAAGAATATCTGCATCCCCTTTCCGAGGCTCAAAAGCACCGGTTGGAGCGTTTCCAACAGACTCACCCCGACCAATATCAGCACTGGCTCGATCGCGACGGCACCTGTACAGATTTTGTCCTTGTGGGCATGGATGTCCCGGTCGAGCGACAGAAGGCCACTTTGTCTCAGTTGCGCAAACTCGCCCGTTCTCTTCCCGCAACATTCACCTTCGACGAGTTGGTTGCGCTGGCTGCAGGGCAGCACATATCATTGAGCGGGTGCCGTGATGATTATGACTCCCAGTACGACAACTATGTCAGTTTTTCGCTTACCTTTCGGGTGGGCGAACTGCGGGGTCATCAGCAGCTCTACCGCGGCATCAAGAACTTCGACTATCGCGACAGCCAAGAGGATGCACGCCTGCTTAGCGACCCCTCCTGCTGGTTTAACTTCGAGCATCTGTTTCTCTTTGTGGCTCGCAACCTAAAGGAATATCTTCTGCAGCAACCCTCCGCACCTTTGCAGGCCCTCTTCGACCAGATGAAACCGGCCTTTTTGGCCCTCAACGACGGCAAGCACAAAGGTAATGCGCTGGCGGCAGAATACTACCGCTGGGTTCCCAAGCAGATGTTCAACCGTGAGCAGGCTTGGAGCGCGGCTGCCGATTATCTCGATACCCTTGCCGACCGCTATCCCACAGCACCATTGGCCGCTGTCCTCCGCACCGCACAATGGCAGAAGAAATACTGCTGGGTCTACGATGCTTGCAGTTAGCCCGTCGCTCAGTGCTTTCTATCGATGTTCGGCAAAGAAGTAATCCGCTATGAATTGTCTGTTTTTTTGCACCAGCTCACGTCCGTGCTCGTAGCCTTCCCGACTGGTGAAGGCAGCGTCGGGCAGATAGTTTTTGTCCAGAAGGGTGCACAGAGCCGAGTAATCGATAGCCTGTGGTTCTACCATAAGGTTCAGTGCATTCTTGCGGGCATATTCCTCGTTATAGTAGGGATTGTTGGGTGCTTTGATGGATGGTATGGAGCTGGTGATGGTGAGCAGGCCGGACTCGGTGTCGGACATAAAGGCGGCCATGCCGCTCTCAGCATTTTTGCGTAGGTGTTGCTCCATCTGACGACGGAAATCGTCAGTGGTTCCCGACTCCATTTTCCTCACAAGGAAGTCCATATACTCATCAATGCCTTTGACGAACACGATGGGCTCACCGTCGGATGCTTTGATGAATTGTCTGGCAGTGTATTGAATGTTCTCCTTATGATGTTCTTTGTCGGCTATGTTAGCTCTGAACTTCTCAAGATACTCTTCATCTGGATTGGTGTACATGGCTCCGAAGTGGTAGTTCTTGCCATTGAAGCCAACAATGCTGCACGTGACCACTTTAGCACTTCGGAGTTGTTGTTTCAACCATTCCGGGGCGAAAGATTCGATTTCCACATTCACCTCGTTCCCATTCATCATGTCGCGCAGCAACACTGATTCATCGTTGTGCGAGACAACATAGTAAGGCCTGTCCTCTTTCAGGGTTCCATCCACGTCCATTCGATAGCCGGTGGCGGCAGAAAGCCACTCGGCTGCTGTCAGAGCCAACAGATTCTGGCGGTCGAAAAATGTGTGGGACAGCATTGAGTGGTATACCCTGATATTATCATATTCATCCTTAACCTTATAGGGTTTGCTATCCTCAAAACTAATACGCGTACTTAGTGAGAGATAGCTGTCGAGTGCAAACCACTCCATTACCTTGCGGGCCTGCCAATAGTCGTTTGCCAATGCCGAATTCAGTAATGAATCATTAAACTTCTTTATACCCGTAATACCATTGTGTTAACAATGTAATAGGATTCTATCCCCATATCTTAATGCATACTCATTTACATACTCACTTGCATACTCATTTACATACTCATTTCTGACAGATTCTAATCATTCGTTAACGTCCTTATTAATGATTTCCCAATACCCACCTTTGTCAGGTCCGACACGGCGAATAATTCCACCTTCTTTTAATTTCTTAATATTCCAATATATGCCATCCTCAGTTATACCGCACACTTTGCCTAGCTCACTTTGTGTAATATAAGGATTTGTTGTTATAGTGATTAGAATCTTTTCCGTAGTTTTCTCCGTACTACTTTTTGGCCCACTTTCTGTGCCACTTGCATGGTCAATTTGAACACTGAGATATGTTTTTGTTCCAGTAATTACCAGTTTTGTTATTCACCTTTCAAATATTTTTCGGTTTCACGGTCAAAGTCGGAGATATATTCGCGGTCTTGGCGGACGCGGAATATCTCGTATTCTTTGGTAGCTTTTTCAACGGCTTGGTCGTGAGAAACAGTACCTTTATCGGCAAGGATATTGCGGCGGTTGGTGGAGAGAAACACATCGGTCTGTTTCAGCCAGTCGGCCATGCTCATTAATATCTCATCTTCGGCCATCAGCTCGGCATAGTCAATAAACATTGTCACTAAGCGGTTGAGTCGCGAAGCTCTTTCTTGTTCAGATAATTCTTGGCGATGGTGACGTCGCGTTTCAGTATCTTGCCGTCGGGTGCTGCGCTCCATGAGGTCAGACCCATTGTGGGTTGTTGCGAATCCGCCCGCTCATAGATAAGTTCTGCTGCGGTCTTTCCCGTCACAGCAAAATGCAGCTTGTTCTGCACGAAGGAGTAGAATGCTTTGGTTGTCTCACTTTTCTTGTCGTAGTCGTAACTACATTGTTCAAACACATCGGCATTTTTTTTGGTAGGCACGGCGTTCGCTTGCACGAATCTCACGGATACGTTCAAGCAGTTCATCAAAGTAGTCTTTCCCGAAAGGTTGGCCGTTCTTGAGCATATCGTCATTCAGCACAAAACCTTTTGTAATGTATTCTTTCAGCGTCTTGGTTGCCCAAATACGGAAGGCCGTAGCCTGATGGGAGTTGACGCGATAGCCGACAGCGATAACAGCGTCAAGATTATAGAAATCAACGAATCGTTTTACCTGACGGCCTCCTTCCTGTTGAACTTGTTCCATTTTGGAACAAGTTGCCTCTTTATTCAGTTCCTGTTCTTGGTAGATGTTTCCCAAATGCTTCGTTATAGCCTGAGTATTCACGCCAAATAGCTCCGCCATAGCTTTCTGTGTCAGCCAGAAGGTCTCATTGTTGTAGTAGACGCTGACACATACATTGCTATCGTCGTTCTGATAGAGGACGATGCTATGTTGGGTTTGTTGTATTTCTTTTTTCTTCATAATTGCTGCGTGTTTTGTTTACAATCTATGGGGAAACAGCCGGTACATAATAGCATTTTTATCTCTTTTTCAATGTCAAGGTCTTCTGTCAGTTCTCGTTTGAATTCTATGCGGTTGGTTTCTGTCATATTTGATAATCTTTGCAATGATTTCGGCTCTTATGATATATCTGACTGATTTTTCAACAGCCTCGAAGAGGCTGAATCTCAATAACCCCATACAAGGAACCGTTAGGTTCCGCAGTGTGGGGCATCGAAACACCCTCCATTCCAGCGTCTCGAAGAGACGCGACATGGATACTATTTGGCAAAAATCAGTCATACGTTGCATAAGAGCGTTCTCATTTATCTATAAAGTCTTGCAGTTGCTGTATGTATTGTTTGCAATCCATTAGATTTTGTTTAGTCATATATTGTTTCAATTCTTTTTGCAAAGATACTCAAAATCATTTCACAGTTACCGTCCTTATGCAATTTCAATTATTTGAAGTTCGAAATACGGAAACGTTACATCGCCTACTCAACTTTGCCTCCTGCTTCTGGCAGGCTATTTTCTTTTTGGATTAGCTCTTTGATGGCTCTGTCGTAGTCGCTTTCGTATTGCAGCATCTCCATTTTTCGATATTTCTCGAACTCGGAAACGGCTTTTTGTTTGGCCTCTTCATGGCTGATAGTCCCTTTGCCTACCAGTAATTGTCTGCCGGAAAGTTTCATCAGTTCATCCAATTTCTCTATCCATTCCTGCATTCTCATAGGTACTTGTTGGAGTGCCTGAATTTCGGCAAAATCCAAATACTGAGACACAAGCAGATTTAGATAGGTCAACTCCTGCTCCGTTAGATAATTCTTGGCAACCTGCACATCATCTTTTGTGATATAGCTTCCTTTAAAGTTAGTCATTCCCACCATGGGCTTGTTAGCATCTACTCTTTCATATATCACTTCCGCAGCCGTATGGTGATGAGCCGCATAATGCAGCTTGTTCTGCACGGACGCAAAGAATTGACGCGTAAGGTTGGCATTGGGGTCGTAGTCAATGCTTGTAATAAAGATGTCCGTCACCTGTTGATACAGGTTGCGTTCGCTACTGCGAATATCGCGGATGCGTTGCAACAATTCCCTGAAATATCGGCTGCGATTACCTTTCAGTCGATTATCGTCCAGCGTGAAGCCCTTTTGAATGAACTCATGGAGGTGAGCCGTTGCCCACTGTCGGAAGCGTGTGGCCACCTGCGACTTCACGCGATAACCCACAGCGATAATCATATCAAGGTTGTAGTGGCTAATCTGACGGTTCACACTTCGATTGCCCTCTTGCCGAACTAACAAAAATTTTTTGTGAGTTCGTTCTTTGTCAAGTTCTCCCTCTGCATAAATCTGTCCAATATGATAGCTCACATCCTGCTGTGAAGCATCGAAAAGCTGCATAATTAGCTCCACTGGGAGCCACACATCTTCTCCCTCGAACCTCACATTCACCTGCGTGATTCCGTTGTCGTCCTGATATATCAGGAACGCTTGATTGCTGTTCGCCAATTCGTTATTATCTTTCTTTGTCATATTCTTACAACCACTTTTTTTCATTTATTATCACATCAGCCCAAATACATTATATGCCTTTCCTCATTTTGCAAAGATATTCAAATCATTTCATAGTTACTGTCCTTATGCGATTTTCAATTGTTTGAAGTCCGAAATGCAGAAAAAATACATTGGCTCTTATGCTATATCTGACTGATTTTTCAACAGTCTCGAGGCTGAATCTCAATAACTCCATACAAGGAACCGTTAGGTTCCGCAGTGTGGGGACTTGAAATTCCTTCCTTTCCAACCTCCTCGCAATCCGCAATGGTGGCATTCTTATTTATATAAGTAATGTATTCTATATCTGTATGCATACTTGCCATAATGCTATTTCTTTTCTGACAGATTCTAATCATTCGTTAATGTCGTTATCTATAACTTCCCAGTGTCCACCTTTGTTAAGCCCAATACGGCGAATGATTCCACCTTCTTTTAATTTCTTAATATTCCAATATATGCCATCCTCAGTTATACCGCACACTTTGGCCAGCTCACTTTGTGTAATATAAGGATTCCTTGTTATAGTAGTTAGTATCTTTTCAGTAGTTTTCTCCGTGATTCTTCAGGTCTTCAAGTAGTTGCCGTATTGTGACTATCAGTCCTGCGAATGCCAATCCCGAGAATAGAGCCCCAAGGAAGCCAAACATATCTCCAAACTGACCACGCTTCTCCATATTCCCAGGGAAACAATAAAACATGGCGAAGATGTATGCAGCACATAATGCCACAACAACAATCAACCATATAAACAAATTATCTTTGTGTTTCATATCATATTAATCACCCATTATCATTGATTCAACTTCCTTTTTGGCCTGTTCTAAGATTTCTTTTCCTTTTTGTTGTAAGGCTTTTGCCTTTTGACGGAGCTCTGCAACGTGATGCGCTATTTCTTCCTGTTTTTCTATAGGAGGAAGTGGCACATTGAAATTCTCCAAGAAGTTTACTGATACTCTTTGTTGACCTGCGGATCCTCCAAAGTATAGCATTGCTGTTTTCCTGATAGCTTTCATGTGAAGAAGTGCTTGCAGATAATCAATGGAAAGTTGACTTGTTCGTGGACGTATTATGAAAAACTCCGTTGAGCCACAGCCTAAGCCATTTGTCAGGTCTCTCACCACAACAGATTTGCCGTTCTGCATACATGGTGTTATCTTTGCCCAAAGCAGGTCGCCATCCTGGAATCTTGTAAAACCAGACGAGTCACCTATTGTCTTTTCTGACATAGAAGTAATCTCTGAATTGCACTCGTCGATAACCTCCATAGGGATAAAAGAAATCGGCGTTTCTGCATCCTTATCCTTGAAAGATGTATTGGGATTTATCCAAGCACAACTTGATAGCCTGACATTATCGTACTTCTCAGAGACGAGTTTTATGCCGTCTTTATATACGCTTGGATCAAGTCTTCCTTCCAATGCGCTTCTATTAATGATGAACTGCCTACTTTTTAAATCGGTTTTGATTTCTGGCAAGACAACATCAAGTTCTTCTAACAAGTAAGAATCAATAGAATCAATAAGCTGTTGGGCCTCATTGTCATCCCTTTGTTTTCTGTTACATGCTGATGTGTAAAAAGCCACAATCTTCTGTTGAAGAGCCAATGGAGGAATTGGTACTTTGATTGATTGCAATAACTCTAGGCCAACTCCTGATTGATTGTTCCATTTTGTGCAGATTGAATAAAACACATTGTTCCGTTGATATACATTAAGGATAATCCACAAATAGTCAGCAACCAATTTCTCTTCGTTAACAATAATTGATGTAATATGGTTAGATGTATATAGTTGCGCATCATCTAGAAACAAGGCCGTTTTCCCCACCAACTCTTGACTATTTGTGTTATTGAATAACACAGTCCGTTTCTTTATAAAAGGAATTCCCTTTTGAAAGGGTACATAAACGTTTTTCTCAAATTTCAGGAATCCATCATTATCGATATTGGTTGGTCGGATTTGTATAAATCCATTATCCTTAGTTGACTGCTCTTTCTTTCCAGCACCAAACCCTGACGAAAACATTAAACATACATCTTTTAAACGTACACTTAATGGATGTTTAAAGAACCGTGTAAAATTTGAACCATAAAACAACGGATCTAATCGTCCTTCTATTTCAGAGCGGCTGACGATGAAAACCTTGTCCTTGTCTATATGCTGTGGAACCTGATAACTCATAGTGTAGCGATAAACTTTTTCAATTCCTCACTAATCATATCCAGCTCATTATTACCTGTCTTCTTGCCAGTAGCGTCATAGCCTATTTCTTCGGCAATAGCCATAAAGATGGGATAGTCAGGAAGCTCGTTCTGCTTGCTTTGTTGGTAATTCTCTGACAATTGAGACTTAAGCTCATCTATCTTGTTTGCATATTCTGCCAACATGTCGGCATTCCACGCCTTATATTCATCGGTTTGCTTTGCTGCTGTAGCAGATATCCGCTGCCTGCCTTTTATCTCGTCTGCCTTTGCCTTCTGTTTTTGTTTAATTTCAGTCTCCCAAGTTTGACGATGCGAAATGTAATTTCTGTCTTTCAGCAGTCTTGCTTCGATGTCCTTCTTGGTTTTTACTAGTTTATCTGTCTGCTCCTTACTCCACTTCCTAAGGAAGAGGACGGAACTTTTCACACCTGCACCATTGGCGGCAAATGCTGTCTGAGGCATACTGACAACGGCAACGATGCGAAACCAGTCTTCTATCTGTGTTCTCACATATTGCATACTGCTATTGGTCAATATGCCATCGGGAAGAACAATTGCCAAATAGCCACCCTCTTTCAGGTACTTATAATCTTGTTCTATGAAAAGGATCTCTGTGCTTTGTCCGTCACGAGTATTCTCTGGTTGTGCTTTTACTGCCAGCCAATCCTCTTCTTTCTTCCCAAGTTGATAAGTTTTTAAATATGCTTGCTCGCTTTGGCGGATAGTGCTTCCAAATGGCGGATTGGTGATGATAAAATCAAAAGTTCCATACTCAAATCCTTTATTGGCTGTGCGTTCAAAAATGGTAGAATCAGAAACCAAGCCATCAAAAGTGATGACATTCGTGTGACCGTCATCGTGGATAATCATATTCATCTTGGCTGCACGCGAGATTTGTTCGCTTATTTCTATTCCATACAAATTGTTTTGAGCAAAGTCATGCCAATATGGAAACCATTTAGCATATTGTTTGGCATCATTCTTATAATTGGGATAGTATTCGGTTGCCTGATTACGCACTTTGTTTAGCGCATACAAGAGGAAACCACCACTTCCGCAAGATGTATCTAGCACTTTGGAGTCGTTTTTAATAGGTAACACGTCAACTATAAAGTCGACTATTTCGCGAGGTGTGAAGTACTGACCAAAATTGCCACGGAAAAATGATCCCATAAAAGTTTCAAATGCACGGCCTTTGCTGTCAAGATCTGTCTCATTGAGATTCACGCTTTCCAAATAACTAACCACAGTCCTAATCTTCTCGGGCGTTAATCGTATATTATCACGGAAAACCTCGGCATCGCGTTTTCTCCCTTCTTCATATAGAGCTTTTACCCGATTATAAAGATTGTCATTCTCAATCAGGCGGCGTTTGCGTTCATCCTTTTCTTCTGTTTTAGGCACTGTGATGATTTGGAAATCATATGGCTCTCCGACTTTTCTCGGCTTGCGTTCATCCCATATCTTACAAAAGATAAGTTTATCCAATTCGTCAAAGGCCTCAGATGGGTTTAACTGACCTCCTGCCCATAAGGCTTCGTGGGCCTGTTTAAATCTACGGGTTAATTCTGATTGTTCAATGACAGAAAGGTCGAAAAACTTTTGTTTGCCTTTTTCTTCAGGTAAATATTGTGCACCATAAACATATTTGTAGTTGGCAATGTTTTCTACTCCAAACTGAGGAATATCTGGTAACTGGTTTCTTGAATTTTGACTTTTATCTACCTCATAATAATCAGACTTGATGCCAGACGTCACCCAAACATATTTTATATCGGAAGGCAAAGCAAAAGCATAACTATAGGCTTGTTCTATCGCTTGCTGATATTCAGCCTCGCTTACTTCTTGCCGTTTGCATTCAACCAAAATCAAAGGACTTAAGCACATATCGTCAGAATAGACCACAATATCGGCCTCCTTAATTTCTCTACCCATTGTTACTGGTACAAATTGCTTTATTCTTTTCTCTGGGTAGTTATAATCAAAAACCAATCTAAGGAATGTTTCTGCCTGTACCTTTTCTTCTGGGTTGTTGTAATTACGCTCTCTCTTCTGATGAATATAGGCGATGCGAGACATGTCTTCATTAAACGAAATGAGACCTTTGTCGATTCCTTTTTTTATGATGTCTTCCATGTGACTATTAAAACTCTCGATAGATGGCAATTGGATCAATAATAATTTCATTAGAAAACCTCCCATTAAAGGTGTTTTCTACATTACTAATAGAATTAAGTAAGTTTATACTTGCTTTTTTCATGGGATTATCTTCTGGTGAAATTTGTATATTACAACCTTTGTCTTCACCACATTGTGTTAGTAATCCAACTATTGAAAAATCAATTTCGGATTGTCTCGAATATTTTCTGATTAAATTCTCTTCATTTTCCTTCAAAAATGTCCTGTTTAATATTGAAGCAAATTCAATATTGCAGTTCGGATAAGGTATTCTTACTTCAAATTGATCTTTGTATCCAAAGTCATATATTGTTGTAAGGTTTTGTAGAAAGGTATCATCAATATGTAGATTTTTTTCGGTTAAATATTTTTTAAGAGCAGCATTAATCTGGCTTTTGGCTTTGTTGATTTGATTTTTCTGATTTCGATCCTTTGTTTGGGTTTCAACTTCCTTGATTTGATTCTGTTCAGTGCCGTCAATACTAAAATATTGAATATACCCTAATGCTTCTCCAATCTTATTAAACTCTTTAATTGTATTGTTTAACGCCAAATAATCATAAAAAGAAGCTTTCCCCGTCACTCTAATAAAATGGGTGTTTGATAATTTTGGAACATCCTCATTGTCAGAAATGATATCTAGTAATTGTCTTTCGATTAGTTCCTTCTCGAAAAGATTATATGCATAATCATGCAAAAAACGCTTTTCTGATGACCCGTGTTGATGTGTCAATATCTCACCCATTACTCGGCCACTTGCAAAAGAACCTTTTTGGGTGTCATTATGTGCTAAGGATTCTTTGTTGTCTGAAAGAATGTATTCGGTTAGTCCTTCAAACAATTGGGATGAGATAGAATACATCTTTTCCTCATCCAGGTATATAAATGATTTAATTTTCTTTTCCATGATTATAGTTTATTTCGTTATTCTTTCTTTGCTTAATAAAATCATCAATATTATTTTTTCTTTCGTCTTTTAGTGTTTTTATTCCCCAAAAAACGCCAATGGCAGAAATAATTATTGTTGCAAGTATTAGCAAATAATCTGCGGTTTTCATATATTATTGATTTTGCTTATTTTGTTGACGACATATCCGTTTAGAAATAATGAGACTGAGGCAATTATAATAGTAACTATGAGTAGGGTAAGGGTGTTAAAGACTGGGGTGCCTATTGGGGGTATGTAAGAGAAACCCAACAATACACCAAGAATTATAATAATAAATAATGACCAGGCAAAGAAGCGTTCTCTGTTTTTATCATCAAATGGAATGTCCTTTTTGTTTCGGGATTGTCTTGTTTTTAGGGTGTTTAATTCGTATACATTTGATAAATTAAGAGTTAGGCTAAAGAATATTATATCAACAACATTATAAAACGAAGAACCTCCTTTGTCGTTTAATAAGAGAAAGATAAGAGCTCTTATTAAGATGGGGAGTGAGGCCACACCAACCGTATAATATATCCAATTGTTTTTCTTCATCACATTATCATTTAGATAGATCTATTGCTTCTTTCTCTTTCCTTATCTCATCCAGCACCTTCCCATTGTATGAGAAATACTTGGCACCTTGATAGGCACCAGAGGTGTTGCGCTGCTCATCGGGCATGAAAGTGCCAACAAAAGGTGAGAGCTTGTAGATGCGGCCTTCGTACTCAATACTGTCGTCGGAGGCTACCTTTACAATAAGACCTGTTGGGTCAAATGTGATATGCTCGCCAATTTTGATACCACACATAGAGAACTTGAATCTTGGGCGCTTCACTTCACGCTTGGGAGTTTCCTTGTGTTCCTTTTCTAATATTGGCTTGTTGTCTTCGTAAAGCGTAACCTCGGCATCGTCTATTGTCATCGCAATATCACGGAAAATGTCGAGCGCCATCTGCGGTGGTACATTGAAGAACTCACGATTTTGGCGGATACGAAAGTCGGTGAGGCGGTCGATGGTTTTATGCACCAATTTCTCCACCTCGTTGAACTTCACAGTTTTTATTGTAGCAAAAATCTCAAAGGGCAAAGGTACCGCCGTATTATCCAACTCTTTGCTCCGTACATCCACAGGGCGGCTGCTCTTGCCAATCTTCACCCAATCCTCACGAAAACTGGGGTTAGTCAGTATGTAAACATATCCGGGTTCCTTGTTGGTCATATAATTTTATTTTAATCTGCAAAGATACGAAGAATATTTCAAACAATAAAAATAATTAGCGCGTCGTGTCTAAAACCAAAAAAGTTTGTACTTTTGCAATTGGAATTGGGAGGGAGCATGGGTGGCATTTAAAATGAATTGCTATGAAGAAAGAAGGACGAATTTTTGTTCCCTCCGAGGCTGAGGGAGTCATTGACTTGGTGGAGGGGAAGGACCATGGCGAGTTATGTCGCGAGGTGCTGGCCATTGGTGACACGATGGATGTGTTGCGGGGCAAGTGGACGGTGGAGGTTTTGACGGCTATTGTGTGCGGAAATGTGCGTTTCAAGGACATCCTTGCCGCCATACCCAATATGAGCGACAAGGTGTTGGCCGAGCGGCTGCGGATGATGCAGGAGGACCGCCTGATAGACCGTTGCGAACTGCCTGCACCTCACTACAGCCTCACGCCTCACGGTCGCGACCTTTTTGCCGTGGTCTACCGCATGTCTGACTGGGGCTTGCAGCACCGCAGTATGATGCTTGGCTGAGCCCCAACGCCTCAAATCCACTTACCAACTGGTAAGTAGCGGCCGTGGTTCCCAATATTCGGCGTATCTTTGCAGCAATAAAAAGAAAGGAACAAAGACATGCATTTTACTGAACCTGTTTACCGTAATCCCTATTGGCCCACGTTTCCGCTCATCCAAATTACGCAGGGCTGTACGCACAATAAGTGTAAATTCTGCACCATGTACAAGGGCGTGCCCTTCCGTATGCAGTCGTTGGAGTGGATTGAGGAGGACCTGCGCGAGATTTGCGCCATCCAACCCCATGCCAAGACCATTCAGTTGCTCAGTGCCAACCCCATGGCACTTTCCTACGACCGCCTGATGCCGCGGCTGGAGCTGATCAAACGCTATCTGCCCGAGTTGGAGCACATGTACACGGCCACCCGCGTGACCGACATCACCAACAAAAGCGTTGAGCAGTTGCGGGCCCTGCGTGAAGTGGGACTGAACGAGGTTTCGCTGGGGGTGGAAAGTGGTGACGACTGGACGTTGCGACGCATCAACAAAGGCTATACCTCTCAAGATATTCTGGAGCAGTGCCACAAGTTGGAGGAGGCTGGCATTGCCTATTGGATGACTTTCCTCAACGGGGTGGCTGGGCGCGAACACAGCCACGACCACGCCGTAGGCTCTGCCCAAATTTTCAACCAGTGCCATCCTATGCTGGTGGGCACCGGCGGCCTGACCCTTTTTGAGGGCACACCACTGTTGGACGAGGCCCGCCGTGGCGAGTTCACCCCGCTCACCGAGCGGGAACTGATGGAGGAGCTGAAAACATTCGTAGAGCTGCTCACTTGTGATTGCGAGTTCAACACTCACCACACCTCTTCGATGAATCTCCCCGGTCTTTTCCTCCCGCGCAAGCAGCAGATATTGGAGAGTCTGCAGTATGGCATTGACCATTTCGACATGGACGAAATGGCCCGCAGGCGGCAGAGCAAGCGCACGCTGTAATTGTCAATACATAAAGAAGATGGCTCTCTGAAACAGGGAGCCATCTTCTTTTTTCTATACCTCGCCCATCGGGCAGGGGCAACTGCTGATTAAAGCGAATAGCCGAGGCCGAAGAAAGGACCGCCAACTTTAGTTGCGGTGTTGTTGCTGTTATCAACATCGGTGAGGCCATAGCTGTAGCCGCCGAAGAGGCGGAATTGACGGAAGTCAAGGCTTAGGCCGCCCATGACTGCGGCATTGAAGGGCTTGAGGTTAAGGCTGCCCGACTTGTCGTTGAACCATTCTTGGTCGCTGCTGCCGCCCAGGCCCAGCACACTGCCCTCATAGTGGGTCTTGCCCGAGAGGTTGAAAGTGAATTTGGGACCGGCAAAGATGGCGAGGGTGAGGTCCTTGTTGAGGTGGAGGCCGTAGTTGAACAGCACGGGGACGTCCAGGCCGATGATGGTGGTGGTGTGCTTGCCGCTGGCAATGCCCCAAAGACTGCTGGAACCGCTCTCGGTGCCGTAGCGCAGCTGGCCGCCGATGTTGAGTTTGAGGTCGCCGGTGAGGGTCAGGTTGTGGTTGGCACCAACAAAGATGCTGCTCAGGGTGAGGGAACTGTTCTCAGAGGCCCATGCTTCGGGACTGTAACCCAGATGAATGCCCGTCTGGGCGTTGGCCTTGCCAGCAAAGAGAATGCCGGCTGAAAGGATAGCAATGATGATAAATCTCTTCATTTTTTTTGTGTTTTAGTTGTTATTTTTTCGCTCCATAACGGAAAGATTCAGGCGATTATTGCATCGATAGTGCTTTTTTTAGTCTTTTTGACAAAAAAGTCGTATTTTTGCAGATTGTTTTTTGTATGAAAGTAAACACTATGGAGAGAACTTTTGTAATGGCCGACAAGGCCACCGAAGTGTTTCCCGAGGTGGATGCCGAGGGTAAGGTGATAGGCCGTATGAGCCGGGCCGAGGCCCACAGCGGCACCAAACGGCTGCATCCCGTGGTGCACCTGCACCTCTTCAACAGCCGTGGCGACCTCTACCTGCAGCACCGCGCTAAATGGAAGGATGTGCAACCCGACCGATGGGACACCGCCACGGGCGGCCATTTCGACTATGGCGAGACTCCTCTGGAAGCCTTGGCCCGTGAGGTGCTGGAAGAGATTGGCCTCACGCCCGTCCAATACCAGCCCCGTCTGCTGCGGAAGTATATCTATGAGAGTGCCATTGAGCGGGAACTGGTGTATGTCTTTGCAGCCACTTTTGACGGCACCCCTTCGCCCTCGCCCACCGAGACCCAGGGCGGCCGTTTTTGGACAGTGGAAGAGATAGAGGCCCACTTGGGCAAAGGTGTTTTCACCCCCATGTTTGAGAAGGAATGGCCTAAACTGATTAATGACATAAAATAACCGATATGAAGAAGATTTGCCTAATGTTATTGCTGTGCCTGACTGCATGGAATGCCGTGGCGCAGAGTAGGTCCGACATCCTGCGGGAACAGCTTTTGCACAATCAGAAATATGTGTTGGTAGTGGCCCACCGAGGCGACTGGCGCAACCATCCCGAGAATTCGCTGCCCGCTATCGAAGGCTGCATTGAGCAGGGGGTGGACATGGTGGAAATTGACCTGCAACGCACCCGGGATGGGGTGCTGATATTGATGCACGATGCCACCCTCGACCGCACCACCAACGGGCACGGCCGGGTGGACGAGCACACCTTTCAGGAAATAGCCGACCTGCGGCTGAAAGCCATGCACGGTGCCTGCCTGACCCGCAACCATGTGCCCACCCTGCAGGAAGCCTTGGAACTGTGCCGTGGCAGAGTGCTGATAAACATCGACAAGGGCTACCAGTACTACGACGAGGTGCTGGCCCTGGCCGAGAAGACCGGCACGCAGGGCCAGATAGTCATCAAGTCGGGCGTGTCGCTGCAACAGCTGTCGCAGGAACATCCCACAGCACTGGATGCATTGGTGCTGAACGCTCCCAGGATTGCCCGTGGCGATCAACTATCGGCTGCCGAGGTGGGGGACAGGGGTTTGCTGTATATGCCGGTGGTGAGCATCGACAGGCCCGAAAGCGTCGATTTCATTACCGCTTTCATGAAAGCCCATCCCGTTGCGGTGGAGTGCAACATGAGTGAGTTCAACGAGACTGCCCGTCAGAATCTGGAGCGGCTGCGCGAGGCAGGCATCAGGATATGGATGAACTCCATTTGGGGGTCGCTCTGTGCCGACCACGACGACGACCGCGCCGTGGAACTCTACCAGCCCGGTGAGAGCTGGGGCTGGCTGCTGGAGCAGGGTGCCTCCATCATCCAGAGCGACCGCTGCCTGCCGCTGCTGCAATACCTTGGGCAGCGGGGCAGCCGAAAGTGACTAGCGGTCAGTAGGTGCCAACATAGTTGGTGAAACGGCTCCATCCCGTGGCGGTCTGATAGTTGTTGATAGTGGACATCATTACGGTGACGGGGATGGTGGTAGGCATATTGCCAAAGGTGGTGGTGCTGCAGGCAGGTGGCGTGGCGGTGAGGCAGGTGATGGCCTGCACCGAGTCGCAACCAACGAATGTGCTGTCGCCCATCTGCTGCACCGAACGGTCGAGGTAGATGCTGCGCAAACCCGAGCAGTGGGCAAAGGCCCTGTCGCCAATCTGCATGATGGTGGCGGGCAGTTGTATGGAAGCCACCGAAGCACATCCGCTGAAGGCGTCGGCAGGGATGGCCGTGATGGTCGAGGGAAGCTCAATGTTGGCCAATGAGGAGCATCCACGGAAGCAGCCCTGCCCCAGCGTGGAGAGCGAGGTGACGAATTGGAAGGACTGCAGTTGCGTGCAATTCTCAAAAGCATAATCCCCGATGGTGGAGATGGAGGTCGGAACCGACACGCTGGACAAAGCCTGACAGTTGCGGAATGCCGCAGACTCAATGACGGAGATGGTCGGCGGGAGGGTTAGGGAGGTGATGCCGGTGTAGTTGCTGAAGGCATTGCTGGCCACCTGCGAAACCACATAGGTCTGGCCCTCAGTGCATAGCGACACGGGCCATATCGAAGCCACCGTCAGTACCCCTTCGGGCTTCTCTGTCTACGCCTTTGAAAGCCACGCCTGGGTGAAGAAACAGGGCCAACTGATGCTCACCGAAGGCGAAAGAACCATGCTCTATCTCTCAGCCCAAGGCTACACCATGAGCCAGATTGGCGAGAAGATGTACCGCTCTGTCGACACCGTGAAGATGTACCGCAAACACGTGTTCGACAAATTAGGCGTCACCAACATATCCGAGGCCATTGCCTACGCCTATAACTACAATCTGCTGTAGGCCGCCGCAGCACCCCTTTTGTGTTCAGCAAGGAAGCCTGCTAGCGCATTGCACCCTGCCACTGTTGTTTTGCATAATCTATTGTAGACCAACTTTGTGAACGTAATCTCAAGACTGTCACAGTGCTTTATCCCCGTTCGAATAGCGATGGGAAAGCGAGACAGGATCGAAGTGGTAGTGGCGGCGAAGCGTGGATGATATGGAATAAGGCTGCTGCCCCATTAGAAACCGATGGGGGATGAAGAAAAGGGCACACGAAACGATTACTGGTAGTGCTCGGCGATGCGGTCGAGGAGGGGGAGGGCCTGGTCGAGGGTGGTGGTGTTGACCAGCGGAATGCGGAACTGCTTGAAGTCGAAGAGCCCTTTGAAATAGCCGCCGTAGTGTTTGCGCATCTCAAACATGGCGGTGTGCTCGCCTTTGAATTCGACGGCGGCCAGCAGGTGTCGGCGGCAGACTTCGACCCGCTCCTGCACGCTGACGGGGCGCTCGGCCTCACCACGCAGCAGGCGTTGGGTCTGCTCGAATATCCAGGGGTTGCCGATGGCGCCGCGGCCTATGAGGATGCCGTCGACACCGTAACGTTGGCGGGCCTCCAGGGCCTGTTGTGGGGTGACGATGTCGCCGTTGCCAAAGATGGGTATGTGCATGCGGGGGTTGTTTTTCACCTCGGCGATGAGGGTCCAGTCGGCGCTGCCTTGATACATCTGGGTTTTGGTGCGGCCATGGATGCTGAGGGCTGCGATGCCCACGTCCTGCAGCCGCTCGGCCAGCTCGACGATGGGTTTGTCGTCGGCATCGTAGCCCAGACGTGTCTTGACGGTGACGGGGAGGTGGGCGCGGCGGACAACGGCCTCGGTGATGTGCAGCATTTTGGGCAGGTCCTTGAGGATGCCGCTGCCGGCCCCTTTGCCGGCCACCTTGCGGACCGGGCAGCCCCAGTTGATGTCGATGAAGTCGGGCTGCTGGGCCTCCACAATGTCGACACACTGCACCAGCTCCTCCTCGTTGGCCCCGAAGATTTGTATGCCGATGGGGTGCTGCGAGGGGGTGAAACGCATTTTGCGATAGCTCTTTTCGGCCTCGCGGTTGAGGGCCTCGGAGGCGATGAACTCGGTGATGAGCAGGTCGGCCCCAAAGTCTTTGCACAGCTGGCGGAAGGGGAGGTCGGTGATGTCGTCCATGGGCGAAAGGCCAAGGACACAATATTTTCCAAAATCTAACGTTTCCATAAAAACGAGTGCAAAAATACGAATAAAACTTGACATAAAGAGAAATGATATGGTAAACAAGTGTTTGACGATAGCCTATGCCGAGTATGACTCGGTGGCGGAGCTGCCTGAGGAGGACCGCCGCCTGATGGAGGCGGCCTTGGAGGCGACGGAGAGTGCCTATGCCCCTTACTCTCAGTTTCATGTGGGGGCTGCGGTGAGGCTGGCCGACGGCACCATCGTGCGGGGCAGCAACCAGGAGAACATTGCCTACCCTTCGGGTCTTTGCGCCGAGCGGACGGCGCTGTTCAGTGCTTCGGCCAAATATCCGCAGTTAGCCGTGGAGGCCTTGGCCGTGGTGGGCTTTCACGAGGGGCAATTCACAGAGGCGTCGCCCTGCGGTGCCTGCCGTCAGGTGATGGCGGAGTATGAGCTGCGTTATGGCAACGAGATAAGCGTGCTGTGCTATCTTTCGGGAGGGCGAATTCGGCGTATTTCGGGTGTGAAAAGCCTGCTCCCGTTTGCCTTTGAGGCCGAATTATAGAAAAAAATATCGTTTTGCAAAGTGTTGAAAAACACTAGTATGGGCGTTTTTGCCAAATATTTTTCGGCGAAAAAGTTTCTTACACTGATTTTTCTTTGTACCTTTGCACGCTTAAAAAGTGATTTTAAATAAGGATAATAATAAATTAAATACTTAAATATGGGAATTATTGGAAGTATCAGAAAACACTCAGGAATAGCAGTTGCCGTAGTGGGTATTGCTATCGTTGCATTCATCATCGGTGACCTCACCAAGAACCAGAGAGGTGTGCCCGATATGGGTAAGATTGGCGACCAGACCATCACATACGCTCGCTACAACGAAAAGGTGGAAGAGATGGAAGAGAGCTACAAGGCCCAGCAGAACATTGCTCAGATACCGGCCGAGGTGGAATATCAGCTGCGCGACCAGGTGTGGCAGAACTTGGTGACCGAGACCCTCACCGACAAAGAATTTGAAAAACTGGGTCTCCAACTCACCAATGCCGAGTTGAACGATATGTATATGGGTACCTTTGTCCACCCCTACATTCGTCAAGTCTTTTCCGACCCGCAGACTGGCAACTTCAACGTGGCCGCCGTCAAGCAGTATATGTCTAACTTCGACAATCTTGACACCCTTCAACGTATGCAGCTGGTGGAGATTGAGAAGAGAGTGACGGAAGACCGCAAGCAGCAGAAATACAGTGCGCTGATTTCTCGCGGTATGTACATGCCCAAGGCCATCGCCCAGCAGATTGCCGACATGGGCAGCAAGCTGAGCAACGTCACCGCCATCAACTGCAGCTATCAGTCGCTCTCCGACGACGAGGCCGGCACCCTGACCGACCAGGACTATCAGAACTACTACAACAAGCATAAGGCCGAGTTCCGTCTGCGCGACGAAATCCGTGAGATTGACTATCTCATCTATCCTGTTGTCCCCACCCAGCAAGATCTGGCCAACATCCAGGCCGAGGTGGAGAAGACTTGGGAGGAGTTCCAGACCATCAGTGCCGACGAGCTGACCTTCTTCGTCAATGCTGAGTCTTCGCGCAACTACGACTCCACCTACCGCAAGGCCAGTGAGTTTGCCAGCCCCATGGACAGCGCCCTTATGGCTGCTGGCGAAGGCAGTTTCATCAGCCCCCGCATTGCCGGCAACGAGTGGGTTATGGCCAAGGTGTTGAAAATTGCCAACCGCCCCGACAGCCTGCGTGCCAGCACCGTCTATATTTTCAATAGCAATGCCGGTAGCAACTTCACCCGCACCGACGAGCAGGCCAAACAGCTTGCCGACAGCGTGATGAACCTGCTCCGCAGTGGTGCCATGACCATGGAAGAGGCCGTTAGCAAGTACTCCGACGACCCCCAGAAGTCGCAGAACAACGGCGACATGGGCTGGAATCTCGACGGTGGCTATGGCTTCATCAACGAAGACATTATCAACACACCCGAAGGTGGTTACTTTGTGAAGAAGCACCCCCAGGAGGTTGGCTATTTCTTGGTGAAGGTGACCGGCAAGACCACTCCTCACAGAAAATATCGTGTGGCCACCATCGCACGCGAGATTGCTGCCAGCGAGGCCACTTCCAGCAATATCTATAACGAGGCCAACAAATTTGCCGGCAACAACCGCACTTATGCCGAGATGACTGCTACCGCCCAGGCCGAGAACCTGCAGGTGCGCAATGCCATGGTTTCTGCCATGCAATACGGAATCGGCGGTGTGAGCAATGCACGCAGCATTATCCAGTGGGCCTACAATGAGGACACCGAGGTGGGCACCGTGGCCGACCAGATTTTCGAAGGCGACGACATGTTTATTGTTGCTGCGCTGAAGGATGTCTTCAAGGAGGGTTATGCTTCTCTCGACCAGGTTCGCCCGATGATTGAGAACCAGGTTCGCATCGAGAAGAAGGCCGAAGTGCTGAAAGCCCGTCTGGAAGAGGCTCGGAAAGCCGGTGGCAACCTCAGTGCCATCGCTGCCAAGGTGAATGCCACCATCGACACTCTCGACAGCGTTTCCTTCAACGACTACTATCTGGGTCAGTATGGCATGGAGCCTAAGGTTCAGGCCGCCATCGCTGCCGCTGAGGCCAACAAGCTTATCGGACCCATCCAGGGTGCCAACGGCGTGTATATGGTCAGCGTGAACGCCAAGATGGACAACCCCGCTGCCCCCGACGTGGAGAGCATCCGCATGCAGAAACAGCAGTCCTTCATGCAGGGTCTGCGTGGCATCCAGCAGGTGCTGAAAGACAAATCCAAAGTGAAAGACAACCGTATCAAGTTCTTCTAATGAACAGCCAGCGGTCGAATACGATAAAAGAGAAAGGCGCGGCCATGCGGCTGCGCCTTTCTAATAAGTGGCAGGACTTCAGCGAGCGGATGCACCACAAACGCCGCCTGGTGCTGATGGACACCGACACCTTCAAGGAGAATTTCTCCATGGAGCTGACCGGGGTCAACATCTTCACATACGTGGGCATCAGCGTCATCGTGTTGATTCTCCTCTCCATGCTGCTTATCGCATTCACCCCTCTTCACAACCTGATACCTGGTTACATCAAACCTGAACAGAGAGAGGAAATTGTGCGCAGTGCCCAAACGATAGACTCTTTGGAACAGATTATCGACGGGCACGAACAGATGATTGCCACCATTCAGGATGTCATCAGCGGCAAGCCCCTCACCGAGGAACAGAAGCAGCAGACCGAAGAGATAAGCGAGGAGGCGGTGGTTTATCGCCACTCTAAGTCCGACTCGCTCTTGCGCCTGGAGATTGAGGCCAAGCAGAAACAATACAAGGAATCAAAGAAAAAGAAGAAATGAAAAGAATAGCCATATTGGGGTCCACAGGTTCTATCGGAACGCAGGCACTCAATGTCATTCGTCGCCACCGCGACTTGTTTTCCGTTGAAGTGCTTTGCGCCGGAAGCAATGCCGACCTTTTGATTGCCCAGGCGTTGGAGTTCGACCCCAATGCCGTGGCCATTGCCGACAAGAGCAAATATCCACAGGTGCAGGAAGCCCTTTCGCCCCACGACATCAAGGTGTTTTGTGGCATGGATTCCGTGGCCGACTTGATGGAGATGGAGTCGATAGACATGGTTTTGGCCTCCATTGTGGGTTTTGCGGGGCTGCGTCCCACCCTTCGAGCCATCGAGCACCACAAGCCTATCGCACTGGCCAATAAAGAGACCATGGTGGTGGCGGGCGAGATTGTCACGCGGGCAGCCATGGAGCACCATGTGCCTATCCTTCCGGTCGACTCCGAACATTCGGCCATATTCCAGAGCCTGGTGGGCGAAGGCGGCGGGGTGGACAAGATACTGCTCACGGCCTCCGGTGGTCCTTTCAGAGGCTATACTCGCGAGCAGCTGGCCCATGTGACCCTTGCCGACGCCCTCAAGCACCCCAACTGGAGCATGGGCCGCAAGGTGACTATCGACTCCGCTTCGCTGATGAATAAAGGCTTGGAGGTGATAGAGGCGCGCTGGCTTTTTGACGTGCCTGCCGAGCGCATCCAGGTGTTGGTGCACCCCCAATCCGTTGTCCATTCCATGGTGCAATATGTTGACGGAAGCATCAAAGCACAATTGGGCGTGCCCACTATGGAAACACCCATACAGTATGCCTTCAGCTTCCCTGAGCGCATCGAGAGTTTCCTGCCCCGCCTGAGTTTTGAGAAATACAGCCAGCTCACTTTCGAGAGCCCCGACACCAAGACCTTCCGCTGCCTTGATTTGGCCTATCAGGCCATTGCCAAGGGCGGCAACATGCCCTGTGTGATGAATGCCGCCAACGAGGTGGCCGTACAGCGTTTCATCGAAGGCAGGCTCACCTTCCTCCAGATCGCCGACTTTGTGGAGGAGCAGATGCTGCGGGCACCCTTCATCGCCAAGCCCACGTTGGACGACCTCTTCCGTACCGATGCTGAAGTCCGGGCTAGTGGTGGGTTGCAATAGATTAAAGAGTTTATCCCGCACTGGCAGGGTGACAAAAGGGGACTCATCGCTGCCGTGCCTTTACAAATTTAATTATTAAGTGCCCCTAACATTAAATACTATTTACCATGAAAAAAATTGTCATTTCCCTACTGGTGGGCGCAGCCTTGATGATGACCGTCGGCTGCAAGAAAGACCAGAAAGACAACATCCGCCCCATCTCCACAACCTACCTTATGCTTGATGCATTGAAGAAGGACTACCAGACTGTTATTAAAGACTATCCCGACGCCCTCGACAAACTGGTGGAAGCCCGTTGCACTCTTGACCATAGGATTACCGAAGTTTCATCGGTCAAGGACCTGAATGTAGTCAATATGTCCGAAGTCTACTACATCGGCTATTTCTCCGATGAGCATAGCAGCCATATCGTCTATATGGACCGCGATTTTGAGGCTGGAACTACGCAAATGACCTATGACCAACCTCGAAGCCCTTGGCTTGGCGACTACTATATCCCCGTGGCCTCTTTAGACAGTATGATTACGCTGGAACAGGCCATCCGCTGTGTCATGGCCTCCGACTATGCCACCCCCAACACCCGCTATGTCAACCTCCGCTATCCGGTTTACTCCTTTGACAAAGGCCACGCCATGTATGTTTTTGGCGGCTATTCGGCCGACGGCAAGCACCTCTGGGTCGATGCCTATACAGGTGAGGTCTACTCCGTTGACGACGACCAGGACAACGATGACTATTGAGAATTGAGAATTATGATTATCCGCATTTGCCGTAAAGAAGCCTCGAAGAGGCTTAATATTAATAACACCGTACAAGCGGAGCGCAGTGCGGTGACTGATAGCCAACACATCGGGTGCGTCTCGGAGAGACGCGACCTCGCCTATGTGCCAATTGCGGATAATCATTTTGAGATTTGAGAATGGAGAATTAATTGGGCGAGATCCAAGTTGAAAGTAAAAACTAAAAACTAAAAAGTGGTTAGGCAAATGTTTTGCCAATATACTTTTTAGTTTTTAGTTTTTACTTTATAGTTTTTGATATTAAACGCAGGTATACCCGCCGTCCACAGGCAGTGCCACGCCAGTTACATAGCGCGATTCGTCTGCTGCAAGGAACACCACAGTCGAGTCCAGCTCCCCTTCCTCGCCATAGCGCTCCAGCGGGATGACAGATTTGGCATAGTTGGTGAAATACTCGCTGGTGAGCGTGTCGCGTGTCAGCGGGGTCATGAAATAGCCTGGGCAGATAGTGTTGACCGTAATGCCATATTTGCCCCATTCGCCAGCCAAGGCTCTAGTCAGGTTGACCACGCCGCCTTTGGCCGCATGATAGGGAGACGAAGGAGCTATCTTGTTGCCCACAAGGCCGTACATCGAGGCAATGTTGATAATTCTGCCGTATTTGTTCGGAATCATCGACTTCTTGGCCACAGCGCGGGCCACGCGGAAGGTGCCGAAGAGGTCTATCTGCATCTCGTTCTCAAACTGGGCATCCGTGATGTCCTCAGCGGGGGTGATGGCACCCGTGCCGGCGTTGTTCACCACGATGTCGATGTGGCCGAATTTCTCAATGGCTTCGTCCACCATCTTGTCCACGGCCTCCGTGTTGGTCACGTCGCATTGAATCGGAAGCACCTTTACGCCGTGTGTCGACTCAATTTCCTGCTTCACTTCCAGCAGTTTCTCATACCGACGTGCCATGATGACCAAGTCAGCCCCTTGTTGTGCCAGGGCTTTTGCCATCTGTACGCCTAATCCACCCGAACAACCGGTGACCAATGCCACCCGGCCAGTTAAGTCAAATAATTGTTTCATTGGTAAGTTTTTTAAGATATGTGTTTGTGATTAATTTTGTGTTTGATCTTTCAAAAAACTGTGGCTACAGCCCAACCATCTAACTTAAAATATAAGCCCCTGCAACACCTATTTCAGTTGTACGTATAATAAGTGTAATTCTTTGTAAATTATATACTTTTCTTACTATCATGCCCGTTATTCTCATCCGATAAGGACTACAAAGATACAAAATATTTTGAATTCAAAAAAATGAAAAAAACTTTCATCCCTGAATCTCAACAGCATAGTGGACTATCACGACTGCGTGAGTGCCTGCGTCCCGACAGGGACGCGACCTTGCATAACACGGTACGAGAGGACGGAGTCCTCGCAGTGCCGTGACAAGACTGTCGATGAGCCTGCGTCCCGACAGGGACGCGACTATGCATAACACGGTACAAGAGGACAAAGTCCGCTCAGTGCCGTGAGGAGACTGTCGATGAGCCTGCGTCCCGACAGGGACGCGACTATGCATAACACGGTACAAGAGGACAGAGTCCTCGCAGTGCCGTGAGGAGACTGTCTGAGAGCCAGCGTCCCGACAGGGACGCGACCTTGCATAACACGGTACAAGAGGACAGAGTCCTCGCAGTGCCGTGCGGAGACTGTCTGAGAGCCAGCGTCCCGACAGGGACGCGACCTTGCATAACACGGTACAAGAGGACCGAGTCCTCGCAGTGCCGTGAGGAGACCGTCGATGAGCCAGCGTCCCGACAGGGACGCGACTATGCATAACACGGTACAAGAGGACAGAGTCCTCGCAGTGCCGTGACAAGACTGTCTGAGAGCCAGCGTCCCGACAGGGACGCGACCCTGCATAACACGGTACAAGAGGACAGAGTCCTCGCAGTGCCGTGATAAGACGGTCGATGAGCCAGCGTCCCGACAGGGACGCGGCCTTGCATAACACGGTACAAGAGGACAAAAGTCCTCGCAGTGCCGTGACAAGATTGTCTGAGAGCCTGCGTCCCGACAGGGACGCGACTATGCATCCTTCATGAAGAACCGATTGTCTATAGCCACCTCATTGGCCTCGATAAACCGCCTATACTCTTCGGCTAAGGTCATCTTCTTGTGATGCTCCTTCTGTCCCTTAATATAATTGATGATCTTGTCTCTGTCGTGAATACTGTAGGTGAATCCCGCATACTCCTGCGACCACCCAGTGAACTTTGGGAAGTGTGGGTTGGCTTTCATCCATTTACTGGATGACACTTTCAGCTCTTTCACAAAAGAGGCCAGAGCCAATGTGGCTGGCAAGGATACCAGCAGATGCACATGGTCGGGCATCCCGCCGATGCGGTACAGTTTGCCGTTATAGCTATTGATGATGCCATTCATATAGGCATACAGTTCATTCTCATGTTCTTCGGCTATAGCCAACTCGCTGCGGTGTGTGCGCAGGACGATATGATACAATGTACTGACATAACTCATGCTCTGATAACGCTTGTTGTGTGCCTTTATTGTGTCGCGTCCCTGTCGGGACGCCCTCCCAGCTGTCATACTACTATCACGGCACTGCGCCATAGGCTTGTACC
>R25__coassemble_57_pt1 | contig 72099 bp, 61 predicted proteins | sample R25__metabat2_high_PE_017 | metagenome-assembled genome bin R25 | reverse complement strand
TGGAATAACTGCCCTGTCTCTATAAAAAAAAGAGGGTGCCTTTTGGGACACCCTCCTTTTGCTATATTATCACTTTGATGAGAAGAGGCCTATTGCTTTTCGAGGAATCCTTTGGCGGTGGCAATCAAATCTACGTCGCAGTCCAACATCTCGGCAATACGCAAGGCCTCGTGCGGCACCTCGTCGCTTTCGTCGGGGACAAGGCTATAGTCAATAAAGAGGTTGATGTTCTGAGCGGAAAGAGGCATATCCACGAGAGAATCCACAAACCCTTTCACACGTAGCCTGCGACATTTGATGCCCAGTTGGCTATAGTGAGTGGTTATCATTGTAGTGCTGTCGCGTTCCTCCATCAGGGTGGCAATGCTCTGCACCAAAGCCTTACCCTCAATTGGATTGGTGGTGCGGGCTGGTTCATCTATCAGTACCAATAGATGTTCTTCTTTACTGCGTTTAATGACATCGCTGATGCGGGTGATCTCAGATGCATAGCTACTCAGTCCGTTCATCTCGTTTTGCTCGTCGCCGATGCAAAAGACCACATCGTCCACAGGCTCCAGATGGGCACTCACTGCTGGCACGGGAAATCCAAACTGATACATCAATTGAGCCACACCCACACTTTTCAGCAAGACAGTTTTGCCCGCCATATTGGCACCTGTCACAAAGGTCACCCCCTGAGTCAGTTCAATGTCGATGGGTTGATAGCGCAAATGATGTTTCTCGTTGTGGTCGCGTAGCCTGGGGTTGAATAGACCATGAAGATAAATGGAATCCCCTTCATCCTCTGGGCGCACCAATCCCCATTCTCGTGCCAGATTTGCCCGAGCCATGGCAAAGTCGGTGTAGGCCATAAGTTCCAAGGCAGAAGAAAGTGATTCGGCGTAAGGCTGCAACTCATCACAAAGGCGGGTTTGGACTTGGAGTTGTATCTCATTTTGGACGGCTAGTAGTTCGCTCATCTTCACATCGTCGGCACCTTTCATTTGTTTGCGTAGGGGGCCAAGGCGCATATCGTAGCTGTCGTAGATATAGAAACTGGTGATGCCGGTTTTGTCTGGGTCCAAAAGGTCAAACACGGGCTGAAGGTCAGGTATGGGAATCAGATTATCCATACCTAACTCGACCAAGGCCTTGCGGGCATGGCCGCTTATATATGCCAAATTTTTGATTTCAAATAGTTCAACCTCTTCCAGTACCGTATGGGCGGCCAGACACTTAAGTGTGGTATGCAAGTCGTGCAGTTGCATCAGTTGGTGCCGCAGCAGGGTGATGGGCTTTATCATGGAAGAGTCTGCCCAACGTTCCTGCAATAGGGCAACAATCTGTTGTTCCCTATTCAGTTTTGAAGGATCGGTCAACAAAGGCTGTTCCAACATACGGCGTCTACCAGCTGCAGACATAAGTTCCATGCTTTCGGCAACATATAGCAGCGCGGGAACCTCCTTTGTCTTGTTTTGCATGATAATGCTCATCACTTTATCCCCCTTCTCTTGAATTGTCTTTTTTCCATCTTGAAAAGTACTCGTTCTATGATGTTTACAAGTTTGAAAGCCCCTTTGTGTCTCCGAATCCGCTGCATCATCCTAATGTCGTCGGCATAACGGTCGTAGTCGGCCAGCACTGATGGAGGAAGAACCTCTTCAAGTACCTGACGACGTTCGCGCTGTATGGTCATTCGACTTTTGTCACCGTTTTCGCTTACACCGGTCATATCAAAATATATAGTGTTGATATTGCAGTGCTTTGCCGTTTCTCTCTTAAAAACAAGAACGTTCATCAGCCATGCCCAGTCGGAACAAATCTTCATTTTCTCGTCAAAGTAGCCGTATTGTTCGAACAATCGCTTTTGAATCATTGCACCATCCGGATTCAACGTTCCGCTATAGAAGCTGAACATGGTGTATTTCCCTCCTAGCTGATGGTCAATCAAAGTCCTTCCATCTGGCCATATTTTTATTATATTTCCGTAGTAGATTGATGGATAATTGTCAGTTTTGATGGATTCAAGAAGCCTTTCTACTACTTGGTTGTCTGCAAGACAGTCGCCCGAATTGAGAATCATAATGTATTCTCCGGAGGACATCCTAATGCCCTTATTCATGCCACTGTAAATGCCGTTGTCACGTTCCGACACCCAAACAATCTGATGTTGTGAGGCATATTTCTTTATTACATCGACGCTTTCGTCGGAGCTGGCGCCATCCACCACCACATATTCAAACTCTTTTGTACTCTGGTTTACTACGCTCTGAATGGTTTTCTCCAGACCTTTAGCGTTGTTTCTGTTGATTGTAATAATCGAAAGTATCATTGTGAGATTGTTTTTCATTTCTTGTAATAATCCTGCCAAGTTGGTCCGAAGACACGAACTCTACGTCTGGCCATCTTTTCACTATTTCTTTCAATAGCCGTAATAGCTCGGGGAGATTTCTGCTAGTGTTTCCTTTGTCGATAGAACCAATATAGTTCACGCGGTGAGAACAGATATTCGCAGCCTTGCCCCATCGGAAGGCAATTTGAATTCTATTGAGGCAGTCATCAACAAAATCGTAGTTAGGTTTTAATGAAGGCTCAAAATAGCAGTTACGCATCAGCCTCACCAACCCAGTTTTAGTTTTGCTTCCTTGGAACCCGCGCCATACATATTTTACCGTGGTATCGTCGTCTAGTGGTATTTTCTGACACACCATTCCCTGGAGATATTTTACGCCCAGTTTCTTCAGCGTCGGTTCTATCTTCGGGCTCCATTCATATGTCGTGGCAATGAATGACTCTGAACGGAAACCAAAAAAATTGACGAACACGTCCATAGCCTCTTTCAAGAGTATGTTGTAGTACTCGATGTCCTCATTGAGTCCTGAGTTAAAGGCACCCAGATAATACTCCTTAATGGACTTGTCTACTTCTTGTGTTAGGCCAAAGGTTCCCAAATCGAAAGCGGTTCTTGTCACAGATTCGCCCTTTTGCAGGATTCTAAGCCATTTCCTCACATTTAAGTGCTCTCGGCCATGCAGTTGTGGGAATATAACGCCTTTGTCGATTCCCTCTGGCCAAATCTCACTAGTGCCCTCGTGTAGGGGATAACGATGATAGGTTTCATAGAAGGGTTCGTAGTGGTATTCCTTGAAATCGGCATTCTTGATTTTGTCGAATACAGGATTAGCCATAACCGCATTGGTGGTCATGATGGCGGGATGCCCATCTTTATCTTTGACTGAACAAAGGACTTCAAACAAATCGCTCAAGTCTTTGCGGCATTCCAAGCAGTCGTATCTGCAGTAGGGGTCACGGTCGACTCGAATGCCCTTTTTTAGGAATTCATCATATATTGCTCTTGATGGCATACGAATGCTACCCCAGTCGTCAGATTCGATAACCACTATATGACGACGCGTATGCCATCCAGGAATATTATACAGTTCTTTTCGGGTCAGCATGTTATAATCATAAATCTGAGCGGTTTGTTCTCCCTATCCGCTCCAATTCAAATTTGCAAATATACATAAAAAAACTGGATTAAAGAGTGGTTGGCCGTTTTTTTGTGTATGGATGAGAGGTGAAGTGCCTGACTGTTTACTCGGTTTGGCGGAGCAAAGGGGAGGTAGCAAAGCTTGTTCAGGGTGACCGATTATATTGATAGATGTAAAAGTTCACGAGGTTATTGGAGGCATTTGCCAAGGGTTGGAGAGTGAAATTTGAAAAGAACTCAAACCAACCCTGTTTGAAAGGGAATGACTATTATTGCATAACGAATTTCAATAACAAAACAGCAAATTATGCCACAAACCTATCACGCAAATGCGACCACAAAAGTACACATTCGTTCCGACATACACGATTCCGATGTTCGAATGTGCATAAAGAGATTCATGTATCCAATGAGGAATGAAAGAGGGAGCGCGAATTGATGGTTCAGGGCAGTCACAAGTACATGAATGGGAATGGAATGGTCATGCGGCCATCTGATTTTCGGGTCGAAACATCAGCCAGACACGCATTATTTGAGAAAAAAGTAGTATTTTTGCAAAGTATTAGAGAGGACCCTTTATTGTAGCTTAGGCGGGGTAATACCCTTTGCTTTGGGTACATTTGATTGAAATCGAAATTGTTTATATATTCATATGAAAATTTTGCACACCAGTGACTGGCATCTTGGGCACCAGTTCTACAAGTACGAGAGAGACGAGGAATTCCGTCATGCCTTTGGCCAGATTGTCGAGATAGTCCGCAAAGAGCAGCCGGATGCTTTTGTGCTTTCTGGCGACGTTTACGACACGCCGACCCCCTCCACTTCGGCCCAACGCCTTTTCACCGAAACTATTCTAGATGTCCGCAATGCTTGCCCGTCAATGACCATCGTTGTCATTGCAGGCAACCATGACGGCAAGTCTTTTCTGAACGTAAACAGGGAGTTGTGGGCACTGGCGGGCGTGTATGTGATTGGCGTTCTCACCCCGGGTACAGGTGTCGCGGACGAGGAGCTAAGCAGGTGTACGACTGATGTTGATATTCTCAGCCATAGGTTTGATATTGATTCTCACGTGATAATGATAGGAGAGCGGGGCATTGTGGTGGCGGTGCCGCATCTTTATGACACCGCTTATCCTTATCTGGCTGACACCGGTGCCACAGCAGAACAGCGTCGCAAGCATTTTTTCACCGCACTAATGGAGTATGTCGATAGTCGCAATCCGCATCATCTTCCGGTTGTCCTCATGGCCCATCTGGCAATCTCGTCAGGTGATTTCTCATGGCATGATTTTGGAGTTGTTGGCGGGCTGGTCACAACTCCTCAAAGCGATTTTGGAACCCATTATGATTATTTGGCCTTGGGCCATATACATAAATCACAGAACATTGTGTCGGATGGACGTCTGGCCCGATACTCGGGCAGTATCATACCCATATCCTTTAGCGAGGAGGCCCCCCATTCGGTATCGATAGTCAACGTAGGACACGAAACTACCACTATAGACGATGTCACCGAGTTTCAAATAGAACCTCTCTATTCGTTGCTTACGCTACCGGCCTCACCGCTTCCGTTTGGTCAAGCGGTGGAAAGCCTAGCCTTGATTGAGCCCGACCGTAAATGTTATCTGAGGCTTAATGTGCATGTTGACAAAGATAATCCTTTGCCGCCAGATGCTTTGCTTCAGGTTCACAATTGCTTGAAAGATAAGGCTGCTCGCTTTTGTGAGTTTAAAATTGACATTGCCAAAGAGGCTGCAAGAGTGGAGAATAAGGTTTTTTCAGACCCATCTCAACTAAGGGGGATGAAACCTGTGCAGGTGGCCCAATATGTGAGTCCGACACCACTCCCGCCCGACTTTATTGATATGTTTGCCAAAGTTGAGCAATACATGCAGCAAAATGACGAACAGCCCAACAACTGACCTTTAAACATCTTGCAACATGATTCTTAAGAAAATTACTATTGAAAATATTGCCTCGATAGAGAGTGCGGTCATCGACTTTTCTCAGTCCCCGCTGAAGGAGGCCGACATCTTCCTTATCCACGGAGAAACCGGGGCCGGCAAGACCACGATAATCGATGCCATTTGCCTTGCCCTGTTCGACAATACCCCTCGCCTCAAGTCGGCCCCGAATGCCAAACTATCATTCGACAGCTATACCCTTACGTCGCGAGACACAGCCAATATGCTGCGTCATGGGGCCATGGACGGCCGGGCCGAACTGGAGTTTGTGGGTAACGACAATGAAGAGTACACGGCCATCTGGACCGCCCATTCGACAAGAACTAGAACCAATATCAACACAGCACACTTCTTGCTGCACAATGGCACCCAGGTGGCCCAGGGCAGCCAGGTCAATCAGATGATGCAGGGCGGTATCATAGGCATGACATTTGATGATTTTTGCCGCACGGCGGTCCTTGCCCAAGGCGAGTTTACAAGGTTCTTGAAAAGTGATGACAATGAAAAGTCGGCCATACTGGAAAAACTCACTGCAACTGAGCAATTTTCAGAGATGGGACGGGCGATTTACAAGGTTTGGAAGGAGAAAGAAGAGGCCTTTAAAGACCTTCAGAAGCAGGTGGAGGGAATCGAACTTCTGTCTCAAGAGGCAATACAGGCAATTTCTGACATTGTCGTGGAGGCAACGGCAAAGGTTTCCAGTGTCGATTCGGAAGTGGCCAAACTGACGGCCCAAAGGAATTGGCTTTCGGAAGAGGAAAGGCTAAAGAAATCAATCATTGAGTCGGAGAATAAATTAAATGAGGCAAAGGGGCAGACGGCCGAACCTACATATCTGACAGAGACAAAACTACTTGAAGATTTCCAAGTGTCGCAACAGGCCCTCAGCCACTTGGGCGACCTTCATTTGAATGAGTCGAGACGTCATCAGGCAGAAGAAGCAGAAAAGAAGTTGGCAACCCTGTTCGGCAGAGCCACAGCAGGTCTTGCTTATCAGCGCCAGCAACTTGCCCAGCAGAAAAAGGAGTTAGGCAACATAGAGTCAGTCCTCACTAGGCACCAGCCTCACCGAGATATGTTGGAGAAGGCCGACGCCATCCTTACACATCTGAAACATGCTCATAAGATGATGGAAGCCGCCAATATAGAGAGAACAAAGGCCAAAGAACTTGAGGCAAAGATTTCCGGCATGGAGAAGGCTGTTCAGGATGCTCTTTCAGCTCAAGAGGAAGCGCTGAAGTTGGTGGATGGTAAAACCCAAGATATTAATGCCCAACAAAAGATAATTGACGAGCTCAACGCCAAGGGTATCACTGAGCGAAATGTCGAGTTGCAGAAGAGGAGTCAGCAAATGAACGATGCTGCGTTGGCTCTTCAGAATCTCTTGGACTCAATTGAGAATGTTAAAGAGACAGAACAGAAAATAGCAAAGCACCAAGAGGAAATAGAGAAGTGTTTGCCAGACATGACAAAGCTGCGTAAAGAGAAGGAAATGGCGGTAGCGGCATTCAACCAAGCCGACAATAGCTTTCGCAGCATCAGTCTTGCCTCCGAGAGTTGGGCCAAAGAGGCTCGTGCTATTTTGAAAGATGGTGACAAGTGTCCAGTCTGTGGCAATTATTATCATGCAGCTCATTTTGATGAGGTGGTCACCAGGGTCAAGGACAAGGAGGCCCAAAAACTTGATGAGGCCAGAAAGAGGAAAGAAAAGGCTGAGTCGGAATACAATATGCTAAGTGCTTCTCTTGCACAGAAAGGAAAAGAGAAGGATGTTTTGCAGGCGAAGGAATTGGAACAGAGGTTGACCCATCGACATGATGTTTTCTGTAAGGCTCAAACCACATGTTTTCAGGCGGGTATATCCCTCGAAGATGAGTCTCAAGAGGCATGCTTCCAAGCTGTTGCTGCAGGTAAGGGATTGCGCAATGCACTGCACGAACAGATTGAGGACAATGCAAAGAGTATGACCAATCTAAAGAATTTGAACGATGGATTGTCAGCCCTGAACAAACAACTTTCAAAGCTAAAGGATGCCCAATCCAAAGCCAATACAAATGTGGCCCATGCTCAGAATGAACTACGCAATTGCCAATTGGGAATAAAAACAGCCTTGGATAATGCCCAAGAATATGCACGCCAGGCCAAAGACTCGGTGGCGGCTGCCAATAATCTTATTACTTGGCCTAACTGGCAAGCAGAGTGGACTCAAGATTCCACTGTCTTTGAAGAACGTCTAAATGCCGTTGCCACGGAGTATTCCGAGGCCAAGAACCAATCAGCACGTGTCAAACCTTTGGTGTCTCAATTGGAAACTCAGTTGCATGTTTTCGATGGTCAATGCAATGCTTTGGCTTTGGCCAATCCCAGTTGGGTGGTTATGCAGGCTGATGGTCAATATGCCGATGATTTGGCACAGCAATGGAACCGACTGACAACCGAGGCGGCCGCTGTCAAGCAACAGATGTCGACTTCTAAGGCAGCGATTGAAGAGGATTTCAACTGGCTCGAACAGTTTTATAAGGAGCACCCAACAATTGACCAGAGTAGGCTTGAACTTCTGAAATCCTTTAATGCCGAGGAGGTGAAACAAAAGCATGAGAAGCGCGAGGGGCTGGTTAGACAGCTGGAGGGTGCTGCCAGTGCTATTAGGCAAAGCTTTGAAAGCCACAGTTTGACCAAACCCTCAGGCCTTGACCCGCTTAAAGATATTGCAGCTATCACAAAGGAGATTTCCGACCTGAACCAGAGGCGAGATGAGTTGTCTCAAACCATTGGCGCAGAGAATCAGAAGCTGCAAATCAACAAAACCCGTCAAGAGACTTATGGGGAGAAGATGGCCGAACTAGAAGCCAAAAAGAAGGTTCTAGACAGATGGACTCTGTTCAATCAGAATTACGGTGATGTCAATGGTACAAAGTTTCGCCGACTTGCCCAGCAACTAATATTTGACCGCCTGCTTCAGTTGGCCAACCAGCACTTGTCTCGGCTGACTGCTCGTTACTCTCTTCAAACCATCATGGGCACTTTGTCTATAAGACTATGTGACCAATATACCACAGGTTTTAGTTCTTCAGTCCATAACCTTTCTGGTGGCGAGTCCTTTATGGTATCTCTTTCATTGGCTTTGGCCCTTAGTGGAATGGGTCGTGACGGTATTTCAATGGACACGCTCTTCATTGATGAAGGTTTTGGTACTCTTTCCACAGAGAACCAAGTGCGAGTGATGGATTTGCTCCAAACGCTCCAGAGGACACAAGGCAAACGTGTGGGTGTCATCAGTCATGTGCCCTACTTGTTGGAGAGAATTCCTGTTCAGATACAGGTTTCGCGCCATCCCGAGGATTATACCAAAAGTTCCATACGGATTCTCACCGCCACTACCTAACCATTATTCTCACTGTCCAAGGCGGGTGCGGCAGGTGTCGATGACAAGACAGGCATTGACCCGATTGGTTTCATTGGTTAGGCCTTCTAAGCAGTGGGTGAGGTCTTCGATAGCCTGTTGGTAGGCCCGACTATGGAAGAAAGAGAGTCCACGGTAATAGAGGATTTCACTCGGGTCAGGTGTTGTGGCGAGGTGCAGCACCCGGGTGAAATCATCTACGGCATTGAGAAAGTCACCTTGACTGTAGAAGGCGAATCCTCGAAACTGAAAGTACGTAGCACTGGGGGAAAGGTGGATGCACTCTGTTAGGTCGTCCACGGCAAGGTCGTATTGGCCTAATTGATAGTAGGCAAGGGCCCTATTGAATCTTGCCGGTTGGTCTTTGGGATATAATTGTAGGAGTGTGGAGTAATCCTCAATGGCTTTGGTGTAAAGTTCAAGAGTCCGGTAGGCATAGGCGCGGTCGAAATAGGGCTTTTTCATCCGGGGATGCTCCTGAATGGTGCGGGAGAGGAGTTCGATGGCACGATTGTAATCGGCAAGTGCTTTGGCCACGGTGCCATGATGGAGGTATATTTCCCCACGGTCGAGATAGTTCTGCGGATTGTCTGGTTGTTGCCGAATGAGCTGGCTGTAGTGCGAGTAGAGTTTGTCGTTTATGAGTTTGTTAAGTCTGCGGTATTCAGGATGATGAGGCGATAGGGCCACAGCACGGTGGATGGCCCTGGCGGCCTCCTCCAGACGGCCTTGGTCATGGTGTTGGCTGGCCTGGGCGTAAAGGTCTTGCGCTTCCAGGTTGCTTGTAGGGGCGGTAGCGTTGCGGTCTTCCATAGGGTGGATTATATGGTGAATATGATTTTGCAAAAGTACGAAATTTTCGTTGTTTAGTCACAAAAAAGTTAGAGAAATAAAAAAAGCAGAACCTCTCAGTTCTGCTTTGCAAGTCATTCTTGCGGAAAGGAAGGGATTCGAACCCTTGAAGCGCTTTTAACGCTTACTCGCTTTCCAGGCGGGCCTCTTCAACCACTCGAGCACCTTTCCGGGTTGATGATTGATTTGCATCTAGGGGGACTCCCTTTTGGCTAAATCGGGTGCAAAAGTACTATTTTTTATTGAAATAGCAAAAAAAAATGTATATTTGCAATAAAACTTTTTTTTGACAATAACGTTAAATCTATTGTATATGAAAAAATTATCTATTTTCGCGATGGCACTTACCATGCTTGCTGTGGTAGGTTGCAACAACAACAAAACCACTGAAACGATGGAACAAAAATCGGAAATTCAACAAAAAGTTGATGAGTATGCAGAGGTAACATTGTCCTCGGATTTGGTTAACGGTCTGAGCGATAAGGAAAAACAGCTTATTGGCGTTTTTATTGAGATTGCCGATGTAATGGACGATTTGTATTGGGACCAATATTTTGGCCCAGAGAACCGTAAAGCACTCGATACGATTACTGACCCAGCCGTGAAGGCGTTTGCAATGATTCAGTATGGTGCCTGGGACCGCCTGGGCGAGGAGAGACCTTTCATTCCTGGCTTTGGCGAGCGCCCCGCGGGTGCCAATTTCTATCCACTGGATATGACTGCCGAAGAATATGAGGCACTGCAAGACAAAGAGAAAGAAAGTCAGTATACCGTGATTCGCCGCGACGAAAACGGTGCCTTGAAGGTGGTTCCTTATCACGTCGAGTATGCCGACCGTTTGGCTAAGGTGGACAGCCTGATGGGTGTTGCCATTGACTTGGCTGAAGATAAAGGGATGAAGAAATACCTTACCGAGCGCCGCAAGGCTTTGATGACCGACGATTACTACATGAGCGATTTGGCTTGGATGGACATGAAGAGCAGCAACCTGGATTTTGTGGTCGGCCCGATTGAGAATTACGATGACTATCTGTACGGAAACAAGACCAGCTATGAGTCGTTCGTATTGATAAAAGATGTGAAGTGGAGCAACGATTTGGCCAAGTTTGTGGCCATGCTTCCCCAGCTCCAGAAAGAGCTGCCTTGCGACCCCAAGTATAAACCTGCATTGAAAGGTGCTGCCAGCGACCTGAATGTCTATGATGTGGTTTATTATGCCGGCGACTGCAATGCCGGTTCCAAAACCATTGCCATCAATCTGCCCAACGACGAGCGCATCCATCAGACCAAAGGTGCCCGTCGCCTCCAACTGAAAAATGCCATGAAGGCCAAGTTCGACAAGATGGTGATGCCTATTTCACAGTTGTTGATTTGTGACGAGCAGGTGGACAATGTGAATTTCAATGCATTCTTCAGCAATGTGTGCTTCCACGAGGTGGCTCACGGCCTGGGCATTAAGAGCACCGTTACCAAGGGCGAAAGCATGCGCAAGGCTTTGGGCAACCAGTACAGCAACTGGGAAGAGGCTAAGGCCGACATTTGCGGTCTTTTCCTGACCACCAATCTGATTGAAAAGGGCGAAATCACTAACTGCACCAAGGAAGATGCTTTCGTAACCTTCATTGCCGGCATACTTCGCAGTGTCCGCTTCGGTGCTACCGAGGCCCACGGAATCGCCAACATGATGTGCTTCAACTATCTGCAAGACAACGGTGCCTTCACTCGTAACGAGCAGGGTAAGTATGTCGTAGACGTGGAGAAGATGGATGCCGCCATGCGCAGCTGGGCAGCCCAGATTCTTCAAGTGGAAGGCGAGGGCATGTATGACTTTGCAAAGAAATATGCCGCTGAGAATGGCAAGGTGCGTGAGGACTTGCAAAAGGACCTCGACCTCATTGCTCAGAACAACATCCCCAGAGACGTGGTCTACAACCAAGGTTTGAAAGCCCTTGGCTTGGCCCAGTAAGCATTTCCATTAACTCTAAAAATATCAAAGGGGTGCCCCGGCAGTTGACGTCGGGCACCCCTTACTGTTTAACCCCAATCGCTCATTAGGGTTTATGACGGATTAGTATTTGTTGCGAACAGATTGGTCACATCGCTGGCGAAGGCGCAGCTGGCTACGACGAGACAGGGATGTGGCCAAGATGCCGAAAGAAATACCGAGATGTCATAGACAGACCTAAAAAAAGAGAAATAGATTGAAATGTCGGCCTAATGACAGATTTGAGTTTGATGACTGCCTGAGGGCATGTGGGCTGTTTGCCGAAGGGGCACTACGACTCCCACAATGTCCAAAACTGATTTCCACCACCAACAGCACTCGCCCATCATCACCCGCCAAGAGGCTTTGCCCCATAACCACTCCACCCCCATTACCGCCACGTATCGGGACCACTATAGAACCGCTAAGTGAGCGGGAATGTGGCGAAGCAGATGGCACAGTGTAAGGTTAGGACGAACAACATAGTTGAGCTGGCAATAGCCAGGCTGAAGGTTTTCTGTGGCCTTCGGTTGGCCAAAGACCAGTGGGATTTTTATTCTAACTAGTTCTTTATTGGTATAATAGATGGGTCTGTAAACATTTGGTGTTTAGCATAATGGGAAGGAATTGGCGCAGTGATGTGAAAAATATTTTGTCTATTTGATAAAAAAAGTTTATCTTTGCAATTATTTATTGGCGTGTATTGTTGATGCAAAGTGCACAAAATAGGTAGATTACGTGTATGCCCTTGGATAGGGGCAAGCGTAAAAATTGGTAGTTAACCAGTCAATCTTCCAAGAGCTCCAGATTCATTATATGGGGGATGGAAGGTATTGCCTAGGGGTGGCGGCAAACAGCCAATGACAATAGGAATAACTCAAGAAAGAAGTTGGAAGAGTCTGACGAAACAAGGCGGTGGTACGCAGCTAAGGTGTACTACAACAAGGTGAATCCCATAAGGGAACGGTTACTGGAAGATGCAACAGACTTCTTCATCCCAGAGGTGGTGGCTTCGTTGGTTTTCATTCATGTGACAGGTGACTACCTGAAAAAGTTTGAGCAGGACAATTTCAACAAGCTTTGGATTTATAGGGACCTACTGACACATAGACCTACAGCGATTCCCGACAAGGAGATGGAGGTGTTTATGTTTGTCTGTTCGGCCGGCAAACAGGGGCTCACCTATTTGGGAGACGATAGGCCAGAATACCATCAAGGAGATTTGGTGAGGGTGACTGACGGCCCGTTCAAGGGAGCCGAGGGCCACATTAAACGAATAAAGAAGGACCGCCGCTTGGTAGTGACTATTCCCGGCATTGTTGCCGTTGCCACTACATATATCCATCCACATTTTTTGGAAATAGTGAAGCGATGAGAAAACCGTTATTTCCACTGGATTCAGTTAAAGACCAACGTTATTTCCGCGAAATCAATTATGTGGAGCCGGGAAGCGAGGGCTGCGATGAATTGAAAGCCGAAGAGATTGATGACGAGGATGTCAGATGGGCTTTCAGCGAGGTGGAAGGCCTCCCTTTGAAGCAGGTTTACCTGTGGTTTATGGATCATCGGGATGAGTTCTCCCCGTCCACGTTGGTGTGGAACATGAGACATAACGGCGGCGACCCAATTACCCCAAGAGGGAGTGGTAAACTGTATCACGCCATCTTTGTACAAAGGCCGCTGAACACGGTGTATGAGGTGGATGTCTTCTTGACCAACTGCAACCACAACATGGAGACTGGAGGGTATTTGGTGTGCTGTTGTCGCACTTCGGGAGTGAAGAAGGCTGTGATATACAACCGATACCCTAGTCCATTGAATCGACTGGTATATGGCATGCATTATCTGTGGCACCGTGTTTGTCCCAAATTGAAACTCACCAAGAGGTTGTATTTCGCTGTCACCAAGGGCCGAAACAGAACGTTCCATAGGGTAGAGGTTTTGGGTAGAATGTATCACGCGGGGTTCGAGGTTGTGTATGAAAGTACATCTCATGGCGAGTTTAGGGTAATAGCCAGGAAGGTAAGTGACCCAATCACGGTGGGTGAGCCTAGTTCGTCACCAATTGCGAAGTTAAGGCGTGTGGGCAAGGATGGGAAAATAATAACGGTGTACAAATTCCGCACCATGTATTCATACAGCGAATATTTGCAGGAATATGTGTATGAGCACCGCAAGCTGGACAATACGGGTAAGTTCTATCATGACTATAGGGTGAATGTGGTGGGTGCGATATTAAGGAAAACTTGGTTAGACGAATTGCCCATGATAGCGAATATGCTGAAGGGCGAGATGAAGTTGGTTGGAGTAAGACCTCTCTCAAGGCAATTCTTCAGTCTTTACACTCCAGAAATGCAAGAGCTGCGAATCAAGACTAAACCCGGACTATTGCCCCCGCTTTATTACGAGAAAGTGCAACCGGAAACATTGGAAGAAATCCAAGAGTCGGAGAGAAGGTATTGCGAAGCGTATTTAAAGCATCCGTTTAAAACGGATTGGAAATATTTTTGGGGAATAATCAATAACATTGTTTTTAAACATAAACACTCACATTGATAAATCAACGATTTATCAATAATCCCGTGAGAAACGGATAAGAAAAATAGCATGAACGAAACACAAGAGTGGACAACAGTAATCAAGCCCAAAGATAAGCTGGTGGCTGTAGATTTGAAAGAGTTATGGAGATACCGTGACTTATTTACCCTTTTTGTTAAGAGAAACATCACCACTCAGTATAAACAGACAATTCTAGGGCCCGCGTGGTTTGTAATACAGCCAATTATGACAGTGGTTATGTATATGGTTGTATTCGGTGGTATTGCTGGCATCGGAACCGATGGAATACCACAGCCCTTGTTCTATCTGGCTGGTACCTGCATGTGGCAGTATTTCGCAGATTGCCTAGGGAAGACCTCTACTACGTTTGTGGCGAATTCGGGTATTTTTGGCAAGGTATATTTCCCGAGACTCGTAACTCCATTGGCCAATGTGACATCCAACTTATTGCGTTTTGGTATACAGTTTGCGTTGTTTATCATCGTATACATTATTTATGCCATTATTGGGGACTGTGCCGCCAGCCCCAATTGGTATATGTTGCTGTTCCCAATTATGGTAGTGATGATGGCTGGACTGGCCCTTGGAATTGGTCTGTTGATTTCAAGTATGACTACTAAGTACCATGATTTGACTATCTTGTTCTCCTTTCTTGTTAGCCTCTGGATGTATGCAACTCCAATTGTGTATCCGTTGAGTTTAGTTAAAGGACGTGTTACAGCAGGAATAGATATGTATACGCTTATGCGGCTTAATCCTGTGACTCCCGTATTGGAAACCTTTAAGTATGGAGCATTGTCTGCAGGTGAATTCATCGGTTGGGGATGGCTGCTGTATAGTTTTGCAGTTATGGTACTGCTACTATTCTTCGGTATGTTGGTGTTTAATAAAACACAGAAGAGTTTCATGGATACTGTCTAAATCCCTCCCCCAACTCCATGGGTTAACAATATAAACCCATTGCGGATAAGGAAGAAAAAAGTGATTCAAGGAGGCTTTCTTTCGGAATACAAGGAACTACGATAGGGCATCTGTAATTAGGCAAGAATCGGACAAAAGAGTTGTATATCCATTAATATTATTGGCCTTCAATAAAAGAAATAGGTTTGAGAAGTTTAGAACGGTTTGTTTTATCAGTTCTACTCGTTATATGTAAGATATAATAATATGGCAACAGCGATAGAATTTAATAACGTTTCCAAGCAGTATCGGTTAGGTTTGGTGTCGACAAAGACTTTGAGCCATGACCTTCACCGATGGTGGGTAACCAGTGTGTTGGGCAAAGAAGACCCCTATCTAAAGATAGGGTCTGTTAATGACCGGTCACAGAAAGCAGACAGTGAATATGTATGGGCTTTGAAAGACATCAATTTCAAAGTAGAGCAGGGTGATGTGGTTGGAATTATTGGTAGGAATGGTGCGGGGAAAAGCACACTGCTAAAAATACTGTCCAAAGTAACAGGCCCCACAACTGGTTCAATAAAAGCGAGAGGTCGAATAGGGTCACTGTTGGAAGTGGGTACCGGATTCCATCCTGAAATGACAGGTAGAGAAAATATCTACTTGAATGGAGCCATTTTGGGTATGACCAAAGCAGAAATTACTAAGAAGTTGGATGGGATAGTGGATTTCAGTGGCTGTGAACGCTATATTGATACGCCAGTCAAAAGGTATAGCTCGGGAATGACTGTTCGTTTGGGTTTTGCTGTTGCGGCCTTTCTTGAACCTGAGATTTTGGTGGTTGATGAGGTGTTGGCTGTCGGAGATGCTGAATTCCAAAAAAAAGCCATTGGAAAGATGCAGGATGTAAGCAATACAGAAGGCCGTACGGTGCTATTCGTTAGCCATAATATGACCAGTATCCAACAATTGTGCCAAAAGGGCGTACTCCTTAACAATGGGATGGTTGAAAAAATGGGAGAGGTGGGAGATGTGGTTGATTATTACCTAAGTGGGGTGAAGACAGTTGCCGATTATAATCGTAGTGGAAATGGGGGAGTAAGGATAGATGACTTCAAAGTGAGCAGTAAACGTGTAGAATTAGGCGGTGACTTGGAGATAGAAGTAGAGTTGAAGGCTATGCGTGATGTTGAATTAGTTGATATCAGTTTTGACATTACGGATGAATTTGGAAAGCAAATGGCTCATGTGTCAAATTACGATGATGAATTTAAAATCATGCGAATGGCCAAAGGAGAGCGTAAAACCGTACACTGCAGGATAAAAAGTATTAATTTTGCTCCTGGTGGATATATTTCAAGCATATGGGTGGGTAATCCTTATGAGACATTTGATAATGTGACTGATTGTATTAAGTTTAGGGTCAATCAGAATGAAGTTTATATCAAGAGAATTACTCCATATGACAGTGCTTCAAAAGTTGTGTTGCAATCCAGTTGGAGATAAAGAGGAATGTCAGATGTAGTACTTAGCATATTAATTGTTTCTCATAATCAGAAAGATTTATTGCCGAGGTGTATAGACAGTGTCCTTGGCCAGAAGTTATTGTTTCCTTATGAAATCATTATTTCCGACGATAGGTCGGATGACGGTACTTGGGAATTGATTGAGAAATATGCGAGTGAATATCCGGATGTTATAAGAGGGGTGAAATGCGACTCAAATGAGTGTGACCCAGTAAATCGTTCTGAACGATGTGGGTGGAATAAGGCAAATGCGTATAAATATGCAAGGGGCACTTTTTTTGTCAATATTGATGCTGATGATTATTTAAAGAGCGATGACATCTATCAGAAACAGGTAGAGTTATTGATAGCAAATCCAGATTGCGCTTTGTGCCAACAGCGTGTATGGCAGCTTGATGAGGGAATGCCGCTGGAATCTGGGTATGCTTGGCCGAGAAGTCCATTGTTAAAAGATGGAGCAGTATTGGATGCTACAACTATAATCCAATATGATTTGCAAGGGTTGAATCCTACGTATATGATACGTAGAGATAGAGAGTGCAATCCTGCTGAGAAGTTTGGGAAATGGTTTGATGACACTAATATAACATTGTACTATTTTCAGTTAGGGAAAGTGGTTTTTATAGACAGGGCAGATTATGTTTGGGTACAATATAGAAGTAGTATCAGTAATTCTGTCGTAAATTGGGATAGAAATATATTGTGTGCCACCCTTCCTTTACAACATTCGTTGTTGTTTCCTCAGTACTACAAGTATTTCTTTTTGCAACCTAATCCTGACTTATCAAAAGTTCTAAGAAAGAGTCTGTATTCAAAACTAGATATTAGTGATGAAATGAGGGACTATCTTTTGGAGTTTGATGGCTTCATCTTTCAATATTTAGCAAATGGACGTGGTGGAATAATGGAAAAAATTCGTGTTCTTAGAGCCTTTCTCCTTAATAGGAGAATGAAAAAAAAGAAAGTGGCCAGTAGTAATCAGATAGAAGAATTGAAAGAACTCTTAATTGGATAAAACCTAACTATATGAAGCTGGCGATAATGCAACCATATTTCATGCCTTACATAGGGTATTTCCAAGCCATAAACGCGGTGGATAAGTACATATTGTATAGCAATTTGAACTTTATTAAAGAGGCTTGGATGAATAGGAATCGCTTGCTGATGAGGGATGGTAGTATTGTTTTGACAACGGTTCCATTGAAAAACAAGAGTTCCTATTCGATGATTTATGATGTGGAAATTGATAATAGTAAGCCATGGAAAGAAAAGTTTCTAAAGACAGTTAGAATGTGCTATGGCAGAAAACCATATTTTGATGAGGTGATGAAGCTGTTAGATGAAATGTTGAGCCCGGAATATAGATTGCTGATGGATTTGAATGCCGGCACAATCATAGCCATATCCCAATATCTCGACATCACCACAGAGATAGATTCTGACAATAGCCGTTTTCTTGAAATGGAAAATCAAATCGCCAATATCGAGGATGACTACAGCACAATTCCATATCTAATGAAGACCAGGCCCATTCGCAAAGTGGCTAGGGTAATTGAAATGTGCAGGCGTGAAGGATGCGAGGAATTCTATAATGCCATGGGCGGACAAGAACTATACTCTAAGGAGGAATTCTTGCAATATGGCATACATTTAAATTTTGTCAGTACGAATAGTATAGAATACAGACAGGATACAAAAAAAGGCGATTTCATTCCTAACCTTTCCATCATCGATGTTCTGATGAACAACGGCAAAGATGGCACAAAGGGACTGCTGCAAGAGTACACCTTAGTATAAAAAATGACCGTGACCCCATTAGTCAGCATCTGCTGTCTGACATATAATCATGCTCCAATTATAAAAGATTGTTTAGATGGTTTTCTTGCTCAAAAGACGAGCTTCCCAATAGAAATACTGATACATGACGACGCCTCTACTGATGGAACGGATATAATAATTAAAGAATATGCAGAGAGGAACCCTAATGTCATCTTCCCATTATTCGAGAAGGAGAATCAGTATTCAAAAGGACATCGTGGAAGCATGGATGTAGAATTCAATTATTCGAGGGCGAGAGGGAAATATATTGCATATTGTGAGGGTGATGATTATTGGACAGATCCATTGAAGCTGCAGAAACAGGTTGATTTTTTGGAGAGCCATCCGGATTATTCTGTTTGTTTCCACAGGTGCTTTCATCTTATCGAAAAAACAGGTAAATATATTGAAGACGATTGTGGTTTTCTTTTCTCACAAGGGCAAGAGGGAGTAGATGTTACAGTTGCCATGTTCTTTAAGGACTGGATAACGCAACCTCTTACAATGATGTTTCGTTATGAGTCATTCAATGCAGAATGGCAGAAACGGTATAGATATTATCGAGACACCCATGAGATATATCATTTATTGAAGACAGGAAAGGGACGTATTTTATCGTTTATAGGTGGTGTTTATCGTGTCCATTCGAAGGGGATAGCTTCAATGCTCAGTCCGATTGAATACAGTAAGTCGTATCTTCCGATAGATAGAGAATTGTATAGAAAAATTCCAGAGGAAGCAACAAAACGAGGATATTGCGAAACTTTGCAGGAGAGCGTATATGCGTATATTAAAGTCAATAAGCTAAAATCGTTGTATTACGCACTTGTGAAATTTAGTATCAATAAACGACTAGGGTCGCTCGGACATAATATAGTAAGAATCTTTTTTAACCGGTAATCATAGGTAAGAATTAATTGAGAAATCGAAAGGCTTTCTTTGTGTTAGGATGACAAAATGTGAGTCCGCAAGATTTAACTTGATATCGATAAATCTTGTAATCAGCCCTCCTGATTGAGTGCATAGTATTTAGCCGTACACATGGTCTAATGTAAAAATAGTCCTAAGTCATTTTATTTCTTTTTTTGTTCTTTTCAGTATGGGAGGAAGAAATAATGAATTGTTCAGAAATCGTTAGAAAAGGCAAAAATCGCTTGAAGAAGATGCTCTTTAGTCCAGTAGAGGGCTTTGTATTTCATGCTGTTTCTGATTCTTTCGATGAGACAATGAATGAATACGAAGACTGGAATCAAACTGATGATTTTAAAAGAAATATAAAGATGTTAATGGACGAATATCAGTTTATTTCGTTGGAAGAGGCGCATAGGATACTTGTAAAGAGGTCGTTTAGAAGGAAAAAGTATGCGACATTGACATCAGATGATGGTTATAGGTCTGTTCTGTCAATATTACCTTTTTTGGAACAGCATCAAATACCAATTACACTTTTTGTTAATCCTAAATATCTAGATGGAATAAGCCGAAGAGAAGGATATGCGACAAATCCGCAATATATTACAAAAGATGATTTGTGGGCGCTGAATTCACCCATAATAAGTATCGGAATGCATGGGTATGAGCATAATGATGCCACAAAATTGTCAAAGGAGAGTTTTTTATTGTCTGTTGATCAGTGTATAGAGGCTATTGGGTCTCATCCTCGTTTCATTCCATATTATGCCTATACTTGGGGGATATATTCAGAGTTGACACAAAAGGTACTCAAAGAAAAAGGGATTATCCCTGTATTGACAAGCGGTCAAACAAACTATTGGTTCCATAATGGGATAGACAGAAAGCCAATTGATAGCTATTATTTAAAGCATAATAGGAAAAGACGAGAGACCGTTATTTCTATATAATTGAAGGTTAAGATGTCTGGTGTTCGTTTTTCGGTAATAGTGCCGCTCTATAACAAGGCACGATATATTGAAAAAGCCGTTAATAGTGTCCTTGGCCAAACATACAAGGATTATGAGTTAATCGTTGTAGACGATGGTAGTACTGATGGTTCACTTGACATCGTTTTACGGTTACTAGGGAAAGAAGGCAATCACCAAAGAGTGGTCTCCCAGACTAATGCTGGCGTTTCAATGGCTAGAAATAAAGGAGCCGAATTAGCCAAAGGTGACTATATTTGCTTTTTAGATTCAGATGACTGGTGGGAGCCGACTTTTTTGGAGGGAATGAACCGATTGATAGAGACTTGTCCAGATGCAGGACTGTATGGGACGGGTTTTTATCTAATTAAAAATGGCAAAAAAAGAATTGCACCCATAGGGTTAAGTTCTGATTTTAAGATTGGGTATATCAATTATTGCCAAGTATACGCCCAAACGCTTTGCATGCCAATTACCTCTAGTTCGGTTGCTATACCCAGAGAGGTATTCAATAATTCAGGCCGTTTTCGCAGAGGTATAACTCTTGGTGAAGATTTCGATTTGTGGATAAGGATTGCGCTAAAATATCCTGTTGCACTGATTAATACGCCATTAGCCAACTACTTTCAAGATATTCCAATTAAGAATAGAGCCACAAGGAAGTTGAGAGATCCGAAAACGCATATGTTGTGGAATTTGGAATACCTGGAAGATGAAGAACTGACAAATCACGATTTGAAGGTTTTAATGGACAGACTTAGGGCTACTGGTCTGTTAAGGTTTTACCTTTCTCGAAAGTATCATGAGGAATCATTAATCCAGTTGGCGAAAGTGGATTGGAGTAATGTTTCTAAAAAGTCATATAAGATTTATCATTCTCCTGTGTTAATGCAGCGGATCCGTTTCCGATTACTCGGTTTTGCTGCATCAATAAAAAGATTCTTCTTTATATTAGTTAATCGTTAAAATAATATCCATTGATACCATATTTTCCCAAACATTTTTCCAAGAAAGCAATCACAATCTATATCGTTGCGCTTGCTTTAGTGAGTGTTTTGTTTACGAATTACATGCTAAAGCCGGCATTTATGCTGATAGGTATAGTTTGGGTGCTGATATTCTTTCTATTATCTGCACGTTACTCAAAAAAATGGTTAGATATAGATGAAAAAAAGTATTTGAGAAAACTTTTTTTTACTGCATTGGTACTAAGAGTTCTATGGGTGATATTTTCGTACTTTTTTTATATAGTTAAGACGGGTATTCCCTTTGAATTTGGATCACGAGATTCAGTGGGTTATCATGAAGCTGCTATATGGTTCAGTGAGTTGAGTTGGTCTGAAACATTTGATTTTTTATTTGCTCAGTCATATTCTGATGCCGGATATCCTATATATTTGACGGTTTTATATTCGATATTTGGACCGAATATCTTTCTTACCCGAATAATTAAAGCATTTCTTAGTAGCTGGACGTGCATTTTAGCATATAAATTGGCTGAACGGAATTTTGGGAAAGAGGCTGGAAGAATGGCGGGGATATTTTGTGCCTTAAGTCCTAACTTGGTTATATATTGCGGACTGCATGTGAAAGAGACAGAGATGATTTTCTTGATGATGGCTGCTTTAGAAAGGACAGACAGCCTTTTGCGCGAGAGGCAGTTGAAAGTGTGGAATGTTGTTATCACGGCGTTATTGGTTGTTAGTTTGTTTTTCTTTAGAACCGTGTTAGGAGCATCTGTTATTTTTGCTTTTTTCACAGCATTGGTTTTTTCAACATCAACAGTAATGACAAAATGGAATCGAACCACGCTTATAATTTGGTCGGTATTAGCTGTCTCCATTTTTGCTGGCGGAACTATTGCTAATGAGGTTGAAGGTTACTGGAATACTCGTGGGTCTAATCAGTCCCTTAAGAGGCAACAACAAATGAATAAGGGTATTAAGTGGGCAAAATATGCAACGGGAACTGCAATGGCTCCGATGATGTTTGTGATGCCTTTTCCTACTATGGTTGACGTGGACGAACAGTATAACCAGCAGCTGATAAATAGTGGTAACTATGTACGAAACTTTATGGGTATTTTTGTCATAATTGCGGTGTTCAACGCACTGTTAAGAAAAAAGAATTGGCGGGATTTCTCATTGATTGGTAGTTTCGTTATCGCATATTTGGGCATTATATGTTCAAGCGGATTTGCTAATTCGGAACGTTTCCTTTTGCCAGGACTTCCCATATTGTTAATCATAGCGGCCTATGGTATCACGTTAATTGATGGTAGAACATATAGATACGTCAAAATGTGGTATTTGGTAGTTCCGATTATAATTGTCGGTTGGGCAATTTTTAAATTGGGTTCTCGTGGATTAGTGTAATTGAAATGGCCACAAAAAAAATAGCATTTTACATAGGCAGTTTGAATAGAGGTGGTGCGGAGACCTTGCTGGTAGATATTTTTAATCATACAGATCTGCTGCCATATGAGGTAGTTTGTATTTACCGGAATGATGGGAATCTCACAAATTTATTCTGTCAAACTGGCGTAAGGATGATAAAGCTGCCTAGAAAGAGAAGTTGGTTGTTATATGTGGTTCGTTTTAGGAGGCTCCTTAAAAAAGAGAAGGTTGATATTGTCCATTCACAAACCTCGTTAAATGCTATTATTGCCGTATTGAGTACTAGGCTCACTAAAATAAATGTTGTTAATACTTTTCATGGCTTTGATTTTGCCCAGGCAAATAGAGCGTTGCGTAAATTGGTGTTCAAAGGTTGCAGACGGTTGATATTTGTTAGTAGATTTGAACGGCAGTTTTACCTAGAAAGAGGAGACTTTGGCGTTTCGGATAAGTGCGATGTGGTCTATAATGGCATTTCATTTGAGAAGTTTGCCCCCCTGGATAGGCATAGTTGTTTTAACAATCCATTGAAAATGTGTATGGTCGGTAGTTTTGGCTCAGGACGGAACCATTTGTTTGTCTGCCATTTTTTGGACTTATTGAAAGAACGAGGAATAGACTATAAGTTTTATTTTATTGGGGCAGCTAGAGAGAGCGAAAGAGATGTGTATGACGATTGTTATAATTATTGCAAGGAACATAATCTATTAGATAGAGTTGAGTTCAAAGGCTTGTGCAATAATGTGCCACAACAATTAAGTATGATGGATGCTTTTGTGTATTCAACCCGTCATGATAGTTTTGGAATATCTGTAATAGAGGCGATAGCAAGCGGATTGCCGACATTTGTCAATGATTGGGGCGTGATGAAGGAGATTACAAACGACGGTGAGTATGCTGTGCTTTACCCATCAGAAGATTTAGACGCATTGTTTGAACGTTTCAATTCTTTCTTGGCAAATCGTACTGAATATGAAAGATTGGCCCAAAAAAGTGCAATGGCTGTTAGAGAACGATACAGTATAGAGGCTCATATCTCTCAATTGTCTAGTATATACGCCCAAATTCTGCATAAATAGAAATGGCTTTGGTCTGCAAATGGATTGATTTCTTAATTGATCTGAAAAGTCAGAATATCAACTTTTTCATGCAAAGGAGTAGGGTGGTCTCTGTTAGTAATCTATGGTAAAGCGTCTCAGTGCGGCTCGACCTCAGAATTAGTCAGCTGTTACACCAGTAAGATAGAAATAATTAACAAATGAATATTACAATTACAGGAGGTGCCGGTTTTATTGGCTCTAATTTGTGTGAACATTTCGTAAATAAAGGATATGAGGTTACATGTCTGGATAACCTTTCAACTGGTTTTATACGTAATATCGAGCCTTTGAAGAGCAAAACAAATTTCCATTTTGTTGAGGGCGATATCAGAGATATCGATGTCTGTCGGAAAGTACTTAAAGGAGCCGATGTGATTCTACATGAGGCGGCACTAGGGAGTGTACCCCGTAGTATTAATGACCCAATTAACACAAACAGTAACAATATTGATGGATTTCTGAACATGCTGGTGGCTGCCAGAGATGCAGGAGTGCGTCGTTTTGTGTATGCCGCAAGTTCTTCCACCTATGGTGACAGCAAAGAACTACCTAAGATAGAGCATAACATCGGTCGACCACTGTCGCCCTATGCTATTACGAAGTATGTTAATGAACTTTATGCCAATGTATTTTCCAGTCTTTATGGTATTGAAACAATTGGTCTAAGATATTTCAATGTATTTGGGCGCCGTCAGGACCCCAATGGTGCGTATGCTGCTGTAATCCCATTGTGGGTGAAAGCACTAATCCAACATGAATCACCATTCATTAACGGTGATGGTAGCTATTCGAGGGATTTTACTTACATTGACAATGTGATACAAGCCAATGAATTAGCTTTGACGGTGCCTTCCGATGTCATTAAGGAGAGGTCTTCATTGTATAATAGTACGTTGCCTGAAAAAGCCCCAATAGACATGGTGTTCAATGTTGCTTATGGGGGTAACACTACATTAAATGCATTATTCGATTGTCTTCGATCCAATTTGTCTCGGTTTGATCCTGCAATTGCCCAAATTAAGCCAATCTACAGAGATAATCGCCCAGGAGACATCCCTCATTCTCAAGCTTCAATTATCAAAGCCCAGCAAATCCTCGGCTATCAACCACAATATGATGCTCTCTCGGGATTCGAACAGGCTTGTGAATGGTACTGGAATAATTTGAAATAAATGAAGGTCGTCTTTGTAGCAAGTGGTAATAAAACCGTAGGTACGGTTAGTGCATTCGTCAACTCGCAGTTTGAGTCATTAAAACAACAAGGGGTGGATATGCACTTATTCCCAATCATTGGAAAGGGATGGAAGGCCTACGCCCAAAGCCTACCCCAACTAAGAAATCTTATAAAAAAAGAACGTCCCGATATAGTCCATGCGCATTATTCAATATGTGGAGTCGTGGCCGCTATGGCCTGTGTTGGATTAAGGACCAAGGTGGTCGTTTCCATTTTGGGAAGTTTCCCGCATAAATCTTTTAAATTATATTGGGTTCGTTTTTTTGTCAAGCATGTGTGGGACAGCACGATTACTAAGTCGCAGCGGACATCCAATCAATTAGCCATAGACCTGCCAGTAATTCCCAATGGAGTCAATCTGTCCCAGTTTTATTTAATTGACAAGGAAGAGGCCCGAAGAATGCTTGGATTAGCTAATAATAAAAGATATGTGATTTTCGTTTCTGACCCCAAACGTCCGGAGAAAAACTTCGCCCTAGCGCAAAAGTCAGTAGAACTTATTAATGATAATAATGTTGAACTCGTCCCTGTGTACAACAAACCCCATGATGAGATAGTAAAATACATGTGTGCAGCTGATGTTTTGGTATTGACTTCGTTGAATGAAGGTTCCCCGAATGTGGTAAAGGAAGCTATGGCGTGTAATTGTCCGATTGTATCAACTGATGTGGGTGACGTATCGTGGATAACAAATGGGGTTGAGGGGACTTATGTTGCTAAGACCTTTAGTCCGAAAGATATGGCTTCACTTGTCCAGAAAGCACTTGATTTTAAGGGTCGTACCAGAGGCAGAGAGAGGTTGCTAGAGTTTGATTTGACAACGGAAAAAACAGCACAAAAGGTAGTCGCTATATACAAGGATGTGGTCTAATTAAGAGATGAAGAAATACATGTCACAGATGTGCGTTAAGAAGCCAGTCCTTTTTTATTGTTAAACAATAGCTAGATATCTAAATGGTGTAATAAGTACATACAAAAAGAATTGTAGACTGGTTGTTTCCATTAAACGCTTATGGCTTTGTTAATGCATTACGAGATGCTCTCTCAAGAAAATAGTTCACATAGCTCCAACCGTTATAATTAGAGATAAAACGCAGTCGTTCAGTACTTATCTCAATCCGAACCACCTGGCCTGTTCTCGCACCTTTATTAGCTAGCATGGAAGTATGGACAATTGTAGTATCAGATACTTGCGAGTGACAGTAATTTAGGTTAAGATAGTGATTATTATTGTGCTGTGTGCAATGGCCTTCCTGAACTCCAGATATAGGTGCAGCACTGAGAAAAATTAAGGTTTCATGTGATAATTTACTATCATTCATAAGTATAGGTAGTAATTTGCTGATAGAGAGTCGCCCTTTTTTGTAGTAATCATGTTGTTGAATGACAGGTATTTCAAACAATATTGACAAGAATGCCAAAAACTTATGAATTATCTATCCCCAAAATATAATTTGGATGTATTTGACTATTATTCGAAAATAAATTTCGTTAATAATACCACTCCGTTCATAAAAGAATATGAAAATGGTGTCGTGTTCCCATTTGGAGGTGAACATACAGTTGGAGTGTTTGATTCCGCTGAGTTTTGCCCAGGTATGAGAACCTCAGATGAAGAGGTTGTTTATTTGGGTTTTTTCTCGGTATCCCATTATGGGGTTATGTTGGTGGATGATATCAGCCGTTTGTGGTACGAAGATGGTGGAGACAAAAAGTATATCTTTACGGCTAAAGATAGTTTTGAAATGACATATTTAATGCGCTTCCTAGATCTGCTGGGCATACCTAGAGACCATGTTGAAAAAATAAATGTACCCACAAGGTATAAATGCATTTCCGTTCCTGCGATTGCTTTCCGTCACGGCAGGTATGTATTGCCTGTGTTTTGCTCTATTTATGAACGAATGGCAAAGGGTATGAAGGTCATGAATATTGCCACTTACGATAAGATTTACCTTACCCGCAGACGGTTGAAAAAAAGAAAAGAAGTTGGAGAGAAAAAAATCGAGCTTTTTTTTGAGACAAATGGATATAGGGTAATTGCTTTAGAGCAATATCCCATAGAAGGGCAGGCTGTAATAATGCGCAATGCACATAGGATAGCTTCTATAGAAGGGACACATGCGCACGGTATAGTTTGGAGAAATCCAGAGAATAACAATCAATGTAAACAAATTATTCTACGAAAACAGAGTGAATTTATTCCGAGGCAGATGATGCTAAATAGTCTTTGGAATATTGAAACAACATATATTGATGTATTTGAAGAACCATTTCGCGGTTTTCCAATTACTCATGACAGAGGACCATTTTTGATAAGATGGACAGAACAAATTGAGAGATTTGCAAGGGACAATAATATGGTGATACCCCCCTATTGTCATAAGAGAAATGTAATGGAATATGTGGAATATAGTTTTAAATGCAGTTTATATTTCATAAAGCATCATATAAAAAAAATAGTAAAGAGGTAGTTAAACGTGTTATTGTTATTAAAACAGCCCGTAAGCAGAAATAAAATAAGTGATTATTAGAAACAGACAAATGGGAGTTCTTAAAGAAAAGATATTGTTGAATTGTGCGTTCCCTTTGGCCGATATGATTATGGGTACGTGTGCCATGAAATGGTATAAACAAATAGCCCTTATGAATAAATGGACAAAGGAAGAGGTTGTGGATTGGCAAACAAATCAATTGAAAAGATTAGTCAACCATGTCTATTCCCATACACGATACTACAGGGAAGTAATGGATAGGATTGGGCTTAGGCCGATGGATATAAATTCGTTAGAGGACATAAAGTTGTTTCCTATTCTAGATCGAAATACTGTAAAAGAAAGGTATGAGGACCTAATGCCAGATAATATTAAGGACTATCCTCATAGGAAAAGTTCGACAGGAGGTTCGACAGGAGAGCCAATGCAATATATATGTGATGAGAACACATGGGGTTTTGTTACTGCAATGAAAATTTTCTCATGGCAACAAACTGGATATAGGTATGGCGACAGATATGTATCACTGGGTAGTTCTTCACTCTTCCCGACGAATAGAAAAAGCCTAGTCCATGAAATATATTTCAGGTTAAAGAATACTATTCCATTGAACGGAATGAACATGGACGATGCAACATGTGCCAAGTATATGGATTTGATAAAAAGACATAAAATTCGTTATATCTATGGGTATGCAACTGCGATTTACTTACTTGCACGTTATTGCCGAGCTAATAATGTGGAATGGCATTTCGACGTGGCCTTCACAACGGCCGAGAAACTAACGCCTTTATATAGGGAAGTGATTGCCGACGTTTGGGGTGCCAAAGTAATGGATTGTTATGGGAGTAAGGATGGTGGTATTACGGCATATGAGATAGAGCCAGGCGTATATAATGTTGGCTACGCTGCATGGTTAGAAGCTTCTTCAACGGAACCATCTGAACTTTATGCTACTAACCTAATCGATTTCGCATTTCCTACAATACGTTATGCTAACCGTGACGAAGTCATGATTGGGGATGGTTGTTCCACCTCATATAATGGGCAATTGTTAAAGGAGGTGATAGGAAGGACCTCTGATGTTGTCTCGTTTGACAATGGACACAGGCTTACAACTTCTGGTTTTAATAGTCTCTTTAGAGGCTTTAATGTCGAGGCATTCCGGATATTCAAAACAGGCGATCATTCTATTTCTGTTCAAATCCAAAAACGAGATAATTATACTCAAGATGAACATGAATTACTGTACTCTTCAATAAGAAAATATGTTGGTGATGAGGTAGAAATAAAATTCGAATACGTCGATGCTTTTCACCCATTAGCAAATGGGAAGAGGTCTTTTCTTTACAATCAATAAAAGGGAAATGGCCTCGTACTCGATATTGTTTGTTGATAATAAGTGATATTTATGATTGGAGGGTGAGGCCATCTTGAGATAATGATTATAACAAGTATCTTTTTTTAGTTGTATTATTTGTAAGATGCAGAATAACCAACACCGAACGATAAAGTCCATTGTCTTAGGTATATGGATTCGATTTTGGTCCATTGTGGCTCAGTTTACTTTTCCGGCTCAGATAACAACCATGATTCACCGCTTTAGGGGTGTTCATGTTGGAAAGGGATCTAAGATTGCCCGCTCCGTACTGATTGACGATTCCCGGCCTGATCTTATTACCATCGGAAGGAATGTGTGGGTCACTGCTGGATGCCAATTGTTGTGCCATCAGAGAGATTTGAAATATTATCAGAGAGACTTACCCGTGATGAACTGCCCTTTGAAGTATGCCCCCATAGTCATAAAAGATGGAGCTCACATAGGGATAGGTTCCATTATTATGCCAGGGGTCACTATCGGCAAGGGATCGGTGATTGGTGCTGGGTCGGTGGTGACGCGAGATGTGCCGGACTATTCTTTAGCTCTAGGTGTTCCGGCTAAGGTTGTAAAAGTTTTGGGCGGTAATGACCAGTAATCGATTTTGAGGCTACCTCTTTCTTTTTTTGACTGACAATGAAATATATCTTTGAACTAAATCACCCCAAGCATTATTATCAGTTCAAGTATGTAATGCAGATTTTGAAATCGCGCGGACATGAGATTTCAGTATTGGCCAGGGATAAGGATGTTTTGCTGAACGTGCTTCAGGAGGAGCATGTGGGTTACACGGTTTTCGGAAAGCATAGAAAAACCATGCTGTCCAAAGTGCTTGGAACGTTCGGGCTAATGTTTAAATATATAGCAATTGTAAAAGAACAGCGGCCAGATGTGTTTGTTTCGAAAGCATCGTGGTATGGTTCGGCAATGGCAAAGATTTTCCACAAGAAATCTGTTATCTTTCCTGATTCTGAGGTAGTAAAGGTTACGAACAGATATGTGGTGCCAATGTGCACAAAGGTGGTTACTCCTGATTCGTTCCGACTGGATTACGGAAGTAAACATTATAGGATAAAAGGTATTTTTGAAGATTGTTATCTCTCGCCCCATGTGTTTCAGGCAGATGAAGCGGTTATTGAGAAATATGGATTAAAGCGGCCTTATGCAGTTGTCCGGTTCGTCGGTTGGTTTGCTAATCATGATGTGGGGAAGAGTGGTTTCAATCAGCGCGAAAAGGAGGAATTGGTCCAAGCCATTTCAAAAAACATGAATGTCTACATTTCCTCAGAGAATGATTTGCCAGATGAGTTAGAACCGTATAGGCTCCCAACGCCGGCTTCGGTGATTCATGATGTGTTGAGTTTTGCAGATCTCTATATTGGAGACTCTCAAACGATGGCTTCCGAAGCTGCACTTTTGGGAACACCAGCTATTCGTTCTAATTCATTTGTGGGGCCGAATGATATGTCCAACTTTATCATGTTGCAGGAAAAGTATGGTCTACTTTATAATGTGGCAGAACCGGCAGAGGCAATATCTCTGGCAACTGACATGTCTAAGAATAGCCGTAAAGTTGAATGGATGGAGAAAAGAGATAAATATTACGCGCAGGTTGGAGATTGCAATGCTCAAATAGTTGAACTTATTGAAAGAATTTAATCTCGAACATGGATTTCACCATAGATAAGTATAAAGAACTTCTTGTGGCTCTGAAGAATAGTGGCTTGGTTTTCCGGCTAAGGCATGATGTCGACCGTCTCCCCCAAAACTCTTTGCGTACAGCCCAAATAGAAACACAGTTGAATTTGAAAGCAACTTATTTTTTCCGAGTGGTACCAGAGAGTTACGATGAAGAAATTATTAAGGAGATCCATTCGTTGGGGCATGAAATTGGGTATCATTATGAGTCACTGACAACTTGCAATGGCGATGTCGATGCTGCTTATCAGGATTTTTGTACTAATCTTGAAAAACTGCGTCAGATGGTTCCTGTAGACAGCATTTGTATGCATGGGTCGCCTAGAAGTCCATGGGACAGCAAAGATATTTGGAAGAAATATGACTATCGAGAATTGGGAATAGTTTATGAACCTTATTTCGATACTGATTTTTCCAAGACCTTGTATCTGACAGATACTGGGCGGCGTTGGGATGGCTTTCATGTGAGTGTTAGAGACAAGATTCCACTGTTTCAAAATAAGTGGGAGTCAGAGGGACTGGTCTTCCATACTACAGATGACATTATCAGTCAGTTAGGTGATAAGGATTCACATCTTATTAGCTCTGGGTATGCATTATTAATTACAACCCATCCTCAAAGATGGAACAACTTTGGTCCTCGCTACATTTACGAATATTGCATCCAGACACTGAAGAATGTAGTGAAGGGTTTTATCGCAAGATGATTACGATAATGATTAATATGAAACAATATTCCATCATTTTATACGTTATTGTTAATATCATTTTTTTTATATCAATATGAGAGTAGTATTTAAATTATTTTTGATTGCAATCATTGCTACAACAGTACTAACATCCTGTGTTACTCCTAGCCAGGTAAACTATCTGCAGGATATGCATCATGGGAGCCAAATTGAACTGGAGAATAAGTTTCAAGCCAGAATAGGTCCTTATGATGAACTTGACATCTATGTTTTCACGTCTGACGAGGAGAAGTTGGCCAAGCCGTTTAATATCGGTAGTGCTACTGTTAGCTCAAGTGGAGTTTCAAGACGAGGGGACTATCTTGTTGATGTCAATGGTAATATTCAGTTCCCTATTATTGGTGAGATCCATGTGGCTGGGTTAACTAGATTGGATTTGCAAGATACGATAAAGAATAAGCTCCTCCGGGGAGGATTTCTGCATGATGCAGTGGTTATGGTTCGATTCGCCAACTATAAGATTTTTTTCTTAGGGGCTGAAGGCGGCAAAGCAATCACAATCAACAATGAACGTTGTACTTTTCTGGAAGCACTGGCTCTTAGTGGTGATCTGAGTCTGTACACTAGCAGAGACAAGATAGCTGTGATGCGTGAAGTAGATGGGAAAATGGTTATGCGCTACCTTGATCCACGTTCATCTTCTGTTTTCCAGGACCCTTTTTTCATGCTTCAGCAAAATGATTTTATAATTACTCAAAAATACAACAAATCGACACCTAGAAGTGAAGCCAGTCGTATGGTTTCGTGGATGTCAGTTGCCTTATCAGTCCTTACATTCACTACTACAATTATTGGATTAATCAGAAAGGATTAATTATGGAAAATACAGTCAATTCGAATGCTTCCAACTCAAACGTTGAAAGTCGTACTAATTTATCCTTCTTAGACGAGGGGCAGTCTTTCAGTTTCCGCATCAAGGACATTGCTTTCCTGTTGCTAAGAAATCTGCATTGGCTAATCATTTTTGCCGTGCTTGGTGGCTTGATAGCGAATTTCCTTTCTCGCCGACAAGAGAAAGTTTATCAGAGCAGTGCAAAAGTACTGATTAGAAACGGAAATGAAGTCGGTATTAGCGATACTGATACTCGTGAGTTGTCGATGAAAACGGCGTTAGGCTTAAATCCATTTTATTCAACTACGATTAATAATGAGATGATGATCCTTACATCTAAGTCAGCTTTATTAAAAGTGGTTGAAGAATTGCATTTGGACGAATCCTATAGTGGTAAGACAGACATATTAAGAAGAGAAAAGAACCTATATGGAAAGTCGCCTATAGAACTCGAATATTCTGAAGAAGAGTTTCTTAAACCGGATCGTTTGACAATAAGAATTGTCGATAACGAGCATGTAATTATCTCGCGTCCGGGCCATCATTCATTGTTTGCCCCAATGGAAAAAATAGTCGTCACCCCTATCGGTAAAATAATTGTTCATAAGACTTGGGCATTCGATAATAGTAATATTGGCGATGAAGTAACCGTCAATTTCCATAATGCTGAGCAGTTGGCTGAATACTATCGATCGAAATTATATGTACGACGCGATGATGATAAAAACTACATTCTGAATATCTCAATGAAAGACAACTCTCCTCAGCGTTGTGCAGATGTAATCAACATGGTAATACGTGTGTATAATGAAGGAGCTGTCAATGATAAAAAAAGAATTATTAATGAAACGTATAATTTCATCAATGAGCGAATAAATGTTATAAGCGAGGATTTAGGTCAACAAGAATCCGCAGTTGCCGCATATCGAAGCAATAATGATGTGGTCGCTTCTGCTGGTATAGGAGAAAGTTATCTTAGTACCAGTTTGCACTCATCTAACGAAGCCGTTAGGCTGCAAGATGAAATAGGTATGGCTAAATCATTGCTGAACACAATCAAGTCAAGTGATGGAACCAAAGTCATCCCAATAGGTACAATTTCCAATGGTACAGTTGTCTCCTATCTGTCAAATTATAATAACCATGCCCAAGAGGTCTCCCGTTACAAGGAACTGGGGGCATTAAACAATCCTATAGCAGCCAGAGCAATTGAGAATCAGGAGCAGCAACGAGAAGACCTCATCAGTATGACCGAAGGCTATATTTCTGCCCTTGAGCAGCGAATTATAAATGAGCGGAACATAGCTAGTACGGCTTCTTCCAAAGCACGTACTGTGCCCCTGAAACAAATATATCTTGAAGGATTAGAACGAAATCAAAAAGTCAAAGAGCAGCTGTATATTTCTCTCTTAACTCACCGTGAACAATTGATGATCAGTCAGCCAGCCCTAGAAGGAAATGCAAAGATCATTGATGATGCCAGGCCCAGTGGCCACCCCATCTCACCAGATATTCCAAATGATACCTTTATGGGAATACTGGTTGGACTTCTAATTCCAATAATTTTCTATTTCTTAAGACGTCTTTTTGACACTCAGGTCAAGACGTACGCCGATGTCGAAAAAGGAACCAGTGTGCCTTTCCTTTGTGAAATTCCTTCACTTGAAGAAGACGAAAAACGTTCAATTGTTGTTACTGATAAAGAACACGGTGGAGTTGCCGAATCTTTCCGACTGCTACGTGCGAAGACGGAGTTCCTCAGTGGAGAACCCAACAAGGCAAAAGTCCTGCTGTTGTCATCGTTGCTCCCGGTTTCCGGTAAGACGTTTATTTCCAGCAATCTGGCTGCTAGCATCGCTTTGGCGGGAAGGAAGGTCATTTTGTTAGACTTGGATTTGCGTAAAGGTTCTCTGACGCATAAATTCTATTCACGTAAGAACCCTGGTATTGTCAATTACTTGACAAAGAAAGAAACAGATATCAATAAACTCATTCAACATGACGTTGTGGCTCCGGGCGTAGACTCTCTTTTCTCTGGGCCGATTCCTCCCAATCCAGCCGAACTCCTAGGTTCAGAATTGTTTAGTAGTCTTTTGGAGAGGTTGCGTGACCAATATGAGTATATAATCATCGATGGTGCACCAGCCGGAATGGTCGTAGACACAGATATTATCAAGAAGTTTGCTGACCACACCTGTTTCGTAATCCGTGCCCGTAAATTTGACAAGCGTATGCTGCTTGATATAGAACGTCTTTACCAAGATAAGGCCTTCCCCAGTATGTGCCTTATATTGAATGATGTTAAGTATGAGAAGCAACCGCTATATGGACGTCAGTATGGCTATGGTTATGGCTACGGCTACGGTTATGGCTACGGTTATGGCTATGGCTACGGCTATGGGGCTGATTTGTCAGATGCAGACGAAAGCAGTCAGTCATCTGCCGAGAGTGAACCAAAATCATCCAAACGTCGTCTTTTTGGGAAAAAGTAAAGACTGATACTCTGCCAATGTCACAAAAGGACTAATATATGCTAAAGCAAATCACAGTTACCACCCCCCTTCTTCCAGACCTCGATGAATTTTCAAAGATGTTAAAAGAGGTCTGGGAGAGCAAGTGGATAACAAATAATGGTCATTTCCATCAGAGGCTAGAAGAGGCCCTATGTGAGTACTTAAAGGTGCCATTCATCAGCCTTTTCACCAATGGAACCCTTCCGTTATTGACAGCCTTGCAGGCATTGCGTATCAGTGGTGAGGTTATAACCACTCCCTATAGTTTTGTTGCCACAACCCATAGCTTATGGTGGAATGGCATCAAGCCAGTCTTTGTAGACATTGACCCGTCCAATTGTGGCATGGACCCTGACTGTATAGAGGCTGCCATCACGCCAAAGACCACCGCAATTATGCCCGTTCATTGTTACGGCAAGCCCTGTGACGTTGTCCGCATTCAGTCTATCGCAGAAAAGTACGGTCTCAAAGTCATATATGATGCGGCTCATGCTTTCGGCGTAGAGATCGACGGCAAATCAATTCTTGAATACGGTGACCTATCCACGTTGAGTTTTCATGCCACAAAGGTATTCACTACAATTGAAGGGGGTGCCATGATAATGCATGATGAAACCACCAAGCAAAGAATTGATTACTTGAAGAACTTTGGGTTTGAGAGTGAAACCGAGGTAATAGCTCCTGGCATCAACAGCAAAATGGACGAAGTGAGGGCTGTTTACGGACTGCTCAATCTCCGACAGATAGATGCAGCCATAGAGGCCAGGCATCAGGTAGCGATAAAATATCGTGCGGCGTTGCGTGCAGTGAAAGGCATCCGCTTCTTCGATGACATGCCGGGCGTAAAGCACAACTACAGTTATTTCCCCATCTTTGTAAATGCCGACGAGTATGGCATGACTCGTGACGAACTGTACTTCAAGATGAGAGATAATGGCGTTTTGGGACGGCGTTATTTCTATCCATTAATTAGCACCTTTTCCACTTACCGTGGCCTGCCGAGTGCAGCCCCAGAGAATCTGCCTAATGCCACCCGAGTGGCCAACGAAGTGATTTGCCTGCCGATGCATCATCAACTTTCTGACGACGACATCGACAGGGTTCTGCAACTTATAGTGAAATAGCATAATTGTTTTCCTCATTAGATAGGGCAGCAGCCGCATTTGTGGCTGCTGCTTTTTTTTTGTCCCATAATTAACTATTTGGGAGTGCATGGGTTCGGTCAGGCAATGGTCAAGCCAACACATCATACACAGGGCATCCCAAGGCATCCGAAAGGGTGTTGCATGCATCGGCAGAATTGAGTGTGTAGCCCTGTGGAGAAGTGGGGTTCAGTGTGATGGCCACCAAGTTAGACCGTTGCATAACTTTCAACCGACCGCCTCTTTTGGTGAAGTCGGAATAGACTTCTGGAGAGAGAAATAGTTTGGTGAAGTCCTGAACAATAAGTATGCATTTTGAGATATTGGGCTGTGCGGATAAATACTTAAGCAGTCGGTCGCTTACGGCTCCAGCGGCAAAGATAGTATCGCCGTATTTGAACAATTTGTCTTCGCCCTTTCCCAATAAAAAAACAGATTTGATGCCCAGGTCGTGAACCTCGCCATCGGAATCGATTCCCCAGATGCCGAACGAGATATTACTTATCTTCTGTCGCAGTGCTGGGGATATTTCCTCAAGTTTGATAAGCCGGTAAACGAATTTTGTCTTAGAAACCAATTGTTGAAGATTGGGCGATACGGCAGCCCCTGTGGCTAGTATCATCGCCTCTGTTACAGTAGGGGAGGCCAAACTGAGGCGCGACAAAGCCCCATCGACAATTGAAAGCTGCACATTGTTCTTTTTGAACTGCTCAATCTGTTGCCGCAGAATTCCTGTTGTGGCGGCCCCCGATAGCAAAGCCTTTCCTTGGCATAGCACCTCGGCCGTTACCAGTTGGCCCAGTGCGGTGCGGCGTTCGTCGACGTTTACAATCTTAGAGACCAGCCGCCGTTGCAGATAGTGCCTTTGCGAAGTGATGAACTGCATCCCCTCATAGAGTATTATTTCTGGTTTGGCAGTGGCATAGACAGAGTCTACCTGCTCGCCGTCAACACCGATGGAGGTCACAGCCGTAGACACCCCTATTTCATGCAGCCGTTTTAAAATATAGTTCAAGCAGACCGTCTTTCCAGTGTTTTTTTCGAGGCCTACAATAGACAGACTCCGATAGTTACGTATATTCTCTATAAATGGCATTTCAAATGCAAAGTTACGAAAATATCTTGTAAATGGATATTTTTTTGTATTTTTGCATAAGCAGAATTTATATAAATAACAATTAATACCTTTATAGCAAGATGATTACAAAGTTAGACGATCTCTTGGAACTCGTAAAGACCAAGGAAAAGAAAAGACTTGTTGCAGCCTATGCCAACGATTCTCATACCATTGGAGCAGTAAGTGCTGCTATCGACAAGGGTATTGTCGACGCTACCCTCGTGGGTGACATCGACACCATCAAGAAAGTCTGTGCCGAGGAAGGCATCGACCCCAACAAGTTCGAACTCGTGCAGGAAGCCGACGAAACCAAAGCCGGTGTCAAGGCCGTGGCTCTGGTTCGTGAAGGCAAGGGCGACATCCTCATGAAAGGCTTGCTCTCTACCGACAAATACATGCGTGCCATCCTCAACAAGGAAACCGGCCTTATGCCTGGCAAGAAGAACGATATGCTCACCCATATGGCAGTCTTCGAGGTCCCAGCATACCACAAACTGCTTGTCTGCAGCGATGTGGCCATCATGCCTGCTCCCGACCTGAAACAGAAACAAGCCATCCTCAACTATCTCATCAGCACTGCCAAGAGCCTTGAAATTGCCAAGCCCAAGGTGGCCGTCCTGGCTGCTACCGAGCAGGTTTCCACTGGTATGCAGGCTTGTGTCGATGCTGCCATCATCAGCAAGATGGGCGACCGTGGTCAGATTAAGGGTGCCGTTGTTGATGGTCCTCTTGCCCTCGATGTGGCTATCAACGCCGAGAGTGCCAAGACCAAGAAAGTTGGTGGCGAAGTGGCCGGCGATGCCGACTGCCTCCTGTTCCCCAACATCGAAAGCGGCAATGTTTTCTATAAGACCTGCACCAAGTTCGGCGGTGCCGAGTTGGCCTGCATGGTGGTCGGAGCCAAAGTCCCCTGCATCCTCACCAGCCGTGGCGACAGTGCCAAGACCAAGCTCTACAGCATAGCCCTGGCCGCTCTTAATGCAAAATAATACTTTAATGTGACGGGTTACAGACAACCTCACTGCCGTTGATAGCCAGTAGGTTGTCTGTAACTTGTTTATTGCAATCATTAAATATGGATAATTTTTTTGAATACTTGAAAGAGGTGGCCATCACTGTTTGTGACAAGGATGGAAAAATCCTCGACATGAACACCCGCTCTGCTGAGGTCAACAGCCACGGACAGAAGATTATAGGCAATAATCTGTTTAATTGCCACCCGCCCAGAGCTGCCGCTATCCTCAAGGATCTGCTGGAGAACGAGAAACTGAACGCCTACACCATTGAGAAAAACGGTGTGAAAAAGCTTATATATCAAGTGCCCTGGTACGACAATGGCGAATTCGGCGGCCTAATCGAGTTCTCGATACCCATTCCTTTCGAGGTGCCGCACTATGTCCGCACCCCCAAGCAGGATTGACGGCATTATCAACCAGGCTGGCCTCCTTGGCCTTTGAACTTTGTAGCCGAAGCCCTGCCTCACACCGTTAAACGAGAAAGTGAATCCGTCGTTAATCTGTCTATAACTAACTACCATATAGTTTAATAGAAGCTATTGCCCCCCTTGCTATTCGACATTGAAGCGTGCTGGAAGTGTTTCGGAAGTGTGGGGATGACGGACCTTCTTAAGTATTGTAATTATTGATTAGAGAACGTTGAAAAGATAGATAATTAGATTCGAATGAGATTAAAATTTGTCATATTAGCCCTGGCCACGATGTTTGTCACAGTGGACCTGATGGCGCAAGGAAAGATAACGGGCCGCGTGTTCGACACTAAGTCGGGCGAGCCTATAGAATACGCCACTGTGGCAGTGTTGAACGTTAAGGATTCCAGTTTGGTCACGGGTGCAGTGTCGCAGCCCAACGGCTCTTTTGAGGTGAAGGCGGCCTATGGAAAGTATCTCGTTCGGATTTCTTTTATGGGCTATGCCACCTACTATCACCCCCAAGTTGTCACTCTTAGCGAGAAGCAAAGCAGTGCCAATCTTGGCAGGGTCAAGATTTCGCCATCTGCCACAATAATGCAGGAAGTCAATGTTATGGCCGAGCGAACCATGGTGGAGTACCAACTCGACAAGCGTGTGGTGAATGTGGACAAGAATCTGGTTTCGAGTGGCGGCACGGCCACCGATGTTCTGGAGCAGGTGCCCAGTGTGTCGGTGGACAACGATGGCAATGTCTCCCTGCGCGGTTCCTCCAACGTCAAGGTGCTCATCAATGGGCGTCCATACGAGTTGATGGGCAACGATTTGGAGACCCTTTTGGAACAGATTCCTGCTTCTACGGTGGAGAGCGTAGAGGTTATCACCAACCCGTCGGCCAAGTATGACCCCGAGGGCATGTCGGGCATCATCAACATCAAGCTGAAAGACAAGACCACGGGAGCATTGGGTCTGAACGGCGTTGTCAACATCAACGCAGGCACCCCGCTGCCGTTCCTCATCCCCGACCAATTGCCTTCGGTCATCCCTACGACCATGGGCAGTGTGAGTTTGAACTATACGACAGAGAAGTACAATCTCTTTTTCACGCTGGATGGGGGAATTCGCAGCCGTGGCAGTGTCAGCCATTCCAGTCGCGAACGCCTGCGCAATGGTGCTGCCTGGAGTTCTGACACAATGGACCAATACTCCATTCGCCGCAACTATATGGGAAGCATGAAGATTGGGGGCGAGTATTACTTCAACGAAAAGAACAGTTTGTTGGTGTCGTATCAATTGCGGGGTGGCAGCAGGAACCGTGAGAGCCAGCTCTTTTCCACCGACCTTTTGAATGCCGACCATTTCCTCAATTATCTTCAGACCGATAATAACAACAACAAGAATATCAACCATACGTTCAATGTTAGTTATATTAAACGTTTTGATGAAAAGGACAGAGAGTTGACGGCTGACGTCACCTTTTCAATGCGTCACATGACCGGCAGCGGCCGTCAGGAACAGGTATATGAGAATTTGCTTGCCGCTTACGACAACTATTATCTGAGAGAGACCGAAAGCGAGAATTTCCACCAGGCCCTGAACATAAAAGTCAACTATGTCCATCCTTTTGCCGAGGTTTGGAAACTGGAGACTGGCTATGAGGGCCGCATGGATTGGCCCAATCAGAATGCGGTTTACTATAGGACCGAGTATGACCCGCTGAGCTATCTGCTCCATCGTTATTACGATTCTGTTTCCTCAACCCATTTCGACTACACACAGCAAACCCATGCCGTCTACGCCACTCTTGGGGGTAAGATTTCCGACAAGCTTTCGGCTCAGGCTGGCCTCAGAACAGAGTATTCCTATCTTCTGGGGTATGACGTCAACCATCCGGCCACCGACTCTGTGAGGAAAGACTACTGGAAGTTATATCCGACCGTACATGTCTCGTATGAGATTAACAAGAAAAATAGCTTGCAAGTCAGTTATAGCCGTCGAGTGCGCCGTCCGCATATGTGGGACCTCAATCCTTATTTGGATGTGCGGGAGGGGCAGGAATTGGGCTTCGGCAATCCCAATCTCGACCCCGAATTCACCAATGCCTTTGAGCTATCCTATAATCTGAGTTTGGATAAATGGAATATCTACACGTGTGCCTATTATCGTCAGACCAACAATATGATGACACGCTACGGCTATGTGTGGGATTCCGTTTCGCAGCAGCGCTACTCATGGTGGATGCCTTACAACTCCCAGTACGACGGCTATTGGGCCAGCACGTGGCAGAATCTGGACCGAGGCTACAATTATGGCCTTGAATTTATCGTCGACTGGCAGGTTTTGAAGTGGTGGAAACTGAACGTCAGTCTCAATCTCTATAAGAGTAAGATTGAAGGAACGGAATTGCTGGACAATAAGACGACCGAAGCCTTCCAAGCCAGTGGCAAATTCACCTCCTACATGACCCTGCCCAACGATTGGACCATTCAATTCTCAGGCCAGTATTTCGCCCCGTGGCTGGACTTGCAAACATCCATGTTTGCCTCCTATTGGTGCGATCTGGCAGTGAAGAAAGATGTGCTACATAAGCGCGGAACCATTAATCTGCGCGTCGGTGATGTCTTTGCTACAGGTGGGTGGGGACACGTCACCCAAACCGAGCAGCTCAACCGATATGTTACTGCCCGCCGCATTTCACCCACTATTTCGCTGGGCTTCTCCTATAAGATTAACAATGGCTTGAAACAGAAGACCGTGATTACTGAAGAAGATGACTCCTCAGACAGCGAATATTAAGTTGCGTGATATAGATGGCCGCCGCGAGGTTTTCGACATAGTGCGGAATCGTTTTGTGGCCCTCACTCCTGAAGAGTGGGTGCGGCAGAATGTCATACACTATTTGCATTTTGAGTTGGGCTATCCGCTGGAGTTGCTTCAAGTGGAAGGGACAATCACGCTCAACGGAATGACGCGGCGGTGTGATATTGTTGTCTATGACAGCGAAGTCCGCCCCTTGGTTATCGTGGAATGCAAGAGGGAGACCGTTCCCTTAACCCAGAAGGTGATTGACCAAGCTTGCCGCTATAATTTGGTCCTCCACGTGCCGTATTTGTGCCTAACGAATGGGCCCAATCAGATTTGTTGCAAGGTCGATTTCGAGCAAAAAAGGCTGATGCAGATACCAAAAATCCCAAACTATTGTAAAAAAAGTTAAATATTGGGGTCCTGGGGGTAACTAAATCGCATGGTTTGGCTCTATTATTTAGAAGTTATTATTTTTCGTTATGCGAGAACAGGACAAACAAATGCTAGCCGACCATTATCTGGACTTATACCGGATGGCATATAATGTGTTGCGTAACGAAACAGATACTGAGGATGCGGTGCAAGAGGCTTTGGCAATCACTATGTCGCACTCCTTTTTGGCAAAGCCCTATAGCTACTGTGTTCGTACTCTGTACAATCAGTGCTACAGGCTGCTATCAAAGCGAGATTACATCCTGCCCGATGAATTGCCAGACGTGGCACAGGAAGAGGACGAGGGAGTGGATGAATATAGGGTTCAGCAACTCTATGAGTTGAAAAAGCAATTGCCCCCCCGTGTGGCTAAGATTTTGGACTTATATTATGTCAATGGTCTTACACAAGCACAAATTGCACAAAGACAGGGCATATCCGAGCCATTGGTGAAGAAACTGTTCTACAAAGGTCATGAATGGCTCCGAATGAAAATGATTGAATTAGATAAAAATAGAAATAAAACAATAAACAATGAGTAATATAGAGAACCTTCTACGCCGTCACTATGAGGGTGTGATAACCCAGGAGGAACAGTCTGAATTAGACTGTCTTACTCATCGTGACCAAGTGATTAGTGCTGCCAACAAGCGGGCTAGGGTATTGCATCATCGCCGTATGGCCGGAGCCACGGGGGTGGCTTCTGTGCTTTTGGTTGCTGGGGCAATATTTTTCCTGCATCCATCGTATGACCCAGCGAAAGCTGAGTTTCCGACGGTCGCAAGGACTGATGTGCCAAAGATGCCTGTCTCCATCCCCACTCAGCCGTCAATTGTGATAGAAACGCCTCAGAACCAATCCCGTCCTGCCGATGTGAGAATGGCTTTGGACGAGACAGCAGTTCCTACAGTGCATAAAGAGCAACCTGCTGCTATTGAGCCAGTGGCTACCCAATCTGATGGGCCGCAAGTTGACGATATTGTTCCCCCCACGGTGATTACCGATAGTGAGACCATTGTGGCCTGCAACACTGCCTGTTCGCCAGACTCGGTCATCAACGATATTTGGAAATTTCTAAGAACATAATATTTATCAATGAATTATGCATAAGGTTCTATCTCTCTTAAGTTGTTTGCTCCTCACATCGCTTATTGCTGTGGGGCAGACAGATTTATATAACCGTTATGCTTCGCGGACGGATATCCGTGTTGCCAGTGTAACTAATTTTACGTTGGACACGGGCATCACGGCCGATGTTACGCTGTTGGAGGCAGTTGATGATGAGGGCTGGAATTGGCTATGCAGAGAGTTTAGCCTGGCCACTCTCTCTCCCGAACAGCAAAAACAAATGGACGAAGGTTGGGATGTGGCTTTTTTCACCCAACGCAACCGACACGACCCTACCCAGCCTGCCCCTGTAGTCAACGAGCAGATTGACCAGACCAACACCTGCTATGTCGGGGTTTCCTATCTTTCAAGAACTTTGTACATCTTTTGTTGCAACACCGATAGGCAGTCGGATGTTGTGGTCAATTATCTAATTGAGAAGATGAGACATTCCATTCAAAGGAAGGAGAAAGAATAAGGGTTACCATACCCATTGTATTTCTTTTAGTTGGCAGGTGATGATTTCCCCATTCTGGCATTGCAGTTCCAGATGACCGTATCTGTTCACTCCCTGAATTGTTGCTGCTATTTCATTCCCACGATACAAATATTTTCGAACTCTACCCAAGTCAAGCAAACTATTTAAATAATCGTCGTCAGGAGCGTTAAGGTTATCCTTGAGCTGAAGATACCGCCTTTCGATAGAATGTGCTACATTAGCTAGTGCTATCTCGGGCACTGTTTTCTCCCCTGTTATCTGGAGAAGTGAAACTGGATTTGGAATCCAATCGGAGAACGTTGCCTGATTGAGATTGATTCCAATGCCGGAGATGGCGGAAGTAATTGCATTGTCGCTTATCTTAGCCGAGGTCAGCGTCCCACAGATTTTCTTTTGGTCAACATATATGTCGTTGGGCCATTTGATGCTCACGCTGTATGTTTTGGGAACTAACACTTTCAGCCAGTCGGCTATCCCGAGTGAGATGCATTTGGTTAGTTGAAATTGGTCAGCAATGGGCAAGAATGAGGGCTTGAGGATGATGCTGAAAGTTAGATTTTTCCCCGGTTCCGACTCCCAGTGGTTGCCTCGTTGCCCTATACCGGCAGTCTGCTCCAAAGCATTAATAATAGTAAACTCCTCGTACTGATTGAGATCGAGGAGTTCACAATATTTGTTTGTCGAGGGTAAAGATTGAAATGTAATTATCTCCATCTCAACATGTTTCCTGCTATCCAATGGAGGATGTCAGACGGTCATAATCTCTTTTTCCTTGGCAGTGAAAATCTTGTCGCACTCGGCAATGAACTTGTCGGTGATGTCCTGTATTTCTTTCTCTACCTGTTTTACCTCATCTTCAGGAACCGATTTGTCCTTCAGTTTCTTCACCTTGTCCATCACGTTGCGGCGGGCATTGCGCACGTTCACCTTGCTGTTTTCCACTTCGCTTTTGGCTGCTTTGCATAGTTCTTTGCGGCGCTCCTCGGTCAAGGGAGGAATCACAATGCGGAGGATGTCGCCCTCGTGACGTGGGGTGAAGCCAAGATTAGCGTCCAAGATTGCCTTGTTGATGGCACCGATGATGGTCTTTTCCCACGGCTGGATGATGATGCTGCGAGGGTCGGGGGTGTTGATGTTGGCCACCTGGCTAATCTCGGTGGGTGTGCCGTAGTAGTCAATCTTCACTCCCTCCAGCATACCGGGATTGGCCTTACCGGCGCGGATTTTCTCAAGTTCTTTGTTCAGGAAGTTAATAGCAGAATGCATGCTGTTATTAGCTTCGTCGATGCAGGCTTTAGATAAATCGTTCATATTTGTATTGTTTTTAAATATTCATATTTGAGGCGCTTAACCTTTGACAACTTCGGTACCGATGGGTTCACCAGTGACCACTTTCAGCAAATTGCCCGGTTGGTTCATGTCGAAAACGTAGATGGGCAAGTTGTTCTCTTCGCAGAGGGCAAAAGCTGTCAGGTCCATAATCTTCAACTTTTTGCCCAGTGCCTCTTGGAAAGTGAGCGAGGCAAACTTAGTGGCGGTGGGGTCTTTCTCGGGGTCGGCGGTATAGACTCCATCCACTCGGGTACCTTTCAGAATCACATCGGCCTTGATTTCAATGGCGCGAAGGGTAGAGGCTGTGTCGGTGGTGAAGAAAGGATTGCCCGTGCCGCCGCCGATGATAACCACGCGGCCTTCCTGCATGGCTTCAATAGCTCTGCGGCGTGACATCTCTTTGCAGATGGGTTCGATTGCCAGGCCGCCCAACAGCTCGGTTTTCATGCCTTGTTTCTCCAACTCTGCCTGCAGCGCCATGCTGTTGATGAGTGTGGCCAGCATGCCCATGTAGTCGCCCTGCACGCGGTCCATGCCTTTCGAAGCACCGCTCAGTCCGCGGAAGATGTTGCCGCCGCCTATAACGATGGCTACCTCCACGCCCTTTTCTACCACAGCTTTAATATCCTTGGCATACTGTTCGAGCATTTCTGGCGCAATGCCATAACTCTGTTTCCCCATGAGCGATTCTCCGCTCAATTTAAGAAGGATGCGATTGTATTTCATAATGAACAATTTCTTTAAACAATTGATTTGTATATGTTTGTAATATGATACGCGTTATTTTTGAGTTTACTAAATTACTAAATTTATTTGGTTTGACCAAAAAAACTTCGCTATCATCGTTATTTGCCTGTTTTTCCGATAGCCACAAGGAGGTGAAAATGACATTGTTTTTTCATGAAAAAGTGTTTAATACAAAAAAAGATTGTATATTTGCACCGTCAATCATCCAAGCCCTTGATGGGTAAGTGGGTGGGTGACAAGACATAATAGAAAAGACGTTGAGCGAAACGTTTTATCTGCGGCTGTCTGAATCTCGCAAATTCAATCCTACCGCACGATAAAGCAAATGCCAGCGTCCATTGTGCGATATACATTGCTTTTATGTATAGTCGTCAGCGTGGGCTTGGCATTGCTTATCCTCGGTAGGTGGGCATGCGAGAGCCTAGACAGCGGGATAAGTGATGAGCATGATACCCGCGCTTCTTTTTTATATGCCTTTACAATAGCTTTTCTATTTCCGCCCTACGGGTATCGGGCAGCACAAAACCGACGTGCCCGATGGGATATAACAGGGTAGCAGATAATGATTAAGCAAAAGAAAAAGGAGTACCAAACTCCTATGGTAGAACTGATGGAAGCTCGCGTGGAACGCGGCTTTGCCGGCAGCGGCAGCACTGATCCCCAACCTCAAGGAACCAACGGCACCACCGAAGGCCTGATTGGCAGCAGCAACACTTACACTGGCAGCGATTTCGACTAATGATTAACCCTTTAAAACCCCTAAAGAAATGAAAAGAATAACAGTTAGTCTATCCGCTCTATTCATTTTTTCTGTTCTATTCACCCTCACCTCTTGTAATAAGGAGGAGACCTCCAATGGCACCCAGTTCCGCGCCTCCATGGAGGACTGCACCAGTCAGAATGGTAAAACCACCCTCAGCGGCACTGCCCTCAACTGGGTCAGTGGCGACCTCATTGCCGTCTATGGCACTGTTGGATGCGGCATCTATTCCTCCACCCCGCAAGACCCTGCCACCACCGCCATCTTCAACAACGTCAGCGGTGAGACAGGCGACCCTACTTTCCGCGCCTTCTATCCCACCACGCTGACCACCGACGGTGTGAATGTCACTCTCCCTGCCATGCAGACCTATGTTGAGAACTCCATTCATGAGTTTCCCATGTATGCCGAAAGCAGCAACAACACTCTTTCCTTCAAGAACCTCTGTGGCGCACTGAAATTGCATCTGACAGCAAATGTCAACATCAGCTCCATTGCCGTCACAGCTGCCAATGAAATCAATGGCATCTTCAGTGTCGATTACAACAATGGCTCCCCACAATTAGTGCACCTCACTAGTGGCAGTGCCACCACAACCCTCACCTGTGCCACCGCCCAAAATATTACTAATGGTAAGGATTTCTTCATCTATCTGCCCGCTGGAATCTACACTGGCTTACAGATTCAAGTGAACACCGATGATGGTCTATACTGCATTAAGACAGCTAACACTGATATCCATGTCAACCGCAGTCAGTACACTCTCATTACCCTTGGCGAAAGCAATCTGAACTTTGTTGAGCCAGTTCCTGAAGGTGCTTTGCCAGGATTGTTCACCATCAATGAAGACGGCGACCAAGTTTGGATTTCTCAAGGCAATTTGCAATACTATGCCAGTACCAATACTTGGCGTTTTGCCGAGCATCAATATGACTGTCTCCGTTATGCCAATACTTCTTACAGTCCTACTTATACAGGCTGGAAAGACCTCTTCTCTTTTGGAGCAGCAGACAATATTGCTATTAGTAACGGTGGCAATGTGCCCAACGTCTGGCGAGTTCTTACCAGACCTGAGTGGGATTATTTGCTCAATACCCGTACCAACAATACAAATCTGTCCAGTGCTAACGCACGTTACGCTTATGGAAAAGTAAATAACATGTATGGTTTGTTGATTTTCCCTGATGACTACACCCATCCAGACAATGTGGCTACACCTACGGTCATCAACAGCATGCCAACAGGAGATGGGAGCTTCAACTATACTATTGCTCAGTGGAGCGAACTGGAGGCAGCCGGAGCAGTATTTTTACCACAGGGTGGTTATATGGGTGTTAGAGGCTATGTTGGTGATAGTCATGCGGCCTATTGGAGTTCAACACTTAGTAATAGTGTGGAACCGGTGCCATACTACTTGGGCTTCGATGGTTTCCCTAATTATTATTATCCAAGTATCTTTTTCAGCATCGCGTCAAGAAATCAGGCGTCTTATCGTCTTGTTCTTGATAATGACTAGAGCACTTTTCAGATTGTCATTTTTTCAATCTGAATAATGCCATCAAGGAACTCCAAGCCATTAGTTGGCTGAGAGTTCCTTTTTCTATTTTTCGTTGTGACTATAGAAATCTTATTTTGCATCTGAGTAATGTTTTTTGCAGAATCTAGAAGCCCATGCCGAAAGACTTGGGCAGGGTCAGTTCTTTAAAGGTGTTGAAAAGGTAGTTGTCGGTCATACCGGATACGTAGTCGGCTACGATGCGGGCGTTGGAGGTGGACTCTTGATAGGCTGGGTCCATTTCTGATAGGTAGTTCCTGATGGGGGTCCGTTCCTGGCCAGTCTCTAAATCCACCAAGCAGGCATCAAGTACCACGTCGAACATGTTTTTTATCTTGTTGTCCTGCACCATTTTCTTTGGGGATTGGTAAATGTTGCGGTAGTTCCATTCCTTGAGCTTGTTCAAAGCCTCGAATACCTCTTTTGAGAAACTTAAGTGGTCCTGACCGAAACTGTGGTTTACTAAGTCGATAATTAGACAGTTGACAATCTCCCTGTTTTGGTTGCCAAGCACACTCACTGCCTCGGCCGGTAGGTCTTTCCTGTCAATAAGGTTTAGGATGATAGCATCTTCTATGTCTCGACCAACGTATGCAATTACGTCCGATATGCGCATTACACAACCTTCGAGTGTCATGGGCTTCATTTCTTTTGATACGGTGCTGTCCACTAGGCTTTTGCCATATTCGTCCAAAAGTTGTTCAGTGGTCTTGCGCGGATTGAACGTATATTGGTTGTTGACAATCTCTCCGTTGTGGCAGATAATGCCGTCCAGCACCTGGACCGATAGGTTGTTGCCCTTGCCCTCGTTCTCGAGCTCGTGGAAAAGACGGAATCCTTGAACGTTATGTTCGAATATGCCACATCTGTTCTTTTGGCAGAAATCGGAGATAATGGTTTCTCCGTTGTGACCGAATGGCGAATGCCCCACGTCGTGTCCCAGAGAGATGGCCTCAATCAGGTCCAAGTTCAAGTTCAGAAAGTAGCCGATGGTTCTGGCAATTTTCGAAACCAGCTGCACATGTAGTACGCGATGGGTGATATGGTCGTTCTCAATCAGATAGAACACCTGCGTCTTGTCGATATATCGGCTATAGGCGCGTGAGTAGAGAATTCGGTCAATATCGTGGAAAAAGGGGGGCCGCAGGTCGCCTTTCTCATCGATATAACGTGAGGCATGTTGCGAACGGAAGGCGTAGGGACTTAACGAATCATCCCTTTTGGTTTCAAGTTCATGAACCTGAGATTCAACTTCTTTGCTGAACTGTATTTCCATCATAGGGCGTAAACACTGGTTTAGTTGCTGGTAACGGCTAGGACTGCAACGGATATTTTCAGGTCGGGGATTGTGGCTAGGGCACTGTAGCAGGCCTCGGTGGTGGCTCCTGTGGTGAGAATGTCATCGACGAGGAGAATGTGCTTGTTTTCGAACTGATGTGGTCGCCTTACGGCAAACACTCCTTGCATATTTTCCAATCGGTTGAGTCGATTCTTATGGGTCTGACTGGTTGTGTATTTCTTTCGGTAAAGGTTGTTGCGGACGATGGGTTTGTTCATCTTTTCTGCTATGGCCTCGCATAGCAGTTGGCTTTGGTTGTAGCCCCGTTTGAGTTGTCGTCGCCAATGTAGTGGGACTGGAACTAGGTAATCTATGTCATCAAAGCGACCGGAGGCGATGAGTTCATCACCAAGAAGGTGGCCAAACAGTTTGGCCAGTTGGGTGCTGCCATGGTACTTGATTTGATGGACAATGCTCTGGGCTACATTGCCTTTTTGGAAAATCATGAGCGAGGCGGCCGACTGGGTGGGTATCCGACCCACAAGACGCATCTCGGCAAGGTTGTCAGGCTGTTGTGCATGGTGGCTCCAGGGTATCTCTGAGAGGCAGAAGGTGCAAAGATGACGTTCGTTGCCGACCAACGGCCTGCCACAATGGATGCAAAGTGGCGGAAAGATGAGACTTAGTATTTCACGAATCATCTTGTTATTTTAAGAACAAGCAGCTGTCGCCGTAACTAAGGAAACGAAATCCGTGGTCAAGCGCATACTGATAGCAGTCACGCCAGTCGTCGCCAATGAGTGCGGAGACAAGGAGCAGCAGGGTGCTCTTGGGTTGGTGGAAATTGGTGATGAGCCCGTTGATTACATGATAGTTGTAGCCTGGGGCAATCATCAACTGTGTGTCGCCTTCTAGGTGATCCAATTCGTTTCGGTCCATCCAGTCCAGCACATTGCGGTAGGCATGGTCGGCGGGCAAGGCAGATTCGGCCAGCTCATAGGGGTCCCACTGCATGACATGCATGGAGTCGAGACTGGGATTCAGCCCCAGTTTGACACCGAACCAATAGACTGATTCTATGGTGCGAACGGTGGTGGTGCCGACGGGTATGATGGGACGGCCAAAGTGATTCAGGATGCACTTGATATTTTGCCGTGCTATCTCTATTTTTTCGACATGCATCTGGTGCTCTCCAATGGTGGGAGTGTTGACTGGCTTGAAGGTCCCTGCACCCACATGGAGTGTGATGAAATCGGTGTCGATAGACTTGTCTTTCAGTGCTTCGAAAATCTCCGGGGTGAAATGAAGGCCAGCGGTGGGAGCCGCCACCGACCCTTCCCATTTGGCATAGACGGTCTGGTAGCGCTCGTTGTCGCTGCTGACCGCTTCGCGGTGAAGATAGGGTGGGAGAGGGATCACTCCGGCCTTGTCAATGATTTCGGCAAAGCTGACGTGCCCCGTCCAACTGAAAGTGACAATCCAGGCATTCCCCACAGCCTGCTGACGGTCGGCGCGAAGGGTGACCTCCTGGTCATTGATGATTACGGTGCGGGAAAGTGGACCCTCTTTCCATTTCTTGTTGTTGCCAATGAAACAGGTCCACGTGCCCTGTTCGCGCTGGTCGAAAGCCTGGGAAACAGGCATTTGGTAAGGCTCTAAGCAGAAAACCTCAATCATGGAGCCCGTGGGCTTCTGGAAGAAAAGGCGGGCGTGAATTACCTTGGTGTTGTTGAACACTAATAGCGTATTGGCAGGAAGCAATTCTGGAATGTGAAAGAACTGGCTTTCACGTATCTGTCCGTTCTGATAGATGAGCAGTTTGGACTGGTCGCGACGCTCCAATGGGAACTTTGCGATGCGTTCGTCGGGCAGCGGGTAGTCGAAGTCGGCTATTTGGATGTTCTTGGGGCTATTCATTGACGGCAGGACTCTTTTGGGTTAGGATGGAAAGAAGGATGTACCATAAGATGATGAAAGAGACAGCGTATTGTAGCAGGAACAGGATGAGCAGCAGACATCCAGCCAGAAAAACATACTGTATTTTGTTGCTTTTCCATGAAAGGTCCTTGAAATTGAACTTGAGGGAGAACATGGGCAACTCACTAATCATGAGGATGTCGGTTATCAACGAGAGGACGGCAAGCGACACCAGTCCAGGATTGTCGAAGAGCCAACCCACTTTCTCAACAGGGGCGCAGGAAAAGATGAACGCCAATCCCACCCAGATGAGGGCATTGGAGGGGGCAGGAAGGCCGAGGAAACTGTGGCTCTGCCGTGTGTCGAGGTTGAACTTGGCCAAACGGAAGGCGGCAAAAGCCGGCATGAGCAAGGCGGTGTATTTGAGCCAGGGCAGCCCTTCGGATGTGGCAAGAATCTCAAACAGGATAAAGCCTGGGGCAACGCCGGAGGTGATGACATCGGCCAAGGAGTCGAGTTCTTTGCCCATATCGGAGGAGACGTGAAGGAGTCTGGCCGAAAGCCCGTCGAAAAAGTCGAAGAAGATGCCCAGCAAGATGAACCAGGCGGCGTAGTCGAGGCGATAGTTGTAGGCCTGGCATTGAATGGCGTAGTAGGTGGCCAACACACCGCAAAGCAGATTGCAGAGGGTGATGCAGTTGGGGATTTGCCGTTTGATGGATTGGAGTATGTTCATAGGTGCCTTATTAAAAAAGAATGTAGGAATTGTTTAGATTCCTACATCCCTGTATTGTGATAAGATGAAAATCAATTAGTAGAGTTTGATGACCAGTTTGAAGTCCTCGTCGTCCCAGTACTGTCTGAATTCGACATCGACGGCAGCTTTGCGCTTGTAGTCGTATTCCATATCTACGGAGGCCTGGAGGTTCTTCAGGCAGTTCTCTTTGTCGCCAAGACGGGAGTAAGCCACAGCGCGTAGGTAGTTGACTTCGGCCGTCTGGTCAAGGCAGCAGTTGAGCGTTCTGATGCAGGCGTCAGTCTCGTCATTCTGCAGTTGGGCAAATGCCAGATTGTAGCTGCAGGAGGTGCCCTTCATCAGTTTCTGAGCGTCTTCGTAGTTGCCGCGTTTGAGGTTGAGGATGATGATGTTGTCGTCGGCATCGGAACTGCCTTGGCGTTTGGCCTCTTCGAAATAGTATTTGGCCAGGGTGTAATCTTTCTGGGCCAGACAGAGCAGGCCGGTGTTGTTGAGCACGTCGGGGTTGTGAGGGTTGATGTCGCGAGCCACTTTCAAGTAACGCTCGGCTTCGCCATAGTCGCCAAGATATAAGGCAATGGCACCAGCGTTGTTCCATGCGCCCCATTCGTTGCTGTGGTTTTCGGTGGCCCACTTGTAGTATTTCATCTTGGTGTCGTAGTTGTAGTTGATATAGGCGGCATACATGAGCTCGTCATAGGAGAGCTTAGAGGGGTTGAGGGTGGCCTGTTTGGCTAGCTCGACGTCGGTCTGACGGGCCTCGGAGTAGTAAAGGGCAATCTGCGCACGGCGCAGGTTGGGGAAGATGTCTTGCTCCAGCTGGGGATAGGTGGTAGCGTAGTTTTTAATCATCTGCTCGCGCTTGACAAGGTTCTGCTGGGTCTCTACCACGTTGACGATGGCATGGCGGTCCTGGATGTTGCTCTCTTCGACCATCACGACAAAGTGAACCCAGTCTTCGCCAGCGGAACGAGTGGTGATGACCATCTGTTTGAGCTGCTGGTGCTTGTAGTATTCCAAATCTTGGGGTTTTACTTTGGCACGGCGTGCCATGACCGTGAGGACGTCGTCAAGCACACGGCGGAGTTCGGCGGTGGCTATGTCGGCACGGTTTTTAGAAACGCCCACGTTGGCAGACTCCTCTCCCTCGGGCGAAGCCCAGCCGGTGATGGTGATTTGCTTGGGCAGGCCGTTCTCCAGCATGATGCGCTTGAGGTCGTTGACGGTGTATTGTGCATCAAAGCGCACGTTCATGTCGAAATTCCAGTCAAGGATGGAGGTGCCATTGGGGAAATAGATGTCGGCGGTTTCCACCACGCCCTGCTTTTTGTTATAGTTGAGGGGTGCGATGGATATGTTGCCTCGGATGTCAATCCATTCAGACGTGATGTTGACACCGTCGGAAATCAGAACGGTGGGGAAGGTGACCCCTTTGTGCTGATTGACAATTTCGTCGGCAAAGAGGGCCTCGTCGTCAACGGTCGACGATTTGTATCCGACAGGGGCTAGTGTCACACGGCCGGTCTCCATGCCGGGTTTGTAGTCAAGAGCGTCGTTATAGGTGAAACGTCCACCGGTGGTGTAATTGATGGTGCTGCCGGGGCCAGAAACATTTTCACCCTTGACGGTGATGGGGTCCAGCGGTGTGGAACCACCTTCCCAGGTGAAGACGGGCTGGATAAAGAGAGCAACACCTTTGTCGAAATACTTGGGGGGAACCGAAGCGGTGAAATTAACCACTACTTTCTCGTCACGAACCTCGACGGGGTCGGGAATGGCCTGATAGCGAATCTTTCCGCTGTTACGCTTCATCTTGGACAAGCCACTGCAGCCAGCAAAAAGAACTACAGAGGCAACGAGGAGAGTTAATAGAGTTTTTCTCATCTTTATGTTTATATATTTATTATTCTGCATTAAAATATAAATCAATACGTTGCGACCGCTTGCCATAGGCAAGGGCATTTTATTATCAATCTGCAAAGATACAAAGTTTTTTTTGAATGTGCAATTTTTTCTTTTGCCCTTTACTTTTTTGTTGCTTTTCTGCCAAAGTCACACGGCTCCGGACGGTTACGTTTTTTCCCCATTGGTTCCAAAAAGTTCAAAAAGAGCATCCCATTTGCTTTATCCTCGCTAGTATGATGTGTATATATCAACTCGATAATGTGCCGATTGCAGGTCGCATTTGGGCGTGAGAGAAGATGCGCTTATCCGAAGGTGGCTGGAGGGGTGAATGCTGCGGTTGGTCAGTTATTCTTCGGTGGAACTGATTTGTAGGCTGCTGGCATCTAATTTACAGGTCTCTGCAAAGGGGCAGTATTGACACATCTTGCTGTTGGGGTTGGCAATGAAGGGTGTGTCGGGGTTGAGTATGTCGGAGACTATCTCACGGAGGATGGTTTCGAATAGCGTTAGATGCTTTTCGGTCATGTAGTTCGAGCCTTCCCATTCGGCCAGCAATACTTTGGAATCCAAGTGGCTGAGCGGGATGATTCCAGCCAGATGCTGGGCATCGTTCGACTTGTTGTAGCTGAACAGCCAGGTGTATAGCATCACTTGGAACCACTTGTCGGGCACTTCGGACCAATTGGGTAGGTCGGCTTTCACCTTCAGGTCTTTCTCTTCCACCTTGCCCGATTTGTAGTCCAACACACGGGTGGTGCCATTCCATTGGTCAATGCGGTCGGCTATGCCACTGATAGTCACAGGAGTTATTGCGTCAGCAGACTCAATTTTCAACGTGTGAGACAGCGGTTTCTCAAGCTCTAATATAGTCAGGTTGTCGCCTTTGGATAAATGCTTTATTTCATTCTGAAGAAAGTTGGTAATCTGCGTTTTGGCCACCGACTCCAGAAAGTGGTTTTTGCCTTTGTGGCTGCGGCCGTGTTGAAAGTCCTTGGCAAACTCTTCTTCGAGCAACCGGTCTAAGTTGAGCAGGGCCTGTTGAAGGGTCTCTTTTTGCAAGACTTGTCCTTTGGTATCGGTGTAGATGGTTTGCAGAATGGCGTGGATGTGGGTGCCGAGTTCGTTTTGCTCCAAGTCCTCGTTTACTTGGTCCATTTCATTGATTCCAAGAACGTTCTCGAAATAGAACTTTAGTGGGCAGTTCCTATATTTGTTGAGTGCCGAGGGCGAAAAACCTTTCTTGGAAATGTCTTGAAGCCGACTCATTGCAAAAGAGTCTTTGGGATAGGATAAAATATTTGATTCTATGTTAGTTGCGTTTTCGGCTGAGAGGACTTCTTCATGTATGGTAATGTTGTTGGGGTAGTGCTCGGCCAATTCTCGCCGGACTTGCAGGATGAAACGGCTGGGAGAGCCTTTGCCCATGCCGTCGGATTCGGTGTGGTAGAGCAGGTAGATGTCGTCTGCCCGCTGCAAAAGGCGGTAGAAATTATAGGCATATACGGCATCCTTCTCATGGAATGTGGGAATTCCAAATGCCTTCTTCAAGTTGTATGGAATCAGTGTGTTGTTGGTTCTCCCAGAGGGTAGTGTACCTTCGTTGGCCGAGAGCAAAATGACCTTTTTGAAGTCGAGGTTTCGGGTCTCCAGTACGCCTAAGATTTGCAGGCCTTGAAGGGGTTCGCCATAGAAGGCCACCGAACGTCGTTTGGCCAGCCGGGTATAGATTTTGAGTAGGACATTGAGGTTTTCGACAAAATGGTATCTTTGTTGAAGGTCTTGAAAGTAGTTGATGATTTGGAGCAGGCAGGCCAGTGCCTCTTTCTCTCTGCGGTTTGATTCGAAGACTTCCGCGGTGTAGAGTGCGTGAATCAAGGTTGTGCATTGCGCCAGGAATTGGTCGGGTGACGGCGTGTCAATGGAAAAAATAGGGAGCAGGGGTGTAGGTTCGCAACCCATTTCACGGCAGAGTGCGACAATTTCCTCTTGGTTGGCATATATGATGTGGTTGCGGTAGAGGAGTTGACTTAGGGCGGTGTATATATTGTTGATTCCAAGAACCTTGCTTATGTAATGGTCAGAGAGGATGTCTAGAATGTCCTGATGATGAAAATATTCTTGGTGTCGCCGTTGGTGGAGCGAGAATAGTTTCAGCATCAACGAATAAACTGCTGTGTTTACGAATGGGTATCCCATTGTCACATTGGCAGTTCTTATTTGTTTCGGCAGGGCATTCAAAGTGGGCAGCAGAAGTGATTCGTCGCCCAGCACGACGGCGGTCTGTTCCAGCGACTGAGTGGATTCATCCTTGAATTGGCTGGAGATGAGCTTGCCGGTATATTTGCATTGTAAGACGTTCTCGGGACAGCTGACAATTGTGATATTCTTATGATTGCTAGCAAAATGACTGGGGTACTTCTCTGGGATGGGGATGTCACTCCCTTGATATTTTCTCAGGAAGTGGCCAGCCTCTTGTTCGGAGTCTTCGACATAATAGTAATCGCCATCTGTAAGGAGTTTCCCAATACCCTCTTTGATAAAATGACGAATGATAGTATGTTCGCTAGAAGAGAGCGCGTTGAAACCGACGAAGTATATTTGGCTGCTTTGCAGTTTTGGGGCCAACTGCTCGATGTTTTCGGCCACATATCTGTAGGCCATTCCGCTATAGGCTTTGTGCTGTTCGGCAAGACGTTGGTGAAGTTGGCTATAGTATTGGTATAGTGACTTGTAGAACTCTATGTATTTTTGTTGAAATGGAGTCAGTTGCCCGGTTTCGACATCCCACTCACCAATGGCTTTCAGCTCATGTAGATTGCTGAAAAGTTGCTGTGCATCAACTCGGTAAAGGTCGATTTCGGAGAAGTCGGCCAACATCATGTCTCCAAAGGAGATGAACTCTTCAAACGTTTCGAATTTACGTCCTTCACCACCGAGGCTGCGATGAATGTCAAATAGTTCAAAGAGAAGAAATTCGTTGGGGACAATCTCCAAATTACCCAATTCCGAAATCAGGTCGTCAATGCCAACAATTTTTGGCAGGAAAAAGGGCTTTTCTCCCATGACGGAGAATTGGCGACGAAGGAAGAGTCCAGAACGACGATTGTTAAAGACGACCATTACTTGGTCGAGGTCGTCGGGGTGTTCGGCTACTAGCGTTTGGGCTATTTCGGTTAAAAAAGATTCCATTGCTGAGCTTCTTTGAGAGTTTGGGGTTTGCCGACATCGAGCCAATGGAGGGGATTTAGTTCAAAATAGTTGATTCTATGTCCTTTGGCTAACTCAAGATAGGCTGATATGATGGAGTAGGGCTGAGTGGCAGGTGGAAGGTAGTCGAGCATTTCTGGCTCTATCAGAGCTATGCCGTCGAAAGCGAGTTCTCGGCATTCATCAGTAGGGCCGTTGACCCATTTGCATTCACCAGTGGTTTTGTTTCGCCAACCAGTCAGTTGGTCTTGCCTGTCGAAAAGGAGGTATCTGGATGTGTCTCGGTGGCTGACGACAAGCGTTGCAAGAGATGTGGAACCAGTATGTTTCTGTATTAGTTCAGAGATATTGAGATAAGACAGAATATCCACATTGTGAACGAGGATGGGTTCTGACTTCGCGAAAAGTGGCTGGGCTTTTTTTAGACCTCCACCAGTGTCGAGGAGTATACCGCTTTCATCTGAAATGGAAATGGGTACGTCCCATCGTTGGCTATTGAGGTACTTGCAGACCATAGGGGCAAAATGATGAACGTTGACCACAATTCTTGAAACACCTTGACGAATCAGGTTGTCGATGGTGATTTTAAGAAGCGGCATCCCTTGTACCTCAACCAAAGCCTTGGGGAGGTGGTCGGTCAATGGTTTGAGCCTAGTGCCCAGTCCTGCTGCTAGAATGAATGCTTGCATGGGTGTAGTAGATGCTTATTTCTAGAATGCAAAAGTACATTTTTTTTTCCTTTTAAAACAAAAAAATATTTTTTAAATAAAAAATAGTTCGACTTAGAAAAAATTAGTATCTTTGCAAATCTCACTGGAGCCGTTCTTCCAACAGGACTCTTTTCTAGTGAGTTGATTTATAGTGGAATAAAATATTATGTATATGAAAATAAATAAATTCTTTTTGGGAGCACTTTTGGTTGCTTTGATGTTTACATCATGTAGGCCAGCTGAGGAAATCGCATACATTGCCGATGCTCAGCGTGATTCGGCTTTTGCGCTGAAAGGTCAGTTCTCGGGTGGCATCCAGGCCAATGACATCTTGGGCATCTATGTGGAAAGCCAAACTCCCGAGTCGACCATCCAGTTCAATCAGGAGACCAACAAAATAGTCACCTTGAACAATGGAGGAACGGTGTTGAATCCGGGCACATCCGTTGTTTCGGGTTATTTGGTGAACCATGATGGCGATATCATCTTCCCTGTGCTGGGGAAAATACATGTGCTCGGCCTCACTCATAATGAGTTGGCAAAGCTGATTGAAAATCAGCTTATCAGCCAAGGCCATATCACAGACCCTGTTGTGACAGTTAAGTTGATGAATTTCAAAGTATGTGTACTTGGAGATGTAACTCGTCCGGGGCAGCTGGTTGTTGCTGGAGAACGCCTGACTATTTTTGAAGCATTGAGTATGGTTGGCGACCTTACTATCTACGGTCAACGCCACAATGTTACTATCATCCGTGAAGAGAACGGCGTCCGCACGATTGGAGAGGTGGACCTTTCATCTAAGTCGGTTTTTGATTCTCCCTACTATTTCCTCCATCAAAATGATGTGATTTATGTTGAGCCGAATATGCGCAAGAAGAAGAATGCTGAACGTGATCCTATGACAATGACTTACATTTCAAGTGCAGTGTCTATTGTATCGGTCATTTCTTCGGTGTTCTATTACTATATCTTGTCTAGATACTATATGGGTAGAGGCAATAATTAATCCATTTTTAAGCAAGTAAAAGTACTAAATATATGGAAAATCAACAACAATTAAGAGTCACACAAAATCCACAGGGAGGTGCTGCAAATCAGCAAGATGCTGAAAGCACAATTTCTCTGCGTGATTTGGTGTTTTTCGTTATCAATAACTGGTATTGGTTCGCCCTGTCGCTGTTTGTATGCTTGGTGATTGCCGCTATGGTATATAAGTCTAAGCCTAAAGCGTATGAGTACACCACGACCATCTTGGTCCGTGACGAGTCGAATAACCGGAGCTATCAGTCCCGAAACATGGATGCTATTTTCAATAGCATGGGAGTGGACAATAGCTGGCACTCTTTGGAGAATGAAATCTACCTTATCAAATCCACTGCGATAACCCGGGGAGTGGTCGAAAGCCTTGAGTTGAATAAGGGCTGTGAACGTAATGGTTTTTTTACGAAGATTTCCTATTATAAGGACCGCCCTATAGACATGAAGGTGTATGTCCGCCAACTAGATGTAAATTCTGACGAGGTGCCACAAGCCAGTATTGCGGTAAACGTGACCCCCATTGATCAGAACAGTTATGAGTATGCTGTTACCTCTGTCAATGGCCGTAGCATGGAGAAAAAAGGCACTGCCCACTACACTGACCGAGTGAACATAGACAAGGAAGGTACGGTGGCGTTCTCCATTGATAAGACAAAATACTTCTCTCAGCGGAATTACGATGTCACCTATATCATGTCAGAGACACCGATAATGACAAATGCATATCGGTTGGCAAGGCAAATCAGTGTGACACGAATGGATAAGAACTCATCAGTTATCAAGATAGTTTATACCGATAACAACGAGATGAGAGCAAAAGATGTTGTAGATGCCATCGTGGTAGCATACAATGAAGATGGAATTAATGATAAAAAAGCAATTGCCGAAAAGACCGAGCAATTTGTTTCTGAACGTATTGCCTTGATCTCTGGCCAGCTGGAGGATGTGGACTCACAGGTGGAACAGCTGAAGAAAAGTACGGGCTTGCCAGACCTGAACTCTGCTTCGGGTACTATCCTTCAGACTGGAACTCGTTACACCGAAGAGGTAAACAGCCTTGAGGCAGAATTACTGCTGATTAGGTCGATTAAAGATTATCTGAGTAACCCAGCCAATAAGGAAGAGCTTATCCCGGTCAACGTGGGTATTTCAGATGGCGGTGTGCAGGGCATGATTAACCAGTACAATAATCAGCTCCTTCAATACAGAAAGCTTCTCAAGAGTGCAGGTCCCAATAACCCTGGCGTTCTTTCTCTGGTTCAACAGATGGAGGCAAGCCGAAGCAACATCGCTTCGTCCGTTGACAATTTGATAAATACGGTGAGTGTCCGACTCCGTACAGCACGTTCTCAAGCAGCCAGAGCACAGGGTCAGATTTACGCGATGCCTTCCCAGACAAAGGCTGTCGAAGAGGTCACTCGTGAACAGAAGATTAAAGAGGAATTGTACTTATATTTGTTGAGCAAACGTGAAGAGAATGCAATGAATTTGGCTGTGACTGTCAATAATGCCAAAGTTGTTGAGCCAGGTACGCGTTCCAATTTAGGCCCACATCTTTCTATGCATATTCTAGTGGGTCTTATTGCCGGTGCGGCCATACCTGCACTGATTATGTTCTGCATTAACTTCTTCAATATTAAGCTTCGTTCGAAGATGGATATTGAGAAAGCACTCACCATCCCAATCTTGGGTGAAATTCCTCAGAAACCAGAAGGCCGTGCCAATGACGAAATCATTGTCACTGCCAATGGTACTGACGTGGTTACGGAGGCATTCCGAATATTACATTCCAATATTCCATTCTTCCTAAAGGAAGGTCAAAAAGTCATCCAGACAGTTTCAACTATCCCTGGTGAAGGTAAGTCTTATGTTGCCCTTAACTTAGCCCTTTCGTTGGCTTATGTGGGTAAGAAGACCATCTTGGTCGACTGTGACTTGCGTAAACGTAGTTTGTCTAAAACAATAGACCGCAACAACCGCACGGGTCTTATTCATTATATGTTAGGTAAGGAAACAGATTTCGCTAAGATTATCATGCACAGCGAAACTTCACCCTGTCTTGACTATATCGTTTGCGAAAAGACTCCGCCAAATGCCACCCAGCTGCTTCTTGATGACAAGATGGACAAGTTGGTGGAATATCTCCGTCCGAGATATGATTACATCATTCTTGACTCCACACCTGCTCAGATTGTTGCAGACTCTTCTATCATCAACCATTGTGCAGACTTGACTACATATGTCATGCGTGTGGGTTATCTGAATAAGAGTTCCTTCCCCTTCATCCAAGAACTGGCTGACAAGGGTAAGTTCAAGAACATGTCAATCATCATGACAGACGTTCCAGTCATTAAGCGTCGTTACGGTGCCTATGGTTATGGCTATGGCTACGGTTATGGCTACGGTTACGGCTATGGTTATGGCTACGGTTACGGCTATGGTTATGGCTACGGTTATGGTTATGGCTATGGCAGTGATGAAGATGAAAAGAAGAAAAAGAAAGGAGACGATTAATTAATTATGAAAGGAATTGTTCTTGCAGGCGGGTCTGGTACCCGCCTGTACCCTATTACAAAGGGAGTTAGCAAGCAGTTGCTGCCGATCTATGATAAACCTATGGTTTATTATCCAATATCGGCATTAATGTTGGCCGGGATTAGGGATATTCTGATAATATCAACCCCATATGATTTGCCTGGCTTCAAACGTCTTTTGGGAGATGGCTCTGATTACGGTGTCCGCTTTTCTTATGCTGAACAACCTTCTCCGGATGGTTTAGCACAAGCGTTCATCATAGGCGAGGAGTTTATTGGAAAAGACTCTGTTTGTTTGGTTTTGGGAGACAATATCTTCCAAGGTAATGGGTTTAGTAAATTACTGCATGATTCAGTAATTGCCGCTGAGCAAGAAAAGAAAGCAACTGTTTTCGGCTATTGGGTAGCAGACCCTGAGCGTTATGGTGTTGCCGAGTTCGACCAGGCGGGCAATGTGCTTTCAATAGAAGAAAAACCCCAACAGCCCAAATCTAACTATGCCGTTGTTGGACTTTATTTCTATCCCAATAAAGTTGTCGAGGTAGCTAAGGGTATCAAACCTTCCGCCCGAGGAGAGTTAGAGATTACCTCAGTAAACCAGAAGTTCCTAGAAGACGGTGAATTGAAAGTCCAAATAATGGGACGTGGTTTTGCATGGCTTGACACAGGAACACATGATTCTTTGGCCGAAGCGTCCACCTTTATTGAGGTAATAGAAAAGCGCCAAGGGCTAAAAATAGCTTGCTTGGAGAGCATCGCCTATGAGAAAGGTTGGATTACTGCTGATGATTTGCTGCGCATTGCCCAGCCCATGGCAAAAAATCAATATGGCCAGTATCTATTGAACTTGATAAAGGAGAAGTAGGTTTTTAAAGTAATGGAAGTTATTAAAACTGAAATAGAAGGTGTGCTGATTATCGAGCCTCGTGTCTTTGGTGATGCGCGGGGCTATTTTTTTGAGAGTTTCAATGCAAAAGAGTTTGCCGAAAAGACAGGTCTACAGGTAAACTTTGTCCAAGACAATGAATCTAAGTCCCACTATGGCGTATTGAGAGGCTTGCATTTTCAGTGTCCACCATACGCACAAAGTAAATTGGTGCGCGTAGTGAAAGGCCGTGTTCTAGATGTGGCTGTCGACATACGCGTGGGTTCACCTACATATGGAAAATATGTTTCGGTAGAACTAACAGAGGATAATCATCGCCAATTTTTTATGAGCAAAGGTTTTGCTCATGGTTTCTCTGTCTTGAGTGACGAAGTCATATTCCAATACAAATGTGATGAGTTTTATGCCCCTCAAAGTGAGGTTGCAATCGCATGGAACGACCCTGAGTTAGCTATCGATTGGCAACTGCCCTCCGATAAGGTCCTTCTGTCAGAGAAAGACAAGCATCATCCTTTTTTACGTGATTTACAATCGCCATTTATTAGTAATTCAATATAAGACGAATAATCTTCCGTAATTGATATGAACATTCTTGTCACTGGAGCCAATGGTCAGCTGGGAACTCATATGCGATTGAAAAGCACAGGTTCTCGCCATCAATATTTCTTCACCGATATAGAGGAGTTGGATATTACTGACCGTCATGCCATCCAGTCGTATGTAAAAGAGCATGCCATTCAGGCAATTGTCAATTGTGCGGCATATACGAATGTTGATAAGGCCGAATCAGATGAGATAACTGCTGACCGAATCAATCATATTGCTGTAGGTTATATGGCCGATACGATGGCTTCGGTGGGTGGACTTCTCGTTCATATTTCTACCGATTATGTCTTCGGAGGTGCTCTTTACAATGTCCCTCTTGTGGAAAACGCGGCGACCAATCCAACGGGTGCTTATGGGAGGACTAAATTGGCCGGAGAAAAAGCCGTGCTGGATTCGGGTTGCCGTTACATCATATTCCGCACTGCATGGCTTTATAGCGAGTATGGCAAAAACTTCTGCAAGACCATGCTTAACCTAACTGCGACCAAACCCAACCTTTCGGTGGTTTTTGACCAAGTGGGCACCCCTACCTATGCTGGTGACCTTGCATCTGCCATCTATTCAATACTGGAAAATGATTTGGACAAAGCTAACGAAGGCATCTATCATTTTTCCAATGAAGGAGTGTGCAGTTGGTTCGATTTCACGAAAGAAATTGCTCGTCAGTCGGGTCATAATGAATGCGATATTCAGCCTTGCCATAGTAGCGAATACCCCACGCCTGTAGTTAGACCCAGTTACTCTGTTCTAGATAAGACTAAGTTTAAACAGACTTTCCATCTGCCAGTCCCTTACTGGGTGGATAGTCTTTCTGTTTGTTTGAAAGGTTTGTTATAAAAAAAGATAGATAGATTATGTCAGCTCCATTCATACACGAAAGCAGTTATGTCGATGAAGATGTCGTCATAGGTGAAGATACCAAGGTTTGGCATTTTTGCCATATTCAGCGCGGCGCCCGCATTGGCAGTCGATGCTCTTTTGGTCAGAATGTCAATGTCGGTAATAATGTGAAAATTGGCAATGGCGTCCGTATTCAAAATAATGTCTCGGTTTATGAGGGTGTTGAGATTGAGGACAACGTCTTTTGTGGACCCAGCTGTGTTTTCACTAATGTAAACACCCCAAGGGCTCATTTCCCAAGTCATGGCGTTTATGCCAAAACGCTAATTGAAGAAGGTGCATCTTTGGGCGCCAATTGTACAGTCGTATGTGGTCATACGGTAGGGCGTTCGGCTCTCATCGCCGCCGGCGCGGTGGTTACTAAGAACGTGCCCGATTATGCCTTGATGGCAGGTGTTCCTGCCCGTCGTATTGGTTGGGTATGTGAATGTGGGAAACGCCTTGATGATTCTCTGCAGTGTTCATGTGGACGGCATTATCACCTCCTGTCCGATGGCAGGTTGGCTCAGGATTGTACTGTTGATAAATAAGCATCTTTTATACCGTGAATAAGAAAATTTTCTTGCTACTCCTATTAGTGGGTACTTGTCTGGTCAGTCAGGCTAGGCCTAAACCTTCTTGGATGACCGAACTCCCTTTGCCGGGGAACAGCACTTACATTTACGTCAAAGAAACTGGTCAGGAGAAAACCCCTTCTGCCGCACTGAATATGGCTTTGGTCCATGTCTTCGAAAGCACGGCCAATCGTATTGGCAAGTCATTTGATTCAGAAGAGGCTTTTGGTTTACTGCAAGAAGGTACCAAATACGAAGAACTGGTTTCGAAGTATGAGGTACCTATTAATTTGGTGGACCAGTATACTTCTAAACAGAAGGATGGCTCCTATCTGGTCTATGTCCTGTGTCAAGTGAGTTCCAGAAAGGACGTGCCCCCCGTCTGGGATAGGGGCAAGAATATCGACATGAACTATAACTGGGCATGTCTCTTTCGTTCCATTGTGCCAGGAGTAGGACAGATGAGTAAGGGCTATACTGGTGAAGGAATTGTCACCCTGACGGGCGAAATCCTTTTGGTAGGGGGTGCAGTAGGAAGCTATTTCTTGGCCCAAAAACAATATGAAATAATCAATACAACAAGTTTCGGCGACCCCTCTCATATTGAGGCAATCAATACTTACAACACATTGCGAAATGCCCAGTCGTTCATGTGGGGTGCTGCCGGTGCACTGTATGTTTTCAACTTTGTTAGGGCATTCACACTTGACCCTAAAAGCACCAAGAATCTTGTGTTTACTCCCTCTATGCTGAGTACTCCGTATACAGTGTCTCCAACGTTAGGGCTCACATATAAATTCTAATTAACTAGCGAGCAGCTACATTTCATTCTATGAAAAAGTCATCTGTATTATTTCTCATACTTCTCCCTTTCTTTTTCTCTTCTTGTATCAAAGATTTGAGAGAGATGGGTGTATACGATACCACACGGTGCTATGGCATTGTCTTAGATAGCCAGACCGAAAAACCATTAGCCAATATCCGCATTGTCACAACCGACCACTCTAAAGTCGACGAGACGGTCTTTTCCAAAGCCGACGGCACTTTTGAAATTAATGTCCATGTTGATAAACTCAGTAATGACTATTATATTCAGATTGAGGCCGATACCCTTTTTCAGTCTTTCGAAATCAAAGTTAACGATCTCCAGCTTGGACAAGAGTCCTATTATCTAGGAAAGATTTATTTTGAAGGAGCATATCTTCCTAAAGTCAGTACAGGCCTACCGGAAAACATCACTACAGTTTCTGCCACCTGTGCTGGGTCAATTGAAGAATTTGGCTATTCTGCTATTACAGAACGTGGCTTTGTTTATAGCACTATGCAGTATCCTACCGTCGAAAGCAATGTGGTACGTGTGGATGGTTCTGAGGATCAATTCAGTGCAGAGATCCCGCTTTCTCCCCATACCACTTATTATGTCAGGGCATATGCTGTCAATGGAATGGGTGTCGGGTATGGGAACCAGGTTGTTGTATCGACTCTTGACGGGCTCCCTGCCATTGAGACAACCGCACCGTCCCAAATCTCCGCCACCAATGCTGTCTGTGGTGGTCATGTTTTCAATGATGGTGGATTTCCGGTCACTGCTAGGGGTGTTTGTTGGAGTCTCTCCTCCAGTCCTACTATCGCCAATCTCCATACATCAGATGGCACTGACACAGGAAGCTTTGTAAGTCAATTGGGCGGATTACATCCTGGCAAAACATATTATGTTCGTGCCTATGCTCAGAATGAAGCGGGCATTGCTTACGGCCCCAATCAAGTGTTTACTACTTTAAGCGGCCTTCCAGAGGTGGCTACCACTCAGGTCAGCAATATCACAGCTACTACCGCCCTGGCAGGTGGCACGGTTGTTTCCGACGGTGGATTTCCAGTTCTTCGTCGTGGCATCTGCTACAGCACATCGCCCAACCCCACCACTTCTTCCGCCCATACCTGTGACGGTGCCGGACTTGGCGACTTTGTCAGCCAAATGACTAGTCTTGCCCCGGGCACCACCTACTATTTCCGTTCCTATGCCACCAATGGTGTTGGCACAGTCTATGGAACCCAATATCTCTTTGTGACAGAGTGACAATTAGTTTTTTTCAAGAATGATTATCAGTATGTTCAATAATAAAACACTGCTCAAGGCATTGATGCTCTTCTTGTTTTCAATGTCTGCTACTTTCTCCGTTCAGGCCTTTGATTTTTCGTCCACAGCCAGTTCCGGCCAAGTGCTGTACTATAATATTATTTCCGACAGTACCGTTGCCGTAACCTATCCCAATGCTACCTCAGATTCTTATTACGGTGGTTTTCTGACACCAACAGGTAATCTTATTATTCCCACGTCTGTCTCAAATTCGGGCTCCTCTTATCAGGTGGTTGCTATAGGCGATAATGCGTTTAATTCTTGTTCAGGACTTTTGTCAGTTTCAATTCCCAATACGATAACCACCATAGGCAATAATTCTTTTATGGGCTGTACCGCACTGACCTCTTTGTCCATTCCCAATTCAGTTACATTGATTGGTGTGGGCTCTTTCCAAGGGTGCAGTGGATTGCAGTCCATCAACCTAGGTACCGCTGTCTCCACCATTGGCAATGTTGCCTTTGAAGGTTGTAGCTCTGTCACCTCGCTAAGCATTCCCAACTCTGTCACTCTTTTGGGCAACTGGGCTTTCTGCAACTGCACTAGTTTGGATTCCCTCTATATTGGTACCTCTGTGACTTATATCCTGCAAAACACCTTTGCTGGCACCAACAACGTGCGCTATCTCCACTATAATGCTAGGAATGCCAATGCCTACTATCTTTCTGCTGGTCAGTACCATTCTTCATTGCCTATCAACAGCCTCACACAGTTAGTGGTGGGCGACAGTGTTGTGTCTCTTCAGCAATATGCCTTTTATGGTGCCGCCTCTCTTGATACTGTTTATCTGGGCAGGAGTCTTGAAACGGTCAATATCAGTGCTTTCTCTGGATGCACCAACGTCCGCCATCTGACCTACAATGCCCCCCTCTTTGTCGATTCCAACTTTCCTGCCGATGCCTTTTCGCCATTTGCGGGCATTACCCATCTGTTTGTGGGGAATGATGTGACGCATATCCCTTCTTCGGCCTTCATCGCCAAAGACAGTCTGCAGTCTGTAGTGCTGTCTCATTCAGTCACCTCTTTGGGCGATTCCTGTTTCTTCGGATGTGGTCATCTGACCCATCTGCAGCTCTCTAATAACATAACCACTATCGGCTCTTCGGTCTTTCAAGGTTGTTCCAGTCTGTCAGGGTCACTTTTACTCCCCAGCGCCTTGGCCGCCATTGGTGACAATGCTTTTCGCGGTTGCACCGCTCTGAATGGTTCACTTGCCATACCCTCATCCGTTACCTCAATTGGCCAGGGGGCCTTCTATGGTTGTACCAACCTTGTGTCGCTAAATACTCAGGGCTCTACGGCAGCCATCCCTATGGATGCTTTTCGCGATTGTCAGAGACTCTATCACGTCATTCTAGGCAACAATACCCCCTCTGTTGGACAAAATGCTTTCCGCGATTGTATTCGTCTTGTTGATATAACTATGGGCTCCTCTTTAACCGCTGTCGGTCAGAATGCCTTCAATGGTTGTGTCCGACTGTCCAATCCCACATTCTCCAATGCCTTGGCATCCATCGGTGATAGTGCCTTCTATGGTTGTTCACTAATGGGCGGGCATCTCACTTTTCCATCGTCACTCACTGTGGCGGGTAATTTCGCCTTTGCCAACACTGCTCCTATCACGCTTATTACCATGAAGGCCACTGTTCCACCTACCATTTTTGCTAATACTTTTGCCTCGGCCTCATCCACTACTCCAGTTCAAGTGCCATGTGGCTCTCTGGTAGGTTATTATGTGGCTACCCATTGGGACGATTTTTCCAATATAACAGAAGCAGCCCCCTTCGACCTGATTGTGGGGGTAAACGATTCATTGATGGGCACCGCCTCCATCATTCAGCAACCGACTTGTAATAGCAATGTGGCGCGCATACAGGCTACCGCCCTTCCTGGCTACCATTTTATCCGTTGGAACGATGGCAACACTGCCAACCCCCGCCAACTCACCCTCTCTTCCGACTCATCTTTTGTGGCCATCTTTGTCTCTGATTATTCCTACGTCACCGTTTTGAGCAATGATACTCTTGCTGGCTCTGTTTCGGGTGCGGGTCTATATAGTTATAACGATTCCGTTTTTCTAACTGCTACGGCCAATCCTGGTTATCATTTCCAGCACTGGAATGATGGCAATACGGACAACCCTCGTCTTCTTTTTGCTACTCAAGACACTGTTTTTACGGCTATTTTCCTCTCCAACACCTCCACAATCACCGTTTCCAATTACAACCCCACGATGGGTTCTGTCAGCGGTGGGGGAACCTATTATTATCAAAATCAAGCTGTCATCACGGCCACTCCATTCATCGGCCATCATTTCACCTCTTGGAATGATGGCAACACAGACAATCCCCGCACCGTCTTGGTCTCGCAGGATTCCACGTTTATAGCCAATTTTGCTGTCGATATCTACACTGTCTCCGCTGCCAGCAGCAATGTTATCATGGGCAGTGTTCAGGGCGGTGGAAACTATAGCTTTCTTTCGACTGCCACGCTTACAGCTACCTCCAACTATGGCTATCATTTCGTCCAGTGGAGCGATGGCTCTACTGCCAATCCTCGAACTTTTATTGTTACCGCCGATTCTGCTTTTGTAGCTCAGTTTGCAGCCAATAGTTACACTGTCTCTGTCTCAGCCGCCGACACCGCTATGGGTGCTGTCTATGGAGGTGGTTCCTACAACTACAACACCACGGCCTCTCTCTCGGCTGTCCCGGCATACGGCTATCATTTCGTCCAGTGGAACGATGGCGACACCTCCAATCCCCGCTTGGTGACTGTTGTGGGCCATGCGTCCTACATCGCCCAATTCGCTGTCAACAGTTATTCTGTCACCGTCTCCAGTTCCAACCCCACGATGGGTACGGCCTTTGGCAGCGGCAATTATCTTCATGGTGCCACCACTTATATCACAGCCACGGCTGCCTATGGCTACCGTTTTGTCCAATGGAGCGATGGCAATACCGACAACCCCCGTCTTATCACCGTCAACCAAAACGCCACCTATGTGGCCCAGTTCGCCATCAACAGCTACAGTGTCTCCGTCGCTGCCAGCAACTCGGCTTTAGGCTCTGTCACCGGCAGTGGCACCTTCGTCTATAACGCACAGACCACCCTTACTGCCACACCCTTCTATGGATTCTATTTCGTCCAGTGGAGCGATGGCAACACCGACAATCCGCGTACTCTCACCGTCACAAGCGATGTCTCTTTGGTTGCCCAGTTCGACTCTGTCCATTACAACATCTCTGCTGTTAGCACCAACTATGCTGCGGGCAATGTTGTTGGCGGGGGCCTTCATGCCTATATGAGCCAGGTCACCCTTACGGCTGTGCCCATGCCTCATTACCATTTTGTCCAATGGACCGATAGTATCACCGACAACCCCCGTCTAGTCACCATCACGGGCGACACGTCTTTTGCGGCCATCTTTGCGCTCGACACTCATCAGGTCACAGTACTCTCGCAGGATTCTGTTCGGGGCACCGCTAGTGGAACAGGATCTTGGGCTTATGGCACCGCCACTTATATCTCCGCGCTGCCCAACTATGGCTATCATTTCACCGGCTGGAACGATGGCAACACCATGAATCCACGCCGTGTAGTTGTCTCTTCCGACACCTCCTTCACCGCCCAGTTCGACCTCAACGTCTACTCCCTCCAGCTGCCCTCTAACGATACCTCCCTGGGTATCACCACTGGTGCTGGCAGATACAATTATCTTACCGAAGTCACTTTCACGGCTACGCCTGTGGGCAACAGCCGTTTCTTGGGTTGGAGTGATGGCGTGATGGACAATCCCCGCACACTTATTCTTACTTGCGACACCACCCTGACTGCCAATTTCATTTCAAATGCCTGTGCCATCCAGGGCCTGGCCAACGACTCGACATTAGGCCGAGTGTCCGGGTCGGGTGTTTACAACTATCTTACCCAGGCAGTTCTTGAAGCAGTCCCCAACGATCACTGCCATTTTGTTTCTTGGAACGATGGCGTGACCACCAATCCTCGACTAGTTACCGCTCTTCACGATAGCATTTTTACTGCCATCTTCCAACCCAATGCCCAATATTATATTGCTGCCAATAGCAATGTCGATACTTTGGGCTCCGTCACCGGCCAGGGCCACTATTATTATGGCGACCAGATTATTCTCACGGCCGTTCCCGCCCCCAGGGCACACTTTGTCCAGTGGTCCGATGGCATAACTGATAATCCTAGGAGTGTGCAAGTCATTTCCGACGCGCAATATACTGCAATCTTTGAGCCGCAGACATTTACCGTCTCCCTAACGTCCAACCATCCCTCCTTTGGCGCACTCTATGGCGAGGGGGAATACACTTATGGCCAGCAGGTCACACTCACCGCAGTTGCTTTCCCCGACGTTGAATTCCTTTCCTGGAGCGACGGTGTCTCCGATAATCCTCGCACGATTGTAGTCACCAGCGACACCGCTTTCCATGCTCTCTTCCGCCATCTGCTCGGCATTGATGATGCCACCGCCGCCAGCCGTTGCATTATTTCTGTCAACCATCATGTCATACAGGTTGACGGGTTGCTCAATAACGAAGTGTCAGTCTTTGACCTTTATGGCCGGCGCGTTGCTCACACCGCTGCCGCATCTGGCTCAGTGACCTTTACCGCACCCGCAGCAGGAGTCTACTTAGTCCAAATTAAAGGCTATGAAACTCAAAAGGTTGTGGTAATGTAGTCAATCCAATCCCCCCACTATTGTTGACGTCAATTGATAGCAATACCCAATCACGTTTCAGCGAAGGCCATTGAAGTCTCGCCGAAGGTTCGTCGTAGGTTCGTCCCCCGCGACGGTGAGTCGTTGAATTTCAGGCGTTTCTATTTTGTGGCGACGGAGAAATTGACCTAAAGATTGGAGAAATCAACAACTTAGGTCTGTCATAATGAAAGGGATACCCTTACTGGGGCTTGACCAGCATATATATATTCATATATATGCTACTGCAGAGTGACGAAGACTTATATTAACCCAATTGGGTGTCTCACCGTCAGCCACGGACCTATTTCAATGGGAATTGTGCTTTGAGGGTAACAATTCGCTGGTCAGGAAGTCTTACCCTTACGTGTTCGATATAGATGGTCTCATCGCGTCGGGCTTTGGCAAGCATGTTGCGCACTTCCTCAGTCAGTTTGCTCCCTTCAACCACAACCGGCAGTTGGAACGACTCTGATCGGTTGAATTCATAGCTCAGCACCTCCGGGGCATCCAATGGGAAGTTGAATCCTTCCAGTTCGGCCTTCACCTGAATGTATCCTTTGTTCAGCAGGTCGTCGAGTGAAACGGTGTCGCCCTGACGCACATATCCGAGGAAAAGAGTAGGGTTGGGAAGGGTGACGACCCTCAGCCGGACTATGCCGCGCGTCTTGGTCAGCCTTCCCTCAAGCCGCTCGTCCACGTGGACATCTATTGTCCCAACAGAATCTTTGGGCCGGATGATGAAATCATTGACATTGCTCCCATCTGGGTCGCGGTGAATATAAGCTTTGTCCTCGCCAATATACACCAGAAGATCCTTGGGCATCAGTCCAGGCACCGAAACCGACATGGGATTATCTATATTATAATATACATAATCCAATCGAGTCAGTGACACTACCGCTCGGTCGTATTGCCCCCTGGCCGGGGTCAGCAGGGCCATGAATACCAAAAAAGTTAATATGAGTGCTTCCTTTTTCATTCGTAATTTCCTTTTCCGATTGCAAAAGTACGAATATTTTTCCAATAAATGACGAAATGTACTATCCCGAGCCAGATTTCTTGGTTAATCAATATTCTATTTATTCTAATGTATTACAGTTTGTTACATTAAAATACCATACCGCTATGAAATGTGAAATAATAGTCTAACATGTTGAAATACACTAAAATATTTAAACACCCCATTTTTTGTGTGTGCTAAAACCCCTATTTTTGCGAAAAAAGGGGTATTTTTTTGTCTTTTTGCAGTGTTTTTTGGTCTGA
>R25__coassemble_50_pt1 | contig 77599 bp, 60 predicted proteins | sample R25__metabat2_high_PE_017 | metagenome-assembled genome bin R25 | reverse complement strand
AGTATCACGGCACTGCGCCTTCGGCTTGTACCGTGTTATTAATAGTCTCACCCCGATGGGGTGATTAATAGAAGTTTCCTTATGACTTCTCAGTATTTCTTTCGGCATCTTGTCCACATCCCTGTCTCACCGTAACCCGCTACGCCTCCGCCAGCGATGTGACCCGTCTGATCGGAACAAATACTATTCTGCCATAAACACTAATGACCGATTTGGGATAAAGGATGGAGGGGGCAGGGGGACAGAGGTACGGGTGTGTGCACACTAAAAAAATAGTGTACAACGACGGCTGTTGGCCAACCATACGTTGTACACTATTTGTTACGTTTTGCGTGCTGTATTACTCTTCCTCTAGCTCCTCTTCCTCCTCATCGACGGGCTCGCCGGTGAAGCCAGAGAGGAAGTTCTGAATTTCGTTGCGGGAGTTGGTGAGGGAGTAGCTGAAATTGTCGCCCGTGCGCTTATCCTTCTTGATGCCTACGATGCGGTCGTTCCATTCGCCCACGCTGCTGGAGATGCTGAGGTGGTGGGTGCGATAGTCGTAGTTGAAGTAGTACCAGTGGTCGTTGGCAATCTGGAGGTAGAGGATGAAGTGGATGTCGGAGCCGCGCTTGAAGAGCTGGGCGCGATAGCGGACGTTGACATGGAGCTGTGTTTTGCCCACATTGCAGAGGGCAGTAGTGCCGCTGGCGGCATAGCCGCGGGTGGCGGAGTACTCCCAGCGCAGGTTTTCGAGAAGGATGGTGTTGTTGAGGAAGCCTTCCAGTTTGTCGAAGGCGCCCTGGCTGCGATAGGTTTGGTAGGCCAGCTCGCCGTCGGGGTCGCCCATGTCGAAGAGCAGGGCGCGGTTGAGGAGGTCGTTGTCGCGGTCGGAAGGCGAGGGGCGGAGGTCGTCCTCAATCTGCTTGGCCATCTGGGTGAGGAGGCCCTCGTCGATGGGGAAGGTGACGCCGAGGACGGTGGTCATGAGGAAGTCCTTCTCGTTTTCGGGGTCGTAGTAGACGGTGCCATAGGCGCGCAATTTGGCGGCATCGTCGGGAGCACCCTCACCCAGGCCGAAACTGATGGGGCCTTCGCCCTCGATGACGCAGTTGTCGGTGTTGAGTTTGAGGAAACGGTCGACAAACTCGGGGTCGTCCAGTTTTTCCTGCGAGGTGAGGGTGTAGGTGCTGGAGGAAGCATCATAGTGAAGAAGACCGTGGCTGCTCATGAGGCTGGTGCCGGACTGGTCCTTGGTGAGGAAGCCAGAGACGGGCTTGAGGCCGGTGTTGCTCATGCGGAGGGAGGCGCTGATGGGCTGGCCCTTCCAGTCGACGGGCGTTTCGGGCACCTCCACGCGGATGTCTGCGGGGTCGAGATAGTTGGCATAGGCCAGCAGGCCCAGCTGGTCGATGGGCGAGCACTTGTGCAGCAGGCGCACACCGCCCTCGAAATAGAGGTGTTGGTGCTGGGCATCGGCCTGCGCCTTGCCGGCGAAGCCAAAGGCCTCGTTGAGAGTGAAATTGGCATCGGCGGCTATTTCGCCCTTGGCGACGCTGAAGCCTTGGTCGCCGACGGTGATGTCGGTCATGTAGATGGGCTGTTTCTTCTCGTCCTGACTGACGTAGTCGATGGTGCCCTTGCCGCTATACTGCTGGCCATTTTTGACCATGAGGTCGCAGTTGTAGAAGAGGTGGAAAGCGCTGTCGCGCGGGAAGAGGAGCTGGCCGCCTTGGATAAGGGCCATGTCGCCACCCTTGGAGATATGCAGCGAGTCGCCTGCCGGCGCGATGAGGGCGTCGGCGATGGGGAGGGCATAGACGTTATGATTGGAGAGTTCGAGGTCGTCGTAGCGATAGGTGCTGTTGATAGCGTTGAAGCGGATGTCCTTGAGCTTGGGGTCGGTGCTCTCGAAACGGGCACCGGGCATGCGACTGAGCCGCTTGGCGCGCTCGCGCAGGGTGAGGGCCTCGGTGCCGAGGGTCTCCATGCTCTTGCTGTTGTCGAGCTGCAAGGTTTTGTGGTCCCAACTCCAGGTGTACTGGTCCACCCAGGCGGCATAGCCGAGGGCGGGCAGGAGGGTGCGCGTGAGTGTGTCGTTGGAGGTGAACTGGCCGGTGTGCTCTTCATAGTCGACATGCGAGCGCATGTTCTGTGCCGAGAAGGCCTCGTTGCCATACTTGGTGGAGAGGAGGGAGAAATTGGTGTTGGCTGCGTTCATTTCGAGGGTCTTCATCTCGAAGCGACGGGAATAGAGCTTGCCCTCATAGAGCGAGGCGGTGCCATAGCCGGTGGCCCCCTTTGGCTGGAGAGTGAGGCGGCCGGCCAGCTGGGTGACCCCGTTATACATTTGGAACTGGGGACCGTCCTTGAGCTGCGAAATGGTCATGGAGTCCTGATAGGGATACCAGCGGATGAGCGAACTGCTGATGCGGGCGTCGGGGAAGTCCTGTTCGGGTTTGACATAGAAGGTGTCGGACTGGGCCAACATGGAGTCGGGCATGAAGATATACTTGTCGGTGACAGCGGTGGAGGTGAGATATTCGAGGGTGCCCTTGCCGCGCAGGCCTCCATAGCTGAGGGCGATGGTGTCGCGGTAGGTGCCCTTGCCGCCATAGGCGGGATAGCCGTCGCCCGAAGTCTTGTGGATGAAGCCCAGTGAGTAATCGCGCTGCACCTTGAGGGGCTGCTCTATGTCGGGGAATATGCCGGCAGAGGTGAGTTTGCCGACAAACTCCAGGCTGTCGGTCTTGAAGTCGGTGAGCTGTTTGATGACGAAGGGGTAGAGCGAATAGTAGAACCGCTGGCGGTCGTAGACACCGTTGAAAATGAACTTGCGGTCGTAGTAGACATAGCTGGGCTGCACGCTGTTGAAGATGGGGTAGTCTTTGTTTTTCTTCAGTCCGCAGTGGTTGTCGGGCTTGTCCACCTGTATGTCGCCCACGAGGTTGTAGAGCGGTGTGCGCACCATGCGCAGCTTGCTGGTGTCCTGGAAGTTGGTCACATAGAAGCGGACCGAGTCAATCTGCGGCAGGTCGAAACGGAAGTCGTCGTAGAAGAAGGTGGCGTTGGTAACATTCATCTCGAAACGACCCACATTGATGAAGCCGGAGAAGATGATGTCGCGGTTGCGCTTGACCACGATGTCGCCATCGTAGGGCTTGACCACCACCAGCTGGCTATCGCTGACCACAAATTTCTCGATGCCATGGACATTCAGGTCGAGGGTCTTGAGGTCCAACTCGGCGTTGTTGGTCTTGGTTTCGGACTGGAGGGAGAGGGCGTCATAGTCGTGGCCCTGCTGTTTGACGATGGCTTTGTAGAAGCCCAAAAGCTTATCATGGACATGGATGCGGTTGGTGCCCTCGTCGAAGGCCACGAGGCCTTGTTTGGAGAGGCCGTGGACCATCAGTTTGGTCTGTCCCTCGTCCATGTGCAGGAAGTTTTGGAACGAGACCAACGAGAAGTCCTGCTTCATGTCATGCTGCTTCATATAGCGATACATGCGCACCACTGGGCTGACGTTGTCGATGCCCTGCACCTCCATGCTCTTGGCCAGGGAATAGAAGCGGTTGGACTCAAAGGTGACGAAGGTCTGGGTGTTGTTCTGGGCCACCATGTTGAACTCGACCACGTCCTTGGCAATATACCAGTTGATGTTCTCGCAGAAGATGTCCAGCTGGTGATAGCTGTCTTTGTAGGGGCTATAGTAGTTGCGCTTGGTGCTGTTGATCATGTTCACGCGCTGGTCCTCGGTGGTGTATCGCACCAGCACACCGGCATTGGAAATGGAGTCGTCGCCGATGTACATCTTGACCGAGCCGCGCTCAGTGGTGAGCATGTGGGGCAGCACAGAGAACTTGGTGGAGCTGACCACTAGGAAACGCTTGCCCTCGCGGTAGAAAATCATGGAGGCGGGGTTCTTCTCGTCGTTGGTGACAAAGCGGGCACCATACATCATAAAGTTGCCCTCAAAGTCCACCCCCGGCAGCACATCCTTTATCTGGAAGTCTTTCTGGTAGGAGCGGAATTTTGGGAAGGTGTATTTCTCAGGGTCGGTCTTATAGGTGAGGGCCTCTTCGACGGTGCCCTTGATGGGAGTCTTGAAGTAGTTGGTGTTGATGAAGGTCACCGAGTCGGCGGTGAACTTGGGCAGTTTGGAGGGTGCAGAATAGTCCTGCAGGTCGGCATAGCAGGCCGACTCAGGCACCCCGCAGCGTTCCCAAGTCAGGCGGCCACCGCGGCCCTCCCAGGTCTCAGTGAGGTAGTAGTAGTCGCCGGTAGTGTTGTGGATGGTATTCTCGTCGGCGTTCTTGCCGGTGCCGGAAGTATAGGTCAGCTCCACCTTGCCCTTGAAGCGGGTGCGGATGTCGTTCTTGAGCACTTCAAAGGAGAATTTCGTCCCCTCCTGGGTGCGCCAAACGGAGGACTTGGACTTATAGAGAGTGCGGCTCTCCAAGAGGTTGGACGAGTAATCGATAAAGCCTACTATTTCTTTCTTCTTATTGGTCAATTGCAAGATGGCCGACATGGCATTCAGCCACTCGTCAAAGATAGTGGCCGACACCGTAGCGTTGCTGTAGGCAATCAGGGTCCGTGTTAGATTGACATAGTCGGGTGAGGGTTCCATCTTCGTCTTGCGTGCAGCGTTGTAGAGATCCACCACCTGCTGCTGATATTTGTCGTCCAAGCCATTGAAGACCGTCTCGAAACTGCCCACCAAGGCCTGGTTTTCGGCCAGTTTTTCCTCCGCCTTGCTGTTACAGTTGAGGTAGCGGAGCAACTGCACACCCATTGAGTCAACCTCGAAGGTGACTTTGGTTTTCTTAGGGCGCGCCTGGGCCTGGGACTCCTGCGCCTGCATAACAAAAAGTGTCAGGGCTATGAAAAACAAAAAGATTCTTTTCATATCAAGTACATATTATTTCAAAATGCAAAATTAGTATTTTTCACTGATATAGATAACGCACTTTCCGATTTTTTATTACTGAACGATTGTTAATAACCCCAAAACGATTGAATTCTGGATTCTGAGTCCCGATTTGTCACAATAAAAACTCATAGTTCTCGTTATATAGTCCAATTTCAGAACACAGAATAAGAACACCACTCAACAATGCATCTTTTTCTAACCGAAGACACCAGCGGCCCCTACGCCCTGTTGAACGCCGAAGAGTCGAAACACTGCGTGCGCGTACTGCGCATGGGGGTGGGGGACGAAGTGTGGGTCACTTCTGGTGACGGCACCCTCTGCCGTGCCCGAGTCTGCAATCCCGACGAGCGTGCCTGCGAAGTGGAGATACTGGAGCGCAAGCCTGACCCACAACAGCGTCCCTTCCACCTGCATATCGCCGTAGCGCCTACCAAGAATAGCGCACGTCTGGAATGGTTTGTGGAGAAGGCTGTCGAAATTGGCGTAGACCGCATCACGCCCGTCATTTGCGACCACTCCGAACGCGAAAACCAGAAGACCGACCGCCTACAGAAACTGGCCCTCAGCGCCATGAAACAATCGCTCAAAGCCACCCTCCCCATCATCGACCAACCTACGAAACTGACAGACTTCCTGAAAGCCCTCGACCCCATGCCTATCCAAAACCAGAGCCGCCTAGTCTGCTACTGTTTCGGCAACGAGCGGCACTCGCTGCACCAGCTCTACACCCCTGGTCAAGATGCCGTGGTGCTGATAGGCCCCGAAGGAGATTTCTCCGAGCGCGAAATCCAAACGGCCCTGACGCAAGGTTTTCTTCCCGTCACCCTGGGCAACAGCCGCCTCCGCACCGAGACGGCCGCCCTCTATGCCGTCACAGCCCTCAACTTTATGAATGAAAAATAGCCCCCTCGCCATGAAACGCAAATGCCTCATACTGCTGCTCCTAGCCGCCTCTGTCCTCCCCTCTTGGAGCCAAACCCCGATAGCCCTGCTCAAATACGGTGGAGGGGGCGACTGGTACGCCAACCCCACCTCTCTCACCAATCTCATCGCTTTTTGCAATGCCGATGCCAAGATGAATTTGGCCAAAGACTATGCCGTGGTGGACGTAGGCAGTGCCGAACTGTTCAACTATCCCTTTGTGCACATGACCGGGCACGGCAATGTGGTCTTCAGCAGTCAGGAGGCCCAAAACCTACGCAACTACCTCCTGGCAGGCGGTTTCTTGCACATCGACGACAACTATGGTCTCAAAGAATTCATCATCCCCGCCATGAAAAAGGTCTTCCCTGAACTTGACTTTGTGGAACTGCCCTTCTCCCATCCTATCTACCACCAAAAATACCAGTTCCCCAACGGGCTGCCCAAGATTCACGAACACGACAACCTCCCCACCCGGGGCTACGGCCTCATTTGGGAAGGGCGGCTGGTGTGCTTCTTCAGCTGGGAGTGCGACCTTGGCGACGGCTGGGAAGACCCCGACGTGCACAACGACAGCCAAGCCGTCCGCACCAAAGCCTTCCAGATGGGCGAAAACCTCCTACAGTACGCCTTCACCCAGTAGGTGGACCCCACTTCGGACCCCCAAAGCCTCCGCCGCCCCGCCCCAGTGGCACCTCGGCCATCTCGAAGACCTATCAAGGCCTGTATCAGGTGGTTGGAACTACAACCTGAACTTTTTTCAAAAAAATATCTGCGCTTTGGATATTTTTTCATATCTTTGCGCCATGGTCGTAACCAACAACACAACATTGTTATGAACATCTAATTTATTAAACTAAAACATATTAGCCCATGAAGACAATCAGAATCTTTTTTGCATTAAGTGTACTTTTCGTGTCTCTACCTGCTCTTGGACAGATAGAACAGACACGACACACTCCTAATTTGGCTGGCAACAGAGCGTTAATTCGCGAGTACTTGGATTGGATAACTATTTCATACGTGGAGGCAAATGACGGCAGCAAATACTTTGTCCACGAAGACCCCCTTAGTTCCACCGCCTATGCAGCCCTTGTGCCTGACGGCATCACGGTAAACGACATGGACATCTTCGCCGAGTACCTCTATTTCTGTGGCACCTACACTAAAGACGGCAACACCCAAGGCATTGTGGGGCTATTCAATATTCCTAATCTCTATGGCTGGGGTATGCCTTACTACATCTCCCCCCTGGACTGGGTTATAGACGAATCAGGGGCCTCGGTCCGCATGACAAGACCTCTCCGAGTGGGCCGCACCGTGGACACCCAACCCGCTGGCACCCACGTTCCCATTGTGGGCGAAATCGAAATCAGAGATGCCGCAGGCAACATCACCTCTCAAACTGGACTGTGCGCAGCACATATCAACAGCTTGCTTGCAACTTGGGAATACAGTTTCTACTATACGCCCAATCCCGACATCGTTTTCACCGACATAACCCGGACCGACAACTTCTACGTGGCTGTCGGCAGACACGAGGGCAACAGTTCTACCGTAATCAAAACTTTCAACTCAACCTTTCCTTTCACGCAGAGCCCTGTCAGTTCTGACATATCTGAAGTGAACGACAACATAACCGAAGGCGACGTGCTGGTCACCGCCCTTGGTGGCGAGGATTTTGCCCTGGTCAACTACTACCATGATGCATCGGAAGCAGGCAGCACCGTCAAAATAATGGATGCCACCAACCCCATCAACATCCCGGTATGCATCCGGCTGCCGCAAAACACTTCGCCTGTCGTGTCCCCCTCGTGGCTACTGCGCGAAATACAGTACGACACCTTTAACAACATCCTCTTTGTCCTACAGGACATGGACTACCCCGTCAGTACATCTACTGCCTCCACCGTATGCGAATATAAACCACTCTTGTCTTCCAACTCGGGATTGTACACCCAGCCCGGCTATTCGGCCCATGGCATGGGAGCATGGACGGGAGGTGGGTTTCAGATTGTTGGCGACGACGCAGGCAAGCTGACCTATATGCGGAAAGTAAGCGGGCAGAATTCCGCTTGCAGAAAAACAACCACCAAGAACCACGAAACATACACATTAGATGCCAATCAGACATATAATAGTGATATTAGTACTATAATTAAATTTCAATGTCTAACAATACCTGTAATTACCGATAGCATCAAATTCATTGATGACTGCTTAATAAAATAATCCATGAAAAAGATAGTTCTTTCGGCAACATTATGCCTTTTGCTCCTGACTTCGACCCACGCCCAATACCATATCACGGGAGACACCATCCCGCTGCATGACTCCATTTGGTGGCACCCCCAATGGTTTAACAATTGGGTGGACAACATGCCGCCTAACTCCCTTCATATGATTTCTTCCGAGATGGGCGGCTCATTCGAAGTGCTCGTCGAACGCACCACCGACCGCCCCATCCGCGTGATTGGCATTGCGGCTTGTGTGATTGGCAGGGGTGAATCAACCTGGCCCGAGATAACTGACTCTATGACTGGTGCCCAGGAATATTTCTATATCTACAAAAGCCGATTAACGGGTAATGAGGTGCCACTTAGGGCAGTGCCATGGGACCCGACCGCCCCCCACAGATATATCTATAACCGGACCATTCGCAGCACCCCCCCCAAATGTGATTCGCTTTCGTACGGATACTTATACATCGAGCCCCTCTATGAGGTCTATTTCGAAGACCAACCTCTGGTTCTCACCGACACTTTCTATATCGGAATCTCTGGTTTCAGCGACACGCTGGTAGAGGATGGGGAGGACGTACTACGCGCGGCTCTGTGTTCAAGGAATCGTGCGGGAAGCTCTTGTGGCGGTACTTGGACCTACGAAACATACGTACTAACCAGCTATCGAGGGTCGTGGACAATGCCCGCGGGGATACCTTGTCGGGCACCAGCAATCGGTTATACCTACATTTTCCCCATCCTCTCGCAGGACACCGACTTCACCTACCTCGACTCCTGCCCTGCCGTCAACAACATACGCCTCGACACCGTTGGCGGGGCTTCGCTCCTGCGCTGGGACAGCGACTCGCTGAACATCCAATGGCAGCTAAGCATCAGCGACACCGCCCCCGACCACGCCACACACCTCCTCGACACCCTTGTAGACACCAACTATCTTGACCTGGCAGCCGCCGGCATCGCCCCTCCCGTCGCCGTACAGGTGCGCCCCCGCTGCCTCTGCTACGAATACTTCGACGTGTGGGGCAACTGGGGCGACTGCACCCAAATCCTTCCCCTAATCAACCAAGACACCTCTACCGTCGACACCAACGTCATCGACACCAGCATCATCGACACCAGCACCATCGACACCAGCACCATCGACACTAGCACCATCGACACTACGTGGATAAGTTCTGTGGTGGAACAGCAGACACAACTCTTCCCCAACCCTGCCACCGGCCATGTCGCCATCTCCTCCTCCATCCCGCTGAGAAGCATTGCGCTCTACGACCCTTCGGGCCGCTGCATACTGCGCCGCCGCACCGAAGGGCAATTCCTCCAGCTGGACCTCAACGGCTATGCCAACGGCTCGTACCACATTGTCATTGACACACCCATAGGCCGTACGGTCAAACGGCTAATAATCCAATGAGAGTTGAGAATTGAGAGTTGAGAATTGAGAGTTGAGAATTGAGAATTGAGAGTTGAGAGTTGAGAATGGAGAGTTGAGAATGGAGAGTTGAGAATTGAGAGTTGAGAATTGAGAGTTGAGATTTGAGAGTAGAGAGTTGAGAGGGGCTGGGGTCGGTTGCATTCCTCGATTTATCACAGCCTTGGAAAGGCTGACTCTCAATAACCCCGCACAAGCCGATAGGCGCAGTGTCGGGTTGACTATGCCGTCCGCAAGAGCGTGTCGACGACACGCCACAATAGAGACCATCTGTGCGACAGCCTTGCAATTCACAGCGTGAATTGCCCTTGCGTTCATTGCCTTCTGCGAGGAAAAATCTCATATTTTTCCTTTGCGTTTGGCTCTGGTTTGATAAAAGACTGATTTTTAGCAGCCTCGAAGAGGCTGAATCTCAATAACCCCATACTAAGCGACCAACGGGAGCGCAGTGTGGGGATAGCGAAACCCCTACTACTCAGCGTGTCGAAGACACGCCACATTGAGAAATACGAGCAAGAATCAGTCATACTTTGTACTAGAGCGATAACTATTAACTTTACGCTATCATGCCGGAGGCGACTACCAGGTGGGCATCATTGTCGTAGATGGTGGCATACTGCCCAGCGGCAATGCCCTGTATGCGGATGTCGGAGACAATGCGGTAGCCCTCTGCTGTCTTGCTCAGATGGCCCTGGGCAAATTCTGGCGTATGGCGTATCTTGAACTTCACATCCACCGTCTCGCCCGCATCCAGTTGGGCGCCCCAGATGTCTTTGCTCAGGAAATAGAATCCCAGCAGATTGATTTTGTTGCCGTACTGCGCAGCAGGGTCATAGCCCTGAGAAACATAAAGCACATTCTCCTCTATATCCTTCTTCACCACAAACCATGGGCCACCACTTAGGAAGAGTCCTTTCCGCTGTCCTATCGTGTGGAACCAATAACCCTTATGCGTGCCCAACACCTTGCCAGTCTCCAGCTCCACTATCTTGCCTTCCTTCTCGCCCAAATAGCGGCGAATGAAGTCATTGTAGTTAATCTTGCCCAAAAAACATATGCCCTGAGAGTCTTTGCGGTCGGCACTGGGCAGTTTGGCCCGGTGAGCGATGTCGCGCACCTCGCTCTTCATCAGATGGCCAATGGGGAACATCAGCTTACTTATCTGTGCAAAACTGAGTTGCGAGAGGAAATCCGTCTGGTCCTTGACCGGGTCCTTAGCCGTGGCCAGAAACTGGACACCGTCAACTACATCTGTTGTGGCGTAATGACCAGTGGCGATGCGGTCGAAATCTCTGCCCCAGCGCTGCTCAAAGGCACCAAACTTGATGAGTTTGTTGCACATGATGTCGGGATTGGGAGTTAGACCTTTGCGCACAGACTCAATTGTATAGGAGACCACATTGTCCCAGTACTCTTTGTGGAGGTTGACCTCTTCGAAACGGCAACCATACTTGCGGGCTATATAGGAGGTGATTTCTATGTCCTCTTCGGCAGGGCAGTCGATATACCCCTCCTCGTCTTCCATTCCTATGCGGATATAGAAGATAGTGGGGTCGTAGCCTTGCTCTTTAAGCAGATGCACCACTACCGAACTGTCGACACCACCTGAGACTAGGGCTGCAATATTCATAGCTATTTTTCTTTAGTATTCATTTGTTTAACCATGCGCTTAGTAGGCACTACCACTATCAGCGTTACGGCTGTTAGAATAAGTAGGATGCCGACGGCCAAGGTGAAAGTGAATCGCTCGCCGAAGACGAAGATGCCGATGAGAACTGCCGTGAGAGGCTCCAGAGCGCCTAAGATGGCCGTAGTGGTAGAGCCCACCAACTTGGCGGCATAGACCATTAACGTCAGGGCCATAATGGCCGGAACCACAGCCAACCACCCCACATAAAACCAACTGGTGCCATTCTGAGGAAGAGTCAGCGGCTCGCCAGCAATAAATGAGTAGACCAACATGCCCAAAGCACAATAGAAGAGCACGTAAAAGTTGATTTTGAACGACGACATCTTCAGCTGGCTGCGATTGACCACAATGATGTAGATGGCATAAGTCAGTGCCGAAATAAGCACAAGCATCACCCCGCCAAAGGGCAAGGTGGACGTTCCGTCGCCCCAATAGAGCAACGCCACGCCAATAAATGAAAGTATGATAGAGGTGAGCGTGACCCAACTCACTTTCTCATGAAAGAAAACAGCCATAATGACGGCCGTCATGACCGGATAGGTAAACAAAATGGTCGAGGCCACTCCTGCATCCATCACGTGGAAACTGAGATATAGGGTCAGTGACGAGAAAATGAACAGGAGACCCAAAGCCGACAACACGCCGAACTCCTTGGCCGTGACCCTCACAGACTCTCTGCGCCGGTCCTTACGCGGTAAGGAGCGCACCAACATAACCAAAGCAAGTATCAGCCATGCAAGTCCAAAACGGTAAAAAAGCACGCTGCTGGTGGGCATCCCCTGAGCATACAGCTTCAGGGCACCAAACGGATTGGTGCCGTAGCACACGGCCGCCAGAATGCCACAAACCGTCCCAAAAAACGTAGCAGACCTCTTCCTGCCAAAAGGTTTGGCATCGAACCCTGTCATCAATCGGGCAAATCGAAAATGGAATGATTCTCACTGACCGAGCCGTCGGCGTTGAGTACTGAACGGTTCACCTCTGACTGGCTTGAATGGGTGGCCTGATAGAGTGCCTCGCCCGTTATCTCGGTAGGATTCATGTTTTCAATAATCTGCGGACCATTGACATTATTGCGGAGCAAATCATGCATCGCCTTGATGCGTTCGGCACGCTTACGAGCTTCTGTGTCCAACGGATTATTCTCTGCCACGGGTTTGGGAATCTCTATGGCAGCCTCCTTCTCAAGCGGAGCTGCTTTGGGTTGCGCAGCAGTTGCTTGGGTAGTGGGGGCAGCAGTCTCACCATGTCCCTTCAACACAATGCCGTCCTCTGTCGAAGGCTGAGGGGCAGGACGATTAGTAGTCATCACATCCCGCTCGTCATCCAAAGGAATCACATTGCGGTGGGCTGGTTCGGGAGTCGGCTGGGGGGATCTCTCATATTTGGCAAACGGATTCTCAACAGGAGAATCGGCAGCCGGTGTCGGTTTAACCACCTTTTCCGCCTCGGACTTAGAAATGAACTGGTCCAGTGGAATTGTCGTAGGTTCTGTCTCCTTCTTTGGACCAGACACCAAAGTAGGTTCGGTGATATTATTAGGCAGCACGGGCTTGGTCTCCTCGGGTTTCTCTGGAGGCAACACATGTACTTCGGGGTTTTTCTTCTCCTTTGTTTCAAAGCCCGTGGCAATAAGGGTAATCTTCACCTTGTCGCCCAACGAGTCGTCGAAACCAGTACCCCAGATAACATTAGTGTCGCTGCTGCCCGTCTTCATGGTGATATAATCGGTCACCTCGCCCATCTCATCCATTGTAATTTCATTGTCGGGGCCATAGGAGAAATAGAGCAGTACATTCTTCGCCCCAGCAATATCGTTGTCGTTGAGCAGCACTGATGTGGTAGCTTGCTCAACAGCCTGGCGGGCGCGATTCTCACCCTCGCCCTCGCCGATGCCCATCAGGGCCGTGCCGCTATTCTCCATCACAGTATTCACGTCGCGGAAATCAATGTTCACGTATGCGTTGAGTGTGATAATCTCGGCAATGCCCTTCACTGCGGTGAGCAACACATCATTGGCCATAGAAAAGGCGTCCGACATCACCAGATTGCCATACGAGCGTAGTTTTTCGTTATTGATAACCAAAATGGAGTCAACATACTTACGCAGTTCCTCCACACCCTCGTTGGCCTGCTGGATGCGGCGATTGCCCTCGAAAAGGAACGGGGTGGTCACCACGGCCACTACCAAGATTTGGCCAGGGTCGTCTTCCTCTTCCACCTCAAGTTTAATCTCCTTGGCGAATTTAGCAATCACTGGGGCAGCACCGGTTCCTGTACCGCCACCCATACCAGCGGTGATGAATATCATTTTCGTATTATGCTCGAAAAGCTCCTTAATCTCCTTCTCTTTCTCCTCAGCGGCTTTGCGAGCACGAATAGGACGACCACCAACGCCTAATCCTTCGTGTCCTAAGACCAACTTGTTGGGCACCGGACTGCCGTTGAGGGCTTTCATATCGGTGTTGGTCACAATAAAGTCCACGCCGGTAATACCCCTGCGGAACATATGATTGACAGCGTTGTTCCCGCCACCCCCAACACCAATAACCTTGATGTAAGAAGACTGATTCAAAGGCGAATCAAAATCAAAAAGTTTCGTGTCGTCCATACGTGCTTATCTTATTAAATAATTAATAACAATATATTTATAATAATCCAATCGTAGAATTTGAAAGTGTAAAAATACAATTTTATTCCCAATTCACGCCACAATCCCCCAATTGTTTTTCAACAAGTTATAAACAATCACTCTCCGAGGTCGGGTTCTGTGAACTTATCCGTGAGCCAGTCTTTGATGGAATCGGCAAAACCCTTCCTGTTCTCATCTTTAGCTATCTTCTTCTTTTTCTTAGTCTTTTCCTTGTTTTTTTCTTCGACCTCAACCTCTTCCTCTTCTGCTTCATGAGCCGGTTGGGCTTCTGCTACAGAAACTGACTCCTGGGCGGCCTTTTCATCCATCGCATTACGTTGCTCCTGTTCAGCTTCGAGAAGACCGTAGATGACCAATCCGATGCCTGTGGCATACATGGGGTGGCCGAGGTCTTCGAAGGTGATGCTTCCCTGCTGGTCGAGATGCTCGTCGGGGGTGCCGATGCGCGAGTCAATGCCAATGGTCACTTCGGAGAATTCTTTGATATTCTTCAGACGTGCACCACCACCCGTCAGTACCACTCCGGCAATCAGTTGTCGTTCAAAACCTGAGAGCTGTATTTCATATTGGACCTGCTCAAGGAGAAGCTGCATGCGAGCCTTAATAATACCGGCAAGAGTCTTCACACTGATTTCGCGCGGCGGCTGGTTACGAATACCGGGAATGGCAATGATGTCGTCTTGGTTGACTAGGTTGGGCACACAGGAGCCAAACTTGGTCTTGAGGCTCTCGGCTTGGTGTTTCAGAATCTTGCAACTTTCGCGGATGTCGTTTGTGATAACGTTACCAGCCAATGGGAGTACCGAGGTGTGGCGAATGATGCCGTCCTGAAAGATGGCAATATCTGTGGTGCCCCCGCCAATATCAACCAAGGCCACGCCAGCGTTTTTGTCGCGTTCGTCAAGCACGGCATAGGCCGAAGCAATAGGTTCCAACACAACTCCTTTGATTTTCAGGCCAGCCTCCTCCACGGCATCACGAATGTTGCGCACGTTGGCAGCATTACCCGTCACAATGTGGAAATTGGCCATCAGGCATTTGCCGGCAACACCCACAGGGTTAATTTCGGGTTCCAGTTTGTCGTTGTCGACAGTGAAACTTTGAGGGAAAACATGGATGATTTCCTCCCCCGGCTCCAGCATGACACGATATTGGTCATCAATGAGGCGGTCTACGTCAGATTTCTCAATCTGACGATGCTCGTCGGGAATCATCACACTTCCAGTGTTGGAACGGCTTTTGATATGCTGGCCAGCAATTCCAACATACACTTCTTCGACATCATACTTGGCCATTTCTGATGCCTCGGCAACGGCACGACGGATAGACTCGGAGGTGTCGCGAATATTGCGAACTACGCCACGTTCGACTCCGACAGACTCGGTCTTGCCAAAACCGAGGATGCGAAGTTTCCCATTTTGTGAACGCTCGCCTATGAAACAGGCAATCTTTGTCGTGCCAATGTCCAGTCCTACGATGTATTTATTCATGATGTATCTGAGTTTAATTATTATTTCTTTTTGTACAAACTACTTGTCCGCGATATTTAACGCTGACCTTCTTATATGTTTCCCAGCCTGCCTGAGGCAGTCCTCGGGTATAGAGTGCCATAAGGTTGTGGAATTTTTCCTCCAGATTTTCGACGGAGCCCACCTCCACCACATGGTTGCCCAATTTGGGGGTGACATAAAGATCGCCCGAATTTTCGCGATAGATTTGGTCGAAAAGTGGTGCCACATCTTGATGCTGGTCAAAGAAAAGGGCCAGCGTCCAGACATCTTTCAACCCCTGTCCCTTATAGGGAATATGGCCGCTGGCTACAATGACATCGCAACTGCCCGTATGGCTCACAGGAACGCGGAATCCCTCATCGTCGAGATAATACTCTTGGTTTTGCGAACAAACGCGCACAATGGGGCGACGCTGTTTGGCAAAGACCACTACCGACCCCCCGATGGTCGTACCCGCCTCGCATTGGCGAAGGAAAGGCGACTTGGCCGCAGCCTTCTCCACCGCCCGGAGGTCGACTTCGCGCAACATCTGCGAGGTGAGCGTGGGAATTTCCTTTTTGACCAGGTCCGCCACCTCTTTGTCGGTCACCAGCGTGTCGCCACCGCAATAGTCAATATCCACACGCACCTCACGTACCAGTGACTGTCGCCGCCAGATATTGGCAACTACCACCAGCACGACCAGAAGGACGACCAAGAGGATGGAGATTATTTTGGTTTTCTTTTTCATATATTCATTTCTATACAATGGTAATTAGGCCTCTTTGAGTAGCACTTCTTCTAGACGAGGCACCAGACGGTCAATGTCGCCGGCACCCATTGTAACCACCACATCGGGATAGAGCGCGGGCACCAGCTCCAACACTTGGTCGGCCGAGCAGAGATACTTGGAGAGCCCCTTGACCTTATGCAGGACCATGCTAGAAGAGACACCCGGCAGTCGCTGCTCGCGAGCTGGATAAATAGGCATCATTATCAGTTCGTCGACAGTTGAAAGCACCCGGGCAAACTCGTCAGCAAAATCACGCGTGCGGGAATACAGGTGCGGCTGGAAGATCACGACCAGACGTTTGCCCGGATAGAGATAGCGCACGCTCTCCAGGCAGGCTTCTATTTCTTGAGGATGGTGGGCATAGTCGTCAATCATGACCAGCTTCTTTGTCTTGATGTGATAATCGAAACGGCGGCGCACGCCCATGTAGGTGCTGAGGCCTTGGCGCAGCTCTTCGCCTGTCACACCCAAACTTAGCACTGCGGCAGCCGCTGCCACAGCATTCTCGACCGAATAGAGGGCCGTATTGGGCAACTCCAAATCAAAAAGTACTCCATTGGGGGTGCGCAAGTCGAAATAAATATTGCCGTTATAATTCCTCACATTTTGCGAATAGTAGTCGGCTTCGAGGCCGTGGGAAGTATAGGAATGGATGGCGGCCTCCACATGGTCGAGGTGCATTTCATGGTGTCCGTGGTGGTCATGGTGGTCATGGCCTTCGCACATGGAGATACCTTCTTTCAAAATGAGCGTACCGCCAGGCTCGGTTTGCTCAGCGAATTGACGGAAAGCCTCAAGCATATGCTCGTAAGTTCCATAGACGTCCAAGTGATCGGGGTCTGTAGCGGTGATCACGGAGCAGAAAGGATGCAGCTGAAGGAACGAGCGGTCGTATTCGTCGGCCTCCACCACAACATATTCACTCTGATTGTCCACCACCATATTCGAGTTGAAATTTTTGGCGATGCCGCCCAAAAAAGCACTGCAGCCCAGTTTAGTGTGGCTGAGAATATGGGCAATCATGCTGGAAGTGGAGGTCTTGCCATGGGTGCCTGCCACGGCGATACATTTCTTGCCACGGGTAAGTTCGCCCAAAACCTGCGAACGTTTCTCCATGGGCAACCCTTTCTGCTTCAGATATTGAAACTCTGCTGTCTCCGTTGGAACAGCCGGGGTATATACAACCAGGTCGATGTTGTCGGGTATCAGCGATGGGTCGTCATCATAATGGACGGAGATGCCCTCTTCAACCAATTGGCGGGTAAGGGGGGTCTCTGTTCGGTCGTAACCGCTGACGGTGTCGCCACGTTGGTGGAAGAAACGTGCAAGTGCGCTCATGCCAATGCCACCTATGCCAAGAAAATAATAATTCATCGCTACCTCCTTATTTCTTGATTAACCTGTCTATTTCGTCAACAATTTTGTCAGCGGCCCGAGGTGCAGCCATGGCATGTATAGCTTGGCTCATTTGTTCACAACGGCCTTTATCCTTCAGAAGTTCTAAGGCGTTGGGCAAGCCCATAGCACCACAGTCAGCATCGCGGACTATTAACGCAGCCCCCTTGTTCACCAAGGCCATGGCATTCTTAGTCTGATGATCTTCGGCAACATTAGGTGAGGGAATCAGGACGACCGGTTTGCCAACCAAACACAATTCCGATATGGCAATGGCACCGGCACGTGAAATCACCACATCGGCAGCCGCATAGGCCAAGTCCATCCGGCTGATAAACTGGTGCACTTTAATCCACTGCCCAAGCCCTGCCTTCTTTACGGCCTCCGAAGCCTCTGCAAACATCCACTTGCCAGTTTGCCAAACAATTTGGATGTCGTTATTTTTAAAGAATTCAAGATTGTTCAGAATCATCTGGTTAATGCTGCGGGCACCCAAGCTTCCCCCCACTGAGAGGAGGACGGGTTTGGCGGCATCAAGCTCGAAATAGGCACATCCCTCTTCGCGAGTGCATTTCATCTGTTCAATATCGGCACGCACAGGATTGCCCGTATAGACTATCTTTTCTTTGGGAAAGAATCGCTCCATACCCTCGTATGCTACACAGATGACAGCAGCCGAGCGAGCCAGGGTCTTGTTGGTGAGACCGGCATAGGAGTTCTGCTCCTGAAGCAAAGTGGTGTATCCCATGCGGGCAGCCACCTTCAGCGTGGGTTCACTGGCAAAACCGCCCACACCCACCACAATATCGGGGTCAAAATCACGAATAATGCTGCGCACCATACGCTGACTGCGCACCACCTTGAAAGGCAATTGCAGGTTCTTGATGAGGTTGGAGAGGGTCAGCTGCCGCTGCAAACCCGCAATGGGCAGTCCCTTGATTTCGTAGCCTGCGGCAGGCACCTTCTCCATCTCCATGCGCCCCTCGGCTCCCACAAAAAGAATCTGAGCCTCGGGATGACGGGCCATGATGGCATTGGCAATTGCCACGGCAGGGAAAATATGGCCTCCGCTGCCACCTCCACTGATGATTGCTTTCATATCGTATTGTTTTCTTGGTTCAACATTTCGTTTGATGTCGAAGAAGATTCTTCTTCGCTCGGGTTTTCCTTATTGGATTGCAGCTGTGCCTGCAGCCGCTGTTTCTTATTGTCGATTGCCACGGACTGGATGATGGCCACACCTGCAGCCAAAAACACATAGGACGAACCGCCATAACTGATGAACGGCAACGTCTGGCCCGTCACTGGCAACACTCCCACTGCCACCGACATATGGATTATGGCCTGCAGAAAAATGACGGTGCCGATGCCCGCCACCGATAGGCTTCCGAAAAGGCCTTTGCAACCATTGGCTATGCGGATGCAGCGAAAATAGAAAAGGGCATACAGAAGGAATATAAAGATGGCAGCCAAAGTGCCTACCTCCTCGATGATGATGGCAAAGATGAAGTCGTTATGGGCCTGGGTCATCAAGCGTCCATGGATGGTGGTGCCAATGCCGTTGCCGGTGAATCCTCCTCGTGCCACAGCCATGCGAGCCATATTCTCCTGGTTCAACTCGTCGGGGTTGGGATGGAGCCAAGCCTCAAGACGATGGTCCCAAGTGGAGGTACGGAAAAGGTCAATCTTGTCGCCAAAAAGGTATATGACCGTCATGCCTATGGCAGCCAAGACAACAAAGGCCAGCAGCCCGCGTAGCCACATTTGTCGATGGACCTTCCCAAAAAAGAGAAGGAGATAGCTGGCTACAAATATCAGCACGGCTGTGCTCAAGTTTTCCACCACAATTAGGCCACATATCAGCACTATCGAACCTAGCAGCATCCAAAACAGGTTGTTGTCGTCCAACTTGTCACGGTTCACAGCAATGTTCCGTGCAAGAAAAACCATGAGCACCACCTTGGCAAATTCAGATGGCTGAAAGGACATCATGCCAGGAATTCTCAGCCAACGTTCATCTTTAAGCAGCAACACTGTCACCAGCAATATTATCGCAAGGACATATCCCAATACCGACAGCTTGGCAAAGATACGGTAATTGACGCGCGATAAAAGAATTATGATGGCAAAACTAATGGCAACAAATGCCAGATGCTTGAAGAACCAGGCCATGGGGGTGGTGTTGGAGTCGTTGGCAGTATAGCCGATAGTGCTATAGACTGCTATCAACGAGATAACACTCAGCAGGATGAATATTACCCATAGTGCCGTGTCTCCGGCCAGTATATTTAGTTTACGCTTCATCAAAAATGTTAAAGTTCGTTGACTTCGTGGCGGAAGATGCGGCCTGCCGTCTCGTCGGAGAGGCCGTATCGGGTAGCGGGGGAAAAGAGTACTTTGGCGTTTTCCAACATGCTGTAGCAGGCGCAATGGACGGCGGCCCCGATGCTTTCGACATCACGAATGTCGGAGATGGCATCTTGGAAGGCTTGGTGAAGGTTGTGATTATCGCTGCCAACGCATATAAGCATGCGCACCTTGCGCAGGGCAATGGAGTGGAGGCGGGAATAGTCGGCCTCGTTGTCGCCGCCAAAGGCTATCCAGATGATGCTGCCTTCGGTGTTTTCGAGGGCGTACCAGGTGGCGTTGACGGTGCGTGCGGCAGCATCGTTAATGAATTCTTTTTCATGGATGCGGGCGACGTATTCCATGCGGAAGTTAGTTTCTTCTAGGCGCTTGAAACAGCTGCGCAGAGAGTTGTCGCGCATCTGGCGCAGTTTGGTGGAGTCGATGGCTGCCAGTCCTCCGTGTATGCGGTCACGGCCTTGGGTTGCTAGTAGTTCTATGTTCATTTGTCAGATGTATTTGTTTTTGGTGTGTGTTGGATGTTTTTTGACGGGGCGTGTGTGCTTGTTGGGGTGTGTGCTTTGATGTTTTTGACGGGACGGGTACTTGTTGTGTGTGCTTACTTATAGGGGTGTGCTTACTTGTTTGTGTGCTTACTTATAATAGGGGTTGTGCTTACTTATTTGTCAGTGGGGGGGCTTATCGGAGTTTGAGTGTTACGATGCTCACGATGGCAAGGAGGATGCCAATGATGGCAAAGCGCTGAACTATCTTAGGCTCGGGGATGCCTTTCTTCTGATAGTGGTGGTGGATGGGGGTCATGAGGAAGGGCCGCTCCTCGACGGGAACAGGCTGGCCGATGGGCAGGTGGTGCTTGCGACGGTAACGTTTGCAGCCCCAAGTCTGCCAGATGACCGAGAAGTCTTCAATGACATAGATGCCACAAAGGACGGGAAGAAGCAGTTCTTTACGAATGAGCAGGGCAAAGACAGCGATGATGCCGCCCAGCGCGAGAGAGCCGGTGTCGCCCATGAAGATTTCGGCCGGATAGGTGTTAAACCAGAGGAAGCCTAGTGTGGCGCCCACAAAGGCGGTGATGAAAACGGTGAGTTCGCCAATGTTGGTGAGGTAGACAATGTTGAGGTAATTGGCCATGATGATGTTGCCAGTGAGCCATGCAAGGATGGCCAGGGCTCCACCAATGATGCCTGCGGTGCTGGTGGCAAGGCCGTCAATGCCGTCGGTGAGGTTGCAGGCATTGGAGACAGCCGTGACAACGAGGATGGCTACCAGAACATAGACCACCCAGACCCAGTTCTGAGTCCAGTCACCCATCCAGCTGATAAGCCAGGCATAGTCGAACTCATTGCCTTTGACGAAAGGGATGGTGGTTTTGGTGGAGGCAATGGCTGGGTGGAAAGATAGTAGGAGGCCTACTGCCAGACCTAAGGCCACCTGACCGAAGACTTTGAATTTGCCAGGAAGACCTTGCTTGTCTTTCTTGAAGACTTTGATATAGTCGTCAATGAAGCCGATGAGGCCGAGCCATAGGGTGGTGACAAGCATGATGATGACGTAGATGTTGTCTAGTTTGGCAAAGAGCAATGTGGGTATGATGATGGCCGAGAGGATGAGAAGGCCTCCCATGGTGGGGGTTCCCTCCTTTTCTTTCTGGCCTTCAAGCCCCAGATTACGTACTATCTCCCCGATAGATTTGCGGCGTATAAAACGTATGAAACGTTGGCCAAAGGTGAGCATGATGAGCAGGGAGGTTATAGCCGACATGGCGGCGCGAAAGCTAATGTACTGAAACACGCCCGCTCCGGGGAAGTCAAATGCCTTGTCTAACCAATCAAACAGATAATATAACATAATGCTATTCTAATTCTTTATTGTATTATTCCTCCAATAGTTTCTGTAGTTCTTGGACATCGTCAAAGTGATGTTTGACACCATTGATGTCCTGGTATTTCTCATGGCCTTTGCCTGCCACAAGAATGATGTCGCCCTCACGGGCCATCATAACGGCGGTTTTGATGGCGGAGCGGCGGTCGGTAATCCTAACCACCAGACCTTTCTCTTCGTAGGTGAGTCCGGCCTCCATGTCGTCGAGAATTTTCTCGGGGTCTTCTGTGCGGGGGTTGTCGGAAGTGAGTATCAGACGGTCACTCATAGTGAGGGCTATATGGGCCATTTCGGGCCGTTTAGTGGTATCGCGGTCGCCGCCACATCCGACGACGGTGAAGAGCATCTGGCGGGGCTCGCGAATTTCGTTGATGGTGGAGAGGACATTCTGCAAGGCATCGGGGGTATGGGCATAGTCAACAATGGCTGTGATGCCCCGGCCTGAGACATACTGGAAACGGCCGTCGGCAGCGGGAAGACTGCTGAGCAGGCGAAGGGCTTCTTCAGAATCAATGCCGCATAGGACGGCAGCGGCATAGATGGCAGTAAGGTTGTAGGCATTGAACCGCCCGACAAGTCTAGCCCACACATCGCGACCATTAAGCTGGAGCTGCAGGCCTTGGAAAGTGTCTTCGACCACGCGGCAGGTGAAGTCGGCCGAGCGAGTGAGGCTGTATGTCTTGACAAGAGCCCGGGTATTTTGCACCATGACAAGGCCGTTGCGGTCGTCAATATTGGTTAGGGCAAAGGCTCCGGATGGAAGGTTGTCAAAGAATTGCTTCTTGGCAGCGATGTAGTTGGCCATGGTCTTGTGGAAGTCAAGGTGGTCGTGGGTGATGTTGCTGAAGATGGCTCCAAAGAAGGTGAGCCCCGCGATACGGTTTTGTACGACGGCATGGCTGCTGACTTCCATGAAAGCGTAGGTGCAACCGGCATCAACCATCTGGCGCAGCAGGCGGTTGAGTTCGAGAGCATCGGGAGTGGTATGGGTGGCGGGGATTTCGGTTTCGTCTATCTTGTTGACGATGGTAGAGAGCAGTCCCACATGGCAACCATGGGCACGAAAAAGGCGGTGGAGGAGAGTGACAGTGGTGGTTTTGCCGTTGGTGCCGGTAATGCCCACCAGTTTCAACTGGCGTGAAGGATGGCCATAGTAGCTGTCGGCCATAACTCCAAGCGCATAGTCGCTATTCTCGACCAGAACATAGGCTACTCCTTCATGCAGATGTTGGGGCAAGCGTTGGCAAACAATAGCCACGGCACCAGCCTTGATGGTGGCCTCGATGAAGTCATGGCCGTCCACCTTGGTACCCACCTGAGCCACAAAGCAGCTCCCCTTGCCAACTTTGCGCGAGTCGAAACAGATGTCGCGCACATCGGGATCGTGGGCGACCGACAGCAGGGTCGGCAAGCCTTGTATTATGTCTGATAGTTTCATTTTCTTAACTAGTTAATCACGGTTTGAGTTCTAACATTACGGTGGAGCCCTTGACGATATGGGTGCGCGCCTTTGGATTTTGGTTGACCACCTTGCCCTGGCCGACAAAGCGGACTTTGAGACCCTGTTGGTGAAGCATTTTCATAGCGTCACGGATGGTCATGCCATGGCAGTTGGGGACCATCTCGGTGGGAACGCTGTAGCGTTTGTAACACTCCTGCTCGTTGTCGAAAATGGCCCAACCTGTGGCGGGGAGCGTATTGTCGATGACGCTGAAGGGGAGTCCCAACAATTGGTATGCCTTAGCCAGTTGCGATTCATTTCCCTTGGCAATTATGGGATTCATGACTCGGCCCGAATCCTGTAGGTGCACACTTCCCAGCTCGCTGTCGAATGCCACCACGCAATCGGCTATCTGCTTGAAGACAGGGGCGGCGGCATGTCGGCCTGCAATGCTGGTGCGCTCGACAAGGACTAGGCAGGTGTAGCGCGGATTGTCGGCGGGGAAGAAACCCACGAAGCTGGAGTTTTTGATGCTCTTGTCGCTGATGCCCTGAGTGGTGCCAGTCTTGCCGCCAATGCCGTAGACGGCATTGTGGATATTGCTGCCCGTGCCATGTTCAACCACGCCGACCAGCATTTCGCGCATCTGTTTGGCTATCTCTGGGCTACAGATTTGTTCGTTGAGCACCACTGGCTTGATTTCGGAACGGCTGCGCCCATCCATTACCTCGCGGCAGAAGAGCGGTTTCATCATCCTACCACCATTGGCAATGCCGTTGTAGAAAGTGATGAGCTGTAGGGGCGTGACGGTGGCGGAATAGCCATAGCTGAGGTTGAGGAAGTCACGGTCGGAATTGAGTTTCACCACGCGGGTATTGGTTTCCAGAACTTCCACGTCGGGATGCATCTTGCCAAAGGGGAAGATGTCCATGATACCCTTGCGGAGGTCTTCACGGCGGTTGCGGTAGTACTCCCATGCCAGTTCGCACATGCCAATGTTAGACGACCGAGCCAGCACTCCGGCAAGATTGGCCGTGTCGTGGGCATCACCATGGCCGTCGTTGATTTCACCACTGGTGGAACTATATCGCTTTACGCCACCGGCACGCACACGCTTGGTGGTGTCCAAAGCAATCTTCTTGTCGTTGAGCATAGCAGTCATGGCGACGGTCTTAAAGGTGGAGCCGGGTTCATAATGGTCGCTGACGGCGACATTGCTCCAGAGGTTCTCGGAGAGGCGACCGCTAGTATCGCGGGTGAGGCTGCTGCACGCCAAGACATAGCCCGTAGAGACCTCCATGAGGATGGCACAACCCCGCTGGCCTCCGTACTGGTTCATCGACTTGCGCAAGGCACTTTCGGCTATGTCCTGATAGCGGGTATCGAGGGTGGAAATAATGCTCTTGCCGTCCACGCGACGCTGCACCAAGGTGGAGTCGAGGTCGGGGTCGTAGCCTGCCACTTCCTCTTCAGGCAGCCATGTACCACGGGTGAGGCGGCGGCAGCGATAAATGCCGTCCTGACCACGCAGGATGCTGTCATAGTAGCCTTCCAAGCCGGTATAGCCTTCCTGCTTGGGAGTCTTGAAGTGCAAACCTATGGTGTTCTCGCCCAGATTGCCATAAATATGGGCGCGGACAAAACTCATCACACTCCCGTCGGCCGTCTTGGTGACCACACAACGGCTCCAGCCTTCGAGACTGCGGATGGCCATCCACTGCGAATAGGGTACTTTCCGCTCCACATACAGGCAGCGGCTGGGCTTCTCTGAGTTGTACTCATTTAGGATGCGGTCATGGTAGTATGCCACCGACTTACTGGGAAACTGTTCGTGGAGGATTCTGCAGACCTGATTGAGGTTGGCCAAAAAGGCTGATTCATTGGTGATGCAGCTCTCCATCACCTCCTTGCCGTCCTTTAACACCACTTCGCCTTTGCTGTTGCGCTTGGGCCAGCGGCCAAGGTCTAGGCAAAGGTCGCATACGGGCACCGTCGTGGCCAACACCTTGCCGTCGGAAGAGAAAATCGTGCCACGGCGGGCAGGCTCTATGCGTTCTTTGAACTCGCGGACTTTGGCCTTTTCGCGCCACATCTCGCCGTTCACCACCTGCGTCCTAATAATCGACCACAGCATGGCACCACCGCCCACCACTACCAGCAGCAGCCACAGCACCAACATCTTGATGAATAAGCTCTTATTTTGTTCTTTCTCTTCCAATGTCTTGTTCTATTTCAGTTTAACAATTTACTTTTTGACTCTTGTTCAATATCACTTTTAGTTTTCCAAATTCTCAACTCTCAACTCTCAATTCTCAACTCTCAATTCTCAACTCTCAATTCTTAATTCTCAACTCTCAATTCTCCATTCTCAAATCTCAAAAGGCGGTCCTGCAGTGATACCCACGCCAGTGGAATCCAACATTTCGGCAATCTTCGAAATCTTGATGGTTTCCTGATAGCGTTTCTGAAGTTCTATGCGGCTTTCGCGCAAGAAGTTGATGCGATCCTGTGCCTCAATCTTGCCCTTGGTGAGGTCCTCTACACGGTAGCGGTTGTAGACCAACAGCAGGCAGTAAGCACAAAGCAACAATATCAGCCATTTCTGGCGCAGCACGAACTTGCTCTGCAACAAGTCGCCACCAAAAATGCTCGACACCCAGTTGCGCTTCTTGGCCTTGGGTTTCTGGGAGAGTGTCTCCTGCTGGGTCTGCTGTATGTTATCTTGTTCGTCCATCGGTAGTTCTGCTGTTATATTTTTTCTGCCACACGCAGTTTGGCGCTGCGCGAGCGATTATTGGTCTGCAACTCGGTTTCGCTGGCCGTGATGGGCTTGCGTGTCACCAGCCTCAGCGGTACAATGGGGTTGCCATAGAAATCTTTCTCTAATTTGCCCTCGAAGTTCCCTGTCTTAAAGAAGTTCTTCACCAGACGGTCTTCCAGCGAGTGATATGACATCACCACCAGTCGGCCACCGGGGTTCAGCACCTCTGTTGCCTGTTGCAGCAAAGCCTGAAGGGCCTCCAGCTCGCCGTTGACTTCGATGCGAAGGGCCTGAAAGAGCATGGCCAGATACTTGTTCTCCATCCCCCTCGGCAGGCAACGGCTGACCGCCTCGCGCAGATCGAAAGTGGTGGCAATCTCTTTCTCGCCACGGGCCTTGCAGATAGCCTTGGCCATTTGGTAGGCGTTGGGCAACTCTCCATATAGTCGCAGCAGGCGGGTAAGCTCGTGCTCGTCGGCCGAGTTCACCAGGTCCTTGGCCGTCATCTCCTGACGGCGGTCCATGCGCAAGTCCAAATCGCCATTCAGACGGGTGGAAAAACCGCGGTCGGCCACGTCGAACTGGTGAGACGAGACACCGAGGTCGGCAATCAATCCGTCAATATGGCGCACGCCATGCAGGCGCAGGTAATTCTTCAAGTAACGGAAATTTTCGTGGATGAGGATGAAATTAGGTACTCCCAGCGCGTTGGCCAGAGCATCTTCGTCCTGGTCAAACCCTATCAGCCGCCCGTCGGGTCCCAGCCGCTCCATGATGGCACGCGAGTGGCCCCCGCCGCCAAAAGTGGCGTCGACATAGGTCCCGTCAGGACGCAAATTCATTTGTTCGATGCATTCATTTAGCATCACTGGCTGATGATAGGTCATAGAGCGTTCCTAATCTTTCGTTGACTTCTGACTCAAGGTCGTAGTTTTCATCGTTCATCATTTCGTTGTAGACCGAACGATTCCAGATTTCGATGTAGTCACCGGTGCCCTGCAACACTATCTCTTTTGTATCTCCCAGCATCTTCAAGAGCTCCCCCGGAATCAACATTCGGTCGCTATTGTCCAACTCAACTTGATGGGCTTGGAGCAGCCTGCGCTTCAAACCGCGGTCCCTCGTGTTGAATTCGTTGAGGTTTCTGCTTAGCTTTTCTGCCACATTCTTGAAATCTTCGTTTGTCCACAATTCCAAATACTCGGGAGTGATACCGCGACGGATATAAAAACGGCTTTCATCCGTCTCCAACTGCTTTTTGAAAGCAATTGGGAACTTGAACCTGCCGTTCGAATCGACCTTACAGTATTCAGTACCAAGTATTAATGACATTTTTACTAATTATTTTCAGAATGTAAAGATACAACTAATTTTCCAATTAATGCCAATTTTTACCAAAAAAGTTTTTTTTTTGCCTGTGGCCTCACGGGAATTATACGCAAATGGGCTGAAAAAGTTTCATTCTGGAGCCAAAAAAAAATTCTTTTTCAGCGCAAAAGACATTTTTCGACAGTCGAATGTTGAAAACCGCGGCCGCAATTCACACCCAAAAGTTAACAACCTGCAGGTGCATCCATGCTCGCCAGAAACATCTGATTTTGAAAACAGACATACAATTTCTTTATAATTGAAAAAAAAATCGTACCTTTGCACCCGCAAAAAATGTAAATAAAAATAAAAACATAATAATATTAATAGCATGAAAAGAATCATACTTTCTCTAACGCTGGCCCTTATGGTCTTGGCTCCGGTTGCTAGCCGTGCCGACGAAGGCATGTGGCTTCTTTCGCTCATTGGCAAGAACTATGCCGACATGCAGAAAGCCGGTCTCAAACTCTCTCCCGACGACATCTACAGCATCAACCAAAGCTGCCTGAAGGATGCCGTTGTGGGCCTTGGCAACGAAGGTCGCCCCTTCAGCCATTTCTGCACTGGCGAAATCATCAGCAACAAAGGCCTAATGACCACCAACTACCACTGCGGCTACGGCCAGCTGCAGGAGCACTCCACCGTCGAACACGACTACCTCCGCGATGGTTTCTGGGCCTACAACATGGCGCAGGAACTCCCCAACCCCGGCCTCACCGCCTCCGTCCTAGTTCGCATGGAGGATGTCACCGCCCGTGTGCTTGAATGCCTCAGCGACGACATGAGCGAAGCCGACCGCTCCAAGGCAGTCCGCAATGTCGGCATCCGCATCATCAAGGAAGCCGTCGGCGATAACGAGGATGTCGAAGGTGTCGTCCAGTCCATGTTCGAAGGCAACCAGTACTTCCTTTTCATCTACACCATCTACAAAGATGTCCGTCTGGTCGGCGCACCCCCTTCCTCCATGGGTAAATTCGGCGGCGACACCGACAACTGGTCCTGGCCCCGCCACACTTGCGACTTCTCCATGTTCCGCATCTACACCTCGCCCGACGGCAAACCCGCCGCTTATGCCAAAGAGAATATCCCTCTCAAACCCAAACACCACTTCCCCGTCAGCTCCCGCCAGCTCAAAGCCGGTGACTATGCCATGACCCTCGGATTCCCCGGCTCCACCGACCGTTTCCTCACCTCCTTCGGCCTGGAAGAAACCATGCAAATTGACAACCCCATCCGCTACAACATCCGCACCGTCAAGATCAACATCCTGCGCGAACTGATGAATGCCGACCAAGCCGTGCGCATCAAATACGCCTCCAAGTACGCCAGCTGCTCCAACTACTGGAAGTACAGCAACGAGCAGAACAAAGCCCTCTACACCCTCAACACCATGCAGGTCAAGAAGGACATCGAGCAGGAATACTACGACTGGGCCCTCGACAAAGACCCCAAATACCGCCAAGCCCTCCCCCTGCTCCGCCAGAGCTATGCCGACCGACGCGACATTCATGAGGCCATTCTCTACATCGAAGAAGGTCTCCTCGAAGGACCGGAGCTGCTCTATCAGGCCACCGAGTTCGGCGACGACATCAAAGCCATGCTCTCCGAAGACAACCCCAACCAGCGCGAAGCCAAGCTGGCCGCCCTGCAGGAAGCTGCCGCCAAATTCTACAAAGACTATGACGAGCAAGTCGAACGTGCCGTCATGGCAGCCATGATGGAATACACCTACCAGCACATCAACATCAAGTACATCCCCGACTGCCTCAAGACCGCCGACCGCCGCTACAAAGGCGACTTCACCGCTCTGGTCAATCACATCTTCTCCCAGTCCTTCATGTCCAACGAAGAGTCCTTCAACAAATTCCTCAAAAATCCCAGTCTCAAGGCCCTCGAACGCGACGAGATGTACAAATACGGCTCCGAAATTCTGGCCAAGGGCCGCGAAATATACCAGTCACTGCCCGCCGACAACCGCTCCAACATGACCAAGGGCAAGCGCGACTTTGTTGACGGCCTACTGCAAATCAACTCCGGACGCCGCCTCATGTGCCCCGATGCCAACAGCTCCATCCGCCTCAGCTATGGCAATGTCAAAGAATACGACCCCCGCGACGGTGTCACCTACCACTACTACACCACCCTCGACGGTGTCATGCAGAAAGAAGACACCCTCAGCACCGAATTCCAAGTGCCCGCGCACCTCAAAGACCTCTATGAGGCCCGCAACTTTGGCCCCTATGCCGACGCCCACGGCAAACTGCCCACTTGCTTTATCACCACCAACGACATCACTGGCGGCAACAGTGGATCGCCCGTCCTCGACGCCTACGGCAACCTCATCGGCCTAGCCTTCGACGGCAACGGCGAGTCTATGTCTGGCGACATCGACTTCGAAGAAAACCTCCAGCGCTGCATCTGCCTCGACACCCGCTACATGCTCTTTGTCATTGACAAGTACGCCAACGCACAGAACCTCATTTCCGAGCTCGACATCGTCCGATAATCCCCTCTCAGCTCCATCCCTGCCCTACCTAGGCAGCGACCACGAGCCATATCCACCACGGCAGCCACTAGACCCAAACCTAGTGGCTGCCGCTTTTTTCGCGCCTGTCCCCTTTACCTCGCCAAATAGTGATAGTTAGCGTCTATGGTGTACTTCCCGTTGGCCGAGAGTCTGAAGCACAACTAAGCATTTTCAATCCAATTCAGTCGTTAGGATTTGTGTCAGATTAGTATATGTTTCGAGCAGATTGGGCAGCATCACTGTCGCAGGCGTAGCGGGTTATGTCAAGACAAGAATGTGGCCAAGATGCCGAACGTTACGCAAAGCGAGAGCAGAGGAAGCTTGCTTGCTCTGCCGAGTCCAAGTAACGTCATGGAACATAATGAAATGCTGATATGGCATAAATAGACCTTGAAATGAGGTCATTATGACCGAGTGTCGGCCTACTGACCGATTTGGGTTCAAGCATTCCAACAAGGTTCCAAAGGTATCAAGCTAAAGGAAAAGCGATGGTCTTTATGCAACAATGTGTAAGAAGAAGGTGTCCAAGGAGGAAAACAAAAAGGCTCTAGTTTGATAAAAGACTGATTTTTTTGCAGCCTCGAAGAGGCTGAATCTCAATAACCCCATACTAAGCGACCAACGGGAGCGCAGTGTGGGGATAGCGAAACCCCTACTACTCAGCGTGTCGAAGACACGCCACATTGAAAAATACGAGCAAGAATCAGTCATACTTTGTACTAGAGCGAACAAAAAAAGCCGTGGCAGGAAGCCACGGCCAACGATAGATTTTAAAATACCTTATTGTTAGATGAGGCCTTTGCCTGCTCTGAACTTGGGGGTCTTTCTAGCAGCGATTTTAATCTTAGCGCCAGTGCGAGGATTGCGGCCGGTACGTGCAGGACGGTCGACAACGTCGAAGGTGCCAAAACCAATCAGAGTGACTTTTTCGCCCTTTTTGAGCTGTTCTTTAACTACATCTACATAAGCATTCAAAGCTTTAGCGGCATCAACTTTGGTGAGGTCAGCTTTTTCGGCCATTGCGGCAACCAATTCGGTTTTGTTCATAACAAACGTTTTTAAGGGTTTCTATTATAAATTTACGGTTGCAAATATATGCATTTTTTTGTAATAGATGAGTTTTTGAGAAAAATTATTTTGTTAAAAAAAATAGAGCATATTCAATATACTATTTCCCAATTATTTACATTAAAGCCACGAAGAAAATCTGCAACCAATAACCGCTTTTTGCCACTGAGTTGGAGGCTCAAAATGTGGACAAATCCGTCCTTTACACCGATTTTTAGGAAGGTTTTTTGATCCGTTATCACCTGTCCCACAGAGTGGTTTGGGTCAGGTTGGAATTGTGCCTGATAGACTTTGAACGAGAGGGCGCGGCCTTTGTCATCCTGAAGGGCCATGGTGGCAGCGGGATAGGGCGAGAGACCCCGGATGAAGTCAACCACTTGACGACCTGTTTGATTCCAGTTGATGGCACAGTCGGCCTTGAAGATTTTGGGTGCGGGGCGCAGTTGAGGAACCGGTTGCTGAGGGCGCGGAGTGAGGGTGCCCTGTTCGAGGCCCCGAAGGGTTTCTACCACCAGCTGACTGCCCATGTCGGCCAGGCGGTCGTGGAGACTTTCGGCATCGTCGTCGGGGGTGATAGGAGTGGAACGCTGCAGGAGGATGCCGCCTTCGTCGATATGCTCATTGAGCATGAAGGTGGTGACACCGGTCTGCTGCTCGCCGTTGATAAGGGTCCAATTGATGGGGGCGGCTCCGCGGTACTGTGGCAGAAGAGAGGCGTGGAGGTTGAAGGTGCCCAGCGGGGGCATACCCCAGACAGACTGCGGCAACATGCGGAAGGCCACCACCACAAAGAGGTCGGCCCCCCAGGCACAAAGGTCAGCTTGAAACTGCGGGTCGCGCAGCTTCTCGGGTTGCAATAAGGGCAGACTGTGTTCAAGGGCATACTGCTTGACGGGTGAGTAGGTGACTTTGAGGCCGCGCCCTGTCTGTCGGTCGGGAACGGTGACCACGCCCACCACTTCGTATCCGGCCTTGAGGATGGCATCTAGGGTGATGACCGCGAAGTCGGGGGTGCCCATAAAAACTATTTTCATGTTAAGGAGGGAGTATTTATTAATTTTGGTAGGATATTTCAGCGTCCTATCTGACTCTCAGCCGAGTGCCGGAACGAAATTTGCGTTCATCAGGGTTGAGGTCTTTGACTTTATCGGTAGTGGTAAAGTTGCGCTTGGCAAAGGCTTCGAGGTCCTCGCCACGTTTGATGGTGGCATAGAGGGGCTTATTGCTCTTGAGTTTGGGCTGTTCCTCGGGCACGATGCTCTTGTCGGCTTTATAGACAAGGTCGTCGGCATTGCGGGGTTTGCGAATGCCGAAATAGGTTTTGTCGAGATAGAGTCGACGAGTGCGGAGGGTGTAGTCGTTGAAGTCCAGTATCCACTCGGGGTCGAAGGCCTCATATTGGAAGCGGACTTCAAAATGGAGATGGGGGCCAGTGGAGCGGCCGGTGCTGCCACCGAGGCCCAATACTTGGCCCGCAGAGACAACCTGCAGGGGCTTGACCTTGATTTTGGAGAGGTGACCGTAGACGGTCTCCAATCCATTGTAGTGTCGCACAACTACTAGGTTGCCATAGGCTCCCATGGGGCGGGCGATGCGCACCACGCCGTTGAAGGCGCAGTGGACGGGGTCGCCCACATTGAGGCGGATGTCCACGCCACGGTGGGGGCGATTCCAACGCCAGCCATAGGGCGAGGTTTTGATATTTTTGACGGGAAAGCAAAAGCGTTCCTGCCCCTTGAGGAGCTGGATGGAGATTTCGTCGGGGAGGGAGTCCATCGGGATGGTGGCCATGCGGACATGGGCACCAGAGAGGTTGCGGCCATACCACAGCTGTGAGGGGGCTGGAAGGGAGGCATCGTACATGACGTCGATGAGCTCATCACCCAAAGCCAAGGCGGTGTCGATGGCATTGGGGTCAGGTTCGGGCTCATGAATCTCTAAGGCTCCACGCTGACGGGCGTCGGCATTGCGATTCTTGTCTTTCTGACCATCTCTGACGCTGTTGCCCATACGGCTCTTGACCTGCCCTTCGCGTATGCGGGCATTGATGAGGGAGTCGTAATAGCTTTCGTGGCGTGGCTGCTGGGCAAAGACACTGCCAGAGAGGGAGAGCAGCATCAAGAGGGCAATCATTTTCAGCTGACGACGAAGGCGGCAAACGGGAATGCCAAGCATTTCGCGATATTTGGCCACCGTGCGGCGGGCGACGGGGTAGCCTTGATCTTTGAGCAGCTGGGAGAGGGCCTCGTCAGAGAGTGGATTGCGTTTGTCCTCGGCATCCACCGCAGCCTGTAGCACCTGACGGACGGTCTCGGTGGCCACCTCTTGACCTTCGCCATTAGTGATGGCCTGGGAGAAGCACTCTTTGAGCAGGAAAGTACCAAATTCGGTCTGGACGTATTTGCTGTTGACCACGCGGGAGACGGTGGAGATGTCATAACCGGTCTTTTCGGCTACGTCTTTCTGCAACAGGGGCCGGAGGTCGGCACTGTCACCGGTGACAAAAAATTTATGCTGCCAGCGCAGAATGGTCTGCATGACTCGAAGCATGGTGACATGCCGTTGTTTGAGGGTGTCCACCAATTCATTAGCACTATCGCTGTTGGTACGCAGGAATTCATAGGCCTCCTTCTCAGAGGGTGAGAGTTGCTTCTTTTGGGCGTACTCCTGCAACATTTCTTGATAGTAGTCGTTAAGCTGCAGATGTGGCAGATGGCCGTCGTTGAGCATGAGGCTGAGCTGGCCTTCGTGGTTGGTGACGATGAAGTCGGGGATGACATAATGAGCATGCTCTGACTCGCTCTCACCTGCCCCAGGTTTGGGGTTAAGGCGGCGGATGCAGCCAATGGCCTCATCCAGCTGGTCCTCAGTGAGCGAGAGGGTTTCCATAATGCGGTCGTAGTTGTGCTTGACAAACTGGTCGAAGCATTGGTCGATGAGCTGAATGGCCCATTGGGCGGCTTGGTCAGGTTTTGAGATGCGGTGCAACTGGAGGGAGAGACACTCCTGCAGGTTTCGGGCGGCAATGCCCGGCGGATCCAGCCGCTGCACCTCAAAGAGGACTTCTTCTACCTCGTGGGGCGAGACTTCGATACCCTGCGTGAAGGCAAGGTCGTTGGCAATTAGTTCAATATCGCGGCCCACGTAACCAGCATCGTCGAGACTGCCTACAATTTCCTCTGCTATGGTTTGTTGGCGTGGGGTAAGGTTGCGCATGGAGAGCTGTTCCAGCAGGTGATCGCCAAAGGTGGCCTCGGCAATGAACACCCGCTCATGGGCATCCTGGTTCTTGTCACGTTCCTGGCGTTCGCGATAGCTGTAGTCATCGTCTTCTGTATCAATGCCCTCATCGGCTCCAGAGTCCTCGATGCTACTCTCGGGAAGCGACTCAACCATATCGCCCCCCTCCGTGTTGACCTCCAACATGGGGTTTTTCTCTACCTCTTCTTTCAGACGTTGTTCAAGTTCGGTGACAGGCAGTTGCAGCAGACGCATGAGCAGAAGCTGCTGTGGGGAGAGTTTCTGCTGCATCTTCATCTTTTGGAGTTGACCGTTTTTCATAGATTCAGAGTTTTTGTTAGTCAAGATAGATGCCCGGCGTATTTGCCACACACCTAACCCTGTTTAGTTATAAAGTATAACTAGAATTAACAATAAATATTATTCCGCAGGGAAAAATTTATCTTGAAAGTTGAGCAAGAACACTTTGCGGGTGGCACGTGTGACAGCGGTGTAGAGCCAGCGGAGATATTCACGGTCAAGCATGTCGTCGGTGAGGTAGCCTTGGTCGATGATGACCGTCTCCCACTGGCCGCCTTGGGTCTTGTGGCAAGTGAGGGCATAGGAAAACTTAACCTGCAAGGCGTTGAAGTAGGGATTGGCTTTCACCGCTTTAAGGCGGTCGGCCTTGTGGGGGAGGTCAGCATAGTCCTCCATGACGGCATCAAAGAGTCGCTGCGACTCCTCGTAGGTGAGCGAAGGGGCCTCGCTGTGGAGCGTTTCGAGCAGTAGCTTGCAGTCCTGAGAAGGGGCCGAAGGATAGTCAACGAAGCGAAGGGTGGCATCGACAAAATGGAAGCCATAGACCTCCTGATGGTTGCGGATGCTTTGTACTTCTACGATGTCCCCATTGGCGATAAAACCAATGTCGCTGTCGGCGTCGAGCCAGTAATAGTTGTTCTTGACCACCATGAGATAGTCGCCTGCATTGACTTCCTCCTCGCGGTAAAGCACACGGTTGCGTATCTCCTGATTAAAGAGGTTGGCGCGTTTGTTGCTGCGGGTGACGATGGCCACCTGTTCAAGACGGTCGCCAGCATATTCCTGATTGAGCAACTCTTCAAGGTCGGCTCCGGCTAAACGCACGATGTCGTCGCAGTCGGTGAGGTCGAAAAGAGGAAGCTCTGGGGGTTCAGCCTCTTCCAACTGGGCAATCTGAGTGCGCAGCAGGGTGGCATTGAGCAGAATGCCTGAAAAGTGCTGCTGACGTACCACTTCGGTGAGTTCGTAATGGTGTATTTTGAGTTGTGAGATGGCACGGAGGTATTGCAAATCCAGTGCAGGACTCTCGGCAGCCCCGACTGGTGGCAACTGGGCAGTGTCGCCGATAAGCATCAGGCGGCAATGGTTACCCTCGGTGACATAGTCTATCAAGTCTTCCAGCAGATTGCGGCGACCAGCTGTGGCATCGTCAGCCAAGCCTATCATGGAAGCCTCGTCGACGATGAAAAGAGTGTAGGTATGCTTGTTAAGAGCCCGCGCCATGCGAATGACCCCGCTGCCGTCCGTGATGGTCTGGTAGATTTTTTTGTGTATGGTGTAGGCCGGCTGCCCCGCATAGCCCGACAGCACCTTGGCCGCTCGGCCCGTAGGGGCCAGCAGCACCGTCTTGAGACGCAAGGCTGGGGCCGACTGGATGAGGGCGCTGACCAGTGAGGTTTTGCCCGTGCCCGCATATCCTCGGAGCACAAAGGAGGCCAGCGGGTCGGCATCGTAGAGGAACTCAACCATCTTGCCACACGCCGCCAACTGGCCAGCAGTAGGCTGGTGGGGAAAATGAGAGAGGATATATCTTACGACACGTTCCATTGACAAGAGTGCAAAAAAGGAGGTTCACCCCCCATCAGGGTGAATCTCCTCATATTTGCTTGTTAGGATTAATTATTCAGCCTCGGGAGCAGGAGCCTCAGCGGCAGGGGCAGTGACGGGCACGTTAGCGGTGCTGGCGGCATTGACGTTCATGGCGTTGGGGTCAACCTGTGTTTCGATAACGGACTCGGTGGATTGGCGAGGGATGGAGATGGTGGCGAACAAAGAAAGCACCATCAGGGCGATTGCCAAACCCCAAGTGATTTTCTCGATGGTTTCGGTAGTCTTGCGGACACCCATAATCTGGTTAGGGGCACTAAAGTTGGCAGCAAGTCCGCCACCTTTGGAGTTCTGTATCAAGACAACCACGGCCAGAAACAGGCATACAAGCAGGATAAGGATAACAATTACGGTGTAGAGCATTGTAACTAATATTTATTATTTATTCATTTTATTTTCTTCATTTATCCGTTCTTTCAGCGCGGAAATTCGAACTGCAAAAGTACTACTTTTTTCGGGATTATTGACCATTAATTTTTCGTACATGGCCAAAGCTTGGGTCAACTTGCCCTGCTTTTCCAGCACAACAGCAAGAGTTTCAGACTCTAACGATTCGTTAGGTCGAATACTTTTTTTGGCAAGTTCTTGCACGGGGACCTCATTAAAATCCTCTTCAGAGAGCTTGATTCCGCCATCTTTTTCCAAAAAATTGGTAAGAATTACACTCTTGGGGGCGGTCTTGAAAGAAACCTCCTGATAGGAGTTGATGGCCTGCAGCACGTCGAAGGGTGCATCCACGGTTGAAGCTGTCTGTGGGGCGGGCTCTTCATCGGGAACAGACGCCACGGGTTGGGACTCTTGGACTACAGTTTGTGGCTTGGGGACGGCCGGAGGCTCCGAGGCCGGAGCGACCATGTTGGTGGGATTGACCTGCGGAAGCGACACGCTATCCAACTGCTCGTACAGCCTTTGGAGATCAGCGAAATAAAGTTCGACAAGCGGAAGTGATTGCTTCTGCCATAGAGCTACGCCATTGGCTTTGTCGGCCAAGAGCGAGAGGAGTTGAAGCGGAACGCTGAAAGGAAAGCGGTCGCGCTCTTGCCGAAGTTCCTCCCATTGGTTGGGGGTGAGGGAACCTGGGCGGTCCATCATATTGCCAAAAGTACTTTTATCCATTACATAAACAACTTTTTACAGCACAATTTGCGATTGCAAAGGTACGTTTTTTTTTTCGAACCAATAAAAAAACAATTATTTTTTCGCACACAGCACTATATTTCAACAATTTAAATATAGCAGGGGGAGAAAAAAGACATTTTTTTCTTGCCAATTGAAAAAAAGTTCGTACTTTTGCAACTCCAAAAATTGAAGAAAAATGAAGAGAACATTCCAACCATCACGCAGAAAGAGAGTCAATAAGCACGGTTTTCGTCAGAGAATGTCAACCGCTAACGGAAGAAAAGTCCTGGCCGCACGCCGTAAAAAAGGCAGAAAAAAACTGACCGTGTCCGACGAGCGATAAACCTATCCCTCGGACTTTATCATTATAGACTCTTTGCAAAGAGAAAAAGAAGTATTGTAGCGCAGTACTTCTTTTTTGTTTAAAAGAAAACCCACCGACCTCTAATAATTAAGATGAAAATGCGCAAGACTAAGGAGCAGCCCATCCTAGAGGATGTCCTCATCACCGACATTGGAGCCGAAGGGAAGGCCATTGCCCGCATTGACGGCATGGTCCTCTTTGTCCCCTTTGTAGTTCCCGGCGACATCGCCGACATCAAGATTATCAAGAAGAAGAAAAACTACGCCGAAGGGCGCTTGGTGAACCTCAAACATCGCTCGGAAAAGCGGGTCGAACCGCAATGTCCCCATTTTGGCACGTGCGGTGGGTGCCGATGGCAAAACCTCAACTACCAGAACCAGTTGGAAGCCAAACAGCAGCAGGTGAGGGACAACCTTGAACGTCTCGGCAATGTGGACTGCTCGCTGTTGCAGCCCATCTGCGGCTCCGAGAGAATCTTCTACTACCGGAACAAACTGGAATACACATTCTCCACCAAGGCCTGGCATGACGAGCCGCCCGCTCCTGATGCACCGGCAGAACCCGGAGCCTTGGGATTCCACATCCCTACTCTCTTCGACAAGGTGCTGAACATCGAACACTGCGCCCTTCAGGAGGACCTGAGCAACCAAATCAGGCTTTCGGTCCGCGACTACGCCATCGCCCACCGGCTGCCCTTCTACGACATCCGCAACCATACCGGCTGCCTGCGCAACCTCATCATCCGCAACACCAGCACTGGCCAGTGGATGGTGGTTGTGGTACTGGCCGAACTCCACCCCGGCTGGGAAGGCCTGATGGAACACCTGCGCGACTCCTTCCCCCAAATCACCTCACTGCAGTACATCCTTAACGACAAAATGAACGACTCCTACGCCGACCTCCCCTCGGTGACCTTTGCCGGTCAAGACTATGTGGAGGAGATGATGGAAGGCTACGACGGAGCCGCCCCACTGCACTTTACCATCCGCCCCCAAACCTTTTATCAGACCAACTCGGCTCAAGCGCAAAGGCTATACAGCTTTGTGGCCCAATATGCCCAGCTGACTCCGGCGGATGTGGTATACGACCTCTACACCGGCACGGGCACCATCGCCCTCTTTTTGGCCAAAATGTGCAAACGAATCGTGGGCATCGAATATGTCGAGGATTCCATTATCGCAGCCCGTCAGAACGCCCAGCAAAACCACATCGACAACACCGAGTTCTATGCAGGTGACATGGCCAAAGTGCTTACGCCCGAGTTTGTAGCCCAGCACGGCAGCCCCGATGTGGTGGTCACCGACCCCCCTCGGGCAGGCATGCACGAGAAAGTCATTGAACAACTGCTGGCCATGGCACCGCGCAAGATAGTCTACGTCAGTTGCAATCCTGCCACTCAGGCGCGCGACCTACAGTTGCTGGCCCCAAAATACCGTGTGGCGCGCATACAGCCTGTCGACATGTTCCCCCACACACAGCACGTAGAAAACATCGCCGAACTGATACTCCGCTAGCCCTTCAAGTGCCCCCAAAGGTGCTTTTTCTAAAAAAAAAGTGGTAGTTTTAAAAAAAAGTACTATCTTTGCATGTTGTAGCATAATGCAACATACAATATTGTTATTTTAATAATACATTGATAATAAATAAATAAAAGATAAATAAATTAATTTTCACAAGATGAAAAAAGCATTATTAAGTCTGCTATTGGTTGCTGCTTTCATGCCTTTTGCTATGGCTCAGGACAACAGCCAGCGTACCATGAATTACACTGACATCTCCGCTTGCGAGAGATACACTTGGTCTGTCAACAACGAGACCTACACGACGGACACCGTTGTCACCTTCGTCGATGAAGCTGCCAACATCATTCATGTCCTGAATCTGACCATCAACAATCCTTATGTCGGCACTCAAACCATCGTCAGCCCCAACTGCACATATACTTGGCGTGGAACCACCTATGCCATTTCCGGTTCCTATAGCGACACCGTCGCTGCCAGTGCCACCTCAGGCTTATGCGACAGCATCTTCAACCTCGCGCTCACCGTCTCCAACACCGAGACCGAAGTTGAGAATGTCTCCGCCTGCGGCAGCTACGTCTGGCACGGTGACACCCTTGAGGCTACTGGCAACTACTCCGACACCACCCTCTTAGCTAGCGGATGCACCCACATTGACATGCTGAGCCTCAACATTGTCTCCAGCCTCACTGTCAATGAGAGTCACGCTCAATGCGGTGACTACACTTGGTATGGCGAGACCTACACCGAATCCGGCCTCTATACCCACATCGAGAGCGACACCATCGTTGGCTGTGACACCGTCCATCACCTTGCCCTCACCATTCTGGTTGACACCGCTCGCCTGACCGTTGACTCCGCCTGTTATTCCCGCACCTGGAGAGGTCAGACCTTCACCACTTCCGGCGACTACATTGTCATGGACACCAACGCCAACACCCACTGTGTGACCGCTCATCCCCTCCATCTCACCATCAAGACCCCGCGTGCCAACACCCTCGACACCGCCCTCACTGGCTGTAACGGCATTCTTTTCTCCGTCAGCTCTCGTTCGGGTTCCACCAACATTACTTTCAGAGAAAGCACTATATGGGACACCCTCTTCTTCGACCACACTTGGGCCAGATGCTATGACAGCACCATTGTTCTGAACCTAACCGTTAACAAATCACAATACGACACCACTTGGGTCAACAGCTGCGACAGCTTCTATTGGGACCTCAACCAGCGCACCTACCACTCCACCCCCGCCACCGAGCCTCGTATCGCTATTGGTGTCGACAGCAACGGCTGCGACAGCATGCACGTCTTAAGCCTCAATATATTCAAATCCCCTGTCATCAGTGCTATTAATGGCGAGTGGCATCTCAATGCCGGTGAGACCGCAGTTCTCTATCCCACCTGCACCGAAGGCTCCACCTATAAGTGGACCTATGGCAACAACCAGAGCTCCACGGCCGACACACTCCGTATCCCCAATGTGAGTGGCAACATCGATGTCTCTCTCGAAGCCACCCTCCGCTACCCCGCCAACAACATCCAGTGCACCGACACCAGTTGGATCACCATCGTCACCTTCGTAGGCATCAATGGCGTTGAAAACACTCAGGTCTCACTCTATCCCAACCCCACCGTCGGCCAGCTCAACATCCAGAGTCAGGATGCCGTTCGCGAAGTGGTCATCTTCAACGCCCTGGGTCAGCAAGTCGCCGTTCAGCAGAACCTTGGCACCCAGAGCGTCATGAACCTCTCCAACCTCAGCAAGGGCAACTATACCATGCGCCTCACCTTGGAGAACGGCCAGACCCTCACCCGCAAATTTGTTATCACCAAATAGGGTTGCCCCACAAGGGTAACTATCCCTAAACAAAGCGTTCGGCACCCAAGTGTCGGACGCTTTTTAGTAAATCAAAAGCATGAACAAATTCAGCCTCCTCCTTCTGGCCGCCCTCCTGTTTGCTGCCTGTGGCAACAAGAGTCCACAGCCCATACGCCTACAAGGAGAGACCCAGGGAACCTACTACAGCATCGCCTACTACGATGCCCAGCAGCGCAACCTACAACCCCAGATAGACTCGCTCCTGCACGATTTCGACCTCACCGCCAACCTCTGGGTCGACAGCTCCCTCATACGACGGGTCAATCGCAACGAAGACACTCTGGTGAGCGAAATGTTCTGCGATATCCTACGCAAATCGCTACAGATAAACCGCTACACCCACGGAGCCTTCAACTGCAAGATAGGCACCCTCGTCAACCTCTATGGCTTTGGATTCAAGAACCGCGAGGACATCAGCGACCGGCAAATCGACAGCATCCTCTCCTTTATTCATCAGGACAGCACCGTCCTCTCCCCCACCCCCCAGACCGGAATCTACGCCCTTCGCAAACTGCCCCAAATAGAATACGACTTCAATGCCATCGCCCAGGGCTATACCTCCGACCTCATTGCCCAATTGTTCGACCGCCTGGGACTGGAAAGCTACCTGATAGACGTGGGCGGCGAAGTGATAGCCAAAGGCCGTAAGCCCAATGGCGACAGCTGGACGGTGGGCATAGAGCGGCCTGCTGAAACCAAATACAGCCAAAAGGAGATAGAGACCGCCATCCTCCTCAACGACCGGTCGGTTGTTACCTCTGGCAACTACCGCAAATATTACGAGGAAGACGGCGTGCGCTACTCCCACACCATCGACCCCTCCACCGGCCGCCCCGTGAGCCATTCCCTCCTCAGCGTCTCGGTGGTCAGCCGTCAGTCGTGGTATGCCGATGCCATGGCCACCTCCTTCATGGTCATGGGACTGGAGAAATCCCTTCAGTTCATCGCCGAGCACCCTGAAGACGAAGACATACAGGCCGTATTTTTCATCTACGACGACCACGGTGAATACAAAACCCACGCCACTCCCAAATTCAAAGAAATCATCAAAGAAATCCAAACAGCTACACCATGAAATCAATGACTGGCTTTGCCAAAAAGCAATGCACCATCACCAACCGCAAAATCAACATAGAAATCAAGACCCTCAACAGCAAGGCCCTCGACCTGATAGTCAAAGCCCCTGCCATCCTACACTCCCATGATATAGAAATTCGCAGCCTCCTCAACCAGCTGGAGCGCGGCAAAGTGGAAGTCCTCATAACCGAAGAGAGCGACGCGGCCTGTGCCAGCCAAATCAACCAGACTCTCGTGGTCCAACGCTACCAAGAGCTTTCCCAGCTGGCAGACCGTCTCAACTGCTCCGACAAGCACATCTTCGAAACCATCATCAGCCTGCCGGACGTGTGGGAAACCCAAAGCACCGAAGAACTGAGCGACGACGACTGGCAGCTGGTGGAGCAAACCCTACAAGAAGCCATCGCCGAGGTGGATAAAACCCGTCTCCACGAAGGTGAAATCTTGCAGCAAGACTTCGTCAAGCATGTGGACCTGATAGAGAAAAAACTGGCCGAAATACCCCAGTATGAAACCGAGCGAATCGACACCGCCAAGGAGCGCATCCGCAAATACTTTGCCGAAAGTGCCATCAAGGAAATCGACCAGAACCGTTTCGAACAGGAGCTCATCTATTATCTGGAGAAACTCGACATCACCGAGGAGAAAATCCGACTGCAAAAACACATAGACTACTTCCGCCACACCATGCAGAACGAAGAAGGCAGCGGCAAGAAACTCGGTTTCATAGCCCAGGAAATGGGGCGCGAAATCAACACCACCGGCTCCAAAGCCAACCACGTAGAAATACAGAAAATCGTAGTGCAGATGAAGGACGAACTAGAGAAGATAAAAGAGCAGCTAGGCAACATCCTTTAACACCACTTCTGCAACAGAAATAGGAGCAAAACAACGGGTCCGCCTCTTCGAGGCGGGCCCTTCTATTCATCCACCCAAAAAGCCTAGCGGACAATCAGTTTCTCAACCTTGCTAAACTTATCGTTGGTGATGCGGACAAAGTAGGCACCCTTGCCCAGATTGCTCACATCGATGGTCTGTGCAGCTGCCGAGTTGAAATCGTGGTCGTAAACCACACGTCCGCTCATGTCAATCAGCATACAGTTGACCTTACCCTCAGACCCCTCAACAGTCAGGTTAACCCGGGTCGAAGCAGGATTAGGTTGGAGGCTCACCCGCACATGGGCAGCGACGGGGTCAAGGGAGACATGCTCTGCAAAGACAACCCTGATGGAGTGGTCGGTCTGGATATTGGCAAAGGTATACCGACCTATCCATTTAGCTGAATCACTATCATATTCAAGGCGGTAATTCGGGTCTCCAGCAGCCATCGTCTCATCCCCCCACGGCTGCACCTCAACGCCGTCCACAAAGAGATGCGCAATGGCGTTCCCAGAAAGGGACTCCAAGTCAACGGTGGCCGAGCCTCCTTGGGCAGGAGTCAAGGTCGTTCCGCAAACCTCTTCACCGTTGAAAAGCACACGGCCATACATCCCATTCTCGCACTCCACCGACACATTCTGCCGTGTAATGGGGCGGCTGGGGCCGACTATCAACCGAATCATTGGACTGTAGTCCGTAAAAGCACCCGCCCAGATGTAAGGTCTTACCATGCTATCATAAGAGGGATCATAGACTAACACCTCATACTGGTTAGGAGTGAAATGGTGCGCCCACTTGGCGGTGGTACTATTGTCGGCGAAATAGATGACAGTGTCATAGCCCTCAAGGGTGGGATGAGCCATGTGGTAGCATCCTTGCGCCTCCTGAGCCGAAAGGAAAAAGGCAGTCTCCTCAAGGGTGTAGCCCACGCGGAACGAAGTGTTGGGCATGAGGGCGGGCTGTTCGGGGAAAGGAATGTAGATAGTGTTGTACTGACCCTGCTGTAGGTAGCCATTGCTGTTTAGGCCTATCACGTTGCTGTCGTTAACGTCGGCATCGGTGAGGGTCTTCATGTTAGCACCAGTATATATCGTCTTAAAATCCACATTCTCGCCCGACATAGAATCCACAATGAGCACAGCCGAAATCTTAGCCCCAGTACTGTGGTACAAGTCGACAGGCGAAGCCACAATCTCAACCCCATGGATAACCCAATCCTCGGGCACGACAGGGTCAGTGGTATAGCGTGAGGTGACCATATAGCCCGGCCGATAAAAGCCCACCTCTTCAGCATCGTCGCTCACAAACCAGCCGTCCTGAAGATTCGAGATATGGTTGTTGTAGCCAAAAGCATAGTGGTTGAAAGGGGTGTAGGCCAGCACCCCGTTGTCATGGGCCCAGCGGTACTCATTGTTGCCATTGGGAGCAGTCACCTGATAGTACATCGTGTCGTAGTTGACCGAAAGGCTGTCCGAAGCCACTTGGGCAAACACAAAGTTATCGCCCAGCGAACTGGTGGGCAAGGGCATGCCAACACCATGCGCCGTATGGTCAATGAGGCCATACCAGCCGCGATAATCAAGCGATTCTGTGTTCAACCAACCGCCACGGTCGGCAATGACAGAGATGCGGGTGTCGGTGGGGAGGTTACCGTTGTTATATGAATCGATAAGAGTGGTCTGCTCGGCGGCATCCATGTGGAAGATCTTGGCTTGGACATTGGACTGGTCTAGATAACCCGAATTGTAAATGGTAGAGTACCAGGCGGGGTTGATCGTCATGCCTTGAGGAATCATGGCATAGTTGCCCTCGACATATTCCTGGGCGTAAGTGTGAATTTCATTCATCGGAGCCGCACAGAAACTGACGTCGTCAATGCACCAGAAATAACCGTAGGATGGACGGTTTGAATCGAGCGACTTATAGCGCAGACGTACCGAAAGCATATGACCGGCTGCAGAGGCAGGCAGAGTGAATCTGAACACACCTCTAGGCATGGAGCTGGACGACACATCAATGCCGTCGACGTTAATCTCCATCTGTCCCCAAGTGGTGCCACCGTAGGTTGAATAGTCCACATAGAAGTTATCATAGTACTTGCGGAACAGCTGAAAGAAAGACACCTCCAAAAGCTGAACCTGGGTGGCATCGATACTGTCAAAACGGATAAATGCATTGATATTGCCCGAATAGGGAGTCTGTTGTTCAAACGGCGAAATCATCATAAAACCGTTGTAGGAAGAACAAATCGAAGTGTCGAAATAGGAACTGAAACGGGAATAATCGATGGAGCCATTAAAAAGGAAAGAAAACAAATGTCTGTAGGTAATGGCGGCCTGGGATATAGTATTGGAGTCGATATTAGGCCAGCGTTGCCAAGTGGCGAATTCATAGTTTTGACCGTGGGCCTCTACACCGGCAGTGATGATACCTGTCGAGTAGCCCTGGTCGGGGACAGAGAAGTCAACTGAGGCAATCGGTGTCACATCTTTAGTGAAAAGCGAAGTGCCGTAAACTCTCGACTGCGGAAGGACACGTGAAGGAGCCTTCGTAGCCTTGTGGTAGGGGGATGCAGACTGAGAGTAAGCAATAGATGCACACAAGGCGAAAACGAGAAGTAAAAGGGTCTTTTTCATAGTTATGCCATTTTTTAATTAATACATAAAACGGCTGAAATAAATATGTAGAACACTGAAACACCAAAAAATAAAGCGCAGTAATCCAACACTAGTCAAGCCGTAACAACACCGCAAAGATAAAAAAAAACTTTGATATGGCAAAACCTTTCATACAAAAAAAATGATTATCCGCAATTGGCACATAGGCGAGGTCGTTTCATTCTCCGTGGCACTTCGAAATTGAGAATGAAGAAAGGAGAAGGGAGAATTATCCAGATGCGGAAGCCAATTCTCAATTCTCAAATCCCAATTCTCAATTCTTCGAGGCTTCTTTACGGCAAATGCGGATAATCATTAAAAAAAAGCACAGAATGCATGCGCATCCTGTGCTTAAAGTAGTATGAAGTAAGCTAAAGCTTAGCGAACAATCAGTTTCTCAACTTTGCTGAATTTGTCGTTGGTGACGCGGACAAAGTAAGCACCCTTGGCCAGGTTGCTGACATTGATGGACTGAACAGAAGCAGCATTGAGGTTCTGGTTGTAAACCACACGGCCGCTCATGTCGATGAGCATGCAGTTGACCATGCCTTCAACACCCTCGATGTTCAGGTTGACCTGAGAGGTAGCGGGGTTGGGTTGGAGGTTGAGGCGAACGTTAGCAGCAACGGGGTCGATGGAAACGGTCTCCTCGAATGTATACTGGATGGTGTGGTCAGCGGCGATCTGGGCAAAGGTGTAGGAAGCGCTCCAGATGTTAGTGACGGAGTCATGGTACATATGATAGTTGGGGTCGCCTTCCTCGGTGTCTTCATTCCAGGGCTGAACTTCCTGACCGTCGACAATGCAATGGGCAACAGTGTAACCCAAAGCACAGTCAGCGGAGAAAGTAGCGGAACCACCCTGAGCAGGAGTTACGGTCTGACCGCAGACTTCACGACCAGCATAGTAAACAGTGCCACCCTCGGTGTTCTCGCAGCTAACTTGAATATTGTGACGAACCACTTCAGTTGCGGGGCCGACAATCATACGAATCATAGGATTGTAAGCCTCATACATACTAGCAAAAGCGGTAGTACGTTCAGTGTGAATGGGGTCATTGATAAGAACCTGATACTGGTTGGGGGTAAAGAAGTTAGCATACTTGGCAGTAGCATCGTTGTTGGCAAAGTAGATGATGGTGTCATAGCCTTCGCGGGTGGGAGAAGCCATACGATAGTAGCCCTGAGCCTCCTGAGCGGCTGCGAAGAAAGAGGGCTCCTCGATAGCATAGCCAATACGGTAGACGGTATTGGGGGTAAGAGCGGGCTGCTCGGGGAATGGGATGTAGACGGTGCTGTACTGGCCCTGCTGCAGATAGCCATTGCTGTTACGGCCAATCACGTTGCTGTCATTGACGTCGGCATCGGTGACGGTTTTCACATTAGCACCAGTAGCAACGTTGGCGAAACTAACAGAATTGCCTTCGTAAGCATCCGAAAGGAGAACTGCAGAAAGTTTAGCACCAGTGGCGTGGTAACCTTCTACAGGAGAAGCAACGATTTCAACGCCTTTAACAACCCAGCCTTCGGGAACAGTCTGATCGGTAGTGTAACGGTTGGTAACCCAATAACCAGTGTTATAGAATTCAACATCCTGAGGATCGTTGGTCACATACCAGTTGGGTTCAACGTAGACATAACCAAAGACATAGTAGTTGTAGGGGCTGTAGATGAGCAGGCCGTTATCGTGGGCCCAACGGTACTCGTTGCTGCTGTTGGGGGTGGTCACCTGATAGTACATGGTGTCGTAGTTGACAGTGGTGCTGTCGGTTGAAACCTGTGCAAACATGAAATTGTCACCTGCGGTAGCAGTGGGCAAAGGCATACCGGTGCCGTGGGCGGTGCCGTCGATGTAGCCATACCAGCCACGATATTCAAGAGAGTCGGCAAGCATCCAGCCAGCGCGGTCAGCAATGACAGAGATGCGGGTGTCGGTGGGGAGGTTACCGTTGTTGTAGGAGTCGATAAGGGTGGTTTGTTCGGCAGCGTCCATGTGGTAGATCTTAGCCTGCACATTGGTCTGGTCCTCATAACCAGTGTTGAGAATGGTGGAGTACCAAGCGGGGTTGATGGTCATGCCTTGGGGAACCATGGCATAGTTACCCTCAACATATTCCTGAGTATAGGTGCGGAAACGGTTCTGGGGGCCAGCGGTGACAGTCACATCGTCAAGGGCCCAGAAGTAACCGTAGTCATTACGGTTAGCGTCAAGAGATTTGTAGCGGATACGGATGGAAACATTATGACCGGCGGCAGCGGTGGGAAGAGTGTAGGTGACGAAACCACGGAGTTGACCGTTGATATCAATATCAATACCGGTAACATTGATTTCCAGTTCGTTCCAGCTGCTGCCATTGTTGATGGAGTAGTCAACGTAGCAGTAATCGTAGTATTTACGATAGAACTGATAGAAGTTGACATCGATAACGTCGGCATCAGTAGCGTCGATGTTGTCGATGCGGATGAAAGCGTTGAAGTTGCCAGAGTAAGGAGTACGCTGGTCATAGAGAGACATCATCATGAAACCATTCTCGGCCGAAGAAACAGAGGTGTCAAGATAGTTCCGCAGGCCGGTGACAAAGTCCTGAATACCGCCGAAGTAGTTGGCAGCCAATGCGGAATAGGTCTCGGCCTCAGCGGTGAGGGTGGCATCATCAACATTGGCAATACGACGCCAAGTGGCAAAAGTGTAGTTCTCGGTGTGGCCTTCGAGACCGCCGGTGACAGTGCCGGTGGAGTAGCCACTGTTGGCATGGGAGAAGTCAACAGAAACGAGAGGGGTAGCATCCTTGGTGAAGAGGGAGCTGCTGTAGTCGTTCTGGACCTGGGCTGCCGTGGTGGGAGCTTTGAACTCCTTCATGCGAGGAGTAGCCGTCTGTGCGAAAACAAAGGTAGCGCACAGGGCGAAAGTTAGAACCATTAATGTTTTTTTCATTGTTGTTTGTAATTTTGATGAATAATTAAATTTTCACTTTATATGCTTCAAAACTCTCATCCACAAATTCTTGCGTCATTGCTTAGAGGGTCTATTCACTTTCATTAAATCGTTGCAAATATATAGCATTTTTTTGACATAGAGAAATTTTTTTGAGTTTTTTGAGATTTTTAGAATTTAGGCGGCGACAGGGGGTGTGCAGGTGATGGCGTCCACATAGCGGCCGCCCCCTATCTGCCTAACGACTGCCACCGGCTGCCCTTCAGTCTCTTACCCCGCCGAGGCCCTTTGGAAATCAATAGGTTGCAGAAAAGCCTCATTATCACAACCATCCACACATCCACCACCCACTGACAACCCGTTACATCACCACTGCCCCGACGCTACCGAGTCGCTTTGGAAACGGCGAGACAGCGTCGGAATAGCCGAGAAGGAAAAAGCCGATAGCGTGGGGGCTAGAGAAATAAAATGTGATTCGATGCAATAAAAAACGAAAAAAGGAGTTAGTAAGAAATGATAAACGAATGTGAATGAAAAATAAAATTTATATTTTATCCATACTATTAATATGTGCCTCTTGCGCCTCTCGGCCCAAGAGCAGCGCCCCGGCAGACACGCGCTTTCAGCGCAAGCCACTAGTGGAAGTGACGGAGGCGCAGCTGAAGACTGAGGCCGCGCAGATAGAGGCCACGACGCAGTTGCTGATAGGCAAGCCGCAGGAGGCGGTAGAGGCCTACCAAAAGATACTGAAGGAGAACCCCGGCTACGCGCCGGCGCACTACGAGTTGGGCAAGATCTACCTGGCAGTGGGGTGGCTGGACAGCGCCCTGAGCCACACGCAGCAGGCTTTCCTCGCGCAGAGCGACAACTTGTGGTACGAGTTGCAGCTGACGCAAATCTACGAGCGTCAGCACGATGCGAAGAACTTGACGGCCACGTGGGAAGACATCGTGCGCCGCAACCCCAACCGACCAGACCTCTATTACGACCTCTCCAATGCCTATTTGATGTCCAGCAATGTAACGGCCAGCATAGAGGTGCTCGACCGCGTGGAAAAGCGTTTCGGGGTGACGGAGGCGGTGTCGCTACAGAAGCAGAAGCTGTGGTCGGCACTGAACAAGCCGGAGAAGGCCCGCAAGGAGTTGGAAAAGCTGGCCGAGGCCATGCCCAACGAGAGCCGCTACAACGCCATCTTGGCCGAGACCTATATGAAAGAGAAGAACTATGGCAAGGCCCTACAATACTATAACCGCATTCTGGAAAGCAATCCCGAGGATGAGAACATTCACATTTCACTGGCTTCGTGCTACCTGGACATGGGCAACTTGGAACAGTGCTACCGCCATGCGCGGCTGGGGCTGACCAATAGGGAGGTGAGCTGCAGCGATAGACTGACCTACTTGGTGGAGTTTTTGCACAACAAGAGCTTTTTCATGGCCTACGGCAAGCCCTGCCTGCTGCTGGCCGACACCATAGCGCAGCAGTGCGCGGGCAGCAGCGAGCACGCCTTTCTCTATGGCCAGATACTGGCCTCGCAGGAGCGTTTTGGCGAGGCGGCAGAGCAGTTTGCGCTGAAACTGGCCGAGGACAAGAGCCGCTACGAGGTGTGGGAGGCCCTGCTGGTTTGCGAGAGCATGGCGGGCAAGGGCAATGCCGCCCTGATGGAGCACGCCCACGAGGCAGCCGAGTTGTTCCCCCTGCACCTGCTGCCCTACTTGGTGCTGGTGGAGGGCTATGCCGAACAAGGCGACTGCGAGCAGGCAAACCGCTACATGGAACGGTGCCAAATGGTGGCCCCCGGGGACAACCGAGTGAAAGAACTTAATCAAACCCTGAAAGAGAGATGTCAATAAACCGCCTTTTTGCTGCCGCCCTGGCGTTGCTGCTGCTGGCAGCCGGCTGCCGAAGCCAGCGGGAGGCTTCGCGCCCCGTCCCGCCGTCACCGTCCGTAGAGGAGACCCCCGGAACGGTTCCGCACTACACGCCCCGCTACTACACCGCCAACTTCACCGGCTCGGCCGAGGGATACACGGCCAACGGCCAAATTCGCATACAGGCAGACAGCATAGTATGGCTGAGCGCCTCCAATGTAATCGAGCTGGCCCGCGCCCGTTTCACGCCCGACTCGGTGCTGATATATGTGAAGGTGCTCAACCGCAGTTTCCAAGGCACCTACATGGATGTCTACAAGCGATTCCACTACCGCACCACTTTCGACGAACTGTATCAGACCCTTATGTCCGACGATGCCGAGGCACAGCTGGCCGCCATCATAGGCAAGTTTGGGGTGGAGGTAGAGCTCCACATGGACCCGATGAAGGAGGTGGAGCAGCTGAATTTCCCCATCGCCATCCCCGCCAGAAGCAATCCGCTTTGACCACATAAACACACGACATGAAAAAGATTTTGTTCACCCTCATGACCCTTGGCCTGCTGACATCGCTGCAGGCACAGACGGACCAGCCAACCCCTGCCGAACAGGGCGACACGCTGCTGGCTGCCAGAATTATAGACACCTATTTGCGGACAATTGATTTCGCCCCCCTGCTGGGAGACAGCATGCTGTGCGTGGAATCGTATGTGGTGGACCGAAGCCACCCGGAGGACACTATGAAGGTGTATCACTGGTACATGAACAACCGCCGGGTGCGCATAGAGATGTGGCAGGACGGGATGATGCAAGAGGGCTACTACAGCGACGGCAAGCGGCTGTTTCGCCGTTTTCAGAACAAAGTGCGCGCATGGCAGGACATAGCGCAAATAACTTTCTATGAATATACGATGCCGCTGGATGTGCGCGGGGCACTATACGACTGGCGTACCAAAGGGGCCGAGGTATCGTATGCGGGGAGATTTACGTTAGACAACAAGGCGGTGCACCGCATCTTTGTGTCGTCGCCCAAGATGTTTGACCGCTACTACTTCTTCGAGGTGGAGAGCGGACTGCTGTTTATGCTCACCGAGCAGGAACATATTTACGGCGACGGCAAACCCTACAAGAACGCGCAGCGCATTGACTGGCGCGCGTGGCACGAGTTTACGCCCTTCCACGGGCACCTGGTGCCCACGATAGAGTCATACCAGTATGACCAATCGCAGATTGTCATCACTCACCGCCGCTATCATTTCGAGGCGGGTCAGCCCAAACTGTTCACCGAAGACTACCACAAAATGTAACGCGCCAACATGTCCATCTTTGACCATCCAGACGAGTTCTATATGCAGCAGGCTCTGCGCGAGGCCAAGGCCGCCTTTGAGGAGGATGAGATACCGGTGGGGGCAGTCATCGTCAGCGGCGACCGCATCATTGCCCGTGCCCACAACAACACCGAGCGGCTGCACGACGTTACGGCCCACGCCGAGATGCTGGCTTTCACCGCTGCCACCAACCACCTGGGTGCAAAATATCTGACGGACTGCACGCTGTATGTGACCTTGGAGCCCTGCGTGATGTGTGCCGGGGCAGCGGGATGGACCCAAATAGGGCGCATAGTGTATGGTGCCAGCGACCCCAAACGGGGGTTTGAGCGGCTGGGCCGCGCCATGCTGCACCCCAAGACGGTGGTGGAGAGCGGCCTGATGAAGGAGGAATGTGAGCAGCTGCTGAAGGACTTCTTCCAACAACACAGAAAATAACTTGGTTGAATTATAAACAATAAATAAATCAATATGAAACCTACATTATTAGTTCTTGCTGCCGGAATGGGCAGCCGCTACGGCGGGCTGAAACAGATGGACGGCGTGGGCCCCAATGGTGAAATCATCATGGACTACTCCGTCAACGACGCCATCCGCGCCGGATTTGGCAAGGTGGTGTTTGTCATCCGCCACAGTTTTGCCGAAGAGTTTAAGCAGAAAATCAACGCAGAGCATTTTGGCAACCGCATCGAGGTGGAGTATGTCTACCAAGAGCTGGACAAACTGCCTGCCGGATTTACGGTTCCGGATGGGCGCGAGAAGCCCTGGGGCACCAATCATGCCATCCTGATGGCCAAAGAGGCCATACATGAGCCTTTCGCCATCATCAATGCCGACGACTTCTATGGGCGCGACGGCTTTATGGTGATAGGCGAGTATCTGCGCAACCTGGAGAACGCCAAGGGGCAGTACTGCATGGTGGGCTACCGCCTGGAGAACACGCTCAGCGAGAACGGCACGGTGTCGCGCGGCGTGTGCAACATCGACGCCAACGGCCACTTGGTGGGCATGACGGAGCGTACCAGCATCGGCCGCAACGCCCAAGGGACCATCGAGTATAAGGATGCCGACGGGAGTATGCACCCCCTGGCCCCCGACACGACGGTTTCGATGAACCTGTTCGGCTTCACGCCCGACTATCTGGAACAGAGCGAGAAGCTGTTTGTGGACTGGCTGAAGGAACACGGCCAGGAGATGAAATCGGAATACTACATACCTTTTGCCGTCAACACGTTCATCAACAACGGCAGTGCCACCATGAAGGTGCTGAAGACCACGGCGCAATGGTTCGGCGTGACCTACAAGGAAGACCGCCCCATGGTGGTGGACCGCCTGAGAAAACTGCACGAAGAGGGCGTCTATTGATGGACTCCTGGGGAGAAATAATAGCCTTTGCCCGTGACCACCAAGGGGAGGAGCCGCTGAGACTGCTGCTGCAACAGGAGCGGTTTCCGGCGGTTGACATGCGGCTGGTGGCCCAGCAGATGGAAGGCATGAAGCAAGCGTCGGCCAAATGGCCGACGCTTGCCCATTGCGCCGATTATTTCTTTCCGCCACGCCTCAACCGCGAGCAGAGCTCGTCGGAAGCCACGGCACGCTATAAGGCCACGCTGTTCGAGGCACTGAATTGCCACACCTTTGCCGACCTGACAGGCGGCATGGGGGTGGACACCTATTTCTTGTCCACAAAGGCTCGCCAGGGGGATTACTTTGAACTGGACGCAGAGCTGTTTGCCCTCACTCAGCGGAACCTGCAATGCCTTGGGGTAGCAAACGTAGAATGCCACAGGGGCGACTGCGTGGCTTTTCTGCAATCCCATGACGGCACCTTCGACCTTCTTTTCATAGACCCCGCACGACGCGACAGTCAAGGGCGAAAAGTGGCAGCCTTCGAGGACTGCACGCCCAATCTGTTGGATAATCTGGAGCTGCTGCGCAGCCGTTGCCGACACCTGATGGTGAAAGCCTCGCCCATGATTGACATCCACCAGGCCCTCCTGCAGCTAGGGGAGGTCGCCGAGGTGCATGTTGTGGCACTGCACAACGAGTGCAAGGAGGTGCTTTTTGTGCTGCCCGGAGACCTTCGGCCCTCGCCGACAGCTCCTGAACTGACCTTCCATTGTGTGGAAATCGGACCGGCAGCACCTGCTGGCTTCACTTTCCGACCAGCGGAGGAGAGCGAGGCTGCCGCCACCTTTGCCACCCGCATGGGGTCCTATCTCTACGAGCCCAATGCAGCCATCATGAAAGGGGGCGGTTTCCGACTGGTCAGCGCCCGATACGGCCTGGACAAACTGGCACGCAACACACACCTATACACCGCCGACCGGCTGATAGAGGATTTCCCCGGGCGCACTTTTCACGTGCTGACGGAGGTACCGCTCAACGCCAAGAAGATAGCCCCCCTCCTGCCCGACCACAAGGCACATGTGGTCACGCGCAACTACCCCATGCCCGCCACCGAGCTGCAAAGGAAACTGAAACTGACCGAAGGGGGCAACCGCTTCGTCGTTGCTGCCACACTGGGCAGCACGCCCGCCGGATGGCTCTGCGAAGAAATAAAAACAACACCCTAGTCTATGCTCAGCGAATTCATAACCACCCCGACAGCTTTTCCATTGACTTACGGCGCCCCATGGGAAATCACCAACCACCTATGTGAAATCCTAAACCGACTCATTCAAAACCTCGACGACAGCTATGCTATCGCCAATGGTCAAACGTCTACAACTCATCGAACAAGACCCATTATAACCATATGCTGAAACTAAAAAGAGTACATCACATTGCCATCATCTGCTCCGACTATCGGCGCAGCCTTGACTTCTACACCCGTGTGCTGGGACTGAGCGTCCTTGCCGAACATTACCGCCCCGAACGGCAGTCCTACAAGACCGACCTAGGGCTGGGCGACCAATATGTGGTGGAGCTGTTTTCATTCCCCACACCCCCCCCCCCCCCATCTGAACCCGAGGCTGCCGGGCTGGGGCCCTTGGCAGTAGCAGTGGGACTTGTCGATGGATCAATTCGGGTATTGGAATCACTTGGGATTGCACACGAGGACGTCAGAATTGACGAATTCACCGGCAAGCGATTCCTCTTCCTCAGCGACCCCGATGACTTGCCCATTGAACTCTACGAGGCATAAGCCACAGGCATTTGCACAAGATATATAGTTGATTGACACTTATGAAAAGATTATTTTTATTGTTTGGTTTTATGATTGCACTGACAGCGGCCATGGGGCAACCAGTGCATTGGAAGGCCGGAGATTTGTCGGTGACCATAGACAAATATGGCTATTATGGTTCGCTCCAGGTGTGCGGACAGGAGTTGCTGCTGACGAAGGAGCTCTATCCCGTGGTGTCGGCCTTTGATTATCAGGTGCGCACGCCTCAGTCGGTACGAATGCAGAACGACACCCTCTTCTGCCTCATGACCGACGACCAGAAGATATTGCTGCGCATCGGACAGCTGCCCCAATGCCTGACCCTGGAGGTGATAGCCTGTCCGGAGCAGTACAATTCGCTGACTTTCGGCCCAGTGGCCGTGAACCTCGACGAGGTGGTAGGCGAGATTGTGGGCGTGGTGCAGGAAGGCAATGTGGCTTTCGGCATGCAAGTCCTCAACGTCAAGACCACCAGCGGCATCCCACAGGAGGCCGCCAATGCCTATGGCGAGAAATTTTACTACCAAGGCCACTATGTGGACGACAGACCCGGCTACTCGCTGGCAGCGACCCGCATCGAAAAGGGTACTGTATTTCAGCTTTCGGGCCGCAACCGTGGGATGCGTCGCGGACAGCTGGAAGTGCGCCATGTGGGTGGTTGTCATGCCTCTATTGCCACGCCTGTGGGCGGTGAGGAGGGCCTCGTCGTGGGCGCCAAGGTGGCCCTGTTTGGCTGCACCAGAAACAAGGTGCTGAGCCACATAGGGGAGATGGAAATGGCTCTGGGCCTGCCGCACCCCACAAGGGAAGACGGCTCCTGGATGAAGGCCCCAATCGCAAAGAACCCCCAAGGGAAGACGCAGAAGAAGAATATAATAGAATATGGGGTGAAGAACGTGGTGGAATGGGACGACCCTTTGGTGAGAACAAATATGGCCTCGCATTTTCAGCAACAACTGATGTTCCAGTTGGAGGAGCACCTCGATGCCACGGACTCCACCATCCATCTGCTCACGGGCGCCTACAACTGCTTTCCCGTAGAGATGAAAGGCTATCAGGTAGTGAGGATTGAGGAGGAACTGATAAGATACAGCACAGCCGAGGACAACGACGGGCACGTGACCCTGAGAGGGTGCCAGCGTGGGGCTTTCGGCACAGCAGCAACAGCCCACAGCATGCATGCGATTGGTAGCCGCCTATGGACGGTGAAGGAGGGCTTTGTGCCCGACTTGGAGCTGATGGACACCTTGGCCGGCCGCGCGGCAGAAAGGCTGTCTCGGTCGTCGGTGCGGACCATCCCGATGGAGATAATCTATGAACATCTAGACTATTGCCTATTGACAGGGCAGGACGAATATGCGGTGGCACGCTTTGTGAGCCGCTGCGAGGGAAATTGGACTCAGCCGGTGGTCAGCCGTGCCGACTACCTGACAAACTATACCTGGCACTACCTCGCCAGCGTGACCGGTCACGGCAGAAACTGTCTCCCCGACATGGCGGACACCACATGGCGGTTCCTCAGCGAAGTGCCTGTCCATGACCACACTCACGACCATGCACACGGCGAGGCTCATGAGCACGAACATGACCACGAGGAACACCACGAAGTGCAGCAACAGCCAGAGGCGAAAGCACTGCTAGAAGTGGTGAAAGAAAAAACAACGATGGAGGATTTCCTCAAGCGCAACTTGCTGCGGTAGAGACATCGACTGAAAAGGGAACTGGCATGTACTAATCGTGAGGACGAGAAGTCCCCTACCTGCCATCTATAATTTGAACCCAAATCGGTCATTAGGGTCTATGACAGATTAGTATTTGTTCCGAGCAGATTGGTCACACCGCTGGGGAAGGCGTAGCGGGCTACGACGAGACAGGGATGTGGCCAAGATGCCGAACGTTACGCAAAGCGAGAGCAGAGGAAGCTTGCTTGCTCTGCCGAGTTCAAGTAACGTCATGGAACATAATGAAATGCTGATATGGTATAAACAGACCTAAAATAGATTGAAATGTCGGCCTAACGACCGATTTGGGTTGAAGTATACCCTGGTTTGAAAACCTTTAGAAGGACTTGCCGACAGAACCGCTATCAGATATAGCGTTTCTGCTCCTGTCCCTTCACCCCTGCGTAAAGTTCAATGAGGTTTTTGGCAGGACTGGAATTAATCTTGGGCAGAAGCACTTCTTCGATTTGGAAGAAGCCCACCTCGGCGGACATCTCCACTACAATCTGTATGGGGCGGCTGGTGCCTTTCTGGATAGTGACTTTGTCAATGGAGTTGGCCGAGTACTTATGAATGTCGCCCATCTTGGGGGCCGAATGAATGCCAATAGGGATGCGGGCACGGCCTTTGGTCATGTCGCACCCATCAGCTATGAGGATGAGGCCGGCCTCGATGGAATGGATTTTGCGGGTGCCCATGTGACCGAGGATGCCCTCCATGGCGGTGGAACGAATGACCACGCGGCGCATGAGGTCTTTCTCGTCGGGGAGGTTCTTCATCAGGATGCGGTCAATGATATTGTAGGCCAGGATGCCGGAGTAGAGTTCGTGGTCCTGACGACCAATGGTCATGCCGAAATCATGACAGAATGCCGCTAAGGCCACAGCGGTGACACTATCGTCGAAGGTACCCATCTGGTCTTGTTGCAGTGTGGTGGGGATGCCGGCGTTGAAGAGAAGCTTAAGCATCTTGAGGGCGTTGTGGCATACGGTGCGCATGTGGACGGGGCCGTGGTCGTTGAACCCCAGACGAGAGATGGAAACCCGGTTGGCATAGTCCTGCACGGCCTGAATTTCCTTGTCGTTGATTAGGTCGTTAATCACACGCAGGGGCAAGTCTCCCTGTTCGGGGGTAAAGTCTATAATCTCCTGAGTCAGGCGCATAAGCCACTGCTCAACGGTAATTTCTTTGGGCGATTTCATGGTGCAAAGATAATAAAAAAAAATTGAAAGGTGAGAAAATAGGTGGTGGCAGCGGTGTTACAAAGCTATTCCGTTGAACAAAGAAGGTTAAACTAAAAGGCTCTAGTTTGATAAAAGACTGATTTTTAGCAGCCTCGAAGAGGGTGAATCTCAATAACCCCATACTAAGCGACCAACGGGAGCGCAGTGTGGGGATAGCGAAACCCCTACTACTCAGCGTGTCGAAGACACGCCACATTGAGAAATACAAGCAAGAATCAGTCATACTTTGTACTAGAGCGAAAACTTTTCAACAAAAAAATTAACCGACAATTTTGTCAATCAAAAAAAAGTTCGTAATTTTGCATCCTCTTAGCATAGTGGACATAGGCCCTGTTAATTACCCGTTCAGACCTATGGACCAGTCTGTTAGGAAGAAACAACATGTTGAAAAAATCGGCCGAAAATGCCCCTTGGAGGTTATCCGTCACCCCCTATGGACAGCGAAAACCGAGAAGTTCGACAAATATTTTTTGAACAAGAATTAGAAAAAACATCATCGTTAAAATAAAAAATGGATCAATTAAGTTACAAGACCATCTCCGCCAACAAGAACACCGTCCAGAAGGAATGGGTGCTCGTTGATGCCGAGAATCAGACCGTAGGACGTTTGGCCACCCGCGTTGCCAACATCCTCCGTGGCAAGACCAAGCCTTGCTTCACCCCGCACGTCGACTGCGGCGACAACGTAATCATCATCAATGCTGAAAAGATCGTCTTCACCGGCAAGAAAATGACCGACAAGATCTATCAGCGCTACACCGGTTATCCCGGCGGCCAGCGTGAAACCACTCCCGCCAAGGTTCTCGCCAGCCATCCCGAGCGCGTTCTCGAACACGCCATCCGCGGAATGCTTCCTAAGAATCGCCTTGGTGACCAGCTCTATCGCAACCTCTATGTCTATGCAGGTCCCGAGCATCCCCACCAGGGTCAGAACCCCAAAGCTATCAATATTAACGAAGTTAGATAATACACAATATGGAAGTAATCAACACAATCGGTAGAAGAAAATGTTCCGTTGCCCGCATCTACATGACTCCTGGCACCGGCAAGATTGTCGTCAACAACAGAGACTATAAAGAGTATTTCCCCACTGGCCCGCTGCAGTACATTGTCAACCAGGCTTTCTTGGTTGCCAACGCTGAAGGCAAATGGGACATCAAGGCCAACCTCGACGGCGGTGGCATCACCGGTCAGGCCCAGGCCCTGCGCATGGCCATTGCCCGCGCCCTGTGCGAGAACAACATCGAGGACCGTCCCGCGCTGAAGAAGGAAGGTTTCCTGATGCGTGACCCCCGTATGGTTGAGCGTAAGAAACCCGGTCAGCCCAAGGCCCGTAAGCGCTTCCAGTTCAGCAAGCGTTAGTCTTTTGGCGAAGACAAAGTTTAGAATCCAAATTGTCGCGAGACTCCGCCGGGTTGCCAGTTCTGCTGCCTAAGGCAAAAGCAGAAAAACCCTGCACACAGAAAGGACTACCCGACAATTGGTAAAAAAGTGGCGAAGCAAACGAGACCCACTGGACAAAAAAAGAATAATCCCACCAAGGCCCCGACGCTTCAAAACAAAATTAGGAACGTAAACAAAAAAGAAAAAACACAATGACTGATTTAAAATTCGAAGAATTACTTGAAGCCGGTTGTCATTTTGGCCACCTGAAGAGAAAATGGAACCCCAAAATGGCCCCCTATATTTTCAAAGAGCATAACGGCATCCATGTTATCGACCTGCAGAAGACCATCGTCAAGGCCGACGAGGCTGCCAATGCCCTGAGACAGATTGCCAAGAGCGGCAAGAAAGTCCTCTTTGTTGCCACCAAGAAACAGGCCAAGGACGTGGTGTCCGAGATGGCCAAGAGCGTAGACATGCCCTTCGTGACCGAGCGTTGGCCCGGCGGTATGCTCACCAACTTCACCACCATCCGCAAGGCTGTGAAGAAGATGAACAACCTCGACCAGCTGATGCACGACAAGGACTTCAACAACTTCAGCAAACGTGAGCGTCTGCAGGTGCAGCGCGAACGCGCCAAGTTGGACAAGAACCTTGGCTCCATCGCCGACCTCACCCGTCTGCCTAGCGCCCTGTTCGTGGTTGACATCAACAAGGAGCACATTGCCGTTGCTGAGGCTCGCCGTCTGAACATCCCCACTTTCGCAATCGTCGACACCAACTGCAACCCTGACCTTATCGAATTCCCCATCCCCGCTAACGATGATGCTTCCAAGTCGATTGCCGCCATCCTGAAACACATGGCCGAGGCTATCCAGGAAGGTCTTAACGAGCGCATGCTCAACAAAGACGCCCAAAATGAGGAAGAGGAAGAGGTAAGAAACGAGGAAGCTCCCGTCGAGAGAAAGACCCGTCCTCGCCGTTCCAGAAACGACGCCCCCAAGGCTGAAGAGACTGCCGAAGCTCCTAAGGCTGAAGAATAAGGTTATTATCCGTGATGAGTAATGAGCGACGGGCATGGCAAGTGTCCTAGGCTCATTACTCATTACACTTTAAACATATATCAATTATCATCGCCGGGCTTGCAAACCTAAGGCCTACCGATAGTGCCCCCGGCATCCAACATTAAAAATAAAACAATCCACTATGGCAAATATCACTGCAAAACAGGTTAATGAGCTTCGTCAGCTGACCGGTGTCGGCATGATGGACTGCAAAAAGGCCCTCGTCGAGTGCGATGGCGATTTCGAAAAGGCTATTGACTTCCTCCGTCAGAAGGGTCAGAAGATGGCTGCTAAACGTGCCGACCGCGACGCCAACGAAGGCTGCGTGCTGGCTAAGAGCAATGGCAACTACGGTGCCATCATCATGCTCAGCTGCGAGACCGACTTCGTGGCCACCAACGCCGGTTTCGTCGAGTTCACCACCTCCATCCTCGACACCGCCATGGCCCAGCACCTCACCAGCAAAGAGCAGGTTTTGGACATGGAACTCAACGGCCGCAAGGTGAGCGACTGCATCACCGACCAGATTGCCAAGATTGGCGAGAAAATCGAGCTGGCCCACTTCGAGACCCTCGAAGCCCCCAAGGTATACGCTTACATCCATCCCGGCAACCGCATGGCTTCCGTCATCGGAATGAGCAAAGAAGGTTTTGACGAGGTTGGTCACAACATCGCCATGCAGGTGGTCGCCATGCGCCCCCTGGCCCTCGATGCCGACAGCATCCCCCAGGAAGTGAAGGACAAAGAGCTTGCCGTCGCCGCCGAGAAGACCCGCGAAGAGCTCATCGGCAAGGCCGTTGACGCCGCCCTGAAGAAAGCCGGCATCAACCCCGCCCACGTCGACAGCGAAGAGCACATGGCTTCCAACTGCGCCAAAGGCTGGATCACCGAGGAGCAGGTCGAAATGGCCAAGAAAATCAAAGCCGAAGAGGCCGAAAAGAAAGCCGCTACCCTCAACGAGCAGCAGATTCAGCAGATTGCCAATGGCCGTCTGAACAAGTTCTTCAAAGAGAACACTCTGGTCGAACAGGAATACATCATGGAGAACAAGATGACCGTCCGCCAGTTCCTCGCCAACGCCGACAAAGAACTCGCCTGCACTGGTTTCAAACGCCTCGAACTGGGTGCCTAAAGCACTTCGTTTATATAATTAAAAGCCGTAGGTTGCAATCCTGCGGCTTTTCTTTTTTATACCAACAATCGAAAACTATCCGCGAACCACAGCATGAAATGATACAAAAAAGATTATCCGCAATTGGCACATAGGCGAGGTCGTTTCATTCTCCGTGGCACATTGTGCCACTATCGAAAGTCCACAGGACTATCTTAACTCCGAGACGCACCCGAGGTGTTGACTATCAGTCACCGCACTGCGCTCCGCTTGTACGGTGTTATTAAAAATAAGCCTCTCCGAGGCATCTTTATGACAAATGCGGATATTCTTAATACAAAAAGACTTTTGATGGCAAAAATAAATTACTATTGCCATGACAGATAGTAATTAGCAATAGTTGCTGTTCAGAGTCGAAAAAAGGATTTTCTATCATCTACAATAACGTATATGAACTACCATCTCATGTGGCAAGTTGTTCAATCCTGCATGGTCTCTTGCAAAACCCTATAGACCAACATATAGGGTTGGGGAAATCTATACTCTATCACAATTGATTCTCAACCCAATGTTACCCCCCATTGAACAGCTACAGGGACGGATTTCTCAATCCATAGGACAAGTTGAAGAGCATTATTCTTCTGTATTTCGTTTCACTATTATTGAGGCCTCCTTCTCTTTAGGCAAACAATAAGATAAGTACAAATCCCCATGTTCCTCCTTGAAGGCTTTGCTGTCAAACTGCATGATGGTTCTTGGAGGGCAATAGCTCACACTATATTTAGCAGAATTCAGTTTGTCAAGATTACGTTGTTCCATCTCCTGAAGTATCTGTGATCGAATATCATTAATCTTTTTTTCAATGGCTGCTTTTTCGAGTTGAAGTCGATACAGTTCTTGCTCATAATCTTCAAACCAGTCGTTGGGCAGTTCACTTTCAGTTGTATTGATCTCCAACTTCTTAATCCTTGCCTTTATAGAACCCACGTTTCGTTCCATCAACGAGGCTATGTCTTCAATAGAAATGCCCTCTTTCACATACTGCCTAAGTCGGTTGTCGGACTCTTCACTCCATGGTGCATAAGCATTAGCATGCAAGCGTTTCTGACGTTCCATATAGGATTCAGATTTTTCTGTAGTATTGGAAACAGTAGCCACATTGAGAACAGGCATATTGCCATGCTGCGAAATAAACTCTTTAATGACCCTAATGAACTCCTCGCCGAAAGTGTCGCGTTTATGTTCGCCAATGCCAAAAGTGTTGCCAAAGGCAATAAGGTTTGTGGGTTTCTCGGTGGCGAGATGATGCAGTGAACGATCGGATAGCACGACATATGCAGGCCATTGGTGTTCGTTAGCAATGCGCTTGCGAACTTCACGCAGTTTATTAAAGAGTTCCACACTTTCGCCATTTTTTGCATACTCCGCAGTCATAGGCCCTCCTGCCAGCTGCCTTAATCTACGAGCTTTTACACTAAAGTCCTCTCTGCTGATTACCGCCAAATGTACAGCCTGTTTACCGTAAAGTACTTCATGCCCCAATTCGGTAATATGAATATGTCGATCTTCACCATAGGCTATCTCTATATAGCCCATCTGCAACATCTGTAACATATAGTCATGCCAGTCGCGATAAGGAATATCACACCCGGCGCCAAAAGTCTTCAATAGGTTATATTGGTGCGAGGCCACATCTGCAGACATATTGCCACAGAGGATATCAATAGTAGTTGTAAAGCCAACTTTTTCTCCTGTTCGCGCAATGGCTGACAGCGCTTTCTGGACAATGGTAGTTCCTAGGAATGTTTGTGGGGGCTTATGGCAAACATCGCAATTGCCGCAGTCCTTGTCGCTCAACTCGCCAAAATAATTGAGCAAGATACGTCTTCGACACACTTGGGCTTCAGCATATTCCTGTATGCGCTGCAGTTTTTCTTGGTTAACCTCCTGCTGCTCGCCCTCTGTGGCGAACTTGCGAAGAATGATGATGTCGCCTAGATTGTAATAGAGAATGGTCTCACAAGGCAGTCCGTCACGTCCTCCACGCCCAATTTCCTGATAGAAACTCTCGATACTCTTGGGCAGGTTGTAGTGCACTACAAAGCGCACGTTGCTTTTGTCAATACCCATACCAAAAGCAATGGTGGCACAAATAACTTGCAGACGGTCGGCCAAAAAATCATCCTGTATTCGATCACGCTCAGAATTTGGCATCCCTGCATGATAAGCACCAGCCGCAATACCTTCTCTCTTCAATTTCCCTGCCAATTCCTCAGTAGTCTTTCTGGCCAAACAATATATGATGCCACTCTCACCAGAGTGACGATGGATGAGTTCCAAAATAGAGTGCAGTTTTTCACGTGCCGAATAACCGCGTTTTACATCGAGACTTAGATTTGGACGGTTGAAAGAACCGATAAAGGTCTCAGCATTCTGGATATTCAACTGCTTTAGGATGTCTTGCTTCGTCATCTTGTCGGCAGTTGCCGTGAGTGCCATAATAGGCACCTTGGAAAACGCTTCACGCAATTGTCCCAACTGAGTGTATTCCGGTCGGAAGTCATGCCCCCAACTGGAGATGCAATGCGCCTCGTCAATGGCAAAAAGTGAGACGTCAACCTGTTGCAGGAGTTGAATCATACCACCCACAAGCCGTTCAGGTGAGATGTACAGTATCTTAACCTTTCCTTCTAGACAGCGGTTTATGATGTCACGATTAAAACTCTCATCATTGCTACTATTCAGCATTTCTGCTGAAATGCCATTAGCTTGCAACGCACCTACTTGGTCCTTCATCAATGAAATAAGCGGAGAAACCACCACAGTCATACCGTCCAACACCAACGCTGAAACTTGAAAACATAGAGACTTACCACCACCCGTTGGCATCATTACAAGCGAATCACCTTTGTTGATAGTATGCATGATGATTTCTTCTTGCATCGGGCGAAATGAATCATAACCAAAATATGACTTCAGTATTTTCTTTATATCCTTAGATTCCATCCTTTATTGATTTGTCACAATCTATCAAGTTTGCAAAGATACACATTTTTTTCATTATTCTGCAATCTCAGTCCCCAAAAATAATAAACAGAAAGATGAACAATCCTATGGGAAGACAGATATTTTCACACACACACAGCGCGGAATGCGGCGGGGCAATACTTCTCTCGTCCATCCCACTAGCATAGGCTGGCGCAAGAAAAGCAGCGTATAAAAGAACCTAACAGCTAAGCTTTGATTATTGGCCTTAACGCGAGATAGTCACGTATGGTCTCTATCCTTGCTTCGTTCATATCGACCACTCATGACATGGAATGGCCCATATTTATTCGGACATAAGCCTTATCTACTGCCGCGTGTTCACCGAGGAGCTGCCTGAGGTGGAGCAATTGACCGTTGGGGTGCAGCCTGTGGGGACGCCATAGACGATGTGGCTGGAGCCTGAGAGGGCTACGTGAAGGCTCTCGCATACATTGAAATCGGCATCGCTGCTACCGCTTAGCTCACCAGTTACCTTGCGACAATCCATCTGGGGCGAGAGGAATTCGCTAGAGCCCGAAAGGTCCAAATCCAAAAGATCCAGACAACTGCCCTCAGCCTTGACAGTCGAAGACCCTATGGCCTCCAGTTCAATGGTGGTGGCATCAATCCGGCCCGTCATCTCCGATGACCCCGAAAGGTCCATGGCAACTTTCTCGCTATTGATGGAACCCGTGAACGACGAAGCACCCGACAAATCCATCTCCACTTGGGTGGCACGCACCGTTCCCTCGAAGTCCGAAGAACCTGAAATGTCCAGTTCGACATTCTCGCCCATCAGGTCGCCCACAAAGGTAGAAGCACCCGACAGGTCTACCTCACAAAGCTGCTCATTGCGAGGCAGCAGCACCTTGGCACCTCTACGGGAGATGACCAGATTGGGCCGGAGCTTAATCGTCAGCACGCCGTCCTCCACCTTGACCACCACATATTGCTGCATCCGGGCCGAAGTGGTCACCACCGCACTAGCGACCGTATCACACACCACCACATCGAAAGCACTGCTGACCTCCAAGCGAGTATAATCGCCCGCGATGGGGTATTCCATGGTGAAATACTGAGTGTCCTTATCGCAAGCCGCAAACAGCAGGCACAGCATAATTGCCACAAAACCAATTTTTTTCATATCCAATAATTCTCTGTATTGCCCTGCAAATATACACATTATTTTCATTTTTCTCATATAAAATACCCTCTCTGGAACCACACCATTCAAAAAAAATGCTTATCTTCGTACGTTGGAACACTCGCATTATTAACCCTTATTACATCAATATGAACAAAATACACATTCTATCCATCGACTTAAAGAGCCTTATCTGCCTGTTTGAGAATTGAGATTTGAGATTTGAGAATTGAGATTTGGAATTTGAGAATTGAGATTTGAGAATTGAGAATTGGCTTCCGCATCTGGATAATTCTCCATTTTCCTTTCTCCATTCTCAATTTCACATGAACTGCGCAGTCGGCACCACAAAAAAGCGCATATATGGAAAAAAGTTCGTACCTTTGCACTCCTTTATTATGGCAAAGAAACAGAAATACTACGTTGTGTGGCAGGGAAATACGCCCGGCATATACGACAGTTGGGAAGACTGCCAACGGCAGGTGATCGGCGTGGCGGGTGCGCAATACAAGTCCTTCGACACTCAGCAGGCCGCCCAGCAGGCATTTCTGCGCCCCTACGATGAGATGAAGGGGCAGAAAACCATCCGCGGGCACAAGGAGAGCATCGTGGGCGTGGACGAGAACGGCATGACCTTTGTGCGCGAGGGGGCTATGGACGGGCCGGTGCTGGACAGCCTGGCCGTGGATGCCGCCTGCAGCGGCAATCCGGGCGTGATGGAATACCAAGGGGTGTACGTTGCCAACCGCCAGCAGATATTCCACTACAAGGCCCCGGTGGGCACCAACAACGTGGGCGAGTTCCTAGCCATCGTGCACGGCCTCTCCTACTTGAAGAAACACCACTTGAACCAAATCATCTACAGCGACTCCAAAATAGCCATCAACTGGGTGAAGCACAAAGAATGCCGCAGCAAACTGCCCCTGACGGCTCAGACTGCCGAACTGTGGAACCTGGTACGCCGGGCCGAGGCATGGCTGCAGACCAACACCTACACCACCGAAATACGCAAGTGGGACACCGACCGCTGGGGTGAAATTCCCGCCGACTTTGGCAGAAAATAAACACACCTAATATATGAATATCGAAGCGATACTCACCATCCTTATCACCATTGCACAGATAGCCACCGTCTACCTCGCCGCCCGCGGCAACCGCTGGACGTGGATTTTCAGCATCATCACCGGCCTTATCCTGTGCTATAATTTCTTTACCGACAAGCACTTCATGAGCTTTGCCTTTCAGGTCTACAGCCTGCTGGCCTCCATCGGGGGCGTGTTCATCTGGAAGAAGAAAGAAGAGGACAACCGCCGCACCATTTGCTGGGGCAACCCGTTGTGGCCGCTGTTGGCCGTGGTGGGCATAGCGGCTGCCACCCTGTTCATCGACACGCGGCTGCTGCACTCCAACCTGCCTGTGCTCGACTGCGCCATCTTTGCCCTGCAGGCCGTCGCCACCTTCCTGATGGTGCGCAAGGACATCAACGCCTGGATATGCTACCTCATCTGCGATGCCATCTATATTCCTTTAGGCATCATGGGAGGCAGCTACAAATGGCTGGTCATCAGTGCCTGCTTCCTCATCACGGCCACCTATGGCTTCATCACCTTTGTAAAAGCCTGGAAGGCATCCAAGAAAGCCTCTGCCGATGCCTAACACCACCCACATGCGCATACCCTCCAACCGAGTGCGGGACATAGAGCGATATATCCGCATCGAATTGGACGGAAAGTATCCGGAAGGAGAGCTGCACATGTTCGTCCGCCTGCTCTTCGAGGGTTTCCTTGGGTGGGACACAGCCCAGTTCTTGCTGCATCGCGACGACACTATCAACCAGTCGGACCTGCTGAAATTCCATTGGGCAGTGGAAGACCTCAAGCAATGCCGCCCCATACAACACATCATCGGTCACACCCACTTCTGCAACTGCCAGATAGCCGTTTCGCCCGACGTGCTGATACCACGTCCAGAGACAGAGGAGATCGTGACCGCAACCGCCAACCTGCTGCGCAAAAAAGAGCCCACGGCACAAACCGGAAATTACATAGACCTCTGCACTGGCAGCGGCTGCATAGCCATTGCCTTGGCCAAACAATTCCCCGAGGCGAGAGTCTATGCCGTAGACCTATCCGCCGAGGCCCTTGCCCTTGCCCGAAAGAATGCCGAAAGGAACCATGTGGAGGTCACCTTTTCACAAGCAGACCTACTGGAAAGGGAACCTCTACTCCCCTGCCCCGCCTTCGACCTCATCATCAGCAACCCTCCCTATATCCGCGACTGCGAGCGCAGCGGCATGGAGCGCAACGTGCTGGACTACGAACCCGCCCTGGCCCTCTTCGTGCCCGACAACGACCCATTGAAATTCTACAGAGCCATAGGACACTACGCCCAACGGCACCTCACCGGCAACGGACTCCTCATACTAGAAATTAACGAACACCTCGACCCTGAGACATGCCAGCTACTACAAGCACTCGGGTTTGAAACCCACCTGCAGCAAGACTTCCGTGGCAAAGACCGAAGCATAATAGCCATTTTACAACCATGATTACTCCCATCCACATCATCGGCATCCTACTCACAGTGGGACTATTGCTGTTTGTAAGCATCCATTCGGGCCGCAAGGTCAAAGATGCCAAAGCGTTCACCACCGGCGGCCGTGCAGGCAGCTGGATGGTTTGCGGGGCCATACTGGGCACCCTGGTGGGCGGCCAGTCCACCATCGGCACCGCTCAGCTGGCCTTCAGTTACGGCATATCGGCCTGGTGGTTTACCATCGGGGCCGCCCTCGGAGCATTGGTACTCTCGCTGGTCTATGCCGGACCCATCCGTCGCAGCGGCTGCTCCACCCTCTTGGAAATCGTAGCCAAAGAATATGGCCGCAAGGCCGAAACCATCGGCTCCACCCTTTTCCTCATCGGCATCTTCATCAGCATCATGGCGCAGGTGCTCTCCTCCTCTGCCATGGTCACCAGCCTGTTCCATATCCCCCTCACCTGGGCAGCCGTCATCAGCGGCGTGCTCATCATGCTCTTCGTCCTCTTCGGAGGCATACAAAGTGCCGGGGCAGGCGGCATCGTCAAGTTGGTGCTGCTCTACATCAGTTGCATCACTGCCGGCATAGTGGTGTGGCACCTGGGCAAGGGCCTCACCGGCATTAACCATGACATCGAGAGCCTATACGCCAACAGCCCACTCCGCCAGCTGAACGGCCTCACCGACATCGAGAGCATCCACCACCGCTACGGCAGCATGGTGGCCCGCGGGCCGCTGAAGGACATTGGCGGATGCCTGTCGCTGATGCTCGGCGTGGTCACCACACAGACCTATGCCCAAGGCATCTGGTCGGGAGCCACCACCGCCAAAGCCCGCCGCGGCGGACTCTACTGCGCCTTCCTCATCCCCCTCATCGGCGCGGCATGCACCCTGGTGGGCATGTACATGCGGGGACACTATGTCACCGCTGCCGAACTCACTGCCATGCAGGCCGCCGGAGAATCGCTCCCCGAGGGCATAGGGGTCATACAAAGTTCGTTGGAAGCCTTCCCTGCCTTTGTGCTGGGGCATCTGCCCGCCTGGCTGGGAGGAATAGCCCTAGGTGCCATGCTGGTCAACATCATGGGTTGTGGCAGCGGCCTGGTGCTGGGAGCCTCCACCATATTGGTACGCGACGTATATGGAAATCTGGCCGCAAAACTGGTCTGGGCCGAGCCCACCCATTCGCAGCTGACTCAGACCCGCCTGACCATTGCAGGACTGCTGGCCTTGGCGGTAGTCATCGCCCTCTCGGTCAAAGGAACTTTCATCAACGACCTGGGATTCCTCTCACTGGGCCTGCGTGCCGTGGCCCTGCTGTTCCCACTCAGCTTTGCACTCTTCCTGCCTGGGCGTTTCAGTGCCCGGGCCGTGGGTCCTGCCATGATCACCGGCACCGCCGTCATGCTCTTGGCCAAATCGCTCAGCCTGCCTGCCGACCCCGTATACTACGGCCTCGGAGCCAGCCTGCTGCTTATGCTTGTCCTTCGGAACCCTTCGCAGCGGGTGGTAAAACACTAAACCCGCTCAGGCCTCAGAGCGGAAGAGGTCGTGCAACTCGGTGTTGGACAGGTTGCCTATCCAGTTTTCGCCCACCGCAACAGTGAGGTCTGCCAGCTGTTTCTTCTCCTGAATCATGCGGTTAATCTGCTCCTCGAAGGTGCCCTGTGTGATAAAGCGGTGCACGATGACGTTTTGATGCTGCCCAATACGATAGGCGCGGTCGGTGGCCTGCGCCTCCACGGCTGGATTCCACCAAAGGTCGTAATGGATGACATGGTTGGCAGCGGTGAGGTTGAGGCCTGTGCCAGCCGCTTTGATAGAAAGGATGAAGATACGGCACTCGGGGCGAGACTGGAAGTCATCCACCATGCGAGCACGCTCCTTTACGCTTAAGCCCCCGTGCAAAAAGAGAGGTTTCTCGCCCAGACTTTGGCTTACAAACTGCACCAGCAGGTCGCCCATTTCTTTAAACTGGGTGAAGACAAGCACTTTCTGCCGGTTGCGGACGATGCTGTCGAGCAACGTCAGCAACGTCTCGGCCTTGCCGGAGACCGTGGGGTCGGCATTGCCGTCCTTTAGGAACAGAGCCGGATGGTTGCAAATCTGCTTGAGGGAGAGAATCATCTGCAGCACCAATCCCTGTCGTTTGAAAAGAGCCTGAGGCGTATCAGTTGGGGCCTCGTCAATCACCGCCATAGCGGCTTTAAGGGTTTCCTGATAGAGAGCGGCCTGCTGGTCGGTGAGGGAGGTGAAGGTGTCCTCCTCTATCTTGTCGGGCAGGTCGGCGATGATGGAGCGGTCGGTCTTCAGTCGTCGCAGCAAGAATGGTGCCGTCACACGTCGGAAACGTTCGGCCACCGCCTGGTCACCCTCGCGCTGGATGGGGTTGGCATACTGCTTGCGGAAGGTGGCAGCAGAGCCCAGCATCTGGGGATTGGCAAAATCCATGATGCTCCAAAACTCCGACATGCGGTTTTCGATCGGGGTGCCGCTCATGGCTATGCGGTTGGCGGCTGCCAAGGCATGCACCGCCTTGCTTTGGGCGGTGGCGGCGTTCTTGATGTTCTGGGCCTCGTCGATAACGACGGTATGCCACTTGCGGCGTTTGAGTGCTGCCAAGTCGCTGCGCACCACCCCATAGGTGGTCAACAGCACGTCGGCATCGAAGCCTTTCAACGTGCGACCGGGGCCGTGGTAGAGCCGACAGCTGATGTTGGGGGCAAAGCGAGACAGCTCGGCCTGCCAGTTGGTGAGCAACGTGGTGGGCACCACCACCAGAGCATGTTGTTTGGCGAAAGCCCCTTCGTCCTTAAATTTCTGTAGGAGAGTTATTACCTGCAGGGTCTTGCCCAGACCCATGTCGTCGGCTATGATGCTGCCGAAGCCCAACTTGGCATTGCGGTACATCCACTCGTACCCACGCTGCTGATACGGCCGGAGGGTGGCCTTTATGCCCTTGGGGACAGCCATCCTGCGCTGTTTCCGCAGTTGTTCCATCATCTTGCGCACCTGAGCAGTCATCTCCACAGGCACACCATCGAAACTCTCGCTCAGCGCGGCCTGGAGGCGTTCGCCGGGGGCAAGTGTGCGCGACTCGTCAAAATAATCATTCAGGCGTTCTATGTCGCTTTCATCCACATAGAAAAATTGCCCCTTGAAGCGGATAAGACCGCGGGCATGGGCTACGAGTTTTCGGAATTGCTCGATAGGTATCAACTCGTCGCCCACAGCCACCTGCCAGTCAAAGTCGAGCAATTCGGCCAAACTCACATGCGCCACGCTGTCGTCTTCCGATTTCCTAATCGTAACGGTCGGACGCGGACGGCACAAGTTCTGCAGCTCTTTAGGCAAGGCCACCCCCACACCCAACAGGCGCAGTGCGGGGAACACTTCCAACAGCATTCTGGAAAATCCTTGCGTCCTGTATATCATTGGGAAACGGGCCCCGTTGTGGAGGTACACCTCCAACGAAGGCAAAAAAGGCGAGAGCATAGAGGCATCTCGCAGCACCTCAAGACGGATAGGGGCATAGGCCTCGGCAGAAATAATTTTTTTCATAGGGACGAGCAGACCATCAACCAGCACCAATATGTCGATCTGGAAGCAGTCGTCGCCGTCTACGCCCACCAACAATTGGGGACAGAATTGGTGGCTGCCCACATCCAGATGGGCCAGCCAGGCGGCAACGCTCTCGGGAATGCTCTGCTCCCATACCCCACCAAAACGGCATCTGTGCCCTCCAAAGAAGAGAGACTCAATCCTGTCGTCGGGGTCCACCTTGTTCCTCATGCGAGGCATCAGATAGTTGAATATCAATGCCAACAGCACCACCGCACGGTTTTGCAGCCGCGAAGGCTTCTTCACGTGGGCTTGCTGCCATCGCAGCATGTCTGGGGGCATCATCGCGCCCAGTTCCTCCACCACCTCACGCACAGGCGCGTGCGCCATGGCCGGCAGCCATACAACGGCATAAAGCTTTCCGTTCTCGCTCACCAGTTTCGGAATCACCGCGCCACAAGCCATCAGGTGCAAAGCCACATTAAGCGCATGACGCACCACGACATAGTCAGCATCATAGTCGGCCAAGTCGTCCTCTTCGATGGCTGCCACATCGGCCAACAGTTGGTCGAAATGGAGGTTTGTTACATTCAACTCATCGTCTAGCAACAGCTGTACCGACCCCTGTCGTCTGGGGGCTGTGGCATCGGCTACCGGTAGCAGTGCTAGGCCTTCTAAGATGGACTTTGCCCTACAGGCCACAGCCCCCACCCCTCTGCCGTACGTTGCGCGGAAATCGCCTTTGGCATAGAACGTAGGCTGGCTGGGAAGCATTCTTGTCAGTAGTTTTTGTATATCTGTTAGATGCGTAAGGTCTACAGGGTGCGGTTTCTGAATCGTCGCCTCGGTTCCCTTCGCCTCAACCTCATATAACGTGTCGGCCGCAGGTACAGCGTTGGTCTCTTCCGTCCTAATGGTCAACCCACGCCCCGCCAATTCGCCCACTAAGTCTATGCCTCGCATACGGAACACCAGAAAGGGGTCGTTGTCAATCTCGCGGCTGAGCATATACACCACGGCAGCCAGGTGCTTGCACGGCACCGCCCAGTCGGGACAGGAGCATTCCATCTCCAGGTCGCGCCAGCTTTTGGGGAAAAGCCTTATGCCCACCCTGAGGGCGAGGTTCATCAGCTGCGGGTCCAATTCGTGATTCAACAGCTTCGACACCAACAGGGGCTGCTTCACCACTTCGTCAACCAGCCGCGACACCTGTTCATGGTCGGCGGGCGGTACCAGTATTTGCACCCTGTAGGGCGAACGTTGGGTACCCTGCACCTTGGCAGCAATCGTCCCGCCAGAAATCTTTATCTCCTTCACCGCCCCTTTGCGGGCATAGGCTGCACCACGAGGAATGCGGTTCTCATAGTCTATGTGGGTGAGGGCATTGAGCCACTCCTGCCCCCACCAAGTCTTGCCAAATGATTTTGTTGCCATGCTCTCCTCTTATTGCGCTATATGCCAGTCCTCGATGGTCCAGGTCTGGATGTCGAAGTTCACGCCCACCTTCACCGTCGGGCGGCTGTCGGTGGCAAACTGGGCGGCATAGTCCTTCTGCTCTATCTGCGCAAGGGCCTGGGCGGCACTGCCCTTTACCTTGAACTCGAAGATATATATGGCTTGGGGGCAATGGACTATCATATCCACCCTGCCGGTGCTGCACTTGACCTGTGTCCGCACGTAGACATTCAGCATCGAGAGGATGAGGTAGAAGGTGTACTCGTAAAATCCTTCCTTGGTGGCGGCATCCTGCAATTTCTTTTTGAAGCCCTCGATGTATGGCACCCCGGCAAGAAAAGCCTTCAGCTCACGTAGGGCCTGGTCGATGTTGCCACCTTCCAGGGCATCCCAAATCTTATAGGCACAGCCAAGTTGGACTTGGTCATTACGTAATCCCGAATATACGGGCAGAAGTCCATTGGCAAACCCCACTCGCACCTCTTGATTGGGGATACTTAGGATATAGCCCTCAGACTTACGGTTGTATCCTTTAATGGTGAGATAACCCGCTTGGTAAAGCAATGGAAGGGCATTGGTAAGCGTCTCCGTCGGAGCGTAGAAAGCAGATTCCGAAGCTTCAATCTCCTCCATCCTTGTGATGTCGGTGCCGAAGCGTTTCATCTGGTTGAAGAGGAAAGTGGGCGTGCCGCTCTCGAACCAGAAGTTCTTTATCTTCTTTTGGGCGAAACAGTTCATCAGGCTATAGGGATTGTACACCTCCTCCGAATCCTCGGAGAAGTGGTAGCCGTCATACTGCAGCTTTAGTTTCTGGTGCATCTCTTCTGCTGAACATTCATATTCTTCGGCCAGCATGGCGATGTCCTCTTCCAGGACCGTGGTCAGTTCTTGTTCGGTAATGCCGCAGATGGTGGCGAACTGGGGCATCATGGAGACGTTAGAAATGTTGTTGAGCGTGGAGAAGATGCTCAGCTGGCTGAACTTGGTAATGCCCGTGAGGAAGCAGAAGCGTATCATGGCCTCGCAGGCCTTCAACGGCTGGTAGAACTCCTGCATCACCTTGCGCATAGCCCCTAGGTTCTCCTGCTCGTGCATCACTTCCAACAAAGGGGCGTCGTACTCGTCGATGATGACTACTGCCTGGGTGCCATATTTGCGCGAAGCCCTACGGATAATGCCGGCAAGCACCCCACCTGGGGTCTTCTCTACTTCATCGCGCCCATATTCTTCAACATAGGGAGACAGCAGCATGAAAAGCGTGTCGCGCAAAGCCTCCGTGGACTCCTGATTCTTTGCCATGCTTAAGTCGAAATGAATCACCGGATACTGTTTCCACTCCTTTTCATAGCCCATTATCTTCAACCCTTCGAACAACTCTTTCTCCCCCTTGAAATATGAAACCAGAGTGGTAGAAAGCAATGACTTGCCGAACCTCCGGGGGCGGCTGAGGAAGGTGAAAGTGCTTCCGTTGGCCAGTTGCCACACCAAATCGGTTTTGTCCACATACAGGAATCCGTCTTCGACTATGCGTCTGAATGTTTGTATACCAATTGGGTATTTTCGTCGCTGGGTATTCATAAGGCTATACAATTTTCAAAATGCAAAATTACACATTTTTGACGACATGGCAAAACAAGGGCTTTAGTTTGATATGTAATTATTTGGTAAAGTGAAATATACATAAGATACATATTACACATACCATAAGGGTGTATTGTCATCGTTCAGCGGTATCTTTTCCCACTATTGATGCGAACCCAAAGCCAAGATAGATCTTGTCCAGAGCGAGAAGTCCACAAGTTCGTGAATGCAGAAACAATAATTATATTTATGTCAGATAATTATCGTACTTTTTGCGCAATAAAAAGTTGAAAAGTGGGCGTATCCAAAAGTGTATTATCGAATAGGGAGGCCACGTGGGTTGAAAAATGAACGAATACACTAAATTAGTGAGTCTTTTTCTTGCTATGTCAAAAAAAATGTGTATCTTTGCAGCGATTGTTGAGGGGACGGGAGTTCCCTTTTTTATTGCTTATGATAGATAAAATCAAAGTTTTAGACATTATTAAAGATACGCTGGAGGGCAGCGAAAAGTTTCTGGTGAGTATGAAAATTACTCCCGACAACCGCATATTTGTGGACATCGACGGCGACAACGGCATCCTTATTGAGGACTGCATTGAGCTAAGCCGTGCCATAGAGCAGCAGCTGAATCGTGAGGAGGAGGATTTTGAGCTGAACGTGGGTTCTGCCGGTGCCGATACCCCACTGAAGTTGCCCCGGCAGTATCGACGCCATATGGGACGCGACCTGTCTGTTGAGACCTTTGAGGGTAAGAACTACGAGGGCACCCTCACCTACTGCGACGACCAGCAGTTCACCATCCTAATAAAGGGCACAAAGAAGGTGCCGCCACAGGTGCTCACCTTCAACTATGCCGACGTGAAAAACGCCAAGGTGGTGCTGAAATGGTGATAAGTGAAATAATAAAAGGTGAATGAACTTTACTTTTGTCGAATCACTAATCATTTTTCTCTAATCACAAAAAATAAAGAAAATAATATTTTAAGTTCCAAATACAAGTCAAATGAAGACGTTAGACCTGATAGATTCTTTTTCTGAATTTAAAGAATATAAGAACATTGACCGCGAGACATTGATGCACATTCTGGAAGAGGTGTTCCGCACGGCTTTGGCCAAGCGCTACGGCACGGAGGACAACTTCGACATTATTGTGAACATCGATAAGGGCGACTTGGAGATATTCCGCAACCGCACCATTGTCGAGGACGGCCAAGTGACTGACGAGAACACGGAGATTGCCTATAGTGAAGCCATCAAGATTGAGTCCGACTTTGAGGTTGGGGAGGAATGCTCGGAGCCTATTTATCTGACCGAATTCGGCCGCCGCGAGATCCTGGCCATCCGCCAGAACCTTTCGAGCAAGATTCAGGACTACGAGAAGTCTCTCATCTTCCAGAAATACAAAGAGAAGGTGGGCGAGGTGATTGTGGGCGAGGTCTATCAGCCTTGGAACAAAGAGATTTTGATTTTGGACGAGGAGAAGATAGAGCTGGTGCTGCCCAAAAGCGAACAGATTCCCTCGGACCGTTTCCGCAAGGGCGACACGGTGCGTGCCGTGGTGCTGAAGGTGGAGATGAGGAACAACAACCCCGTCATCGTCCTCAGCCGCACCTCCCCCATCTTCCTGGAACGGCTGCTGGAGGCCGAGGTGCCAGAAATCTATGATGGCCTCATCACCATCAAGAACATTGTGCGCATCCCCGGCGAGCGCGCCAAGATAGCCGTGGAGAGCTACGACGACCGCATCGACCCCGTTGGATCCTGCGTGGGTGTCAAGGGTGCCCGCATCCATGGCATCGTGCGCGAACTCCGCAACGAGAATATCGACGTAATCAACTATACCCCCCGCTTGGACATCATGGTGCAGCGTGCCTTGGCTCCCGCTAAGGTCTCGTCGCTGAAAGTGGACGAGGAGGGCAAGAAAATTGAGGTCTTCATGGAGCCCGAACAGGTGAGCCTGGCTATCGGCAAGGGCGGCTGCAACATCAAGCTGGCCAGCAAGCTGGTGGGCTACGACATCGATGTGTACCGCACCGGCGACGAAGACAGTGACGACGTTGAACTGAAAGAATTTGCCGACGACATCGACCAGTGGATTATCGATGTGCTGACCGGTATAGGCTGCGACACCGCCAAGAGCGTGCTGGCCCTGAGCAAGGAGGAACTGCTGAAACGCACCGACCTTGAGGAGGAGACCATCGACAATGTCATCAGCATACTGAAAGCCGAGTTTGAGGACGACGATGCCGAGCAGGGCGAAGAGAAGTAAAGAATAGGCCCCAAGAAGCAGAAATCGCAGCCGACCGAAAGAGGAATGCCGGCACAGCCAACGGTTTCTGACCCAAAAAAGAGAAAAGGCCTCAAAATATTGTTGAACCATTTAAAAAGGAGTGTAAAAAATGGCAGAAGAAAAAAAAGGAATTAGACTAAAGAAAGCGGCCACCGAGCTGAATGTCGGCATTTCCACCCTAGTGGAATTTCTAGCCAAGAAAGGCCATCAGGTAGAAATCAACCCAAACGCACGCCTCACCGAGGAGCAGTATGGGCTGGTGGAAGCTGCTTTCCAAGGCGAACGTGCCGTAAAAGAGCAGGCCGACAAGATTGAGATTACGCCTAGCGGCAACAATGTTGTCATTGAGGCCAGCCCCGAAGAGAACAAAGAAGATAACGAAGAGGTGATCATCAAAAACTACAACACCTCTAATGTTGACATCAAGGGTAGCAAGCCCGTCGAACCTGCCGTCACTCCCGACGAGCCGCAAGCCCCCGCTCCTGTCGAAACCCCGGTTCCCGAAGAGGCTCCCGCCACGAAGGAAGAGGCACCCGCACCCGCCCCCGAGCCCGAGCCGGAGGTCCAGCCGGAGCCCGAGCCTGCCGTGGC